>Ga0307476_10001950_pt1 | contig 12418 bp, 18 predicted proteins | sample atmos_gasesECM2C_2_FD_203314 | JGI IMG/M metagenome (GOLD analysis project Ga0307476, IMG submission 203314) | Hardwood forest soil microbial communities from Morgan-Monroe State Forest, Indiana, United States - atmos_gasesECM2C_05 | ecosystem: Environmental > Terrestrial > Soil > Temperate... | reverse complement strand
GAAAACATCCTTTCCGTCAGCAACTCCGCCGGTGGTGGGTACGTGAAAGCCCACCAGCAACGCGCCGCCAACGCCAAGACCTGCCCCAAGAAACGCACGCCGTGTCACGAGGGCATCCATGCCGGAATTAGGCCGCTCGATCGGCGTGTGGGTCATCGAAGTCTCCCTAACCCGCCTGCGCGGCCTTCTTGATCGCCTCGCGAATGCGCGCGTACGTGCCGCAGCGGCAGATATTGCCCGCCATGGCCGCATCGATATCGGCGTCGTTGGGATGCGGCGTTGCGCGCAGCAGTGCACTCGCCGACATGATCTGCCCTGACTGACAGTAGCCGCACTGCACGACTTCCACATCCAGCCAAGCCTTCTGCACGGCGGCCCCGCTGGCGGTCGCGCCAACAGCCTCGATGGTAGTGATGGAACGCTCGCCGATCGAGCCCACACGCAAGACGCAGGATCGCACCGCATTGCCGTCCACATGCACCGTGCAAGCACCGCATTGCGCGATTCCACATCCGAACTTGGTACCCGTCAGTCCCAAAACATCCCGTAGCACCCACAGCAGAGGCATGTCAGCGGGAACGTCGACGCTTCTCAGTTCTCCGTTAATTCGCAGCTCGATCATGCAGCACCCCGTAACGGCACCGTGCTCATGGGTTGAACACGAGGCACGTCGTCGTTCCTGTGGCGCAGAGGCGGCCGTCCTTGTCGAACAGATTGCCTTGTGCGAACGCGGCGCGCTTCCCGAGGGAGATAACGCGTCCCTCTGCGCGCGCCGGTCCGCTCGTGTCAGTGAGCGGACGCTGGTAGGAAACCTTAAGCTCGAGGGTGGTATAGCCCTGTCCGACCTGCAGTCGCGAATGCACCGCGCACCCCATGACGGTGTCGAGTAACGTCGCCGCATAGCCGCCATGCACCACGCCGAGAGGGTTATAGACCGCTTCAGTGGGCGAGCCTTCGAACACCACCAGACCCTCTTCAACCGAAACGGGATTAAGGGCGAACGTCTTGACGATCCCCTCATACCCGGTCCGGCCTGAAAAGATCGCACGCAGCTGCTCGATACCTGAAAGCCCAGACAAGGTTGCAAGCGCATTCATCGGACGGTTCCTCTGGAAAGTGTAGCGTTGCTCAACGCCAGTCGCGCTTTGATGCTCACGCGTGCCGCAACCAGCAGCTCATCGGAGAGGCGTTTATTGGAGACCGCACGCGAGACTGCGACGGCGCCTGCCATTGCAGAGAGAACCGAAGCGGCAAGTGCTTCACCCCCGGTGATCCCAGCTGCCTTGATCCAGCCAGCCAGTCTGCGCACGAGCATTTTCGTTCCGGCGTCGAAGGCGATACGGAACTTCCTGGATTGTCTCGGCAGCTCGGAATTAAGAGCGACGATCGGACAGCCCCCGGAGCGGTCGTCTCGATGCGCGGGCGCCACATAGACATCGATATAGCGCGCCAGCGCATGGCGCGGTGAAAGACCTTCGGTCACGCGACGCAGCGTATCATCCGACTCCGCGAAGACGCTCGACAGTGCTTCCGCAAGCAACGCATCCTTAGATTTGAAATGCGCGTAGAAGCCGCCATGGGTGAGACCCGCCCCTTGCATCAGCTCGGCGACCGCCAAGTTTTGCGGCCCCCTCTCGCGCAGCATCCGCCCCGCGAGCTTCACCAGCCTCGCATGGGTTTCAGCCTTGTGACTATCGCTGTAGCGCATCTTCCAATCGTCCTCGCCACTATCATATGATAGTTATCATATAACTAGTCAAGTTTTGGGGACTGCTAGAGGTAGCCTCATGCGAATGCTCGTCGTCGGCGCGGGTTCGATCGGTGGACTTTTTGGAGGTCGTCTTGCAGAAGCAGGGCGAGATGTGAGCTTTCTCGTTCGCTCGGGCCGCGCCGAACAACTGCGTAAGAACGGTCTGCAGATCGTAAGCCCGCTCGGCGATGCGACTGTGCAGCCGAAGCTCTTGGCGAGCAAAGACATCCACGATGCGTTCGAGGTCGTGTTTCTGTCCGTAAAGGCCTACTCTTTGGACTCAGCGGTCGCTGATCTCGCCCCGGCCGTCAGTGATCACACGATGATCCTGCCCGTGCTCAATGGCATGAAGCACATGGACACGCTCGCCGCGCGCTATGGTGTGCGGGCGCTCATCGGGGGCGTATGCAAAGCTGCCACCACGCTGGACGAACAGGGTCGCATTGTGCAGCTCATAAAGCTGCAGGAACTGGCTTACGGCGAAATGGACGGCTCTCGCTCTGAGCGTATAACCGGACTTCATGAGTTCATGCAGGGCGCGGGATTTGACGCGCGGCTCTCTCCGACAATCGCGCTCGAGATGTGGCAGAAATGGGCCCTGCTGGCACATTGGGCGGAGTCACCTGTCTCATGAGGGGAAATACTGGCGAAATCGAAGCCGCGTCGGGCGGTAGGGAATTCCTGACCAACTTCCTGAATGAGGTGGCTTCGGTCGTCCAGGCTTCAGGTTTTGCGCTCGGTGAGGCTTTCCTCACCACCACCATGCAAGCGCTGCTCGAACCCGGCACGCCAACAACTTCGTCGCTTTACCGGGACCTACAAGAAGGGAACCGAGTGGAAGCCGATCAGATCCTCGGCGATCTCCTGCGACGCGGCGCAGAAGCTGGACTACACACACCGTTGATCTCTGCCGCGTATACCCATCTTTGCGTCTATCAGAATCGGATTACAGCAGCGCGCTCGACACGGGCGCCTACCGTCTAGGCGGGATCTTGTGCGGATAGCACTAGGGAGATTTCACCTACGAGCAGCGCGTGGTCCTGGAGCAGCCCGTGCGCGATTCCGCGTCGGAGTGTAGATTCGTCGTGACTCGAGTTCATCGTTAGGACGACTGTGACCAACGCTCTTCTGGAACAGCGTCGGGGGCAGATGTTCCCGAAGCTCACCGCAGCGCAACTTGCACGCCTGGAACGCCAGGGCACCCGCCTGCAGGCTCACGCGGGAGAAATTCTGCTAGAACTCGGTGACGTACCGCGGGGTGTATTCGTCGTGGCGGCAGGAAGTGTCGAGGCGCTCGCTCCGCCCTCGACGACCCAAGCCGAGTCGACCTATGAGTTGTTGTACCTTTTGACCCCGGGAGACTTTACCGGCGAGATGAGCACCTTGCGCGGCACCCGCGCAGTGGCGCGCGTTCGCGTGCGCGAGGCCGGCGCAGTTCTACTCATCGATGCGGAGCAACTGCGACGCATCGTGCAGAACGATGCCGAGCTTAGTGAACTTTTCATGCGCGCCTTCATCCTGCGGCGCATGGCAGTCATCGAGTCGGGCCGCAGCGAGGTATTGCTGCTGGGTTCAGACCACTCCGCCGACACCCTGCGGTTGCGGGAATTCCTGACGCGTAACACCCGTCCCTACGTGAATATCGACATCGAACATGATGCCGACGCACAGGCGTTGCTCGAGCGCTTCCACGTCCGCAGCGAGGACATCCCGGTGGTGGCCTGCCGAGGCGGCCAGCTGCTGAAGAACCCGAGCAATGCCGATGTCGCTCAATGCCTCGGCATGAACGCTCCGCCGGCCGATGATCGCGTACACGACCTACTGATCATCGGCGCGGGGCCTGCGGGTCTTGCCGCCGCGGTATATGCGGCCTCAGAAGGACTGGACGTCCGCATCGTGGACAGCTTCGCTCCCGGCGGTCAGGCCGGAACGAGCTCGCGCATCGAGAACTATCTGGGATTTCCGACCGGCATTTCGGGCGCAGCGCTCGCCGGTCGGGCGTTATCTCAGGCGCAGAAGTTCGGGGCACAGCTGAGTGTCGCCTGGCAGGCAGAGAGACTGCAGTGTCACCACTGGCCGTACTCGGTCGACATGGCCGATGGCCGATCGGTACGCAGCAGAGCCATCCTCATTGCTAGCGGTGCGCAATACCGGATGCCCGATATCGCGAACCTCTCTCGTTTTCTTGGCCGTGGCATCTACTATGCCGCGACTCATCTGGAGGCCACCCTGTGCGCGGCCGAAGACGTCGTGGTCGTCGGCGGGGGTAATTCTGCGGGCCAGGCGGCGGTTTTCCTCGCCGGCTCCTGTCGTCACGTGCACATGCTGGTCCGCTCTGACGGGCTCGCCGAGAGCATGTCGCAATATCTCATTCGCCGCATCCAAGACACGCCGAACATCACCCTGCATACGCGTACGCAGCTCACAGCACTCGAGGGCTCGGATCGACTGGAGCGCGTGTCATGGATGCCTCGTAACGGTGACTCTGTACCGCCGGACCTCAGACACGTATTCCTGATGACCGGAGCGCGGCCGAACACGGCCTGGTTGCAGGGCTGCGTGACGCTGGATGATCATGCCTTCGTGAAGACCGGGCCAGACCTTGCAAAGGAACAGCTGGCGCAAGCACGCTGGAGCCTGCCACGTCCGCCATACCTTCTGGAGACGAGCGTACCGGGCGTATTCACCGTCGGCGACGTGCGGGCCGGAAGCGTCAAGCGTATTGCTTCGGCGGTGGGCGAGGGGTCGATCTGCGTTCAGTTCGTGCATCGGGTGCTGCGCGAGTTTGCCGATGCGGGGAACCGCCCCGCGATCGTCGCAGTCTAGAGAGGCCCCACGGCATGATCCAATGACCCGAGTTCGAACTGACGCTCGACGCTCGTAGAGCGGTCCTGGCGCCTCGCCACGGCCATCGCGAGTGAAAGGCCTCAGTCCTGCCCCGACGGGCAAGCGTTCACGGACGGCCTGCTTGGACGAGCCTCTGCCTAACCAACGAGATGTGCCGTTCACCGTCGCGAAGAGCCTCGGGTGACGTGTGAACCGAGTAGTAGCCAGCGACGAGGTCATGCTCGTGCGGAGCAGCCGAGCCAAGCACAAACTCAGTATCGGCGAGGGCTTCGAATTCCACCGATTGGCTCGACGGCGCGAAAGCCGCAAGCTCCCCGTGCCGCAGTTCTTCAGGCGCCGACAAGACCCCCGCTGCGATGGCGACCCACAGGACTGTGTGGCTCGCCGGCGGCATGTAGCGCCAGCGCTCGCCGGCTTTCAAACGCACGGCTAGGTAGTTGATTGGCGAGGGGGACTCGATGACGCTGGATGCCGACCCGTAGGTGCCGAGAAGGACGCGAGCAGGTCCTTCTTCGCGCACATCTTCAGGACCCTAAAAGATACTTAAGATCGGTCCCAATTCGAGCGCTGGGGGCAAGGCAATCCACAGCTGAACCCCCCGTGTCCGTCCTGCTTGCTCGATACCTCCGCCATGCCACATGCCCCGCCCCGCCTGCATCCATTCGATGCCGCCCGCCGGAAGTACGCCTCGCACATTCTCCGGATCGATATAGGTCACCGCGCCCTCCGCGATGTAGGTGAGCATGGCAATACCCGAGTGGGGGTGCAGCGGTCCGTTGAAAGGCGCGCCCCCATGGTCAAAGAGGTCGAGGAACACAAAGGGCTTCAAGATCTTCCCGAAGTCGTACGGGCTCATCAAACGTGTTACGGGACCGTGCGAACGGCCACGGGTACGTAACGTGATCGCTCGAGTCAGGCCGCGCGTTGATGATTTGGCCAGGGCGAGAGTCATTGGCGAGTGCCTCTCAAGGAGTTGGATGAATGCAGCCGTCGTGCGCTGGTTCGTCAGGACCTGCTGGTGCGCGCCGCCTTCAAGGCCGCCGTCCACCACAGCAGGTCATCGATCATCGCGCCAGCGGGCGCCTCGAGCGCTGCCAGTCCCGCCTCGACATCGCCTCCCTGGTAGTGAGCCCACAGCGTGGCGAGAGGGATGTGAACCGATGAGCGAATCGGGGCGATCTGCAGCTCGATCAGTGTTTCGCGTAGCTGCTGCACGCCGCGTGCGCCCATCGCGGAGCCATAGCTCACGAATCCCGCCGTCTTGCGATTCCATTCGGGATAGACCCAATCGATCGCGTTCTTGAGGACTGCGGAGGGGCCATAGTTGTACTCCGGAGCCACAAATACGAAGCCATCGGACTCGGCGATCGCGGCGGTCCATCGCTGCACGACCTCGTGTTTGTATGGCGCTCGACCCGGCATGGCGGGTGTCAGGGGTTGATCGAAGAATGGCATCGGATAGTCGCGCAGATCCAGCAGCCGCGCCTCGACACCCACGCGTTTATGCACGTGCTGAAAAATCCAGCGCGCCGGCTTCTCAGAGAAGCGACCCTCGCGCGTGCTGCCAACAATGACGGAGATGACAGTCATGCTTTGATACCTCGCTGCTCGCCGTGGTGCGCCGGTGAAGCCAAGGAATGGTTACCACTAATGACTAACGCTAGAACGAGGACCACCAACGGGTCCCACAAGGAGGCACTTTTTTGACACCGAGTGACAAACAAGAACCCGAGGAGGACTGCCGAGCGATCAGCGAGACGCTCGGGAGAATCGGAGATAAGTGGACGGTGCTTGTGGTGGAGCTATTGGCCAACGGCCCTATGCGCCTCAACGAGCTGCGCCGCACGATCGACAATATCTCCCAGCGCATGCTGACGCTCACGTTGCGTGGCCTCGAGCGTGACGGCCTGGTTACGCGTACCGTCTATCCGACGATTCCGCCACGTGTTGATTACGAGCTCACGAGGCTCGGTCGCACTCTTCGCGACCCCCTGACGGCGGTGGCCGACTGGGCAAGAAAGCACCTCCCCGCCATCCTTGAGGCCCGAAAGGTGTTCGACGCCGGAGGTACCGCAAGACCCAGCCATCGGCGTGAGCCGCGGCGCGCCCCTGCGCTTGTTCCTACACCGCGGATCTCGCGTTCCGGCTGAGCGGACTCTGCATGACTTTGCCTGGAAGCGAATCTGTCTTCGAGCAATTCTTATCCGCTCCTTCGGCGCTTTCGTCATTGATTTGGAGGCTGTTTACCGTAAGGACTCTGCTCCACCGGCCTAGGTTCGCCATGACTTCACCCACCAGCATTCGCACAGCGATAGGCAGGCCCGCGCGCGAGGGATACAACGCGTACATAGACACCTCTGGAAGTTGCCATTGTGGTATCAGTCTTATTAATCGACCGTCCGCGATCTCATTTTTGAATATGGTCGGTGGGAGATCGGCGATGCCACAGCCGGCGAGAACCGCTTCCTTCAACACAAAAAAGTCCTCGCTAACGAAGCGTGGACGATAGGCAATCGTCCGTCGCTGGCCCCTGGGACCTTCCAGACGCCACAAATGTCGGGCTCCGTCCTTGACGGGGAATATGCCGCCGACACTTGGTAGCGCTTTGAGATCGTCCGGTCCCCGAGGTGCACCGCAGCGGGCGAGTAGGGCAGGGCTTGCCAGGAGCGAGTGTCGCGTGACGGCGAGCGAACGCACAATCAGGTTCGATGATTTTATATTCGTGCCGACGCGAATAACGAGATCGTACCCGTCCGCGAGAACATCGATATCTCGGTTGCTTGCGTCTAGCGTGACTTCGACGTCCGGATGGTCGGCGAGGAAACGGACGATTGCCCCCGCAGCGAACACCTGCGCGAAATTAGTCGGGCAGCTCACCCGCACGCGTCCGCTCGGCACTCCACGCGCGTCCTCGATTACGCTCTTTGCGTTTTCGGCCTCTGCCACCATTGCACGGCAGCGTTCGTAATAGCGTCGCCCGAGCTCAGTAACCTCTAATCGGCGAGTACTTCTCTGTATTAGGCGGACGCCGAGGTGAACTTCGAGTTTGGTGAGATGCTGGCTCAGTACTGATTTTGCGATGCCGAGCGCCGCTCCGGCGGCGGACAAGCTACCGTGCTCGACGATCTTGGTGAAATAGTACAAGTTGTTTAAATCGTTCAACAAATGTACTCCGACTACGATACGGCCGCCTGGGTGTATTTCGTTGGTGTTGGATAGCCGGGCAGGCACTGCGCCAAATTGTCATATCGGCGACTCATCGAAGACCAGCGTCGCATGATCCACGAACGATTCCGGATACTGAAAGATTCCCAATCCCGTCGTGTGTCATTGGCGCTCCCCGGAGGTGGGTTGCGCAGGGATATGGCTAGTGGTGACGTCCGCGATGAGCCGTCCGCTTTCGTTGGTGATGGTGGTGCGGACGACGCTCAACTGACGGCCGCGTTTGAGGAACACGGCTGTTGCCTTGAAGACGCCCTCCCTCCGGTTTCCAGTGAGGTTGGCGTTCAGATTAATGCCGAGCGGAAAGCCCGCCCCGCCCGGAGCGAACTGAGCCTTGCCGTACGCGAGCACAGTGGCGCACACGTCAGCGAACCACAGTAGGGCGCCCGCATGCGCAACGCCGAAGGGGTTGGGGATGCCGGCTTGGACCGCCATTTCACCCACCACACGCTCGGCAGTCACCTCTGTAATGGTGAATTCAATGCTCCCCGCGACATTCATGATCGGATATAGCAACGTCTAGCGAGCTAATGCATCGGAACATAACTATAGTATGATGGCCATCATCCCATGGCAATGAACGGCTGAAAATGCTCATGTGAGATGCACGTCTCGGTGGTGGGGTTCCGCGCGCTCGGTCGCGTGCCGCGACGAATAAGATGATAATCGTCATAGCTTTAGGGGCCTTTCGACATGCGGTATAACGCTGAACACGGGGAACTCACGCGCCGCAGGGTGCCCCGGCCTGAGTGATGAGATCCGCTACGCCGACCGCAACCGGTCCGTGCCCGCGGATTGCCGCCGCCGCCTCGGTCAGTCTGACGCACGGCGGCTTTTACGCTCACTTCAAGTCGAAGAACGAGCTGGTCGCCGCGGCGATCTCCGCGATGTTCGACGAGCACTACAGGGGTTTTCGGTCGTACGTTGAGTCGCCTAAACGACTGCGGTGTTCCTCGATCGCGTGAGCACTCCGCCGGCGGCTACCTCACCGAGCCGCACGGCTTACAGGTCGAGTCGGTCGATCCCACCATTCAGCGCCGCAGGCAGCATGCTGATGTTGCTCGCTTCGACGTAGGTGGTGTTTTGACGGGCGAACGGAATGCACGAGCCGCCGAGAATCGCAACCTTGCGCAGGGTCTTCATGCCGGCGTCCTCGGTGCTCAAACCAACTTCGTATCCAGGATGATTTCCGCTTTGAGGACTTTGGACACCGGGCAGTTCTGCTCGGCGTCCCTGGCGATGCGAGCGAACGTCGCCTGATCTAAGTTCGGCACGGTAGCGCGCAGTGTCAGGGCGGAACTGCTGATGCGGAAGCCCTGGCCGTCTGGATCGAGACTGACAGCCGCTTCTGTGCTGAGCTCGGTAGGAGTGTATCCGGCGACCTGCAGCTGAAAAGCCAAGGCCATCGTAAAGCAGCCCGCGTGCGCGGCGGCGATCAACTCTTCAGGGTTTGTTCCCTGCTCGTTCTCGAACCGGGATTTGAAGGAATAGGGAGTTTTGGCAAGCACCCCAGAGTCCGTGGAAAGATCTCCGGTTCCTGCGCGACCGGTGCCGCGCCATACAGCTTTCGCTCTGCGAATCATAGAGCTTCTCCTGGTCGTCGTTTAGGGCATGCGGAATGCGATTGACCCGGTCAGTACTAAACACAAATGGGTGGATCGAGTCTTTCAATTGTTACTCGAGAGTTTTTTGTGCGTGAGGTTCCGCGGTCCTTCGCATGAGCCGGGCTCAGCGAACTAACGGACATCCACCTGGTTACGGGCGAGCGTAGGTCATTGTCCAGACGGCTCGGTCGCCGGGGTGATATTCGTTCCCATCCCACGGTGAACCGCAGATATGCAGGTGCGCATAGGGCGTCCCGGCGAACATCACCAGCGTTCCCGCATCGCGCATGACTGCGGGCAAACCCGCGGCTTTTGCATCGAAAGGCCACATGATCATCCAGTGCGGGCCGATTGGGATGGCCGGGCTGGTGCGATCGAACGGATCTGTGTAACTGCGCTGGATGGCTCCGTTGAGCATGTAGATCAGTCCCGGCGTCGCATTCGTTGGTTTCGGCTTCTTCGCGACGACGTCCATCATCCATTGCATTCCCATGGGATCGCAACACATATCCGCTTCGCCGATGATGTTTTGGTTGCCTGGTACGCATACCCATTGGTTCGTACCGGGACGTAGCACGGTCATCTTGCCCTGAGGACCCATTTCCGCGACGGTGGCTTCTCGGGTGATGCACTCAGGTCCCGCCAAAAGCGCTCTTCGAATCTTTTCCTTCGTGATTTCATCGTACATGCCGTTCTCTCCATGCATTGGGTTGACTCCCGTCGGTCCGTGATTCGGTGCACTTTCTGCACCGGGCTCCTGAGCCGATCCTCCGAGCGTTCGCGTTGGCATTGCGAGGGCGGTGAGGCCCGCCCCGGCGAGCGCGGCGCCTTCGACGAAGGTACGCCGCGATATCGGCGTTAGAATTTTCGAGGAGCGCACATCTTCAGCAGTACCTTCGCCATTCGCAGACATACTTGTTTCCTTCTTGCAAATTGCATGGTTGAAATCGCTCTCGCGGGGAATGCTTGGCCTCTCGGTGGCATCAGAATTCCAGCAAGAGGTGTATGCTGGTTACCTGACTCCCCAGAGGTGTGATCGTCACGTCGAGCCCGCTGGCATCGTCCGGAGAGCCCAGCGGCCTGACAGCGTGTTCGCGGTCCGCAATCCACTCACCAGTTTTCAGGACGCGTCGCAGCGTCGAGACCAGGCCGATTGATTGGCCGATAAAATCGGCGAATGGCCGACCACGCGCCTAGTCGACGCGGAAGGCGAGTACGTAATGCGCGGCGCCGTTCGCGTAAATGACGCAGAGTTGGGCGTCGAGCAGGACGACGCCGACCGAGAGCGTGTCGAGCAGATCCGCGGACTCGAAATGGGAAAGGACCGAGGGCGGCGGGTCGTACGCCGACGCCAAGGCCCGCTCCGCGTTCGTCCGTCACGCGAGCGGCGGCGCGAATCGAACTCAGTTCGGGCGATAGGAGGGCTTCAAGAGCCACGGCTTTGAAGAGCTCCGCGAGGGCGATCTGCAGTCGCTCAAGAGACACTTGCTCTGCGTCACCGGGTTCTTGCACCCCTCAAGCCCGCGAAGTAGGTTCCGCTCGCATCTACAAAGTTGCGTCGGAGCAGTCACATGAGCGTGCGCCAGGTTTCGGAGTCTTCAAATGACCAGCACCTCACTCCGGAACCCGACCAGTCAGGCGGGCGCGTTCCTCCCAACTGTTATGTGTAGGCGGCGTAGGCGTCTCCGCAGAAATTTTGTACATTTCAGGAGGTTTCCGGTAGTGCTCCATTAGAAACACAGTGTTTGTCTATACGAACAATCGCCGCGCAAAAGGTCTTGCGAAGTAGAGGGTGGTAAGTGAGTTGTACCGCAGGGCATGACCCCGACTCGTCGCTCAGTCCGACTGGCAGCGAGCGATGGCGAAGCATGTGAGGGCCGGTGGGCAGCGGTTCAGCTTTAATGATCTGCGGTCTGTGTCGGCAGACGGAGCAGCGACTGCAGAGGAAGCGCAGGCGATATTAGGAGACGCGAGCGCACAGACTACTAAGCGGGACTATTTACGCGGGGTCACACGCGCGAAGCCAAGGAGGTAGGCGCTATAGCAATTTTAGGGGCAACAAAAAATCGCATGCGTGAGCTTGTGCGGTACGCTCATAGTCAGCCCCCGGCAGCCCCGCCGGCTCCGCCAGCGTCAACCGCTGTGCCAGCTGAAGCAGATGGATCGGTGCGCACGATCCCTCACGGTACGTATTCCCATCGGATGATGTTGGAGGGAGGGCGTGACTGGTATCCGCCGCAGGCACGCAGGCGAACGCTCACTGGTCGTGTCGTTGTCGAGTTCCGAATTAATGCTGCCGGTAAGCCTGAAGACGTGAGGATCAACCGGGCGGAAGCTGATCGCATCCTGCAGATTGCGGCCGTATACATGGTGACGACGTTTAGGTTCGACACAAAAGATCCTTTGTTAGATCCAACAGACTCAAGACCGTACCTGATTTCGATCAGTTACCAGCTGATAGGATGCAATACGCAGCCGGTGCCGTCCTATCCCGGCTTCGACGCGGACCGACGCTCTTTCTCGCCGGACTGGGCGACAAGACTTCAATCCCCGCCTTCAGTGCGCGAGCCTCCGCCACCAGCGGCGCACTGCGACCGCTGGCAGTCACGCTAACTAGGCCGAAAGTGGTGAGGGCGTCCACGGCCTTTCAGCACTCCTTTCCATCAGGCACGATCGCGATCTCTGCCACGGTGGCCATTCGGTGCGGTCGATGCGATCTGGGCCAATGCTCGTGTGCTACGCACTGGAGGAGCGTAGCTCATGGTTCATTCTCGCCTTTGCAACTTCGTGCGCTTAGGCTCGGTGTATGGGTTTCTCCAGGGAGCGACCACGGTCCCGAGTTCAAAACTGGCTACCGGGTGCATGCCGAAGGGGGTCCTTACCGGTCACATCGCTGACGATTTATACCGGTGACATCGCTGACACCTTAGCACTGAAGGGATTGGGGGCACATTCGACGCGGGTGCATTGGTCGTCGAAGAAACCCAGATCGTAG
>Ga0307476_10001949_pt1 | contig 12420 bp, 7 predicted proteins | sample atmos_gasesECM2C_2_FD_203314 | JGI IMG/M metagenome (GOLD analysis project Ga0307476, IMG submission 203314) | Hardwood forest soil microbial communities from Morgan-Monroe State Forest, Indiana, United States - atmos_gasesECM2C_05 | ecosystem: Environmental > Terrestrial > Soil > Temperate... | reverse complement strand
AGTTCGTCGCCGCCGAGCTCGACCGGCTCGAGAACAAGATCCAGGCGGTGACCGAGATGGCGGTCAGCCACAGCGATCCCGACGAGATGTCGTCGCGGATCGACGCGATCGCCGAGGGCATCTCGCAGACCGAGCAGACGATCCGCGAGCTCCAGAGCATCACCGGCATGGCGGCGCAGGACGAGGCCCCGTCGATCCTCGGCGCCGACATCGCGCAGCCGGCCGGCGCGATCGCCCCGGCGTGGCCGGTCGGGACCGACGCCGACGACACCCGGAAGCGGGTCGATCAGGTCCGGGCGATCGCCCAGAGCCGCACGGGGCGTAGGGGGCCCGGGACATGACCGACGACGCAGCACCCGAGGCGAAGACCGAGGCCAGGACCGAGGCGAAGACCGAGGCCAGAACCGAGGCGAAGACCGACGGCAAGCCGGACGCCAAGATCCTCGCCGGCAACGACGGGGTCAGCCGGGTCACCGCGCTGCCCCCGCACTTCCCGCCGTGGGCCGGCAAGCTCGCCGAGCTGTACTTCTCCGGCACCACGTCGATGTTCGTGATCCACGGCAACACGTTCGACGTCGTGCGCGCCGGCTCCGATCCGGAGCCGCGCTGGGTCGGGCTGGCCGACTTCCTCGCCGAGCAGCTGTTCGGCCGCTGGGACCTGGTGATCCACTACGACCTCGCGCGCGGGCTGCGCTGCGCCGCCGGATCGAGCAGCCGCCGGCTCCAGCAGATGGTCGAGCTGTCGAATCGCTGGCTCGGCGACCTGCGCGCCCTGCCCCGCGACCCGACCCGGGCGCTGGCCGCGATCGACCTGCTGGTCCAGAAGAACGTGATGGCCGATCCCGATCAGCGGATCCGCACCGCGATCCTGATCGACCACGCCGGCTACGTCGCGCCGAGCGGCGACCGGCTCGACCTCGCCGAGCAGACCCACCTGGTGACGCTGCTCAACTGGGCATCGTCGCCGTACGTCAAGCGGCTCAACATGGCGTTCGTGCTGATCGACCCGCGGCTGTCGAGCGTCGCCGAGCGGCTGGCCAGCAACCCGCACGTCGCCGCGATCGAGGTGCCGCTGCCGAACGCCGAGGAGCGCACCGCGTTCCTCGCCGCCCAGCTGCCGGCGCCCTCGGACGCCGGCGCCGCGTTCTCCGACTACGGCGCCGCCGAGCTCGGCAAGCTGACCGCGGGCATCGGGCTGACCGATCTCGAGGTCCTGGTCCGCAGCGCGCGCGAGGGCGGCCGCCGGCTCGACCGCGGCTACTTCCGCGAGCTCAAGAAGCGGCTGATCGAGCGCCAGGCCCAGGGCATGCTCGAGTTCGTCGAGCCGCGCTGGGATCTGGCGACCGTGGTCGGCCACGACGCCGCCAAGCGCCGCCTGCTCGACGACGCCGAGCTGATCAAGCGCGGCGAGCTCGACACCGTGCCGATGGGCTACCTGTTCTGCGGCCCGGTCGGCACCGGCAAGAGCTTCCTGGCGACCTGCGTCGCGGGCTCGATCGGCATCCCGGCGGTCGTGCTCAAGAACTTCCGCAGCAAGTACGTCGGCGAGACCGAGGGCAACCTCGAGCGCGTGCTCGGCGTGCTGCGCTCGATGGGCCCGGTCGCGGTGATCGTCGACGAGGCCGACGCGATGCTCGGCGACCGCGATCAGGGCGGCGACTCCGGGGTCGGGGCCCGCACGTTCGGGATGATCGCCGCGCAGATGGGCGACACGGCGTACCGCGGCCGGATCCTGTGGATGCTGCTCACCGCGCGCCCCGACCTGTTGCCGATCGACCTCAAGCGCCAGGGCCGCGCCGAGGTCCACATCCCGCTGTTCTACCCGACCGACCACGACGAGCTGCGCACCATGCTGATGGTGCTCGCAAAGAAGGCCGGCACCGAGCTCGCCGAGTCCGACCTGCCGGCCGAGGTCCCGCACAAGGGCAACCTGTCGGGCGCCGACATCGAGGGCATCGTCGGCCGCGCCTACCGCGCCTCGCTGCTCGCCGGCTCGCGCCGGATCACCCAGGGCGCGCTCGCGGCGGCGCTCGCCGGGTTCATGCCCTCGACCCAGACCCTGGAGCGCGAGGCCCAGGAGCTCGCCGCGATCATCGAGTGCACCGATGTCGAGTTCCTGCCGCCGGCCAAGCGCGACAAGCTCGACAAGCTCGGCGGGCGCGAGAAGCTGCAGGAGCGGCTGACCGCGATCAAGCAGATCCTCGACGGACAGTGAGTACACAAGGAGGGATTCATGGCACGCGCAAGCTGGCTCAACGATGACAGTCACCCCGACCTCGACGCCCACCTGGCGAGCCTCGACCACTTCACGGCGTCGCTCGCCGACGGCGTGATCGACGACCACGAGCTCGCGACCCAGGAGACCAACCTGGTCGCGGCGATGAAGGCGGTCGAGGGCTCGCTGAGCGACGACCAGCACGCCCGGGTCACCAAGCTGCTCGCCGAGCTGACCGCGTACAGCGTGATGCGCACGCTGCACGACATGGCGCAGGCCCGGGTCCAGCAGGTCGTCGCCCCGAAGTGACGGCGGCCCGGAGCGATGGAGACGCCATGTCCGAGGTGAAGCCCGATCAGGATCGGCTGCGAGCCGTATTCAACCAGCTGGAGCGACGGATCGAGGATCGCTGGGGGATCCCGGTGCACATCCAGGACGTGCCCAACCCGTTCACCGGCGACCTCGACGGTGAGCAGATCATGGTCGACTACGACCTCGACATCGAGGACGCGGTGTTCATCCTGATCCACCTGTTCGGCCACACCGTGCAGTGGAACCTCTCGTCCGACGCGCGGGCCGTCGGCTTGCTGCGGACGACCACGTGGACAGATGATCAGCTCCGCGCCGCGCGGGACTACGAGCACGAGGCCGCCCGCTACAGCCTGCAGCTGCTCCACGAGGCCGGTATCCGCGACCTCGACCAGTGGATCTCGGACTTTGCGGCCTGCGACTGCGCGTACTTGATGCACTTCTATACGACCGGCGAGAAGCGGCCGTTCCGGTCGTTCTGGCGGGACGGCACCCCCCTGGTGGCGCCGCTGGCGATCCCGGAGTTTCAGCCGACCCAGTGGCTGAGTCGGTATCAAGGAACTGTCGTCTGATTGCCATTTCGGGCTACGATTTCTCGGCGTGCTCGCTCGGCGAATCATCGCTGTCACGCCGGACAAGGCGTTCGGAAAGCAACTGACGGTCGCGCTCAAGGCCGCCGGCGGCTCGGTCGACACCCACCTCACGCTCGACGAGCTCGGCCATGGCGAGCTCCAGGCGGCGCTCCTGGTGCTCCACCTCGACGGCGCGATGACCGGCGCCGCCCAGCTCCTGATCCCCCGGCTGACCGGCGAGACCCGCGCGATCGCGATCCTGCCGCGCTCCAACCTGTCGGCGGTGGTCGACATCATGCAGAGCTCGGACCGGGTCGCCGGGATGATGGTCGCCGAGGACTTCGACATGAAGCTGCTCTCGGCGATGGCGACCCGGGTGCTCGCCGGCGACATCTTCGGGCTCGAGAAGCACGTGCCGTGGGGCGCGCAGATCCACAGCTACCTGGTCGGCGACTACCAGGAGAAGTCGCTGTGCATCGCGCAGGTGTCGGAGTTCGCCGAGACCATGAGCGTGCGGCGCAAGTACCGCGAGTCGATCGAGCAGTGCCTCGACGAGATGCTGATGAACGCGCTGTACGACGCGCCGGTCGACGAGCAGGGCCGGCAGATCTTCTCCGAGATCCCGACCAAGACCCGGATCTCGCTGCGGGTCGAGCAGAAGGTGGTCGTGCAGTACGCGTGCGACGGCAAGCAGTTCGTGATCGGCGTGCGCGACGCGTTCGGGACGCTCGAGCGCGACACCGTGCTGCGCTACCTGCACAAGTGCCTGCACAGCGAGCAGCAGATCGACCGCAAGACGGGCGGCGCGGGCCTGGGGCTCTACCTGATCACCAACTCGTCGACCGGCGTGTACTTCAACGTGCTGCCCGGCGTCGCGACCGAGGCGGTGTGCACGTTCGACCTCGAGAGCCCCAAGCTCCAGATCCAGACCCTCGGGTTCTTCGTCGAGAAGATCGACGCCGCGGGCCGGCTCGCCTCGGGGCCGTCGCGGCGGCTGCCGGCCGGCGCGTCCCACCCGGTCGAGCGCCGCATGCCGGTCGCGGCGAGCAGCCGGTCGCTCGTGCTGACCAGCGGGCTGGCGCTGGCCGTGGTCGCCGCGCTCGGCCTGGTCGTGTTCGCGGCCTGGCCCCGGATCGTCGGCGTGGCGAGGACCGCGGTCCACATCCACACCGTGCCGCCCGGCGCGGCGATCGAGGTCGAGGGCCGCAGCGTCGGCACCGCGACCGGCGGCACGCTGGCGGTCCGCGACCTCGAGGTCGGCCGGGCCTACCCGGTGGTCGCGCGGCTCGAGGGCTACGAGCCCAAGCAGGCCGTGATCCAGCCCCAGGAGGGCGACAACCCGGTCACGCTGGAGCTCCGTGCGATCGCGGCGACCGTCGCGATCGACAGCGCGCCGACCGGCGCCGCCGTCGAGATCGACGGCAAGCCGGCCGGCACCACGCCGCTCCTGGTCAAGACCCTCGCGCCGGGCTCGTCCGCGACGCTCACGTTCCGGAAGCCCGGGTTCCACGACGCGGTCGCCCGGCTCGCCGTGCCCGGCCCGGGCCGGGAGACCACGCTGATCCAGCCGCTCTCGGTGTCCGAGGAGCTGGCCCGGGTCCGCCTGGTGTCCGATCCGCCCGGCGCGCAGGTCGTGCAGAACGGCCAGATCGTCCCCGGCGTGGTCGCGCCGTGCGAGCTCCTGGTCGAGGCCGGCAAGACCACGCACTTCATGCTGACGATGCCGCACAAGATCCCGGCGATGCTGGCGCCGCTCACCCCGCCGCGCGGCGCCGACGACATCGAGCTGTCCGGCAAGCTGGTCGACGGCACCACGCTGCACCTGCGCGCCAACGTCGAGGCCCGGTTCCGGGTCGCCGGCGCGCCGCACTGCCAGGACGTCGCCGCGCCGTTCGACTGCGTGGTCGCGCCCGGCCAGCACCTCGTCGATCTGGTGGTCGCGCAGGCGCCGCGGATCGCCCGCACCGTCGCGGTCAAGCAGAAGGACCTCGAGGTCAAGTTCGAGCTCGGCTACGTCGAGGCCAGCGGCGGCAAGCTGGTGCAGATCGGCCAGGGCGCGGCGGCGCGCCGGGCGACGTTCGAGACCGGCACGCGGCGCGTCATGATCACCGGCGGCGAGGACGGTCCTCACCCGGCGACCGTGGTCGTGAGGCCGGGCACCACCACGATCGTGAATTGATCTCGCCGATGTCCGGCGACCGCGCGGCCGGGGTACAAAGGCGGGCGTGAGCGAAGTCCACACCCAGCTGCTCACCGACGACGCCAGCGGCGCGCTCGTCGAGCGCCGCTACCGGCTCCGGGTGGTGGCCGGGCCGGACCAGGGCAAGGAGCACGCCCTGGAGGACGGCACCACGCTGGTCGGCACCCACCCCGACAACGACCTGGTCCTGACCGACGCCACGGTGTCGCGCCACCACCTCGAGATCCGCGTCCGGCGCGACGGCATCGAGGTCCGCGATCTCGACACCACCAACGGCACCAAGCACGGCGGAGCGCGGGTCGGCCAGGTCATCCTGATCGGACCGTCCCGGCTCCGGCTCGGCCGCCACACCGAGCTCGACGTCGAGCCGGTCGACGCCGGGGTCGAGCTCGACGACTGGCAGGGCGATCGGTTCGGCGACGTGCTGGGCGCCGCGCCGGTGATGCACCGGCTGTTCGCGCTGCTCGCCCGCGCAGCCGTCACCGAGGCGACGATCCTGCTCACCGGCGAGACCGGCACCGGCAAGGAGGCGATCGCCGAGGCGGTGCACCAGACCAGCCCGCGCGCGAAGGGGCCGTTCGTGGTGGTCGACTGCGGCTCGATCCCCCACGAGCTGATCGCGTCCGAGCTGTTCGGCCACGCGCGCGGTTCGTTCACCGGCGCCGCCGCCGACAAGCAGGGCCTGATCGAGGCCGCCAGCCGCGGCACGCTGTTCCTCGACGAGATCGGCGAGCTCGCGCTCGACCTCCAGCCCCAGCTGCTGCGCGTGCTCGACCGCCGCCAGGTCCGCCGGGTCGGCGAGACCCACGCGGTCGACGTCGACATCCGCGTGATCGCCGCGACCCACCGCGACCTGCGCGCCATGGTCCGCGCCGGCCGGTTCCGCGAGGATCTGTACTACCGGCTCGCCGTCGTCGCGACCCAGGTGCCGCCGCTGCGCGACCGCAAGGACGACATCGCGGCGCTGGTCAGCTGGTTCGCCGAGCGCATGGGCCGCGGCGCGTTCGCGCAGTCGCCCGCCCTGCTCGAGCAGCTGATGCGCCACGACTGGCCGGGCAACGTGCGCGAGCTGCGCAACGTGGTCGAGCGCGCGCTGTCCCTCGGCAGCGCGGCGCTCGCCGAGCTGGGCGACCCGGCCTCGCCGCGCCCCGCGACGGGCGACGGCGGCCCGCCGGCCGACGACAGCGGCCGGCCCCAGGCCAGCCCGCCCGCGGCCTCGGCCACCGCCTCGGCCACCGGCTCCGGCGACGTGCTCGACCTGCCGTTCAAGGAGGCCAAGGCCGCGCTGGTCGAGAGCTTCGAGCGCGACTATCTCACCGCGCTGCTCGCCCGCCACCGCGGCAACATCTCGCGCGCGGCGTCCGAGGCCGGCATCGATCGCAACTACGTCCATCGGCTGGTGAAGAAGTACGGCCTGGAGGTCGATCGCGGGTGAACGGGCTCCGCGGCCGCCAAGCCTTGACGCAGGGCGGCGCGCGGGTATCGTTCGACCGGTGAGCGCCGCCCCGGCCTACGACATCGTCGTGATCGGCGGCGGCATCACGGGCGCCGGCATCGCCCGCGACGCGGCGCTGCGCGGCCTCAAGGTCGCGCTGTTCGAGAAGGGCGACTACGCCTCGGGCACGTCGTCGAAGTCGAGCAAGCTGATCCACGGCGGGCTGCGCTACCTCGAGCACGGCGAGATCGGCCTGGTGTTCGAGTCGGTGTCCGAGCGGCGGGTCCAGACCCGGGTCGCCCCGCACCTGGTCCGCCCGCTGCCGTTCCTGATCCCGATCTACCAGGGCGCCCGACCCGGCCTCGAGATGATGAACGTCGGGCTGTGGATCTACGACTCGCTCGCGCTGTTCCGCGCCCCGCGGCTGCACAAGGTGTTCCGCGGCGCGCGCGCCGCGCTCGAGCTCGAGCCCGCGCTCCGGTCCAACGGCCTGCGCGGCGCGCTCGAGTACTACGACTGCAACACCGACGACGCCCGCCTCGTGCTCGAGAACGCGCTCGACGCCCGCGCGCTCGGCGCCGACTGCCACACGTACGCCGAGGTCGTCCGGCTCGAGCGCGGCCCGGATCGCCGGATCACCAGCGTGGCGGTCCGCGATCGCCTGACCGGTGAGGCCCGCAGCGTCACCACCCGCGTGGTCGTGCTCGCCGCCGGAGCGTGGACCGACGAGATGGTCGCCCGGTTCGAGATCCCGCTCGACCGGCCGCTGCTGCGCCGCACCAAGGGCGTGCACATCGTCGTGCCGCGCGAGCGGCTGCCGCTGTCGCGCGCGATCACGCTGCAGTCGCCGCTCGACCACCGCGTGATGTTCGCGATCCCGTGGCGCGAGCGCACGGTGCTCGGCACCACCGACACCGACTTCACCGGCACCGCCGACGAGGTCGCGGCCGACGCCGGCGACGTCCGCTACCTGTGCGACAGCGCCAACGGGGTGTTCCCGGGCGCCGCGCTCCAGCCCGACGACGTGATCGCGACCTGGGCCGGCCTGCGGCCGCTGATCGCCGCGCCGCCCAACGTCGACGAGAGCGACGTGTCGCGCGAGCACGAGGTGTTCTCCCGCAGCGACGGCCTGGTCATCATCGCCGGCGGCAAGCTCACCACGTACCGCCGGATGGCGCGCCAGGCGGTCAACGAGACCCTCAAGCTGCTCGATCAGCTCGGCGAGCCGGTCACCGCCGCCCGCGCGACCACCAAGCACCGGCCGCTGCCCGGCGCCGATGGCCTGGCCCAGGCCGACCTCGAGGGGGTCGCCGCGATCGGTCGCCAGCTGATGGCCGACCACCGGCTCGACGTCGACACCGCGACCCACCTGTGCGGCGTCTACGGCGCGCGCGCCCACCAGCTCGCCGCGCGGATCGCCGAGCAACCCGCGCTCGGTGAGCGCATCGACCCCGAGCTGCCCTACGTGTGGGCCGAGATCGAGTTCGCTGCCACCCACGACCTGGCGCGCACCGTCGAGGACGTCCTGGCGCGCCGCGTCCCGCTGCTCCTGGTCAGCCGCGATCAGGGGCTCGGCGTGTGCGACCGCGTCGGCGACGTGCTCGCCGGCCGGCTCGGCTGGACCGCCGCCCAGCGCGCCCGGATGCTGGACGAGTACCGGGCCGAGGTCGCGCTCAGCCGGCGCTGGCGCTGACCGGCGCCGGCCTCCGAGATCTCCCGGCCGCAGCGGCCGCCGCGTGCTCCCACGTATGTGTAGGTTTGCACGTACATTGCATGACGGTGAATCACGCTGGAAGGTGAGCGTCAAACCACTTGGCCCGACCGCAAGCCAGCGCGAAGCTTCGCGATGAGGGAGCGGACATGCCGTTAGGACTTCGTCTGTGGCTGTTGCTGTGGATCGCCGGATGCGCCGAGCAAGCGTTGCTCGTGCCGGACTCCGACTGGCAGACCGTGCCGCCGGCCCAGCGCGCCGCGATCGATCGCCAGTACGAGACGGAGCTCGCCGCCGCGCGCGCCGAGCTCGCCACCGCCACGGCGAGCCTCGCCGCGGTGCCCAGGCCCCCGCCGGCGCCACCGCAGGCCGCCGCGCGGCCTTCTGCCTCGGCGCCGACCGATGACCCGTGGCAGATGGCGATGCGCGATCATGAACAGGCCCGGGTCGACGCCCGCGTCCGGGTCGAGACCACCCAGGTCGAGGTCCAGCGCACCGACGCGGCCTGGCGCCAGCTGTGGGTCGACACCGCCCGCGCGCAGCTCGACATGCTCGTCGCCCGGCGCGAGGTGGTCCGCGCGCAGGCGATCAACCGCAACCTCCCCGGCGACGACACCTACGACGGCGCCCCGATGCGCGGCCAGTTCTCGCGCGCCCAGCAGCGCTGGTACGCGGTGTCCACCCGCGCCCGCGCCGCGCGCGACGCGTTCGAGCACGCCACCACCGATCTCGCCTCGGCCAAGGAGGCCTACGCCCAGGTCATGCGCAACGGCCCGGCACACCTCCGCCAGCAGCTCGCCAGCGATGACCACGCGGCGCGCATGGAGCTCCCCGGCTGGGTGGTGATGCAGAGCGACATCCGCCGCCGCCGGGGCCTGCGCCACTTCCTCCAGGAGACCAGCACCGCGCAGCTGCTGCGCAAGATGACCTACCAGCCGAGCCGCGCCGTGCGCACCTCGCTGCCGGCCGTCGCCACCACGCCCGCGCCCGTCCCGCCGGCCGCGCCCGTCCCGCCGACGGCGGATCGCGCCGCCGCGCCGCAGCCGACCACCGCGTCGAGCGCGCGGCCCGCGGCGCCGAGCGCACCGTCGCCCGCGCCGGAGCATCCCGCCGATCGCGCCGCCGCCGCCCCGCCGGCGAGCAACAAGGCCGCCGTCGCGCCCGCACCACCGGTGCCGCCCGCGCCACCCGCGCCGAAGCCCGCGTCCTCGCCGTTCGATAGCCCCGGCCCGTCGATCACGGCGAGCAAGCCCGCGGCCAGCGCGACGCCCGCAGCCGCCGTCAACAAGCTCGCCGCCCCGCCGCCCGCGACCGCAGCGACCAAGCCCGCCGCCGCCGTGCCCGCCGCCACCGCGCCTGCTGCGACCGCAGCGAGCAAGCCCGCAGCCAGCGCGACGCCCGCAACCGCAGCGACCAAGCCCGCGGCCACTGCGTCGGACGCGGCCGCAGCGATCAAGCCCGCGGCCAGCCCGCCGCCCGCGACCGCCGTCGCCAAGCCCGCCGCCACCGCGCCTGCGACCGCAGCCACCAAGCCCGCCGCCACCGCGCCGGACGCCGCCACAGCAACCAAGCCCGCCGCCAGCGCGCCCGCGACCGCAACCACCAAGCCCGCCGCCGCAATCACCAAGCCCGCCGCCACCGCGCCTGCGACCGCAGCCACCAAGCCCGCCGCCGCCGCGCCTGCGACCGCAGCCACCCAGCCCGCCGCCACCGCGCCGGACGCCGCCATAGCAACCAAGCCCGCCGCCAGCGCGCCCGCGACCGCAGCCACCAAGCCCGCCGCCGCAATCACCAAGCCCGCCGCCACCGCGCCTGCGACCGCAGCCACCAAGCCCGCCGCCACACCGTCGTTCGGCATTCCTCGGCCCAAACCGCCCGGGCAGCCGTCCGACACCGCCGCGCCACCGCCCGCCGCGACGAGCACCAGTCCCGCGGTCGCCGCCTCGCCCACCGGGGCGAAGCCCGCGGCGACCGGCAAGCCCGCGCCCACCGCGGCGACCGGCAAGCCCGCGGCGACCGCGGCGAGCGCGAAGCCTTCGACCGCATCACCGCCGGCTGCAGCGAAGAGCAAGCCCGCCGGTCCGTCGCCGTTCGACCCGCGCTGGTCGTACGACACCCCGGACAAGCCAGCGCCTCCGTCGCCGTTCGATCCGCGCTGGTCGTACGACACCCCGGCGACGGCCGGCGCTGCCAATCAGAAGCCAGCGGCGGCGCCCGCTCATCCCGCCGATCGCGCCGCTTCGGTGCCACCCGCCAGCGCCGCGAGCAACAAGGCCGAGGCCGCGCGCGCTGCACCCGCGCCCAAGCCGCAGCGCACCGCGCCGCCCGCCACCGGCTCGACGGGCGCTGCCAAGCCGGTCGAGCACGCCGGCAGCGACGCGCAGGCCCACTGATCCGCGTCCGCGACGCGCGAGCGCGGGACGGCCGTGATCCCCTGCCACGGCCCCATTGTCGACCTCGGGGTCGACCATCGGCCGCGATGACCTCGACGATGACGTCGACCTTGACTCCAGCGTTGAGCTCGACGGCAGCGAAGCGATACGTGGACGTCTGACCCCACCGTCGACCTCGCCCTCGCCCCCGCTGTCGCGCTGCCTCGAGGCCCGCAGCACAGGATCGGTCGACGCCCAACGTCGATGGTGGGCTCGACGTCGTACATCGCCGTCGACCTCGACGCTCCGGGTCGACGATCAGGTCGACGTCAAACGATCGCGAACGCCATGTCGAGGACCTGTGACGGATCATCCGGGTCGACCTCGGCGTCTTCGAAGCAGTTTCCGGCCCTGCTCGACACCTCTTCCGGCGCCGCATGGTGGAAGCCGCGCGCCGGCGGTAGCCTGCCCCGGTGACCCGCCCCGCCGATGCCGCGCGGCCCGAGCGCATCCTGGTATGCGTCGGCGCCAGCCCGGCCTCGGAGCGGCTGGTCCACGCCGCGCACCGGCTCGCCGGCGGCATGCAGGGGCCGTGGCACGCCGTGCACGTCGACGTCACCGGCGCCCCGCCGCTGGCGGCCGAGGATCGCGACCGGGTCGAGGCCCACCTGGCGCTCGCCGAGTCGCTCGGCGGCGAGGTCGCGCGGCTGGCGGGGCGGTCGGTCGCCGAGACCGTGCTGGCGATGGCGCGCGAGCGCGGGGGCACCCGGATCGTCGCCGGCAAGCCGACCCATGGCCGGTGGCGCGACCGGCTGCGCGGCAGCCTGCTCGACGACCTGATCCGGGGCTCCGGCGACATCGAGATCCACGTGATCGCGCCCGGCGGCGATGTCCCGCCCCGCGCGGCGCCTGGCCCGGCGCGCCGGCGACTCGCCGGCTTCGCGCCCGGCGCGGTGGCGGTCGCGGGCGCCACCGCGCTCGGCATGGCGGCCGGCGACCGGCTGGCGCTGCCCGACGACGCGATGCTGTATCTGTTCGCGATCATGATCGCCGCGCTCGGCGGCCGCGGCCCCGGCATCGCCGCCGCGGCGCTCGCGGTCGCGGCGTACGACTTCTTCTTCATCCCGCCGCACTTCACGTTCGCGGTCTACGATGTGCAGAACCTGATGACGTTCGCGGTGATGTTCACGCTCGGCACGGCGATGGGCTCGCTGGTCGCCCGGCTGCGCCACGCCGAGACCGCGAGCCGCCAGCGCGAGCGCCGCACCCGGACCCTGCTCGCGTTCACCGCGGCCGCCGCGCGCGCGACCGACGTCGCCGACGTCGCCGCGGCGGTGGCCACCCACGTCGAGGACGGGCTGGCGGCGCCGGCGGCGGTGCTGCTCGCCGCCCCCGACGGTGCGCTCGGCCCCGCCGCCGGGCTCGCGCCGCTCGCGCCCCAGGAGCTCGAGGTCGCGCGCTCGGCGCACGCGCAGCGCCGGCCGGCGGGCCGCGGCACCGAGACCCTGCCGGCGGCGCGGCTGCTCGCGGTGCCGCTGTGGGTTGGCAGCGACGGCTCGGCAGGCGCGGTCGCGGTGCACGTCGACCGCGCGCGGCGGCGGATCGA
>Ga0307476_10001948_pt1 | contig 12422 bp, 8 predicted proteins | sample atmos_gasesECM2C_2_FD_203314 | JGI IMG/M metagenome (GOLD analysis project Ga0307476, IMG submission 203314) | Hardwood forest soil microbial communities from Morgan-Monroe State Forest, Indiana, United States - atmos_gasesECM2C_05 | ecosystem: Environmental > Terrestrial > Soil > Temperate... | reverse complement strand
TGGGGCCGAGAAGAAATTCGGTGTCGAGATGATCGAAGCCGGTGGCGAATACGTCAGGGAATTCGAGAAAGATGGGCCGCATGAGCGGAATCCCGGTACGCGAAGACTCGTCGGCCAGCGCGTAGATGTAGGGCAGCAGGCGATAGCGGGTTTCGATGTAGCGGCGGCGAATGGCTTCCTGCTCCGGCCCGTTGTTCCAGATTTCGTGCGGCAGCGAGCCTTTGGTGGCGTGGTCGCGAAAGAACGGAGAAAACGCGGCCTCTTCAACCCAGCGCGTGAGCAGTGCGGGAGACGGCGAACCGTTGAATCCGCCAACATCGGCGCCGACAAACGAGATGCCGCTAACGCCCAGGTTGAGCACCATCTGCGTAGCGAGACGAAGGTGGTTCCAGGTGGCGGAATTGTCGCCGGTCCAGGTGAAACCGTAACGCTGGCCGCATGCATACGTGGCGCGAGTCAGAACAAACGGACGCTCGTCGGGACGCAGTTTCAGCAGGCCTTCGAAAGTGCCGCGGGCATTTTCCAGGCCAACAATGTTGTGAATCTCGGCGTGCGTGGCCGTGCGCGTGGCGAAGCCGGGCTCCTCGATGCGATGCACGGTGTCCAGCGGCATGGTCTTGCCCGGCCCGTCGAAGACCGAGGGCTCGTTCATGTCGTTCCAGAATCCGGCTACGCCGTCCTGAACAAATTGATGGTAGAGGCCGCCCCACCACTCGCGAGTTTGAGCGCGGGTGAAGTCGGGAAAGACCGCGGGACCAGGCCACACGGTGCCGACGAACTCGCTGCCATCGGGCTTTCTGACGAAGTGGTCGCCGGCATGGCCGGTGTCGTAAGGCTCATAACCTTGATTGGCGGCCTGCGCGATGTGCAGGTCTGTGATGTTGACCAGATGAAAATGCTGCTTGCGCAGATCGGAGACAAGTCCGGGAAAGTTAGGGAAAGTTTTGGGATTGACGGTGAACGGCCGATTCCTATCCTGGTAGTCAATGTCGAGATAAACGACGTCGGAAGGAATTTTGTCGGCGCGCAGCCGATCGGCGATCGCGCGAATCTGGGATTCCGGCGCGTAACTATAACGCGATTGCTGAAAGCCGAGCGACCACAGTGGAGGAAGCGGAGGTGTTCCGGTGAGGTAAGCATAGCTCTCGACGACCTGTTTCGGAGTGGGGCCGTAGAGAAAGTAGTAGTCAAGCGGTCCGCCTTCGGAGCCGAAGGAAATCGCGTCCCGCGCCTGCTTGCCGAAGTCGAACCAGGTGCGCCAGGTGTTGTCGAGAAATATGCCATAACTGCGGTTGTTGTTGATGGCGAGAAAAAAGGGAATGGCTTTATAGAGCGGATCGGTTGATTCCTGGGGACCGACGTCGGTATTCCAGAGCGTGTAGGCCTGCTCTCTGCGATCGAATGAACCTGCCTTGTCGCCGAGTCCGAAGTAATGTTCGTCAGTGGGCATCTGCTTGGAGATGGAGAAACCTCCGAGCGCGAACTGGATGGGACGACCGACGGCGTCGGCGGAGATGACATTGCCGGCGAGATCGCGAATGACGATGCGGAGCGGATTGCGCTCCACGCGGACTTCGAGCCATGCGGTGCGGAAACCTACTGCGGCAGAATCCTCAATCGGCTTTACGTCGATGGACTTGCTGCGCGGACCGGAGAGAACCGCCCAGGAAGCGTCTTCAGGTAGCGCGCCCGGCGCGATGCGCACGCGAACAATGTCGTCGCGAAGAGCGTTGATGCGCACAGTCGCCGAACCGGCCTGAAGTTCAATGCCATCCCGAAGCGGATTGGAACTGGTTACAGCTTCGAGCGCGACCGCAGGTTGTGAGGCGGCGGCTGTCTGCGCAGGCGCGGAGCCCGTGGCGACGATTGCTAATCCGAAAAGCCAAGTATGAAATCGGTAACGAAGCACGGGCATCAGTGGACTCTTTCCAGAAAAGGTCTTCCTTCGACGCAGCAACATCATACTAACTCCAACGAGAACAGTGCGAAGATGCGAAGATGCCCGACGCGTCGACTTTGAAACCGCGAGAGCCGCGGTGGTGCAGCGTCTTGCCGCGCTTGGCTGGACAGCCGAGGCGGCTGTCCCTACGCGGGCTTAACTTCGGAACAACGGGCGCGTCAGGCAGGTGGGGCCGCCGCTGCCGTTGATGCAGATCTCGCTGCCAGGGAAGGTGCGGACGTCGAATCCGGCGTGGCGGAGGCGGTCGTTGGTTTTGTGGTTTTCTTCGATCGCCAGCAGTCGCCTTTCGCCCAGCGCAAGGACATTGCAGGCAAGAGTGTCACGCTCGGAATCGTCGATGTGGATGAATTGGAATCGGCGCGACTTCAGCAGTTCGACGGTTTCTACCGCGAGCCATGGGAGATCGACCAGCGCGGTTTGTTCGTCGAGCAGGCTGATCAGCGACATCAGGTGCAGGCAGGAGGACGGTCCGGGACCGTAGGGGAGCGGGGCAGATAAAACCTCGACTCCCAGGGGCGCGAGCAGGGTGCGCATCTGCTCGATACCGGTAGCGTTGGTGCGGTAGCCATGACCAACCAGCAACGTTTTGGAGTCGAGCCACAGCACGTCTCCGGCTTCGGTGGTTCCGGGAGCGGCGATCGCGCCGAAGGTTGGAATGCCCTGGACTTCGCATGACGCGGCGTGATGGCGGGCTTCCGCCACGCGATTCGCTTTGCCGGGACGCATGAGGATCAGGCCGGAGTCCGTAGGCAGCGAGGCGTCGTGGGCGTAAACGGCGTCGAGGGAGAGATGGTCATCTTGTGGGAGCTCGACAACTTCTGCGCCGGCGTTCTTCAATTCGTTCAGCAACGTGTCATGTTGCGACTGAGCCTGCTCGAGGTCGGGAGCATGATGGAAACCGAGTTCGCGCCAACGTTCGATGCACTCCGGTCGATTCCATCCTGCGGTTCGAGGGGAGCATACCAGCACGCGCTGGAGGACTCCGACCATGGAGTGACCGTTGAAAATGACGCCCGTTTCAGATGTGCGCAGCTCGGGCCTCCTTGTTTGGATGAGAAGAGCTCGGATGATTTTAAGGCAGGGACGGCGGATTCAGAAATGGTGGGTGAGACCCGGTCTTTCGCCCCCGTAGGGTTGCGTGAGATCTTCAGCTGTCCCTCCGGGACACGCTGTGATTTCCCACTTTCCCGGCGCTGGAAGCGCCGGGCTATTATCAGACGCCCCGCTGGGGCGGAAATCTCTGGCGGCTTGGAGCAGCACCTACTCAGAAACAGAGAAACTAACGTGAGCGTCTTCCGGCGGGAGCAAGTCGCGGACCGTGTGTTTGTTTTTGTCCCTGTTTTTGCTGTCAGCGCTACGTTTGGTAAGCCAGCGCTTCAACTGCTTGTGTGCCGCAGGCGTGAGCTTGGAGAAGAAAAGTCCGGCGCGGCCTTGATCGCTGGCCCAGACAACGTCGGCGTGCCCCTGCAAGGTGAAATCGGTGCCGGGCAGGATGCATCGAAAGGCGAGATCCGAGATCACGGGCACAGGTTGGGTGGCCTGAACTGCGAGGCCGTGCTCGCCGATATCGATGCTGACTCCGGAAATCGTTCCGGTTTCAAGCTGCAGATAGACCAGGGTTTTTATTTCGTAACGCGTGGATTTGCGCTGGTTGGTATTCCTGTTTTTTCTCTCGGTCTTCAGAGCCTCTTTTAACTGTTCGGCGTCGAGAGGGCGGTACAGAATGCGGCTGGCGCCAGACTGAAATGCCTGGCCAGTCCCGGGCCACGCGCGGCTGGCAACGGCCAGCAGTGACGGCTTTTGTCCGGGCGGCAGCAGAGCGGCCATGCGGATGATTTCTTCCGCGCCGGGCAGATCGAAGTCCACAATGAGCGTGGAGCAGCGGTCGGCCATGACTAATTCCAGCGCCTCTTGCCCGGAAAGGCAGCATACCTGATCGATTCCAAGCTCATGGAGCGTGGACTGCAAGGTTTGAAGAGATCGTTTGTCTTGGCACAGAACGGCGGCAGAGTGGCGCATGAGTTACAAAGTACGGGCTGGCGCAAGGCGGGTAAATGTCACAGCGGTAATCTGCGGAAGGGTTACTGAAGCACTCTGTAATCCATTAAGAATGAGGGTGTTGTCGTCCTGCCTCGGATAGACTGTCGAGCGTCGATCGAGGGACGGGCGAAGGCGCCCGTCCCCACATGGGCCGTCCCCACGTGGTCCCACGAGGGGCGCTGTTATAATCGAGAATTGCGCTCATGGCTACGAAGCGACTGATTCGATCCACCACAGTTTTGTCGGTTCGCCGGAACGGCAAGGTCGTTCTTGCCGGTGACGGACAGGTAACTTTGGGCGAGTCGGTGATCAAGCATTCGGCCAAGAAGATCCGGCGGCTGTATAACGACAAGATTGTAGCCGGATTTGCCGGATCCACGGCGGATGCATTTACTTTGTTCAGCCGCTTCGAGGCCAAGTTGGAGCAGTATCACGGCAACCTGGGGCGAGCGGCGGTGGAACTGGCCCGGGACTGGCGCACGGATAAGTTCCTGCGGCATCTGGAAGCGCTGTTGCTGGTGAGTGATAAGGAGCAGACGTATCTGTTAAGCGGGCAGGGCGATGTGATTGAGCCGGATGGCGCCGTGGCCGCGATTGGCAGTGGCGGACCTTACGCGCAGGCCGCGGCGCAGGCGCTGGCGGAGCATACAGAGCTTTCGGCTCATCAGATTGCCGAAGAAGCAATGAAGATCGCGGGCAAGATGTGCATCTATACCAATGACAAGGTAACGATTGAAGAGCTTTAGTTCTGTCGTTGGTCGTTCGTCCTTCGTCGGTGGCTCGAACCCAACCGCGACTGACTAGCGACTAACGACCAACGATTGATTTATGGCTATTTATCTTCCCTCTTCGGCTGAAGAAGAACAGCTTGCGCTGGACGAACTGACTCCGCGTGAGATTGTGGTTGAACTCGATAAACACGTGATTGGCCAAAAGGACGCCAAGCGGGCTGTGGCCATTGCACTGCGGAACCGCATGCGCCGGCAGAAGCTCTCTCCCGAACTCGCCGAAGAAATCATCCCGAAGAACATCATTATGATCGGACCCACGGGCGTGGGGAAGACGGAGATTGCTCGGAGGCTAGCCAAGCTGGCGAATTCGCCGTTCTTGAAAGTGGAGGCTTCGAAATTTACCGAGGTTGGCTATGTTGGACGGGATGTCGAATCGATGGTGCGCGATCTGGTGGAGATCGCGATCGACAATGTGCGCGAAGAGAAGTTGGAGGATGTCGCCGACAAAGCCGAATTGAATGCGGAAGAGAGGCTGTTGGATATTCTGCTGCCGCCGTCGCCTGCACCGCGGGCGGACGGCACCTCGACTTCCGGCGGCGTGGTGATTGACGGCAGTACGTCTCTGACGGAGTCTTCGAACCGGACGCGGGAAAAACTGCGGCAGCAGTTGCGAGAAGGAAAGCTGGACGAACGCATGGTGGAGATCGACGTACGCGAACGCAATTTTCCGTCGTTTGAAATCATGACAAACCAGGGCATGGAGGAGATGGATGTCAACATCAAGGACATGTTGCCGAACATCTTCGGACAGCGCACCAAGAAGCGGAAGATGAAGGTGAACGAGGCCTTCGAATACTTGATTCAGGAAGAAGAGCAGCGGCTGATCGACATGGACCAGGTCACGCGCATGGCGATCGATCGCGTGGAGAACTCCGGCATTGTGTTCCTGGACGAGATCGACAAGATCGCCGGCCGCGAAGGCGGCCATGGGCCGGACGTTTCGCGCGAAGGCGTGCAACGCGACATTCTTCCGATCGTGGAAGGCACCACGGTAAATACGCGCTATGGCATGGTGCGGACCGACCACATTCTGTTCATCGCGGCGGGAGCGTTTCATGTCTCCAAGCCCAGCGATTTAATTCCCGAATTGCAGGGGCGGTTTCCGATTCGCGTCGAGCTGCAATCGTTGACCATGGAAGACTTCGTTCGGATTCTGACGGAGCCGAAATCGTCACTGGTGAAGCAGTACACGGCGCTGCTGGAGACCGAGGGCGTGAAGCTGGAGTTTACGCCGGAGGCGCTGGATGAGATTGCACACTTTGCGTTTCGCGTGAATGAGAGCACGGAGAACATTGGGGCGCGGCGGCTGCACACTATCATGGAGCGCGTGCTCGACGAGTTGAGCTTTGATGCGCCGGAGAAGAAGGGCGAGCATGTCGTCATTGACGCGGAATACGTGCGCAAGATGCTGACTGATATTGTGAAGGATCAGGATTTGTCGCGGTATATTCTGTAGGGCGGCAGGCCGGAACGCGAGGGAGCGTTGGGTTGCAAACCTCGATCATAGTTCGCCCAATCGCTATTGCGGCAACGTTGGCTCTGCCGCTTGCCGCCGGGGCAAATGCTCAAACGAGTCAAGAACCGCGCAGCTTAAACGTTGTGCTTCTCGGTGGTGTTCCCTCCGAACAGGTTCACATTACCTATTATCTTTACGGTTCCTTTGGCGCATACGGCGGCGTCACTGCGCCAATACCTGGCGCTTCCTTTTATCAAATCCCGACTTACGTAGACGGAAAAGCTGCAGGGCAGATTAAAGGGTTCATTTTTGCGTCCGGGTGCAGCATGGCGCTGTTCGATATAACTTTGATAGACGCGGCCGACGTGCAGCAATACTTTTCATGCAGCCCACTGGGAACGATCACTCTGCTCGGTCGAATCCGTCCCGCGGAACTGCAAGGAAAAGAGCCGATGGAGGTTCGTTTCGTCTACATGGCCTCATGGGCTTGCCGTTTCTTCGATCTCGCGGACTGCGCGGTTCCGCAAATCGAAGTTGGGGCAGTCAAACCTGATGCTGACGGAGCTTTCGAGATCGAACTGCCTAACTTCAAAGCGGATCCGATCTCTTCCGACCTCGCAGGGGAAGCGGAACTTCAGGTCGTCCTTCGTCAGATCAAGACCTGGAATCTTGCCGCTTTCCTTGAGCCCGAAACAGAGGCGCTGCGGGCCCCGGACAGAACTCTCAGGATAGTTCCTTTCTATCCGCAGAATCTCCTTTTCTTGGCCCGGAAGACACACTGACCGTCATTACGAGCCAATCGCCCAATCCACAATCCTAATCGTCTGGTATCCTGCCCCGTTGACACTCATCATGAGAACTATTGACCGTGGCCGTCTGCAGTCCCTGATGCAACGCGAACAGAAGAAGTTTGTCGAGGAGCGTCCGAAGTCGAAAGCGTTGTTTGAACGGGCGCGAAAGTCGTTGGTGGCGGGCGTGCCCATGAACTGGATGGTGAAGTGGGCCGGAGCGTTTCCGCCGTTTGTGCGGGAGGCGCACGGAGCGCACTTTGTCGACGTAGACGGGCATGAGTATATCGACTTTTGCCTCGGAGATACCGGGGCAATGACCGGACATTCTCCATCCGCTACAGTCAAAGCTGTGCAAGAGCAGGCGCAGCGCGGCATCACCTTGATGCTGCCGGGGGAAGATTCGATCGTGGTAGCCGAGGAACTGCAGAAGCGGTTTCGCTTGCCGTACTGGCAGTTCGCGCTCACAGCGACCGACGCGAATCGGTTTTCAATTCGGCTAGCGCGACAAATTACTGGACGACCGAAAATTCTGGTTTTTAACTGGTGCTATCACGGCACGGTGGATGAGACTTTCATCACGCTTGGTGCCAATGGAACGGCGGGGCCACGAGCCGGGAACATTGGGCCGCCGGTGAATCCTGCGGTCACGACCGAGGTCGTCGAGTTCAACGATGTCGACGCGCTGGACCGGGCGCTGGCTGGGGGCGATGTAGCTTGCGTGCTGGCGGAACCGGCGATGACGAATGTGGGCATCGTACATGCGCAGCCGGGATATCACGCGGCGTTACGCGAACTCACGCGCAAGTACGGGACGCTGCTCATCATCGACGAAACGCACACGATCTGCGCGGGCCCGGGCGGTTACACCCGGGCGGAGAATCTCGAGCCTGACATCCTGGTCTTTGGCAAGGCGATTGGAGGAGGCATCTCGGGCGCGGCTTACGGGTTCTCGCAGGAAGTTGCCGAGCGCATTGTGGCCGAGCAGGAGTTGGAGAACTGCGACGTGGGCGGTATTGGAGGCACGCTGGCAGGGAACGCGCTTTCTCTCGCTGCTATGCGGGCCACACTGACGGAAGTTCTTACGAAAGAGGCATTCGATCGCATGATTCCGATGGCTGAGCGCTGGACGGCGGGCGTGGCCAAAGCGATTGCACATATGGAACTGCCATGGCACGTGACCCGTCTTGGCTGCCGCGCGGAATATCTTTTTTGCGCCAAGGAGCCTGAGAACGGTAGCGAGGCCCATGATGCGATGGACTTCGAACTGGAGCGATTCATGCATCTTTACGCGATGAATCGGGGAATCTTGCTTACACCATTTCACAATATGGCGTTAATGTCGCCAGACACCAGTGCGGGAGATGTGGACCGGCACACGGAAGTGTTTCGCGAGGCGGTGGGGGAACTGGCGGGGTAGGGTTTTGGCTCGGGCGCTTGCTGCGCCGCGTGTCGTGCAGGAACTCCCTGAAGGGACCCGGGTCAATGGAAGAAGGTAGGGATCCTTCGACTGCGCGAGCTCATTCGAGTTCGCTTTCGCTCAGGATGACAACCAACTGCGGATGACAACCAATCGCAGGTGACAACCAGAGGGGTCTGTTAGTCTGTGTTCTTCCGCATGAGATGCTCTGCGCCGAAGTTCTTATTGACTTTGGGCGCGCCGCTGATGTTCGCGGCGTGCGCGACGGTTGGGCCGCCGCAGCCTCCGTCTTTGGAGTTGCCGAAGCCGCCTTCGGATTTGCGGGCTGCGCGCAAGGGGGATCAGGTTACTCTCACCTGGACTCCTCCGAGTGTTACCACCGATCGGCGGACGATTCGAAGTGTGGGTCCAATTCGGATTTGCCGGGCAGTCGCAAGGGACCTGACGCAGTGCGGCATTGCAGTGGGTGAGGCCGCGGCGCAGCCGAGTTCCCGTACGGTTCGGTCTTCCAAACGGAAAATTTCGAGATCGTATGTCGACTCCCTTTCTGGGCATCTTCAGAGCGACAATCCCTCTGCCTTCGTGACTTATGGAATCGAGGCGTTGAACGCGGAGGGTCGCGGGGCTGGGCTTTCGAATCAGGTGCGAGTTTCACTGGTTCGCACTCTTCCCCCGCCGCAGGACTTTTCTGCGCGCGTCACCGCGCAGGGAGTCGTACTGACCTGGACGGGCGAGGCTCCGGCAGCGGGCTCTGGAGCGCCGGTTCACTATGTCTATCGCATTTATCGGCGGCCGGAGGATAACGCGCAGCGAATTCTTGCGGGCGAAGTCCCGGCTGGAAGCGAACGCACCTACAGTCTTACGGATTCCAGCGTTGAGTGGGAAAAGACCTACGAATATCGTGCGGAGACGGTTACGGTGATCGCTCAGGAAAACAAGGCGCAGCTACAGATCGAAGGGGACGATACGCCCGAGATTAAAGTTTTTACGAACGATGTTTTCCCGCCGGCCGTTCCTACCGGGCTGCAGGCGGTGTCTTCGGGGCCAGGACAAAAGACGTTTATCGATCTGGTATGGGCCCCGGTGGCGGATATCGATCTCGACGGATACAACGTTTATCGCCACGAAGAGGGAGAAGCCGCCGCAAAACTGAATGCGGAGCCGGTGAAAACGCCTGCCTATCGGGATGCGAACGTCGTGTCGGGAAAGCGTTATTTCTATTCTGTGTCTGCGGTGGATGTTCGCGGGAACGAGAGTGGCCGGTCGGAGGAAGCCAGTGAATTGGTGCCGTGAGGGCGAGGTAATTCTTCGGTTTCAGAAACGTTCCGCTCAGTTCGAGGTTGTGGCCAGACGCGCGTGGTAGCCCTTGCGTGCCCGAACCTGCAGGCGTTTGCCGTCTTTCTCGGCGACGACAGTGATGGCGCGGAAGTTTCCGTTGGGTTGAAAATCGGCGGGCGTATAGGCAATGAAGTAGCGGCTGCGAATCAAGTCGTGCAGCTTGTCGAAAGACTTGCCCAAAGTCAGGATGTCACCGGGGAACATCGCCTCGCCGCCCGTGCGCTCCGCCAAAAGCTCTAACACGCGATCGGCATCCGTTTTATCGCCGCGATCTTCGCGCGTGCTGACGGTGTAGATCGCTACGCCGGTCCGCTCAGCAATCTGGATGCTCTGCTTCAGGCTAGTGTGGCTGGAGTTGTCTTCACCGTCGCTGAGGATCACCAGAACTCTCGCTACGCGCTCGCTCTCGGGATACGCCGCCAGCTTTCGACAGGCGAGTGACACGGCGTCGAACAGCGCGGTTCCTCCGCCGTTTGCGAGTTTCTCAATTCCCTTTCCCAGTTCGGCTGGGTCTCCGCTGAAATCTTGAGTGACGATAGTGTCTTCGGAAAAACCAGCGATGAAACCGAGATCGGAGGCGCCGCTCAGCATTTTTTCCACGAATTTTGTAGCAGCGCGTTTTTCGAACGAGAACCGGTCGACCACCGAACCGCTGGTATCGACGAGCAGCGCCAATCGCAGGCGAAGCTTCGACTGAGGGGCAAATTGCTCCACTCTTTCCGGCGGCTTATTGTCATCCAGGATGCGGATGTTGGACTGATTTAAATCGTTGACTATATGCCCATGGCTAGTGACTGTGAAGAATAGAGTGACCTGATCTACGTTGGTACGAATGGTCCAGGCGGTGGCGGGGGATGGAATACTTGGCAGAGCCGCCAGGACGTTATCGCCGCCTTCCGCGGTCGGATTACTCTCGGCCAGCGTGCCGCAGTCTTCGCAAGTCCCTGAGTCAGATTCGTTCCCCACGGCGCTCACCTGCGATTTCAGGCGTTCACTGTTGGGGAAACTCTGTGGCCGTAAAGACGCGAGGAGGGTGGTGGTTTGTGAAGGACCGCCGGTGCCCGCCGCCCGAACAGCCCTGTTATGCGCAAGAGTTGCCAGGTTCTGGCGAGCCACGGGAGCGAACGCGTTGGTCGGGTCTTCGCTGATGAAAAAATTCAGCTCGCTCTCCACGGCGTCGAAATCCTTCAGGGACATGGCGGCCGACGCGGCGACGTAATGCACGTTCGCCATTCCTTTGTGATTGAGAGTGTGAACCAGTTTGGCCGTTTCGAGAGCTTGCTGGTACTGATGGGTTCCGTTTCGCGCGTAGGCCAAGGCACAGAGAATCTTGGCGTCCCGGGGACGCAGGGAAGCTGCTTTTTCCAGTTCTGGCCGCGCGGTTTCGAAATCGTTCATCGACAAAGCGACCATACCGAGATTCAGGAACGAGCCGGGAAACTTGGCGTCCAGCTTCGCCGCTGTCTCAAACTCACCGGTGGCGTGGGCCCTGTCCTCCTGGTCGAGATAGGCAAGCCCAAGGGCAATGTGAGCTGCGACAAACTTGGGATAGGCGTCGATTGCCCTTTGGAGGTGCTTGATCGCTTCGTTTGAATGCTGCGATTTCATTAACGAAGTAGCGTTGTTGAATTCCGCCACGGCTTTATTGGGAGCTTCCAGATCGAGCGCGGACACGACACCGGAATCGATCAACCCTTTATCTTGCTTGCGTTGCTGTTCAGTTTTGTTGGCACGCCGGTTGATCTGGTCGAGATACATTTGCGCAAAGTCCATTTGCGCGAAGCCGGAATCCGGACCTGCGTTGATGTAAGGTATTTGGGCGAGGGCACAGATCTGGCCAAAAAGCCAAAAGGCAACAGTGCAGGCGATCCCGCGCTGAATAGCTTTGCCTGAGGACTGGTGCGGCGCAGAGGGCACGGAATTACTCCTGCTAGGACGTGGGATCACACCCACAACGTGTCCAGGGCGGCCCGCGGAGACTTCGGGGGGACTCGGACTTTCTAACCCTGAACGCCCCAGGGCATCACTATACCAGATACCCGCGAGAGCGCTGAGCCGGCAAGTGGCCGCCGCGGCCGCAAGAGGTCCAACCGTCGAATCGAGAAAATATTTCCCCTTCTCCGCGCCTCAGTTACGACGGATATGGTTAGATAGATGACGATGAAATATTGCCGATTTCAATTCAACGGTCAAATGCAATATGGGTTGGTTGAGCCCGTGGGCGGACGAGACGCGATTGTGCGGATTCTGCTGACGGCTCCCGAAGAAGCTGACGGGGACATGGAGAGTCTGCGCACGCGGCGGATCGAGGCAATCCCACTGGAGGAGGCTTCGCTGCTGCCGCCGGTGCGGCCGTCGAAGATTGTGTGCGTGGGGCGCAACTATCGCGAGCACGCGGCAGAGTTGGGGCACGACGTGCCGCAGGAACCACTGATTTTTCTGAAAGCCACTTCGGCTCTGCTGCCGCCTGGCGGGACGGTACGGCGTCCCAGGATCTCGCAGCGGGTCGATCATGAGGGCGAGTTGGGAGTGGTGATTGGCAAGACTTGTTATCAGCCGGCGGCGGACGCGGATATCCGGCAGTACATTCTCGGCTACACCTGTGTGAATGACGTGACGGCGCGCGACT
>Ga0307476_10001947_pt1 | contig 12422 bp, 10 predicted proteins | sample atmos_gasesECM2C_2_FD_203314 | JGI IMG/M metagenome (GOLD analysis project Ga0307476, IMG submission 203314) | Hardwood forest soil microbial communities from Morgan-Monroe State Forest, Indiana, United States - atmos_gasesECM2C_05 | ecosystem: Environmental > Terrestrial > Soil > Temperate... | reverse complement strand
TGTCGGTGGCCCGTTCCAAGGGATGATGGCACCGACAACACCCACCGGTCGCTGGCGAAAGACGCTGCTACCCCCGACGCCGGTCCTGTGCTCCTCGAACTGCATTCCCGTGATCAGATCGATGTAGTAGTCCAGGTTGCTGAACGCCGGTTCGACCATCACCATGTTGACCTGCGAGATCGGGCAACCCATCTCGAGCACCTGGGCATGTCCGAACTCCTCGGAGCGGCGACGGCACTCAGCCACCAGGCGCTTCATCACCTCGACGCGCTCCGAGGCCGACGAGCGTCCCCACTCCCCCGACATCGCCGATCGCGCGGCGGCCACCGCGGCGTCGATGTCGGCTGGTGCACCGTCGGGCGTGCGCCCGACGACCTGTTCGGAATGCGGAGAGATCACCTCGATCGTGTCATGGCCACTGGGTGCGGCCATCCGCCCGCCGATGAACAATTCCCGATACTCAATCACCTGCTGGGCCCCGCCCTGAGAGCGAGTCGGCGCGGTCATCGCCGCACGCCCGACTCGACAACGCTGCCGGGAATCCACTCCCGCGGTGGGCTCTGCTCAGCGCGCCCATCCATCGTGGTAACGGTTCCGGGCTCGAGTGGGTCGGGCAGCGGTGCCAACCATACGTCGCGCGTCTCCGGAGATGACGGCAAAACACGAGGGCGGTGAGTGTCATCATCGAGTTGTGGATGTCCCACGCAGAATTCGACCGCGAAACCCCGGGCCTCGTCCTTGAGGTAGACGCCGATAGATCCCGACGGGGCATGCCGCAGCAGGTCGTCGCGAAGTTTGACGCCCAGCCGCAGCGCGTTGTTGCGCGCCCGCATGACGTCGTCGAGTGAGCCCACTTGAATGCAGAAATGGTTGAAATTGGGACGCTCGCTGCGCAACAACACAAGCGAGTGGTGGTAACGGTCCGCGGCGCGGAAGAATCCCGCACGGTTGCTGATCCAGTCGGACGCCTTGAACCCCAACACATCCTGATAGAAGGCCGTGGTTTGCTCCCAGTTCGTCACCCCCCAGGCCGCGTGCAGGAATTTCTCGAGAGTGACGCCGTTGTTGACGGGCGCAACTCCGCGCTCGTACATCCCGATGTAGAGCTCGATGTCGGTTCCGCCGGGATCGGTGAACCGCAGCCACCGCTGCACACGGTCGCGCTTGGGGTCACCTCCCTCGAGAACCTCGATGCTTTGTTCTCGCAGCCGGCGGGCGACTTCTTGCAAGGCGCTCTCACTGGCGAGTTCGTAACCAATTCGCTTGATGCCCTGCTTGTTTCCCTCCTCAAGCCGAATCCAATGGTGCTCGAGACCGCCGGTCATGAATGCGGTGTCGCCAAGCTGTTCGGTCACGTCGAGCCTGACGACCCGGGAGTAGAACTCGGCGGCCTCGACGAGGTTGTGCACCCCTACCGACAGGTACCCAAGACGCGCGACGATGTCCATGCTCTAGCCCTTCGGACGGTTAAAACGATGTGATGACGATTCGGGTGACGGCCGGATCCTTCAAGCGGGCGTAGGCATCTTCGATCTCCGAGAGCGAAATCTCCAGCGAGACCAGATCGTCGAGATTCAAGCGACCCTGCAGGTACAGGTCGGCGTAATACGGGATGTCGCGCTTGAAGTTCGATGATCCCAGCGTCACACCCTGAACCCGGGTCTGCCTCAACACCGAAGCAACAATGCTCACGGGAACGCTGGCCGCCGGATCGGCGACACCGACGAGATAGAGGCCTCCGCCCACGGCGAGCATCGATACGCCGCTCTGCGCCACGGCCGCGGTACCGACGAAATCGAACACGTGATCGGCGCCGGTTCTTGTGATCGCCGAGACCGCTTCGACGACATCCTCTTTCGCCGAGTTGATCGCATGCGTGGCACCGAATCGAGTCGCGGCATCCAGCCGTTGCTCTTCCACGTCGACGGCGATGATCGTCGATGCGCCGGCCAGTACGGCGCCGCTCACGGCGTTGATTCCCACGCCTCCGACTCCGATGATCACGACACTGTCCCCGGCTCGCACATTGGCGGTGTTCAGGACCGCACCAGCCCCGGTCAGCACCCCGCAGCCAAGAAGCGCTGCCTGGGGGAAAGGCGCTTCCTCGGCGATGGTGACGAGCTGGTTCTCGTGAATTAACGCCTGTTCCGCAAAGCCCCCGAGCCCAAAGATCTGAGATACCGCGGCGCTGTTGCGTGACAGCCGCGGCGGCTGGCCGGCGGCGCGTTGGGTTGCCTCGGGGCGTTGGCACTGCAGAGGCCGGCCGTCGAGGCATCGCGCGCATCCACCGCAGCTTTGCGCCAGACAGCCGACCACGTGGTCGCCCACCGCGACACTGGTGACGGACGGCCCGACGCCGGCCACAACGCCGGCCACCTCGTGACCCAGGACCGACGGCATGGCATACCCCATGTCGATCGTCGCGATGGTTTGGTCGGACTGGCAGAGCCCGACTGCCTTGACGTCGACAAGCACCTCTCGCCCAATCGGCGCCGCGATGGAAATCTCCTCGATGCTGAATCCGCCGCCAACCGCATTCACAACTGCGGCTCTCACGGTGTGCCCTTCAGGCCGTTACGGCTCCGGGTCGCCGCTCCGTGTGCAACCCCCCTGCGGTGGGCCTGACGTGGTTCGCTGTGTCGACGCATGACCCGCTTTCGTCGTGTTGGGCGAGTGGCCGATCGGCTGCGGACGCCCGTGCGCGGTAGATCCGCTTAATGCGATATTATATCGTGCGTCTGAGGCGACGCAAGTGCGGACCTAATGACGATCGGCAGCCCTGAAGTCCGGTCAACGCATAGGTCCAGCGAAGAAGCATCGACGCTCTTGCGATATGGTATCGTAGCCATCGGGTTGGTCACAAAGTGGAGCTGTCCCGGATCACGCCTGCCCAACGACGACACGGAGCCTGCTCGAATGTCGCCGCAGACGTGATCATCGAAGGGCGACCGGATTCACCGAGGACACCGCCCTTGATGCCATAGCGAAACTCATGATCGGACTCTTGCCAGCGCGTTTGACGCAACCGGCGGCGCCGCTCAAGTTGCAGGTGGGTGCGCACACACGGTGGCCGGGGAGTCAGAAAGGCTGTCGAAATGAAAACCCGGGCGTCCATCCTGCGTGCTCCCCACAGCAAGTTTGAGAGCGTCGAGCTTGATGTCGACGATCCCCAGCCCACCGAAGTCCTCGTGAAGATGGTCGCGTCCGGCCTGTGCCACTCGGATGATCACATCGCCACCGGCGACATCGCGGTCCCGGTGTTTCCGTTCTGCGGCGGTCACGAAGGGGCGGGCGTCGTCGTGGAAGTTGGTTCGGCGGTGCGCGGTCTTTCGCCCGGTGATCACGTCGTTTTCGCGTTCCTGCCGTTCTGCGGTCGCTGCCGGTTCTGTGCTCGCGGGCACCAAAACCTGTGTGACGACGGGGCAAACCTCCTGGTCGGGTCGCGCCTGGACGACCCCACGAGTTTCCGGATGCATCTCGACGGTGTCCCCGTCGCCCAGATGGCCGCCCTTGGGACGTTCTCCGAATACACCCTGGTCGACATGCGGTCGTGCGTGAAGATCGATGCCGATCTTCCGTTGGACAAGGTGTGCCTTGCCGGCTGCTGCGTGGGCACCGGGTGGGGGTCTGCCGTACATTTGGCGGATCTGCGGCCCGGAGACACCGCCATCGTCATGGGCATCGGTGGCATCGGCATCAACGCTGTGCAGGGTGCCGCGCACGTCGGAGCCGTGAACGTCATCGCTGTTGACCCAGTCGAGTTCAAGCGTGAGACTGCGCTCAAACTCGGTGCCACACACGCATTTGCCACGATGGACGAGGCCACCGAGGCCGCGCGTGGTTTCACCAACGGGCAGGGCGCCGACGCCGCGTTAGTGACCGTCGGTGTCACTTCGGGACAGCACATTGCTGAGGCGTTCGCGGCGATTCGCAAAGGCGGCACGGTCGTAGTCACCGGCCTGGTGCCGATGTCAGAAGTGGGAATCCCGATCTCGGCGATGGAGTTGACCCTCTACCAAAAACGACTGCAGGGCAGCCTGTTTGGAGGCTGCTCACCCAGCGTGGACGTTCCCCGGCAGCTCGAGATGTACCGCGCCGGCATTCTCAAACTCGACGAGCTGGTGACCCGCACCTACACGCTCGACGAAGTGGCGCAGGGATTTTCCGATATGTACGCCGGACTCAACATCCGCGGGGTCGTGCTCTTCGACTGAACAGTCGCAGCGCCCGTCCCGATTGCGTCTCGCCGATCGGTCGAACGCGGAGGCGGGGAATCGTCCGTGTGCGCGGCGACGGCCTCCGGTGCCGTTGTGCGCGAACTTATTCGGTGTCGTAGCGCCGAACGAGGGGCAGCGACTCCATCCCCCGAAGCTCGCCGCCGTGCCACGTGGGGACGAAGCCGGCAGCCGGGACCAGCCCCGACAGGAGTTTGAGCGATTCCTCTAGGAAGACCCGGATCATCATTTGTGCGACGAACAGACCGAGGCAGCGGTGTATGCCGTACCCGAAGGCAACATGGGAGTTCTTGCGGCCTTCGATCCGAAGCGTCTCAGGATCGTCGAATCGTCGCTCGTCGCGGCACGCCGAACCCCACACCAGGAGAACCCTCTCCCCCGCCCGGACGGGACAGCCGTCTATCTCGGTGTCTACCGTGGCGATGCGAGAGGTCGCCGGCGCGGCGGCTGCGAGTCGAATGAACTCGTCCACGGCGCCCGGGATGAGCTGAGGGTTCGCGCGCAGGGTCTGCAGATCGTCTTGGTGGGTCACCAAATGTTGGGCCGCGAAGGTGAGTGCAGACGTCGTGGTGTCCAGCGCGCCGTTCACCATATTCATGCTTGTGGCGATGAGGTCGTGGTCCGACAGTGGCTTCCCGGAGACCTTGGCATTCACCAGTGGCCCGACCGCCCCATCGGTGAGCTCGCCACTGCGGAACTGGCCCACTACTTCGAGCAGTCGTTGCGCGACGAGCTGTCCGGCGGCTGACGCGGGCGCATCGTCTTCGCCGCGCCGATGATTGACGATCTGAATCAGTCGGTAGAGCTCCTCCCCGTACTGCACCGGGACGCCGATGACCTCCAGCGTCACGTGCATGGGCAGCGGGCCCGCCAACTTCTCGACGAAGTCGAACGCGTCCTGGTCGACGACATCTTCGATCAGTGAGCGGACGTAGGCCCGCACACTCTCGGCTTTCTTCTCGACCTCTTTCTTGCTGAACGCAGCGGCCAGGAGTTGACGGTATTCGGAGTGGAGTGGGGGATCCAAGGTAAGCGGGTATAAGTCGACCTCGATCGAGGGGATACCGACTTCGGCGCTCGAGAACACATCCGGCCGCTTGGCGGCGTCGCATACGTCGTCATGACGGCTAACGACGTGAAATCCACCGTGGGCGTGGCTCTTGGGAATGCCCTCAACCTCTCGCAGAACGCTCCACGTTGGTCCGGGGTCGTCGGCCAGTTCAGACGACTGATGGTCGAATGTGCGAGCTACTTCCTGAGGGTCAGAAGTGCTGGTGACGGCTCGGTCTGGCATTGGCTAGCTCCTTGACTGTGTTGTCCGGGGGAACGGATCAGCCGACGCGGGTCGCCGTCGCGGTCAGGGACCCGCGCCCACCGGAGCCGGGCACCGGGCGCTCGGCGAGCGTGACCGCACCTGCGTCCAGCAGGTGCTGAACGCGGTCGGGCGGGATGTCCCAGTCGCAAAGAACGTCGACGGTGTCCTGGCCGACCTGGGCGGGCGGACGGTCCAGGCGGCCGGGTGTGCGGGATAAGCGCGGTGCGGGCGCCGGCTGGCGGATGCCGTCGACCTCGACGATCGTGCCGCGATGCGCGCTGTGGGCGTGCTTGGCTGTCTCGCTTAGCGTCAACACCGGCGCGAAGCAGGCGTCGGTGCCCTCGAGCAGCGCGCACCACTGTTCGCGGGTGCGGGTGGCGAACAATGCAATGAATCGCTGCTTGAGCTCCGGCCAGCGGCTCGGGTCCTCCTGCACAGCGAAGGCTGGGTCGTCCGTGAGCCCCAGCCGCGCTAGCAGCTCGGCGTAGAACTGCGGCTCAATCGCGGCGACGGAGATGAACTTGTGGTCCGCGCACTCGTAGACGTCGAAGAAGTGCGCGCCGCTGTCGAAGAGGTGGGCCCCGCGCTTCGTCTCGTCGAACTTGCCGATCTGGCTGAACCCCCAGAACAGGGACATGAGAGAAGCGACCCCGTCGACCATCGCCGCATCGACGACCTGGCCCTTCCCGCTGGACACGCGCTCGAACAGCGCACACAGCACGCCGAACAGCAGGAACATGCTCCCCCCGCCGTAGTCGCCGACCAGGTTCAGCGGCATGCTCGGCCGCTCGTGTGGGCGCCCGAAATGGGCAAGCGCACCGGCGAACGCGATGTAGTTAAGGTCATGTCCTGCAGCCTGGTTCAGCGGGCCATCCTGCCCGTACCCGGTCATCCGCCCGTACACAAGCCGCGGGTTAGCGGCCAGGCATTCGTCCGGACCGAGTCCGAGGCGCTCCATTACGCCGGGCCGGAAGCCTTCAAGCAGCACGTCGGCGGTGCGCACCAGGTCGAGCAGCGTCGCGCGGCCGTCCGGGTGCTTGAGGTTGACGGCGATGTTGCGACGCCCGCGCAGCGTGACCTCACCGTATGGCGGATCCGGTAGTGAACCGGGCGGCACCGCGGACGGCCGGTCGACGCGCACGACGTCGGCGCCCATGTCGGCCAGCAGCATGCAAGCATGCGGCACAGGTCCGACGCTGCCCATCTCGATGACCTTCAGACCGGCGAGCGGCCCTGTGGCGTCCGGCCCTGTCGTGAGTTCGGTACTGGCTTCTGTCACCGAAGATCCCTTCGTCCTGGACGATGCGATGCCGGCCACCGCCTGCCAAGCCGGCAAATCAGTTCGCGGCAATGGTTACCAATTGGCGGGCAAGCTCTTTCGGGCGACTGATCAGAGGAAAATGCGAGGCCCACACTGGATGTATCGTCGTCGGCCGTAGTCTGGATAGCTGATCTTCTGCAACGGTCAGTAAGCCGGTGCGATCGTTCAGACACAGAATGTAGTCGCGGGGAATATCAAGATCCCAAAACCGGGCAAGTCGTATCGGCGTCATCAACGGCTGTAACGACTGCGGTCGAACCTGGCTGTAGGCCCAAATCACCTGATCTGATGTGCAGTCGTTGTAAAAGACTGCGCGAGCAGCACCCGCGTCGGTCAGGCGGTAGCTGTCCGGAGTGAGCTCAAATTCCTTGACGTCGCCCACAAATGGCAACACCTCAGCCAGGGAGCGATCCTCTTCTGGCACAAGTGCCGCTATGTAGATCAGCCGGCGAACCTTATCAGGTGCGGCGTCGGCGGCTAAACAGATGAAGCTGCCCCCGAGGGAGTGCCCAACGAGCACGTCGTCGGGTTCAAGCACCGCGAGCAGGGCGTCCCGATATCCATCCAGCGTAGCCGGTTCGTTCGCGCGCTCGCCGTGGCCGGGAAGATCCGGCGCGATGGCCGAGACGCCAAGCGCGGCGAGCTCGTCGAGCACGTATTTCCAGCACCAGCCACCGTGCATGGCACCGTGTGTCAAAACGAATCGCATCCCGGCCCTCCTGGTTTCTCGCCTCGGAGCATCGCCGCTGGGCTCACCCTCACCTAGATAAGTGCAGAAACGCCGGTAAGTTCACGTCCGATGATCAGCTTGTGGATCTGAGTTGTTCCGTCAGGAATGGTTTGCATTCGGGCATCCCGGAAATACCTTTCGACGTTGCATTCCTTGGTGAGACCCATGCCACCATGCACCTGAATCGCCTGCGAACTCACCGCGACTGCCGTTTCGGTGCAGAATGCCTTCGCCATGGACACCTCGGCGCGGGCGGGTCGGCCCGCTTGCACCAGGGTGGCGGCATGAAGTGCCATGAGGCGCGCGGCGGTCACTTGGGTGGCCATGTCCGCAACCATCTCCTGCACCAGCTGGAAGGAAGCGATCGCTTTGCCGAACTGATGACGGGTACGCGCATAGGAGACAGCCTCTTCCAGCGCCGCCTGCGCGATCCCGACGGAGGTGAAAGAGATGTTGAGACGAGCCCGATCGAGCAACTGCAGCATTACCCGCAATCCGCCACCGGGGGCACCGATTCGCGCCCCTTCCGGCACCGAGCAGTCGACGAAGTCGACTTCACAGGTGGAAACCCCTGTCATGCCAAGGCATTTGATAGGTCGGGGTTCGTAGGGGTACTCGTCGCGCTCGACTAAGAACATCGACAGCCCGTCGTCTTCTTCGGGTACCCGGCATGTCACGAGGATCGCTTCGGATATCGTCGCGTTGGAGGTCCACAGCTTTTGCCCGTTGATCACCCAGCGGTCGCCCACCCGACGTGCTTTCGTTTGTACCTCCGCGGGGTTTGATCCCACCCCGGGCTCGCTGAGTCCCACCGACACCAGCCGACCGGGCTCGAAATGCCTGCCGTAGCGCTGGCGCTGCGGCTCTGACAGCAGCGAGCCGATCGGGAGCGGCGAGAAGAACAGCGCTGCCGCCATCGCCCCGAACGACGCGTCGACACGGTTCAGTTCCTCGGTGAAGATTCCGATGGCAATAAGGTCGGGGCTGCCATCCTCGCGCAGCGGCTCACCGTTGGCAATCTCGTGCTCCGAGAACTTCTTTCGAAGGTGGTGGACTTCCTCGCGAGTGAGCGGCTTGGTAAGGTCCAGCTCAGCGCGGGCCGGTTCGACGACGCGGTCCATAAAACGGCGAACGTCAGCGCGGTAGGCCTCATGGTGTTCTTCCAGCAGCATGCATCCTCCTCTAAACAGACGGACAGCGGTGAGCTTGTTGAATCTGACAAGTCATCGTGTTGCCGCACCAACCTGCGACGCCGCAGAACCCGGCGTTGTTGCCCGCAGGGCGGGCATGACCTCGTCGAGCAGCGCCGCGCGACTGTCGATCAGCCGCTGATCGCTCGCGGAGCCGAGCTCAAGAATTACGACGCGGTCGACGCCGACTTGTTGGATCTCGCGCAGCCGCGAGATGCAATGCTCGACGGGGCCGGCGATGCCGAACCGGGTGATGTACTCATCTGAGACTGCGGTCCGGTGATCCGCCGCCGGATCGCCGTGGTGGCCCAGATCGTAGGCCGAGACCAGTCGTTCCACCTCTGCGGTGTCATCGCTACGCATCGGGGCTGTGACCTTGCCGTGCATCGCCGAGAACCGCGAGAACGTAGTGACTCCAATTGCCGCCAAGTTGACCGCGACGGCTGGGTCGGGGTGCGGAACCACGTTGAGGTAGGCACCGAAGGTCAGGCTTTGTGGGTCCAGTCCGGCCCGCTCCCTCGCGTCCCTCGCGGTCGCCACTGCCCACTGCAAGCGTTCGGGATCAGCGCCCACAGCGAATGTCAGCCGGTCCGCGAGCACGGCGGCCAGAGAAATTACCTTCGGCCCGGAAGCCGCGACATCCACCGGGACTTTCGGCAGCGATGGATTCAACCATCGCAGCACGCTGTGTTCGGGAGCGCCCGCGCTGGGCAGCCGATCGACGCTGTGCATGCCGGCCCGGTCGTTCTCGTCGAAGCGGACCGGCTCGCCACGCAGATATCCCTGCAATCTGTTGAGATACCGCTCGAAGAGCTTCGGCGATGCAGGGGCCAACCCGAGATTTGCCAGCGAACTGTCACCGCGGCCGATACCGAGCACCGCGCGGCCCCGCGACAGTTCCTGAAGTGCGGCAATCGCCGACGCGGCGACTGCCGGATGACGGGTGAACGGGTTGGTCACGCCGGTGCCCAATTTGAGGGTACGGGTCGCGATCGCGGCCACGGTGAGGCTGACGTAGACATCGCTCATCAGGGTCTGCGCGTCCGGCACGAGCATGCCGTCCCAGCCGTCGGCCTCAGCGGCCGCGGCCTGCTCGCCTGCGCTGGCTGCCATGGCCGCCGACAGAGTCCAGAATTCCATCATCGACGCCTAGCCGCGCCCGCTCGGCGCAAGGTTTTGCAGCGACACCAGTATCGAGTCGGTGTCTTGGCCCAGCGCCGGCGCGGCACCAAGGCCGGGCTGCGGTCGACCACCGAGCCGGATGGGTGAGCGGGGAATCGACACGGTCTTCTCGTCGGCGAGCTGTACCGACTCGAACGTCTCATTGTGTTGAACCTGCTCGTCGGCGAGCACCTCTGCGTAATTGCGCCTCTCCCCCGCGAGGATCCCGCGCCGCTCCAGGTCACCCACCCACTCGCGGCGAGGCCTTTTCCTCAACTCCCCATTGATCACCTCTCGCAACGCGGAGCTATTGGCCGACCGCGACGCCGCGTCGCAGAACCTGGCGTCCTCGACCAGCTCGGGCCTGCCCAGCAGATCACAAATCGTTGCCCAGTCCCGCTGCCAGTAGGCGGCGATATACAGCGGACCGTCCGCTGCGTCGAATGTGCCGACCGTGGGGAAGATTTCGTCGAAGCTGTCTTGGTCGAGCGTGCTTCCGGTTGCAGAGAATTCGGTATATAGCGCCGATTGAAGATAGACCGCGGTGTCGAGCAAGTTGACTTCAACATGTTCGGTGATGCCGCTGCGTTCCCTCAACATCAGGGCGGCCAGAATGCCCTGCGCTAGCGCCAGACCGCCGGCGGCATCAATCACACTGATGTTGTCCATTACTCGACCGGCGATTTCTGCGAGCCCCGATTCGGCCTGCACGATAGCGTCCACGCCGCGCCGGTGGCTGCTCGGGCCGCTGCTGCCAAACGCAGAAAAGGAGGCGTAAATCAGCCTCGGATTGGCAGCGGTGAGATCGGCTCGGCCCAATCCGATCTCCTCGAGCGCACCCGGACGCATCGACTGCACCAGCACATCGCTGGATTCGGCCAACTGACGAACGATGTCCTGACCGCTTTTATCGCGTAGGTCAACGGTCAGCGAGCGTTTCCCCCCGTTGCATGTCTCAAACACCCAGGGCACCAAGTTGCGGGTCATGTCACCCCCGTCGGGGTTCTCGATCTTGATGACGTCGGCACCGTAAGCGGACAGGAGTTTGGTGCACGATGTGCCTGCCAGGCCGTTGGTCAGATCGAGAACACGGAAACCGGCAAGCGGTGCAGTAAATGACATACGCGATATCATATCTCCAACCGAGGTGACTGTCACCATCACGCGATCACGCACCCGCTCAGCGCGCGACCGAGGGGCACACCGCCGCGGCGATCACCAGCTGGGCGCCTTCGTGCGCCACCCGCATGGCCTCGAGTAGCGGGCGCGCACGATGCGCGGTGGAGATGATCTCGACTCCCCACGGGCCGGCATATCCGATCGCGGTCAACGCCCGCACCAGCCCGGTCAGGTCGAATGTGCCCTCACCGCACAGCAATCGCTCGTTGATGGTGTCGTCGAACAGGGTCCCGACGACGCCGGCGGCCGCGTCGTCAAGTTCGACACCGAACACGATCTCGGCGGTCAGCGCGTCGCGCAACTGCTCCACGGTGGTGCCGGCGCGGAACACATGCCAGCTATCAATGAGCACACCACAATTGGGCCGATCGACCGCCCGGATCAGGTCCGCAGCGATCGGCACGGTGGACACCATGGAGAAGGGCATCGGCTCGATCGCGACCCGCACGTCGCGGGCCGCCGCGTCGTCGGCAAGTTCTCGCAGCGGCGCGACCAGGACGTCTGTGGACTCCAGAGGCGCGCCGCGTCCCGAAGCGATCTTGACGTGGTTTGCGCCCAGTTCCTGGGCTGCGGTGAACAGCAGTTCCCTCACTTGATCGGATTTGGCGCGCTTCTCTCCTGCCTCCCACCAGTCGATCAGCATCTCAACCTCGGTGTAGGTCAGCCCGGCATCACCGATCGCCTGTCGCAGCGTCGCGAACCCGATCGTGTCGCCAACCTTGCGTACATCGGCCGCTGCGATTCCGATTCCCGCCCAACCGGTTTCGGCGACGGCACGCACCCGGTCGAGGATGTCGAATGGACTCTGCTCGTTGGGCATCAGCGGCGCGACGTTTCCCGCGCTGGTCCAGGAGGTAGCGATCAATTCAATCTGAGGTGTAGCCATGCGCAGTCTCCAAATCGGTCCGGCGGTGGGCTCGACGCAGGGACGGCCAGTGAGATAACGGGGCTCCGAGTCCTGCGCTTATGGCGCCGCACGACTCCACGGGGCTCCGATTGCGACCGGCAGATCACGTCGCCGGTTGGTGTACCGGCACACTCACCGGGCCCGGCAAGATGAAGTTGGGTCGCCACTCGATCGCGTCCGGCGAGCACGCCAGCTCCATGTCAGGGATGTGTTCTAGCAACGCCTTGATCGCGGTCTTGAACTCCAGGCGCGCCAGTGTGGCTCCCACACAAAAGTGAACGCCGAACCCAAAGGTCACGTGTCGTGCTCCCGGCCTGGCGAAATCAATGCGGTCGGGGTCAGCGAAGACCTCGGGATCGCGGTTGGCCGCACCGAGAATCGCCA
>Ga0307476_10001946_pt1 | contig 12424 bp, 10 predicted proteins | sample atmos_gasesECM2C_2_FD_203314 | JGI IMG/M metagenome (GOLD analysis project Ga0307476, IMG submission 203314) | Hardwood forest soil microbial communities from Morgan-Monroe State Forest, Indiana, United States - atmos_gasesECM2C_05 | ecosystem: Environmental > Terrestrial > Soil > Temperate... | reverse complement strand
TTCGACACCGCACAGACTCAATCCTTCCGCCGTCAGCGAAAGGATGGCCCCCCAAAACTTCTCCCTCGGATTCCCCAACGTAACCAGCACCATGATGCCGGGGCGGAAGGGATTCCCGCCCGCGTACTCAAGGCCGCCGCTCTGATTCACATTCCCCATCCCAGCGATTGTCGCTGGGACACGCCTACTTTGCAAACCGCGATCCTAGTGAACCAGTTCCACGGGATTGCCGTCAGCGAATGAGCCCGGTACAATTACCTTACTGTAGGCGCGTAGCTCAGTTGGTTAGAGCGCTACCTTGACACGGTAGAGGTCAGGAGTTCGAGTCTCCTCGTGCCTACCACTTCTTTCTTCAACTTAGCGGTATCACCTTGTTTCCCTCAGCAAAGCCATCCCCAGCGTTCCCAAACTTCCATCCCGCGTCATAAACCCGCTCCTCTTCGACACGATTTGTCCAAACGGCCATTCAGGAGCACTCCACGAATGTCCTGGTTGAGCGCACGTGTTCTAACCCCGAGACCCGCGCCTGTGCCGAATGATGTTATCGCGTCATTACACGTTTTGTTGGGCCGATACAGTGAGACTCGAATAAGCCACTGCGGCTGGCAACTCTAACGAGGGAGTGATGGCAGGCCCGAAGGGAATCTTTTTACGGCACTTCCTATGCTGGTGGCACCGGTTGTACCGGTGTGGTTGCGGAACTGTATTCAAGTTTTCAGCTGGTCGTGAGGAATCGGTTTTATATGATTTCCGAGGTCCATCGAATGGTGGATTCCCCAGTGTAGGGGGAAGTAGAGGACAGCGATTACAACCTCTATGGCACCACTCCAGTGGGTGGCGATCTTAGTTGCATGGTTAACGGCCAAGGTTGCGGAGTGATCTTCGAGATCACAGCGAATTAAATTGCGTGCGCGAGAACGGATACCAAAATCTCACCCTAAACCAGAATGAAGTAAATCACGTGCTTATCATATCGAGCCTTTCAGTTTTGGATTGAACGCATCTTTGCCAAGCGAGGAACGGAGCTGTTCCGCCCGAGCTCGCGAACCGAATACTGAGACTTAGCGCAGTTCGGTTGGGCTTTTCTTCCACCAATTGGATGTCTGGACTTTTGCTGTGCCGTCGGACTTCGCAAGCCTCCACGGATGCTATTGCAGCTTGAAATACTCTGCCTTGGCCTGCTTCAAGATGGGGATGTCAGGGTCGGCATCTTTCCACAGAGTGAGGAAATCTTTGTAGGCCGCAAGCGCCCGAACCCGGGCGGCGTCGGAGTCGGCCCCCTGCGAGGTTCTCGCCTGCAATGCATTGGCTCGAGCCACTCCCAGATGCGCCAACACTCCCGTCCAGCAGTTCCACACGATCCCGCTGTGCTGGAGAATCTTCTGAAACTCGGCCGCGGCGGCGCTACTTTGCGCAGAGGCCAAGTACGCCTGTCCGCGTACATAACTCGGATACAGACAGGAAGGATTAATGATGAACGAGATCTGCCCCAACTCAATGGCTGAAGCAGCTTGCAGAGCATCGAGGGCCTGAGCCGGGTTCTTTCTATCCAACGCCAATTGCCCCTGAATGGCCGGCAGCCAAAGCGAGCGCATCTGGGTATCCAAGGGAAAGCGTTTCTCTAAGTCCTGGGCCAAAGATTCGGCACGTTCGGTTTCGCCGACCATGGCAAACGCGAGCCCCGCTTCGGCGGTTGCCCCCGGACTCGTAGGAGCAAGCTTCAAAGCCGCCGCGGCTGACTGCCGGGCTTGCACAGGATAGCCGAAAACAGCTTCCCGTTGAGCCGCGATCGCTTGCCATACCGCGCCACTTTCCTTGCTGTCAGCGCTGATGGCCGAATCCACCGCCTGCTTGGTCAGTTCCCGCGACTTGCTTAAGTGACCGCCATATGCCTCGGTGTCGGATGCAAGCGCGAGTCCATAGGTCTCATATCCGCGTTTACCCGCAAACCACTGCTGCTGTTCTGCCATAGCGGCGGAGTCCGAGCCAAGAAAGGCAAGAGTGTAGAGCACATTGCGGAGGATTACATCGTCCAATTTGCGCGCCTGCGCATCGCGAATGATGTGTTGAGTCTCGTCGAAACGCTCCAAGGCAAGACTGTCGGTCGCCACATTGTCGGAGGGGAAAAGCGTTCCGTCTGGGGCGGCCTGCCTAGTGATCTCCAGGGCCTTCTGATACTGTCCTTGTTCGGCGAAAACCACACCCAAATTGCTATGCGCCGCCGCATCCCGCGGGTAGCTCTCAATCTCCTCTTGAAATGTCTGAGCCGCCTTATCCAGTTCTCCGGTTACGTACTGGTAGTAGTTGGCCGCGATGGCCAGCTTTTCCAGTTCGCTGGCATGCTCCCGCAACTGGAATGCCTTGGTGAAGTATTCGCCGGCCCTGCCTACCTCGCCGAGAGTGAAGTAATCGCCACCCATCGCCACGTAGCCCATGGCAAAGTTGGGATCAAGCTCGATGGCTCGCTGATCGTAGGGCAGATCTGCGCCGGCACCCTTCTCACGAAGGGCTTTTCTGCCAAGGCTGTAAGCCTTTAGCGCTTCGAGGGAAGGCGTGGTCGCCTGTTCAAGCGGAACATCAAACTTCTGCACCGTAGCCAGCGATTCGCCCAGTTCGCTGCGCAGCCTGGACACTGCTGCGCCCAGCGCATCCAGCACCTTCTCCTTGCTCGCCGCCCTGACCTGTTCCTGGGCCAGCGTATCTCCGCTCTGGCAATTCACCGCCTGCAACCCCAGCACATACTGGCTGCCCAGAGTGCCAATCGACCCCGCAAGATAGGCGTTGCTTCCCGCCCGCTGGCACAACTCGCGCGCCACATCAGGCGTGAGCTTGGTGCCTGCGGGGCGGGTCATCAGTTGCAAGGTCTTCGCGACTTTACCATCGGAAAGAACATTGAGGAACGGCGATTGCCGCAAGGAAACATTGAGCGCGGTCTTGAGCGTGTCGTCAAACACTGCATCGCCCGTGCTGTTGGCGAAATCCGCGAGAACAATCGTATCTTTCTCGGTCAGCGCGTGGGATGGCCGATGGCGGAAGCTGAAAATTATTGCGATTACCGCGGCGATCACTAGCATTGCCAAGGCCGGGAGCCACAGCTTTCGGTTGGAGGTCGCATGGCCGAAGCGCACGGGAGCATGCTCTCCGCCTGCGACGATCTTTAGATCAGCAAGAATCTCCGCCGCCGACTGGTAGCGCGCCTCGCGATCCTTCTGCAGCGCCTTAGCGATGATGGATTCTAGTCCGTCCGGAATCCGAGCATGCCGACCCGTTAGCGAGATCGGATCGCGATTGAGTAAGGCGTCAAAAACCACCGCAGCCGTGGTCCCGCCAAAGGCACGGTCCCCCGTGGCCATTTCGTAGAACACGGCACCGAGACTAAACAGGTCCGTACGGATATCAACATCTTCGCCGCGCGCCTGTTCGGGCGACATGTAAGCGATTGTTCCTATCGCGATGCCAGGGCTAGTGAGTTGGTCCTCTGAACTCTCGTCCACCGAGCCGGATTTTGCGGGCCCGGTTGCCACCGTATGCGGTGGGGGCGCTAATTTCGCTAAGCCGAAATCCAGGACTTTGGCCTGACCACGCTTGGTAACGAAAATGTTGGCCGGCTTCACATCGCGATGAATGATGCCTTGCGTGTGAGCCGCGTCCAGGGCTTCGGCGATCTGCATTGCCAGTTGCAGCAGTTGTTCCCTTTCCAACGGCTGTGATTCGATGACATGTTTCAGCGTCTGCCCCTCCATGTACTCCATGGCGATAAAAGTTCGCCCTGCTTCTTCGCCGATGTCGTAAATGGTGCAAATGTTGGGGTGGTTGAGGGAACTGGCGGCGCGGGCCTCGCGTTGAAATCTGACGATCGCTCTTGGGTCCGCTGCGAAATGCTCAGGCAGGAATTTCAACGCGACCGGTCGCCCCAGCCGGGTATCGCGCGCCTTGTAGACTACGCCCATTCCGCCCCCGCCCAGTTTCTCGACAATGCGGTAATGGGAGACGGTCTGGCCTACAACGACAGCGTCGCCCCTGTGGCCTGACTGATCGCGCTGGTGGGCGACCAACCGGGCGGCCATTTCCAGAGCTGGGGTTTCGATGAAATCCTCAGCTTCTTTGTCATGGGCGAGCAGCGATTCCACTTCGCGGCGGAGCGCCGGGTCAGCGCCACACTCACTCCGCAGGAAGGCGGCGCGCTCGGCCGCGGCGTGCTCCAGCGCGGAATGGTACAGTTGCTCCAGACGCCGCGCTCGCTCAGCATCCATCGTCCTACTCTCCGCTGTTTTCTTCGGTTTTTTCTACGGCCTTTTCTTCGCTGAGGGCACGCAGCAACCAGGTCTTGGCAAATCTCCAATCTCGTTTAACTGTCTCCGGGGATATCTTCAGAGCTTCCGCTACTTCCTGAACGTCGAGCCCGCCATAAAAGCGCAGCTCCACGACTTGACTTTGCCGCGGATAGAGTGCGGCGAACTGAGTCAAAACCTGATCAAGCGCCATGATGTCCGCTTGTTTTTCCGGGGCGACGACCAAAGCTTCGTCCAAAGTGATCTGCACCGCACCACCACCGCGCTTCTGATAACGACGGGAACGAGCAAAATCCGTCAGGATGCGTCGCATCATGCGAGCGGAAATCGCGAAAAAATGAGCTCGATCCTGCCAATTCACCGCATGCACGTCGACCAGCCGCAAATAAACCTCGTTTACCAGAGCGGTGGTCTGCAGGGTGTGGCCGGGATTTTCCCTCGCCATGCAGCGGTGCGCCAGACGATGCAACTCGTTTTCAACGACGGGAGTCAATAGTTCAAGTGCCTTATCGTCTCCGCTACCCCACGCCTTGAGAAGTTGCGTGACTTCGACTTTTGAGGGCACTTCGGACGATCCTTGCATGGCTTCTGCTCTCACCGATGTAGGGGAAAGTATCACATTGACAAGCAGCGCGCCACAGTAACTGCGGATCGGTGCAGATGGCCCCTAGTTGCAAGAAAGAAATGTGTCATCTCGTTAGAGATAGTGACGGCGAGAGCTGAGACGCTTCACCCGATTCCTGGTGTTCCGGAGTATGACCCCTGCTCTCGTCAATTCCCGCTACATCCAGTGAAGGGCTTTCGCGCTGACCGATACGGAGGCCCGGCCGATAGCAAGAAATCAAATTCAGGCTCCAGAACGGAGCGCATAACTATAAGGAGGATTTATGAAAGGAAGATTTCTTCGTATTTAATCGGTGCGGCTCGTAATGCTTATCGTCGTGGCTGGATTCACCATGTTTACGATTTTCGCTTCTCCTGCCTCAGCGACCGTCCACTTCGGCGTGCGCTGCGAAGGCAGCTTTCAGGATAACTGGGCTCCTACCATCGACGTTTACGACGGGTGTGACAACTTCATTAGCGTTATCGGGCCCAACTACCCAGTCGATTTCTATTTCAACCTTCAGCGCGCACAACCCGCTTTCGAATACGGCAACGCCGACGAGACCTGCAACGGTTGCGGCGGTGTCGACAGCGTGGACTTTTTCTTCATGTCAACGCATGGCGACAGCAACATCGCTGCCGTCAACAATGCGGTGTACGCCATGTGGGACTACCAAACCTGGGCCAGCGCTTATCGACTCGCACGCGACGAAACCCAGATAATTCTCAGGGTTAGGTCTTTCGCACTGGTGGGACTGCCCCGAAGCCGCAATGCCGGGGTTGCACAGGTCCGCGTGGTCGGGGCAGTTTCGATAGGATCGTTTGAAGCGAGCTGCTAGAGATGTTCTTTCCCCTCGGGAATGCTCTCAGTCAATCGTTATTTTTTGCCGTCATTTTCGTCGCGTGCTTGCTGCTCGGTGGGACGGCCAGCGCCGCGCCTTCCATCACGGAGTGGACATCTTTTTCGATACGAAGGACAAGGCGCTGGTGGTCACCAACGGAATGGGAGTCGGATAAAGCCGCGTCGATGTGCTTGAGTTGGCTTACTAAGTTCGTCCGCTCGGCTCTTAACTCCGCGACCATCGACACCAGTCCCTTTAGATTGACATTAGGATCAGAAGAATCTTAAGGAACATCTCCAAATTTGTTTAGTTCCAGTTCGAACACAGCTCCGAAATCTGAATCACCGCCGTTCAAAGTACCGTACAGGGCGCCGTATTTTCCAAGGATTACGCCGTTAGGATTTCGGCTGGGGCCGCCCTGGTTGAAGTCGTACAGCGTTCGGAATTTCCAAACGCCGCCAGATTTACCCGGAGGGGTCAGTTGGAAGACCCGTCCGGCATCAAGATCGATGTCACCAAAAATAGTGCCATAGAGAATGCCGTTACCTCCGAAGGTAATGTAGGAGGGAGGATACGCGGACGAGTTGCTAAAGTCGTGGATAACCGTCTTTTGCCAGGTGCCATTCTTTTGCGGGGTCAGCTTGAAGATGTTGTTCTCACTCGAACGGCCGTGGCAACAGGCCAGCCCGTACAGCGCGCCGCTTTTGTCTGCTACCAAGGCGTAAGGGAAGGCACCGTCGGGCGCGTCCTGGAAGGTGTAGAGCACGCGTTCCGTCCAGCTTCCCCCCAAACCGGGCGGCGCGACCTCGAACACAACGCCGCATCCGTTAGGACAGTTCTGAGTGACCCGACCGCCGCTCGCAGTGCTGCCGTAAAGTATTCCGTTACTGCCAGGGACCAAAGCGCTGGAGGGATTGCCGCCATCGGTTCCGCCGCGGAACTGGTAGAGAGTATTCTCGGTCCAGGCCCCGTCCTTGCTCATGGGTGGCACGAGCTGCACAACGGTGCCGCAACCATCGTTGTAGAGGCAACCAGGGAGACCCCAGTAGAATGATGCACTGTAGAGGGCTCCGCTTTTGTCGATGACCAGCGGAGTAAAGGGGAAGTCCCCGTCCGCCTTGTTGCTGAATGTGTAAAGCAGCCTGAGTGTGGACTTGCTTCCGCGGGGGGTCAATTGAAACACGCTTCCTCCCGGCAAACCGCCATTGGTCACACCGTACAGCCTTCCTTCGCGGTCGATCGCCAGGGTACTAGAGTTACAGCAGCCATCGTTGCCACCGGTGAATTCGTAGAGACGCGTAAAAATCCACTTCCCTCCAGATGTGGAGGGTGCGGTTTCCTTGAAGATCGTGCCACAGCCCGCTCCTCCATCACAGCTCTGCAAACCGCCATTCCACGTCGTACCAAACAAGTTCCCTTTCTGATCTGCGGTGACGGGTGCGGCAGGCCCTGCTCCGTCGCTCCCGCCGGTAAAGATGTGAAGTCCGGTAACGGTTTGCGCTGCGCAAGGAACGCCGAGCAAAAAGGTTGCGAAGAGCAACGCCATCGCAAAGCGAAAAATCATTTCGCGGTTGGACTTGTGCGGCTCTGAGCTTGGGATCACTTCTTTGGTGATTGTCACTGGGGAGCCCCTTAATGCAATTCAACAATCCTACCGGGTTGTTGGTTCGCCTGCGAAGTCTACAGGAAACCGCAGGAGTGCTGCTGATGCCCAGCACCAGTTTTCCTCCCGGTTGGCGGTCGTACGGCGTCCGGTTCTTGATTGACTTCTATTGAGATATTCTCTTCGTAGGAGGGGGTCATGAAGAGCCATCATCCTCCTGCGAAAGCGGCCTATTGTCAGCCTCCTCGGATCAAGAGTCAACGCGGCAATTTCATAACTGACGCAACCAGCATTTCGCTCATTGAGAAATTGCAGGGTTTCGAGTGGGTTATTCTGCAAAACGGTCGATGATCGTCCAGCATGCGTTGAAGATGTGATCGCGAAACCGCTGATTCGTAGCTTCGAGCGTAATATCCTTTTGTTGCTAAGGGGTGATTTCAAAGACGATGCCAAAGCCTGCCCCGCCTAGATACGTTGTACCGTAGAGGTTGCCACGGCTGTCTCTCACGAGGCCGTTCTCGGGGTAATGTCCCTCCGTGGGACCCGAGCCAAACGAGTGCAACACCGTTTCATGGCCATTGGGCTCCAGCTTGAAAACTGTTCCGCCATTGTAAGCACCTCCGTTTTCCGTCGTACCGTAGAGATTCCCAGATGCGTCGCGGACCACGCCTCCGAGGGGATTTTCTCCATCAGCACCGCCGTCAACGCCGGTGAAGCGGTACAGCACGGTTTCACTGCCGAACTTATCCACCTTGAACACCGTGCCCTTCCCCAGGCCGCCCAGGTAGGTCGTACCGTAAACGTTGTCCTCAGCGTCGACAATGAGCGGGGACATGGGCTGGGCCCCGTCCGTACCACCCTTGAATCTATAAAACACCGTCTCCCTTCCAGTTAGAGTCATCTTGAAGACTGTGCCGTAGCTTTTGAAGCCATCCCCACCGGTTGTCCCATAAAAAAGGTTTGAGACACGGGTCAAACCAGAATAGGGAAACTGACCGTCGGCAGCGCACCCGAAGCTGTGCAGCACGCTCTCAGCACCTGACCGGTTGATCCTGAACACGGTTCCGCAATTGGAAACTCCACCCATCACCGTGGTTCCGTAGAGGTTTCGTAAGGCATCCAATACCAATCCGCTCTGGGGTTGGTCACCATCGGCGGCACCGGTAAAACTGTAAAGAATAGTATCCGTCCCTGTAGCGCCCAGCTTGAACGCTGTCCCGCTGCCGGCGGAGCCGCCAAATGCGGTGGTGCCGTAGAGATTGCCCTGTGAATCCAGCGTCAGCCCCCTCATGGGGTGCGCACCATCGGGAGAGTCCCCGAAGCTGTACAAAACTCTTACGTTTTTCCCGGTTAGCTCAAATACGGTTCCGCTGTTGTGAGCGCCACCATCGCGGGTCATGCCATAAACATTCTCGTTGGCGTCGAGAATCAGGGTTCCGTACGGAGAAGCTCCATCCGGACCTGTGAACCGGTAGAGCACGGTGTAGGTTTGGGCGCGCAGTGATGACGAAGCTGCAAGTGAAAGCAGGGCAGCAAATAGCGACATGCGTAATGCTCGCGATACTGGAGTCTGGTTCATTGTGGTCCGCATGGAGATTCTCCCTTCACATTCGGATCATTGTTCTTTCGGATCGTTGTGTTCTTTCCGGGCGTCATTTCCGGCAGCCGCCACTCTTGGCCGCGTTTTTGCCCGCGCTCTTGCAAATGCGCCCAATGCCAGTGAACCCAGGCTTCGAGGCTGCGCGTCGGGCAGGTCGGAGATGGCGCTTTCATCGGCATCGTCGGGGGTGAGATTGCCATTCCCAATCAAAATTGGCTCGTTGACGTCGGTCTGATAGGCATAGCCGGTTAAAGTTGCAGAGATCCCCTGACTATTGGTTTTGACCGTAAGGCGTGCCCAACCGTAGTGTGTTTGCCTGTTGATTAAGAAACTCACGCCCATGTAGCGGTTTCTTACGTTGGGCCATTGACCGAATAACTGCGTTCCCCCGCATCGACCTGAAACGGTGCAGGTATTCTCGAATAGGGCCATGGTGCTGGTGCCGGCCACGCCGAATTTCCCCTTGTTATTTCCGATAAGAAACCGCGTAGGGAGCGCGGACACAAATCCGCCGCTAGCAAAGTTGGTTCCCCAAATACCCCCGCCGCTGGCATATAGTCTTTGGACTTTGGAGCACCTGTTCGAAGTGCAACTAGAAAAGGGATACGTAGCCAGAACGAAATCGGTAATCCCGTCGTTATTCAGGTCAACCCCAACCCGTCCAACGATCGGCTGGTTTGTGGCCGTGAAGATGATTTTGGCTGCGGCCCGTGGAGCAAGCGCGAGAAATCCTACACCGGCAGCGCTGGCAGCCAGCGCATACATTTGCAATTGCTGCTCAATTGGTTTAGGAAACCGATGAACAATTCGAGCGGACCGTGGTGAGCGTTGCATATTAACCTCGCTTCGCAACCAGGGATGATAATGCGGATACGTGTTTTTGGGACAACGAGAGACGGCAGCATTATACGTTTTCTTGCCTGTGCATGATTATTTTTATTTTGTAGTGTCGTAAGTTCATCAACCACTCAGCTTAATGACTTACGCGCTGTTCCGACCGCCTGTCTTTCTTGTACACGGGGTCACATTAAGCTCCTGCTCGCGCTGTGCCCGTCTGCTCCCGCTCGAACAGAATATCCACCACTCGGCTCTGGCCTTGATCTCGTCGCCGCTCTGTGCAAGCAGTGAGCTGTACGTATGCCGAAAAGTGTGCCAGCCAATCGATTTGGTCATGCTCACTTGCGAGCAACCCGCTGAAGGATCTTTTCCCGGGACGTGTTAGCCCAAATTGGCATTCGGCCCCAGAGCTTCGCGCTAGCGAACGAGACGGGTGGACGAGAAAGAAATTCTTGTGCGGATGCGAACGTATCCGCTGCCAGCCCTCGCAGCGGATCAGCAGTTCCAGCGATTCGCGCACTGAGATGTCGTCAACTACGAACACTAGTGGCGTGGCTTGTAAGAGAGTATGCCCTATAAAGTCAGTTCACCCGAAGCGCAGCATTGAGCGCTTCAAGCAGAGCTGTGTCACTAAATGGCTTGAATAGGCACTCTACCGCACCCTGTGCGATGAGCTGTGGACGAATCGTCATATCTCTACTGGCGGTGATGAAAATCACTGGAATCGCCTGTTGCCGGCGCATCAATTCCCGTTGAAGATCAGGTCCGGTCATCCCAGGCATGGCGACGTCGAGGATCAGGCATCTGGTTTGACCGATGGAATCGGACGCGAGGAACTCTTCCGCCGAAGAGAACGTACGGGCTGCAAAGCCGAACTCCGCCAACAAGTCGGGCAGTGATTCGCGGATAGACTCATCGTCATCGACTACGGACACGAGTAAACGTTCGATGGCCCGCCCTTGTTGCCGGGTGTCCATAACACAACAATGCGCCACTTCCGGGGAGAGCGTCCATTGTGCTTTAGTATTAGTTTGCCGTCGATATCAGGATCAACGCGGCTTTCACGCCGCATCCTTATCGGTTCCTGCAGGGGGCTGAGTGGTGGGAATACTGCGGGCGGCGACACGTGACAGAACCAGTAATAATTTGTCGAGTTGCCATTTTCCTTTACCTCAATCTCGAATTAGTTTCGATGGTGCTTTTGCGTGCCCGTAATTTCCTGAGATTTACCACCAATGCTCGACCTGTACGCCGTAGGTCAGGCCGCTCGTCCGATTCTCGAAGGGCACGCCGCCCACAAAACCGCGGAACCCGTCCGACCAGTCGGCATATGTCACGAACGCGCGCAGTACCGGGCGGCCGAAGAATTTTCTATCCGGTCCGATTTGCGGCGCTATTGTGCATTTGCGCAGCCAACCGTCGTATGATCCGGGAAGATGCGTGTGATCAAATCCGCAATCACCCGTCAGCGACAGGTGCGTCGTGAAAAACACCTCCGGCCTCACGCCAAACGACGCCCACTGCACCCAGTCGTGCTGCGGATTACCGTCTTTTGTTCGCTGGTAGACGAAGATTGGCATCACCGCAAACTTGTCGTTGGGTTGAAAGACCATTTGCTCCGTGAAAAGAAACTGTCTTGTGTAATTGATATACGGCGTCGGGTTCGGAATCGTGGTGCCGTTCCCCGGATTACTGAAGTTGCTCGCCGCTCCGGTCCCGTACTGGATCATGAACGTGTTATAGCCGCCATGCCACTCCAACTGCTCATGTTTAAACCCGAACGCGTACCCATCGCTGGTGGGAATTTTGGTCGCCGTGGTTAAGCCAGCAACTGTGGTGGATTCTACGGTGCCCCCTTTTGAAGTCGCATAATCGAACCAAACGCCCCACAGGCCCACCGGCGCTTTCAGCCCATAGACACGAACATCGATGTTGCTCTTCGCCAAGTTGCCGTTTTCGGTAACGATGTCGGGCCGCGCCGTATTTAGGAAGGCAACGGCCATCTTGCCGACACCAATATTCAAGTCTTCAACCCCTCCGCCGTAACCGCTCATATCCAGCGGATAGAAATCGTCGCTGTCAACGTGCTGCCGGCGATAGTATCTTTCGCCCGCCCAGAACTTTGCGCCGGGTTGGCTCTCGAAAAGGTTGCCTGCTTGCACAAAGGCCTCGCGGAAGCGGAACTGATCGGCACCAGCGGCATCGCCGATGGGGGCATAGTTCTCGGAGTTCGAGGTGTTGGCCTCTACCATGAACTCGGTCCTGAACCATGCTTTGTCGGGATTATGGTCCGAGTTTACCCAGTTGTTGACAAAGATCAATTCTGCGTAGGTTTCCGCTTCGTTTCCCAGGCGGTACTTGGCCTCAGCACCGGGCGCTTCAAATGCCACCTGTTGCCCGCCGACGCTATTTAAACCGTAACCAGAGCGAAAGTAGCCGTGGAACTCAAAAGTGCCCATATGCTCCTGCAGCTTTTCGATCTTTTCGTCCGCCTCTTTCAGAAGGTCATAAGATGGTTCGGAAGGCACGTCACCTTGAAATTTTGCCCCCACTTGGTTGGACTCTCCAACAACTTTTCGCGCTTCCTGGGCCGCCAAGTCTGCCGCCGAGACCGTCGCCTGTTTTTCCTTTGCACTCTCCGCCTTCT
>Ga0307476_10001943_pt1 | contig 12428 bp, 11 predicted proteins | sample atmos_gasesECM2C_2_FD_203314 | JGI IMG/M metagenome (GOLD analysis project Ga0307476, IMG submission 203314) | Hardwood forest soil microbial communities from Morgan-Monroe State Forest, Indiana, United States - atmos_gasesECM2C_05 | ecosystem: Environmental > Terrestrial > Soil > Temperate... | reverse complement strand
TCCAAAAATAGGATGCGATTGCCCCGCGCCAGTTCTGCTCCGCGGTTTCGGGCGTACCCCGGGCCGCCGTTCGCGACGGTCAGCACGCGCACGATCTCGGGGCGCGATCGCCTGAATTCCTCCAAAACGGCAACGGTGTCATCCGTCGATCCGTCATTCACAACAATCACTTCACAACGGTCGATTTCTGCCAGTTGCAAAAGATGCGCCAGCGCCCGCTTCAGCTTCCCGGCACGATTGTGTGTGGGAATGACGATGCTGAACATGTCGGGAATCATGCCGTGATTGCCCACTTGGCGTATTCCAGGTGAAGTTTGTCCCGGCTCCGCAAATACCTCAGAACATAGAGCCCGGCGATCATGTGTCGCCATAGGAACGCGGTGAAGGCGCCATAGTGTTTCTGAAAATAGTAGTGCTGGCTGCGCATGTTCTGAAGCACGATCCGGCCAACCGAGCCGAACATCTGAATGGTGCTTTGTCGCTCCTTATGCACCAGGCGCGCGGAATGCACGTACCAGACCCGGCGCCCGGCTTTGCGAATTCGATAACACAAGTCGAGATCCTCGCTATAAAGGAAAAACATCTCGTCAAAGCCCCCGACTCCACGGAACACATCCGATCGCACCAACATGCATGCACCCAGGACGGTTTCCACCTCGCGCGTGGAGAGGTGATCCCAACGGGACAGATACGGCCGCGATGTCAACGCGCCCTGCGGGAATCGGAATGATAGAGTGCTGTGCTGCAGGAACTCGTTGAACAGCGTAGGGAGCGATCTTCCCCCCTCAAAAAGAACTTTGCCTGCTCCGTCCTCGACCAACGGCCCCGCCAGCGCAGCGGAGGAGTGGGCGTCCAGAAACTGCGCCAACTCTCCTAGGACATCATTCAGAAAGCGCGTGTCGGGATTCAGAAAGAGAAGATATTTTCCCGATGCGTGCCGTGCCCCCAAGTTGCAGCCTGCGCCAAATCCCCTGTTCTCCGGGTTTCGAATCAGACGAATCGACTCGTGCTCCGCCAGAGCTCCGATCCCCTCGGGTGAGTTGTTATCGACTACGATCACTTCATATGGACGCGTTCCGGCCCACTGCCGGATCGAGGCGACCGATGCCAGGATCTCCTCAGAGCAACTCCAGTTCACGTAAATGACCGAGACGTCCATGTCATTGTTGTCCGTCAAGAGCAGTTAGGGCGGGCCCTCTCGAAAGCCAATCGCTGAAAGGCGATGATTGCCATTCGCGAATGTCGATCTGGTCTCATCCCGCGACCGGCATGCGCACTCCTGAGACGGCCACGTCCGAGCCGTTGCCGCCTTGCCGCAATTTGCGAGCGCGCGCTCCCGCGGCGAGACCGAGTCCCACGAGGATAAAGAAATATTTCGTTACCTTTGTAAAAAGATTCAGGTCCGCAAAAACACCGGAGACCGCGTACGCAGCGAGGGCAAGTTCTGAGCATCGGACCAAGGACGCTTCCGCGGAAAGACCGCAGATCTCAAGTTCTTTGCGATACTGCCGCAACAGAACCGCTAGGTAGAGCAGCAGCCCAATCAGGGCAATGAATCCGAGTAGCCCATTCTCGACGAGCGTTGTCAAATACATATTGTCCACGACATTGACCGTCGCGAGATCCATTCGCACGTTGTTGCCTAGATCCTGGATATAGGAAAGGTAGACTTGCTGAAACTGCATGTGGCCTACGCCAAGCCAAAAGTGGTCGGCGAAGGCTCGCAGTGCCGCCTTCCAGTATTCAAACCTGCCGTAGAGATTAGCGGGATCGGTCAGCCGCTGCATGAACGCTGTATTTCCAAGAAAGAAATATGTGATGCCGGTCCCGACGGCCCCGGTCAGAACTACCTTCGACAGTACCTTCCAGGCATTCCGGCCCGAAAACAAGACTGCGACGGCCGCCCCTGCCCATGCACCCCGGGTATCGTTCACAAGCACTCCAGCGGCGATCACGGCCAGCACCATTGCGGATGCCGCGGATCTCCTACGCACCCAGTTGCGAAGTGCAAACGGGAGCCCTAGCGCCATAAACGTGCCTGCTTCGGAAGGATGAAAGAAACTGACGTATGGCCGGTAAACTCCCTCCGTCAGCTGCACCACTCGCGACGACATGTACGTAAAGTCGGTGGCGTGCTCCATGATCGGATTGCGCTGCACGATGCGCTCCACGATGCTCAATGCGGCAATCGCGGTCGTGAGCCACACAATCGTCGTTCCGATCTTTTCCGGTTCTGAATTAGCCGCCTCGTTCAGAACGAGAACCAGTAGCATCGCGCCGAGAATCGCCGTCTCCAGGAAATTGCGAAAGGCGATCAGGTCTAGCGGCGCGATCGCGAAAGACAACGCCTGCGTACAGACGTACAGGGCAAGTACGACGTAGAGCCCATTGAATCCAGGCCACGGCAATCTGGCCGTAAACAGATACAAAAATGGTGAGACGGCAAGGTACAGCAGCAAGAGGCTCTCATCCCCGAAGAGTTTTGGCAAAACGCCAGTCTGCAGGCCCCAGACGAATGGGCATAACCCGAGGCACCAAATTCCCGCAGCCAAGACGGGCGCTGGATAATGGGCCGCCACGACTCCAAAGACAACCAGCAAGGCAAGCGCGAGAGCAGCATGGACTCCGGGAAGCCCCGTCAGCGTAAGCACACAACCCACCAGCAGCGCTATGGCTATCCATACCGCCACGGAAGCGATGGACTGCGACAGCCGATATTCGTGGACGATTATCTTCGCCATCGCTCCCTCTGCGGGCTACGCGGTTACTCTCAAAACGATAGGCACTAGCACGACTGTACTCATTAGTTCGCATGCAAATGTCGAGAACGCCGCTCCGTTGATCGCATACCTCGGAATGAGCGCAAGGTTCAGGGCAACGTTTGTGCCCATCAGCAGAGCCGCGGCGCCGATCAGCAGGCGTGTTCGGCCCGCCACGATGGCCACATTCGCAGTCGTGGAAGTGATATACATCAGAGGAATTGTAAGCATCAGCCAGATCAGAGCGTTCGATCCGCTCAGGTACTCGGGCTTGAGAGCGCCCAGAAGCTGGTGCCGCGCCAGGATGATTATTCCGGCGGGGATGGCAACCAGGGCCGTCCCTCCGCCGAGAACCCTACTTAGAGATTTCCGGCTCCTGTCGCGGACCATTCGCGGGAAAACAGCCTGCAGAAAGCCCGAAAATAGCGACACGCAGAGATCGAAAACCTTGTAGCAAATTTGATACACACCGGCGGCGCCAAGCCCATTCATCTTCGCGACCAGGAACATATCGGACCGGCCATAGACGAGCGACAGAATTTCGACCGAGAACAGCTCGAGCGCCTGCCCTAGCAGCTTCTTCCGTTGAGGACGCGCTGAAATTACCTTAGGCGCCCACAGGCGAAAAGTGGAACGGGCCACTACCAAAAGGCGCGCTAGAGAGGCGAGAGGAGCGATGCGCAGCAGTTCGTTGAAACTCACATTTCCAAACGCAAGCGCCACGACGGCCCCGAAGATCACAACCCTCTCCACTAGCTGGGACGCAGCGACGGGAAACAACCGCTCGTGCGCGGTCAGGAATGCCTCGCAGTTTCTTGCCGCGACAATGAAGAAGATGGAGGAGAGGTACAGCGCAACGCTAAAAGGGCTGGCGGTTAGATCTTTGAAGAACACCATCAGCAGAGCCCATGCCGCCGTGGCGGAGACTGCGGCTACCACGATCCGAATTTGCAGCGCTGCTTGGAAGTAACCCTGTCCGGCGCCTACCCCAGTGCTGGCGATCTCGCGGGTCAGGATCTTGTCGAGTCCAAGGTTTGAAACCAGCTCGAGCAGCATACTTGCCGACACCAGAATCGCGTAGGCACCGATGGTTTTTACGCTCAGTCTTTTTACCATCAGGATAATGTAGGCGTATCCAATCCCGCGCCCGGCAAGATTGGTGACTGCCATGATGGCGCTGTTCGAATACAGCCGAGCCGCCGAACCTCGCGTTTCGCCGACGGGCTCAACCGTTCGCTCTCCAACCGTGGCGAGGATCTCAGGCACGCTCTGTCCTGGCAAGCTCAGCCACCGGGACGTCATTTCTCTCCGGGTCATGGAATCGGAAATTGCGCGCCGGGTTCCCAATCGCCATGCAGTACGAAGGTACATCTCTCGTCACAACGGCATTCGCGGCCACCACAGCGTGCTCGCCGATTTGCACGCCCGGACCAATCACGCAATGTACTCCCAGAAGGGAACCCTTCTCGATGCGCACCGGGAGAGGCTTCGAGATGGGAGCATAGTAGACCGACAAATCGCGGTGGCTGTGATCATGTATGTGATCGACGATGACGGCGCCCATAGCAACCGCCACCTCGTCTTCAATGGTCACCGAGTCTGCCGCGGAAATCTGCACGCCGTAACCAATAATCACTCGCTCCCCGATATTTATTTGCCCGTGATATTTGATACCAGCCCATTCCGAAACCGGGTTAATCCACGCACGGGGATAGATAACCGAATTGGCTCCAATCGTAATCGAATCCGCCTGCTCCAATCGAATGGGAAATTCAAGCCGCACGCCCTCGCCGCAGCTTTTCAGGCTACTCCTCCATAACCAGGTGTAGACCCCATTGGAACGGTACCGGAACCGCTTGCAAACCTGCAGAAACCCCTTCCTCATACAAACCTCATCAGCCAGTTGGGTATATAAAGACTTCTTTTGTTCAGCACAAGCCCGACATTGTGAAACCCTTGCCGTTGCAGACTGTCGAGACTGTAGTGCGCGGACGCCCTCCTCGTCTTGCCAGCTTCCACGATCAGAAGGGTCGTAGAGACAATGTCGCCAAGGGCCAAAAGGTCTGTGGTATTCCCCACGGCGCCGCTTGCCACCACTATGTTGGCAAAATCGTGCCGCAATTTTGACAGGCCCGCGATCGTATTGCCGTCGGTTGGTTTGTCGGCGAGTTCCTCGGAAGGCTTCCGGATAAGAATCATCTCGTCGGAAATTGCCTCACCGGAATCCAAGGAATCGATAATCGAGTTTGCCGTGCGATCGATGAACGCGGTCCTCTCGCGGGCGTCGCGACTCAAGAATCTTGCCAGACCGTATCCAATCAGGCTTGCGCCTTCCCCGGAGTTGGTTTCCGTCAGAAGAATCACCCGGCGCCCCGGCGCCGAAGCCCGCAACGATTGATACACTTTCGCAAATTCACTCCTATTCCGCAGCGCGAAGGCGTCCCAAAAACGAAAGACTTCGCTTTCCTCGCTCTGATCGGGAAACGTACCGACCACCGGCGCGCCGACGTGCAGCTCGGCTGCCGCCCTGTCGGCAATCGTTCCATCCAGCGCGATACAGGCGAGAAGAACCGCGAAGCCGCCGATCACCAGAAGACCCGCGGTTGCAGCCGTCACGATATTCTTATTTGGAGTCGTCGGGTGCAAGTCCCAGGTTGGCGAGTCAATGATCGAGACGTTCGTAATCGCGTTCTGGGTCGTAAGTGTCTTCAACCGGCTATCCAGGTATGCTTGTGCGATCCGCTCGGACTGCTCCTTGGCCAGCCCAACTTGCTCCTTAAGTTCGTCGAATCCCCGAACCTTTTCGGCATAGTGATTCAACTCGGTATTGATCTCGTTTAAGTCGGTACGCGATCGCTCCAGACGGGCTTCATCTCCTTGCAGGTCTTCCGTCGCCGTGATGGTGTCAGACTCTACCAGCTCAGATGCTTTGCTCCTTCGCGTCTCCGTTTGATCCACCACATTTTCCGGCTGCACCGAAAGTAGTTTGCCTAGCTCGTCCAGTTCCGCCTGTTTGTCCTGGTACGTGCGGCTCTCCTTCGGATGGTGGTTCAGAATGTCGCGCGCCGCTAGCTTGGCTTCGTTGAGCTTCGCTGTGAGCTCCTCGCGCTCCTTGTTGCGCGCTTCCGTCGTGTTGTATTGCTCAAACCGCTGCAGCGAACTCCCAATGGCTTGCAGTGAAGCGAGCCGCTGCCTGACTGACTCGGTGGCCGCCTGGGCCTCCTCAAACGTCTGCTGCAGCTTCTCTCTCTGCTCCATCAGCGCACTCGCCTGCGTATCGTCGGTGTAGACCCCCTGCTGAGTCATGTAGTTGGAGAACGCAGCCAGACGTCCATCGTATTGTTGGACAGCGCTGTCATATTGCGCTTTGAGAAGGTTCTGCTCAGCTGAGCTCCCAAAGACAGCTATGTGATGATCGAGATAGGCTGCCAGGATAAGCTGCAGGATTGTCTGCGCCACCTGAGGGTCGCGGTACCGGAATTGGACGTCCAGAACATCAGAATCAAATATTGGGTTAACCCCCAGATTATTCGAGAGGGCGGTAGCAACATCCTCCGTCTCTTCGGTGTGGGCTGTCCTCTTGGGGGCGACTACGTCAGATGACCGGACAAATCCATGAATCGCACGGAGTAGCGGAGTCGGTTCGGGTTCTTGTCCGGTAACAAACCGCCGCGCTTCATCCAAGCGGGTCCCCGACACCGGAAGGGAGGAAGACTCTGGGGTTGCGTCGCCAAGGATCCATTGCGCGGTGGTCAGCAAGACTTCGTGGCTTTGTAGAATCTGTTGCTCGTCGCGAATCTGCTGATCGCGCTGCAGCACCTGCAAGTTTTTATCGCCAAGGGATTCGGCTTTCCCTTCGGACTCGGACCCAAGAGATATGAGGACCTTCGCGGACGAGGCATACAATTTTCTCGTCTGCGTATAGAAAACCAAAACCGCGATGATCGTGACCACCCAGAAAATGGTCAGGACGCGCGAATAGCGAAACACTTGGTTCAATATGTCTCGCAGCGTGAATTTCATTGGTTACCCGCGATTCTCAAAAGCTTTACTCTCCCGGCTATATTCAGTGCGTAGCGGCCGCACCCGACGTCAAAGTAGTCGCTGGCGTGAAAAGCACATCCGCGGCGGCGTTCAGGGACCCGGGCAAGAGTTGTCGAACATAATGTTCCATGAAGTCATCGGCCTTAACGATGCCGCTCCTGGGGACGAAGTAAACGTCGCCCGGCGCCACCTGAACATCGGCGCCGTCACCGCCGGGTACCGAGGCATTCAACTGGTAGACCCTATATTTGGCATCTTCGGTGGGTCGGATCAGGAAGACGGACTTTGCATTCGCGTTCTTTTGAATGACTTGGCTCATCGCAAGAACCATGGCAACCGTCATGTTCGCATGGATTTCTTTCGCACCTGGCAGAAGCACTTCGCCAGTCACGTACACCGAACTGTTGGCTTGAGAATCCACGGCTACCGTGATCCCCGGGTTCGTAAGCTCATGGACATACAGCTCTGTTAGCTTCTGCTGCAGCGCTTCGGGCTCTAGACCGGCTACGTCGATGCCCTGGAACAGATCGAGAGAAATCTTGCCGTCCTGGCGAACTCGAACCGTCTGGTTCAGCTTCGGCTCGTAGTAGAACCTCACGCTCAGTATGTCCCCGCGAGCAATGACCACAGGTTTGCCGATACGGTTCGGCTGAAAGAACTCCGGCGGTGGCGAAGGATATTTCTTCTTTCCAGCCAAGGCTGGTGAAACACTGAGGCAAAGCGCACATGCGAAGAGGCATGAGATACAGATCGCGCCAAAAGCACTACATTGAGGTCCGCTCTCACGAACACGCGCGGAAAGTTCGTAGTTCCGCCCGGCGGCTCGCTCGCCCTTCTCAAGTTTGAGTTTATTCAGGGCCATTTCGAACTGATCCACGACTTTCTTCTCCGCGCTGATGCTCTTCTGAAGGAAGCGAGGCGGACGACCCAGGTTGGGAGTTTGTCTTTGGCACTGGTTCCTGCAGTATCTTGATGAGGCCGTCGTAAACGTGAACGAGCGACTGCCGGACCGCCACCTCAAGGTCCCACCGGAGCTTGTCAATCGGGTCGGCGGGCAGAAAACGCGACCTTTCAGCGACGGCTAAATCAAACTTCGCTTTCTCGAGTCGCGTGAGGTATACGAAGGTAAGATCTTGCCTGGTCATTTCGCCAATCCCCCAACGAGCTTTGCGGGATAGTTTCATCTCGCGCTGCACGCCGCAGAAGTGAGAGCAATGGTCCGACCCAATCGTCTAGTGGACACACGTGGTCCGCGGCATATGTGGCTTCGTTTCACCAACCGAAACTTTTGAGCATCCAACTGTTTAGTTCCTTTAACTTCGCCCGCCGAAGCTGCGGTTGCAGCTCAAGTGCGATCGAGAGACCACTCTTTTCGACCGGTCCCTTCCACGATCACCCTTCGCGCCGGAATTCTCTCCAACAGGGACGCTTCTACTTCGACTGCTGCTGCCTGCATCAACAACGGGACTGACAGTACCACTCGGCATTGCCCCTTCGAGCGCACGACTATTCCCTCAGTGCCTACGAGCGGACCAGAGCGCACACGGACTCGATCTCCTTGTGTCAAATAAGGATGCGGCTCGACTCGAGCCGAACCGGCCGCCATAGTGCGGAGAGGCTCCATTTCACGGTCCGGAATGGGCGAAGCGACACCGCCGCTGCCAACCAGGTTGAAAACGCCTCGGGTCGTGACGACATCGAGCTTGCGCTGAAGATTCATTCGTACGAAGACATAGCAAGGAAAGAGCGGCAAGTGAACATTTTTGGCTCGGTCTTGCCAATGATGAACCTCCTGATAAAGTGGCAGGAAGGTTTCAAGCCCTTTGCTCGCAAATTGGCGCGCCACATGCCTCTCGTGCTGGTGCTTCGTGTGCACGGCATACCAGGACATGTAAGCCGGATCGCTTGCGACGACCGGCGTGACGGGACAACTGCCTGCGCTAGCCATAGCTCCGCCCTGTGACTTACACAGTTGACTTGATTAACTCGAAGGCCAGCCTTCGAACCCCCGGTGACCGAGCTGAGAAACTCAAGATAGACCTGAACTATTACCGCCACATGAAGCGAAGTTTAAAGAATGTAATTTCGCTGTGGAAATTCATGACCCGCGAAGGATTTGATTTGGCATTACGATGTCAGTTCTCGGCGTCGGGAAGCAGATATGCACCCGGGAGAAATCGACCTTCGGTGCCAGCAGTGCCGATGCGGTCGATCTCATTGTGAGAACAGGTTTTGTCTTCAACTTGGCCACGGTTTTCGGCGAACAACTGACGTGTGCTGCTGTCGCGCTTGGGATTGAAAGTCCGCGACGCACGAATGCTCGGACCGAAACAATCAACGAAACGCCGTCTCTCTTCATTTTAACGAGCTCTTAATCGACCGTTAATCGGAATCCGTCCGATTGCTGAGAAACTCTCGGGTCCGGTTAATCGGCTTAGGAGCAGATGTGGGCTACCTGCAAAATGTGGGACACTGCGTCGATGAGTGGCTGAAAGAGACGTCCGCCCGCGCTCTTGATATTTGGAGTCGTTCCAGCGGGGGTTATCGATCGAAGGGAGCCGTAGGGATGCGTCCGCTAGTCGCCCTCACGTTGCTGGCAGCAACGGTGTGCGTCCTGGACGGATGCGCTCTCATAGTGGCGGCGAAAATGAATGTCTCGTCTCTTACGCCCAATGCAGTCGCGGCAGGCGTCAGTAATGTTTTCCTCACGATCAATGGCACCGGATTTGTGAATGGCTCGCAGGTTTATGTCAACGCTATTAATTCCGCCGACTCGCGTGCCACGACCTTCGTCAATGCGGCGCAACTCGAAGTCAACATCCTAGGCGGCGATGTCGCAACGCCCGGAATGACCGTACCGATCACCGTGGTGAATCCGGACTCCTCGCAATCCTCCCTCCAGCTGACCGTCATTGCTCCCCCCGGCCCAGACGATTCTTTGTTGCTCGGAAATTTCGTACTGGATGAGACGGGCGTCGACCCTATCAGCGGCGACCAGACTGCGGTCGTGGTTGCTCTGAGCGTCGATGGTACGGGAGGCTTCACGAACTGTACGGCTTGGGTGAACTCTCCCTCCCAACAGCTTAACGGGCTGGGGTGCGCAGGATACTACAACTCGTTATCCGACGGCTCCGTGACGCTTAGCGTCACGCCCTCAGGGACGAACGGAGCCTACACCTTTAACGGCTACATCGATGGCCAAGGCAACGTCGACATCATCAATTCGGGTGGGTCGGCGGTCGCCAAGCTATTGACGAGTTCCGGCAAGATGTACAGGCAAGACTTGACCAGAGTTGCATTGAATCTTCAGACCGGCGGTTGGGCGGGCATGTTCAACGGCGTTTTGAACAGCCAATACATTACCGGCCTCATGCGCTACGACCTCAACTCATCAGGAACTGGAAGCGGCGTCTGTTACGATTTCGGCTTTCAAAACAATATCCAGAACTCCTGCTCCGGGTCTGTTACGCTGTCGACCACAAGCCCAGCAACCGGAGCGACAACAGGGACCAGCGCCATTGAACTCGATGGCCCGTTCACCTCGCCCTTTACAAACCTCACCTTTCTGATGAATGGCGTGTTTGTCGTCGTAGACGCCGATACCCAGGTGTTTATCAGTACCGACGCGCGAAGTGTTACCCAGCCGGTCTTGACCGGCTTCCTCAAGAGGCAAGCTTCCGGATTGAACACTGCGGCCTCGCTTGCCGGCGCTGTAATAGGGGCTACATATGGCTTTTCCGGAAGCGGGTCCAACATTACCAACGACCTTCAAATCTTTCAGGTCCTTGCCGATGGCGCCGGGAATTTGCCGACCGGGACGATGGACCAGTACAGTGGCGGGACTCCGACGTTTAACATCTTATTGAACAGTTCCACGTACACGTTCTCCGGGGCGAACGGGCGTCTGACCTTCAATTTCAACGCGCCGGCGGCGCTCGACAGCTTCTACACAATTTACCTATACGGAGTGGATGAGGGCTTCATCATGAGCGGCACCACGACGCATGCTCCGCACGACCTGCGTGTCGGTGGGGTATACCGTCAGACGGGGGTGCCCTATTCAACTTCTTCGCTTGAGACCCCCGGCGGCGCGTTTGTGACCTGTCCGTCATTCAGCCCGACTAGTCCAGGAGTCGTCGGCACATTCTCCCACTTCACTAGCAACCTGACGAATTTCACCGGTGTGATCAATTCCTCACAGGGCGGCGCGTTCACCGGCCCTCAGTTGTTTACTGGTTCATTGTCGTTCGCGGATGTGATCACTGGGCGCTTTACCGGTAGTTTCAATTTGAACGGATTCCAAGGAGGAGTAGGCACCGTCACCGGGTATATGTATCAGCCAGGAGCGGCGATTATGGTCGTGACAGTGGGACCCGGCATCGTCGTCCCGCTCAAGTATCAGTTTTAGCGAGCAACATAGACGGAGCCTCGCAGCAAATTAGTGATGCGCGATCGATCTGACGGTGCTGAATCAGTTCGTCCTCGCCGTTCTCTTCATTTTAACGATCTCGTAATTGACCTTTAATCAGATTCCTTCCCATTGCTGCGAAACTATCCCTCCAGCCAGTCGGCTTAGGAGTAGGTGTGCTCTACCTGCACAGTATGGGTCATTTTCACCCCGACAATGTGATCGACAATGAGTTTCTCTGTTCGTTGGACATTGGCATTGACCCAGGTTGGGTGGAAGAACGGGTCGGGATCCTTGAGCGTCGCACGACGCTGTCTCTCGACTACATCCGAACAACTCGAAACGCGGACACGCGTGCGGCTGCGGAGGCTTCAAACACATCGTCCGTTGAGATGGGGAAACAAGCCGCCAAGCATGCGTTGCGGCGGGCCGGCCTCGACGCCAGCGTCATTCAAATGGTCATTTCTGGCGGGTGTTGCCCCGAGATGCTCATTCCCGCGGAGGCCTGTCGAGTGGCGGCGTCTCTGGGAATAAGTGCAGTGGCGTTCGATTTGGCGGCGGCCTGCAGCAGCTTTGTGGCGCAAGTCCACTTCCTGTCTCAAATGAGGCCCGAGGCACTTCCCGACTTCATTTTGCTTGTGAATGTTGAGGCTTTCACTCGCGCGATCAACTACGCCGACCGGCAAGCCTCAGTGTTATTTGGTGATGGCGCCACAGCGGCGATTCTTTCGCCACGGGTCGAGTCTCACGTGTGCATAGTAGACTCGAATTTTCAAACGGATCCCTCCGGGTGCGATTTGGTCACGATTCCTGCGGGCGGGCACTTTGCGCAAGATGGCCAGAGTGTACAAGTCTTCGCGATTCGCAAGACTGCGGAGCTGATCAAAGCTGCCCGTTGCGGAGATGACGGCCAGCGCGGAGCCGATCGATTCTTCATCGGACACCAGGCCAACCTTCGAATGTTAGAAGCGGTTTGTCGTCGCTTGAACATCCCCGCGAGCAATCATCTTTCTAATGTAGAAAAGTTTGGCAATTGTGGTGCGGCCGGGGCGCCCTCAGTACTCTCACAGAATTGGGACGAACTGGGGCCGTGTGCGATTAATCTTGCAGTCGTCGGTTCTGGGCTGAGCTGGGGTGGGCTGCAGATCTGCAAAGGTATACCCGTCGCTAACTGAGGCGCTGGCAATGCGGTTTTGTTTTTGTGGGGTGCTTCTGAC
>Ga0307476_10001942_pt1 | contig 12432 bp, 8 predicted proteins | sample atmos_gasesECM2C_2_FD_203314 | JGI IMG/M metagenome (GOLD analysis project Ga0307476, IMG submission 203314) | Hardwood forest soil microbial communities from Morgan-Monroe State Forest, Indiana, United States - atmos_gasesECM2C_05 | ecosystem: Environmental > Terrestrial > Soil > Temperate... | reverse complement strand
CCCAACACGCCGGGCCAGTTAGTTTCGATCCCGGTCACCGGCGGGGCGCAGGTGGGGGCACTCAATCTCAACGCCGAGATCGCCAACGGCGGCGTCATCAATGGCGGAACCGCCGGACCCGCTTTCACCAATTTCCCAGGTACCGGCAATGAGGTCGACCTGATAACCGGCACCATCTTCGCGTCCAACCATACCAACCAGGACAACATCACCGCACAGGCGCAAGTCGTTTCCTCCTCGATCGCCACGACCAGCGGTACCGTCAGCGCCAGCGGCATGCTGGCCTCATTCAACATTGATACCACCGGCTTCAGCACCGCGGGCTCGGTCTATTCGCTGAAGCTCGGCGGCTTCAGCAACGGGGCCATCAGCGGCAACACCGATTTCGGCGTTGACAGCACCTTCAATCCAATTCCGGCCAATATCACCAACGGAAATCTGATCATCGCCTATCCCGGCGACGCCAACCTGGACGGCACGGTCAATTTCTCGGACCTGGTGATATTGGCCCAGCACTACAACCAGACGGGCCAAAGCTGGACGACCGGCGACTTCGACGGCGACGGTGTGGTTAACTTCTCCGACCTGGTGTTGCTGGCTCAGAATTATGGGACAGTCGTAAATCCCCCGGTACCGCCGTCCGCTGCCGCACTTCAAGCGGTCGCGACCGTGCCCGAACCGGCCTCGCTGGGCCTATTGGCTTTCGGCGCCGCATTTCTCTGTCGCCGCCAGCGCCATCGGATTTGCTGACCTTCTACCGTCCACTCGCGCCGGCGACCACCGCAAAGGCTTGATCACGTGTTTTCGGGGGTTTTGTCTCTGAGCGATGCCACATCCGATATAGCGCCGGCAGCACGACCAGGGTGAGGAAGGTCGAGGAGAGAATTCCGCCGATCACGACGGTCGCCAGCGGCTTCTGGACTTCCGCTCCCGCGCCGGTGGCGAGCGCCATCGGTATGAATCCCAGCGACGCGACCAGCGCCGTCATCAACACCGGCCGCAGCCGCGTCAGCGACCCACGCGTAATCGCTTCTTCGAGCGGCAGTCCCTCGCCGCGAAGCTGATTGATGAACGTCACCATGACCAGGCCGTTGAGCACCGCAACGCCACAGAGCGCGATGAATCCTACGCCGGCCGAGATCGAGAACGGCATCTGCCGCAGCCACAGCGCGACGATGCCGCCGGTCAGGGCCAGCGGAACGCCGCTGAACACCAGCAGTGCGTATTTCGCGGAGTTGAACGTGCTGAACAACAGGGCGAAGATGAGTGCCAGGCTGATCGGGACGACCACCTCCAGCCGCCGGCGGGCGCTCAGCAGGTTCTTGAACTGGCCGCTCCAGTCGAGCTCATTACCGGGAGCGAGGGCGGGCCGGATATCGCGGTTGATTTGCGCCTGCGCCTCACTGACAAATGAGCCGACGTCGCGGCCGCGAATGTTGCACTCCACCTGCACGTAGCGTCGGCCGTTGGCCCGGCTGATCTCGTTGAGTCCCTCGGCAACGCGTACGCGCGTGACCGAATTCAGCGGGACGAACGCCGGGCGAACCGCATGCGCCGAGCGAACCGCCGCCGCACCATCGCCGGTTACAGCGGCATCGGAGGAGCGCGGCAGCGGCACCGGCAGCGACGCAATGTCGGCCAGGCTGCGGCGACTGGCCTGGGGCATCCGCACGATCAGGTCGAATCGCCTGTCCCCCTCGAACACAATTCCCGCCTTGCGTCCGCCGACCGCGATCGACACCACATCCTGCACGTCCGCGGCGTTCAAGCCATATCGTGCGGCGGCGTCGCGATCGGTTGCCACGTCCATCGCCGGCTGTCCCTGGATCTGCGCCACCTTCACGTCCGCCGACCCACGCACGCCCCGCAAAATCTCGGCGATCCGATTGGCGACCGGAACCATCTGCTTGAAGTCATCGCCGAAAACGTTGACGGCGATGTCGGTACGAACTCCCTGGAGCAGATCATTGAAGCGATCCTCAACCGGCTGCGTGAATTCGTAGTGCGTGCCGGGAACTTTGGACAGGGCCTGGCTCATTTGATCAATCAGCTCCGATTTCGGGAGCTTCGGGTCGGGCCATTGATCGCGAGGCTTGAGCAGGACGTAAGTGTCGGCTTGAAACACGGGCATCGGGTCGTGAGCGGCGTCGCCGGTTCCGGTTCGGGACGCGACCATCCGCACCTGGGGAAAATGGGCAGGACCCACCGTCTGTTCGATGTCGAACTGGGTCCGCAGCGTTTCGCTCAGGCTGGCGCTGGGTACGCGGCTGGTCGCGATATCGATGTCGCCCTCGTCGAGCTTGGGAATGAACTCCTGACCGAGCTGGGTGAACAGCAGCAGCGACGCTCCAAACGCCACGATGGTTAGGACGACCACGGCCCACCGGGCCCGCAATGCCATTTCCAGCGTGGGCGCGTACAAGCTTTTTGCCCAGCCCACGAGCGGATTTTCGCGTTCTCGTACCTTCCCACGAATCAGGATCGCGACCATGGCCGGTACGAACGTGAGCGACAGGACAAACGCCGCGGCCAGTGCCAGCACCACCGTGATGGCCATGGGGAAAAACATTTTTCCCTCGATGCCGCCAAGGGTCAGGATCGGGAGGTAGACGATGATGATGATTGCCTCGCCGAACGCGGTCGCGCCGCGAACCTGCCGGCTGGCCTCGAGAACGGTCTCAAGCTGCTCGGCACGCCTGAGCGGACGCCCCAGCTCGTGCTGGCGCTGCGCCAGCATCCGCAGGCAGTTTTCGACGATGATCACGGCGCCGTCGACGATCAGCCCGAAGTCGATGGCGCCCAGGCTCATGAGGTTTCCGCTAATGTTGGCGGTGACCATGCCGCTGGCCATCACCAGCATCGACAGGGGAATCGCCAGGGCCGTGATGAACGCGGCACGAAGGTTTCCCAGCAATGCCAGCAGGACCACGACGACCAGGACCGCGCCCTCGCCCAGGTTGGCCGCCACCGTGTGGATCGTGGCGTCCACGAGCTTCTTGCGGCTCAGCAGCGTATTGACTCGCATGTCCGGGGGGAGATGGATCTGGTGGATTTGTTGATCGACGGCATTGGCGACGGTGCGGCTGTTGGCGCCGGTCAGCATCAGGGCGACGCCCATGACGACTTCGCGGCCGTCGAGGCTCGCCGCTCCGGAGCGGATTTCGCGGCCCAGGCCGACGCCAGCGACATCGCGGATGAAAACCGGCGTGCCGCGCCGCTGGCCAAGAACAATCCTTCCGATCTGGCTGACATCGGTGATGCGGCCCGTGGCGCGGACCACATAACTTTCGCCCTTGTGCTCGATAGAGCCGGCGCCGGTGCTGAGATTGTTTTTCTCCAGCGCATCGGTCACGTCGCGGAAGGTGAGGCCGTACGAAACGAGCTTCATCGGGTCGGGCTGGATCTCGTACTGCTTCTCGTACCCGCCCTGCGTATCGACATCGGCCACGTCTTTGACCTTGCGGATCTGCGGCCGGACGATCCAGTCCTCGACGGTGCGGAGATAAACGGTTCGCTCGAACTCGCTGGTCAATCGTTCGCCTTCGCCAGTGAGGTAAGAACCGTCGCTTTGCCAGCCGGCCTGACGGTCAGTGATCGCCGCACCCTTCCCATTCGGATGCTCGTACTCCAGCACCCACATGTAGATGTCGCTCAGTCCGGTGGTAACTGCGCCCATCATGGGCTGAGCATCGGGCGGGATGTTCTCCCGCGCCTCGGCCAGTTTCTCCGCCACCTGCTGCCGGGCCGTGTAGATGTTGACGTCATCCGCGAAGATCGCGGTGATCTGCGAAAACCCATTGCGGGTGATCGAGCGCGTGGATTCCAAACCCGGCAGTCCTGCCAACTCCGTCTCGATCGGGAGCGTGACCTGCTTCTCCAACTCCTCCGGCGACATTGCGGGCATCGACGTGTTGATCGTCACCTGTTTGTTGGTGATGTCCGGGACCGCGTCGATGGGAAGCCGCTGGAGCGAATAGCCCCCCAGCGCCGCGGCGGCCAGCGTGAAGGCCACCACGGCGTAGCGGTGATCGATCGAGAAACGCAGAATTCGTTCGAGCATGACGTCAGGCGACGGTGAAAGATCATTGGAATCAATCTTCCGCCGGTTTGCCCAGTTCCGCCTTGAGGATGAAGCTTCCGGTCACGACGATCGATTCCCCCTCCTTCAACCCGGAAAGCACCGGGAACCATTCCCCCACCGCCGGCCCGACCGCGATCGGGCGCGCGACGAAGGTACTGGGTTGATCGACGGCGACGAAGACGAATGGGTTGCCGTCGATCATCTGCACCGCGCCGTCGGGGACGGCCAGGACGGGCGCGCGAGCGATTGCCGTCAATTCACTGAGCCTGACGGTGGCGAACATCCCTGGCTTAAGCTGCGGCGGCGCGTTGTCCACGTCGATTCTCACCTGCGCCGTTTGGGTCGCGGCGTCGACCGAGGGGGCGATCATCGATACGGAGCCGCTGGCCGCCTGGCCCGCGGCGCTGATCTGTGCGTTGGCGCCGACGGCAATCTCAGCGAGGCGAGGCTCGGGAACGTCCGCCGTGACCCAGAGCTTCGATGGCTCGGCGATGGTGAACAGGGTGTCTTTGTCGGGGCTGACGATCTGGCCCGGTGTCACGTCCCGCGCCACGATTTGGCCGTCGATCGGTGCGATGACCGCGTGCCGCGGCTGAATCGTCCCGCCCGCCGCGTGTTGGTCGATCGACGCCGCGTCCATTCCGAGCAGCCGAAGCCGATTGCGCGCCGCATCGGCTTGCGCGGCCGCCGTGCGCGCCGCGGCCTGGGCGGCGTTGTAGTCAACCTCGCGCTTCTGCACTTCCGCCAGCGAAACTCCTTGATTTTTCTCATACAGGGCTTTGGCCCGCTCCCAGGCCTGTTTCAGGGGCTCGACCGCCGTCTGCGCGCCCGCGGATGCAATCTGCTTTTCCTGGAAATCGCCCTGTGCCGCTCCCAGCTCGGCGCTTTCCACGACCGCCAGCTCGTCGCCGCGTTTGACGTGCTGGCCGAGCTGGCCAGTGAGATCGACGATGCGCCCCGGAACCAGCGATGTCACCTGGCTCAGGTAACGCTGGTCAAATTCAATTCGCGCCGGCGCGACAAACGTCTCGATCAGGGCATGCTTGCCCACCGGACCTACCCTAACGCCATAACGTTTGATCGCCTCGGGCGTCAGTTTGATTTCCTGTTTGGCTTCGTCCTTGTCCGATCTGGCGGTGGCAGATGAAGTGGGTTTCTGATCGTCGGAATCTCTTGCAGAGTCGCGTGTGTTGCAGCTCGCGGCGAGCGCACCGGCGAGGAGCCATGCGAGACCTGAACGCGCGTGATACTTCGTGATTTCCAAATGAGCCATGCGTGGGCCGGAATTGTAAGGCCGCCAACCTGAATGAATTATGAATATTCACGACCGTGCGAGCGGCGAGCGTGCGGCGGCGCTCAATGCCACCGCAGGGAAATTTTCCGGCAGTACGGTCAGCTTCAGCTTCGGCCGCCGCGTCAGACCGGATGCGACCAGATCGTACACTTCCTCGACGGTGATGTTCTGCATGCAGACGTTGTCGTCGCACGGCGAAAATCGGTGATTCATGGGGCTCACGCAGGGGCTGCAAGCCAGATTGGATCGGACTGCATACGAATGCGCTCCAAGCGGCCCGAAGACAGCCGGCGTCTCGGGACCGAACAGCACGATCGACGCGATGTCGGTGAGCGACGAGAAATGCCCGGGCCCGCTGTCGTTGGTAACCAGCACGTCGGCCAGGGTGTACAGAACGATCAACTCGCGAAGAGTGGTATGCCCGGCGAGACTGATGACCGTTGGGCCGATCCGTCGGGCGATCTGCTCGGCGGCCTGGCGCTCGGCAGGAGCGCCGGTGATGACGACGGTCACGTCGGGATGCTCGTCAACGAGGCGGCGGCCGAGTTCGATAAAGCGCTCCGAAGGCCACCGCCGCAGCGGCAGCATGTCGCTGGCGTTGGGGTTCAAGAGCACCATCGGCGGCGAAACCGGATGCCCGGCGATTCGATCAAGCGTCGCCCGGACTCGCGCAACTTCATCGGGCTTCGGGTCAAACCGCGGCGGGGAAAAGTCAATCGCCGGCGCCGGCTGCTTCAGCATCGGCCGCTGCCGCGGATCAGCCAGCAGCGCCTCGACCAGCAGGTAATAAGCCGCAGCCGTGTGCAGGTGCGGATTATACTGCACGCGATGGGTCATCAGGTCGCCGCGGTAGGGGCCTTCGCTGTTGAATCGGTGCAGCCCGACGCGCCGCCGGGCACCGGTGAGAAATGCCAGGATCGCCGACGCCCGCGAGAAGAACTCCATGTCCACCGCGGCGTCGATCCCCAACTGCCGCGCTTGCCAGGCGGTACGCAGCAAATCCCACAGCAGGGTCGGCGCCCTGCCGGTCCGCACAGTCAACACATTGTCCCGCGGCACCAGGTCCAGAAGATCGAGGATGAAGCGGTTGTCGTCGAAGACCCAGAAATAGACGTTCTCCCGGCCGACCAGCTCGACCGCCCGCGCGATGGCCCGGTACGCCAATACCGTCGCGCCCTGTTCGACCATCTTGATCAGCAGAATTCTTTTCGGCGGCGCCTCGTCATGGGAGCGGCCCAGCAGTTCAGCGACACGGCGCAGCAGAGTCAGGGCAAAGCAGACCGGCTTGCCTACCCACGAATCGAGCCTGCGTATCGCCTGCGGCGTCAAGAATTCGGTCTCCTCTGTTTTTGCTGCGACACAAAGTCCCCATCAAGGCTTTGTCCGCACCAGCACATACGCGCTGAGCGTTCGCGCGTTCTTACGGCCGACGAACCGGGTTGATCTCCTGTCATACAAGACACGAAAACCGTACTTCTTGCAGAACAACTCTTCGTGCCCGCCGACCCAAAGAATCCGGGCAATCTTCGCGAAATCGCGTGGTTCGTCAAAGTAATCGTATGCGGTCGGCCGGAATCCGACGCCGACGCACCATACGTCCGGTTGGCCTGGGATATAGAACGCCGCCTCACCGGCGTCCTGGTGGCGATTGCACATGACCACAGAACCGCTTTCTTCGGCCCATGCCCCCAAGGTCCGTCCATCTTCACGCCAGCCTGTCAAATCCTTGAGATTGTGCGGCGCGTGCAGCGGCAGCTTTAAGATAGACGCCGTCACCGGCGGAAGAAGGATCACATACAGGCCGATCACGATCGCCCCCGCCAGTTGAATGCCTCCTTTGACCCAGTTCACGCGCGGATTGCTCCAATTCCGGCTCACCCAGCGCCCGGTGAGAATGCTGATCGGGAAATAAGCGAACGTCGGCCAGTTGGCTTCGGTGTGATGTGCCTTGAGGGCGGCCGCGCCAAACACGACCAGCGGAAGCGTGCCCGTCCAGAGCATCACGCGATCCACCTGGCCGATCTGTCGATAACGGACCCAATAGTAAGCCAGCAGGACGAGGGCGATGACAAAAAGAATCGGGGTCCATACGCCAACCTGCTGGCCGATATAGACGCCCAGGTCTTTGATGAGCTGCACTACGCGAGCGGGCAGCGGCGCTGTCGCGGCGGCATCGCCGGACGTCCCGTGATGAAGCTGGTATACAAATGACGCCCAGTGATGTTGCGCGTTCCACAAGACCACCGGCATGAATGCCAACAGCGCCACAATCGCGCCGAGGTAAATCCACGGCCTGCGAAAGTGCGCGATGCCGCGGCGAGAAAACAGGAACGCAATCGCCGCTCCGGCAGCCGGAAGCACTGCCGGATACTTGGAATCGAACGCCAGTCCCGTGAAAAGCCCGAAGGCCAGCCAAAGCCATGGGATCGCCCTTCGCGATTGGTTCGGATGGTCATCGATATCCGCGATGATCCCCGCCAAGGCCAGCGCGCAGACGCCAAAGAAAATGGCCGGCACGTCCGGAGTGATGATGAGACCCGTCAGAGTCAGCATCGGGCTGGTCAGCCAGATCAGGGCGACCCACAGCGTCGCCCGCTCATCCCGAAGGACCCGCCTGGCCAGGACCACGATCACGACCATTGCCCCCACGCCCATGACAACGCCGATGAGACGCACGCCCAGTTCCGTCGTTCCGGCGGCTCGGGTTCCCAGCCACATGATGTACGCGATCATCGGCGGATGATCGAAATACCCCAAGGCCGGATGCCGGCTCCAGACCCAGTAGTACGCCTCATCGGGAACGAGTTGAAGACTCGCCGCGTAGAGCAGCCGCAGCACAAGAACGCCGGCCGCCAGCACCCAGAAAAGCCAAAGCCCCGCCAATCGATCGGGAACAATCTTTTGTGATTGGGGAGTTTCGTTCATGTATTCGACGTTCATCGGGAGGCCGCCGGACGGGTAGTGGAGGCGCGGAGTCGAAGCCGTTCGGATTCGACCGTTTGCTCGCGGTCTTCCTCGGCGGCGTTCGGATCGATGGCAACCGGATGGCCAATGAGCTTCTCAAGGCGCGCAAGCGCCAACCGCCGGACCATCGCGTCGTCGCAGTATTGGCAGTCCAGCAGAAACTCCGCGTCCTTCCGCGATCGAATCACCTCATCATGCGGCCACGGCTCGAACTGCGCCAGCACCGCGTCGAGCCGTGCGTTCTGCTCGAAGCTCAGGTTCTCGCGGCTCAAGTGAACGATCGCCGTCGCGCCGTCGCGCCCCAGGCCCATCAACTCGCGGCTGGCTCGGCTGCGCACCCGGGGCACGGGGGAATTCAGGTCCGGAAGAATCCGCCGCACGGCGTCGTCAATATCCGATCGCGGCGGCCAGATATCCTCGAGCACCTGCCACGCGGCGTTGGTGTCGGGGCTGAACGCGGCGCTCTGGAGCAGCATCGCGAACGTCGGCCGCAGGTATTCCCGCGTCTCCTGCGGGTGTTTCGTCCGCAGCGTGACAAAGTCTTTTTCGGCGACGGTGCAGCTTTCGGCGTGATCGGGAAAGCTGGCGATCGCGATCAGCCTCGCTTCCTTTGCGCCTTGTGAGAAAATGACCCGCAGAAAAGAGCGGGCATCCTGCCGCGACCGTTCGATCGAGATTTCCTCCTTTCCCGCCGCTCCCGGACGCCACAGAAGGTGAATCCGCGTCGACGACCCGCCGTCGGGAAATGTTTCCTGCGTGAACTCGAACTGGCGGGCGTTGGGATCGTCGCCGAATTGCGTGTAGTTGACGATGGCCGGCGTGTCCAACCCGTCGACGTCGGCGCGATAGCTCGATTCCGCTGCGCGCCGCAGCCCCTGCGGGACGGCCACGGGTATTCGCGCCGCCCGCGGCAGATTGGTCGGCATGGGCGCCAGCGACGTATGCAGGACGAGTCTCGCGTCTTCCACCCGCAGCCGCATGATCCGCCCCATCTCGTGCTCGGCCAGTTGCGGCAGGAGCTTGACCATCTGCTGGTAGGTTTCGCGCTGGCGAAGCATCAGGCCTTCGAGCGCCTGCCGGCGGGCCTCGTGAGCCGCTTGAATTTGGGCCTGCTCTAATCTCAGCCGGGCTTCGACGGCCGCCGCGTCGCGTGCCCGCCGCTGGTCCTCCGCCTGGTCCGCCGCGGCCTGTCGCGACGAAGTCAACAGACCGATCGCGATCAGCAATCTCACGCAAAGGATTCGGCCCGGCCGCTCCATGAACGCAATTCTAAGGCAGAGGCCAGGAAAGGGCGACGTGAATCTTTGACTTGCCTGGCGGGCCAGGACCCGCCCGGGATTTTTCAACGCGAGGCACGAAGCCGCGAAGAGGTGCGGCCTCCGGGCATCGCTTATTTCGCTCCTGGCGCTACGACCGCGATGAGCGATCACAACACTTCGCGCATCAAGCTGCGAAAGAAGCGAAAGAACTCCGGCCGTGCTGGCGGATTTGTTCGTTTTTGGCCTGATATTACGGTTTTCGGATGTTTGCCGCGACATGGCAACGGCCCGGCGAAAGAAGCGAAATAAGCGAAAGAACTCCCCCGGTCAACGAAGTTCTTTCGCTTCTTTCGCAGTAGACGCAGGACCGAGCCGCTGCCCAGTGGACCCCCGGACCTCGCGCCCGCGACCTCAACTTGCCGCGTTTTCCCCGTCCGCTGCGGCCGCTTCATAAATCCGCAATCGGTCGGCAACGAACCCCTGGCAACTGGCAACTGTCTTTCCCTCCGCGGTCCTCGGCGTCCTTGGCGGTGGGCCTTAATTCGTATCCACCGCAGGGGACGCGGAGGGTCGGCGGGGCACTTGCGTTGAGGCGGGGCATTGCCAGATATAATAAGGCCCCATGCGGTGGTCGAAGCTCAACAGCAGGTCGAGGGCATGTTCGCGGACGCCGTGCGGGGCCGCGTCGGCCTGTGGACCACGCGCTACGAAAAGGCGCACGACCGCTTCGGGCGAAGCTGGATCACGATCGACGGCCGCGAAGTCGTGAGCATGTCCAATTATCTCGCTTGCGGCGACCGAGTGGCCGACGGAAATCCGGATCGGTTCGAGGCTGGCGTCTTTGCCGCGTACGACTTGCCGCTTGCAATGCGCGAGTATCTGACGCTTTCGGTCGATAAGGCGATCGGTTCGCTCAATCCGCTGATCCGCGCGTTGGCGGTTCTGGATGGCCGCGTTGGCCAACGTCGGCTGGCGCGGTTCGATGCGGCGACCGAATCGCCATTGGTCGTGCAAATGCTTGCGCTCCGCCGCGGGGTGGGCGATCCGACGGTGGCCTGAAGATCGGCGCCGTAGTCCAGAGTTGCACTGTATAGTTGCGCGGGTAGTGTAGCCGGTACCGCAGCGTCCTGTCCAAATGAAGTCGTTGAGTCGTTTGCCTCGGTGCTCGCGTGATTAAGAGTCATTCGTCCGCGGACGCGCCGATTCTCGCCTACGCCACTCCATCGGCTCGCCGGGGTCGGCCGGTGTTCGGGGCAATTGTCGCGATGCTTGGCGTCGCAGCCGGTCTCTTTGGGACTCTCATGCTTTTCTACGGCGTTCCCGGCATTCCTTACGTGTTCTTCCATGACAACAAAGTGGATTTTCCTGGTGATTTGTTCGAGCTGATCATGTTCCTCGTGATCGGAGTCTTCTGCCTGTACGTCGCGTTTCGTTGGTGTCGAGCTGCCCGCAGGATTTTCTCGGGCAGATGAGGGCACGCAGCGGTGGGCCGGCCCATGGTGCGGTTGCACGCTTACGTTAACGCTGTTTGTGCCGTTCGGCGGAGAAAACGTGCCGGTTGTCGAACGCATAGTCGGATTTCGCGCTATACTCGGCGGCGAGCCGCATTCGGGCTGGTTGCCGCCGGGCGCCGTCGTCCCTTTACCAACGCCGGTTCGGGAGGTCGAACTCGATCTGGTTATTGAGCCGGAGAGCGGGGGTTACCTTTTCATTTACAGGTCTCGCGACGGTACCGTGCGGGGCGACACGTGGCACCGAAGTGTTGCCGACGCACGCGAGCAGGCACTTCATGCTTTCGGTGTTCCTTGCGATGCATGGCGGAAGGTTGAAGGCCAAACGGATGCTGGATTTCTGTGAGGAACGACCCATGACCTACCCTGGCCGAATCAAGAACGGCGTCGCCGTGTTGGACAACGCCGTCAGGCTGCCCGATGGCACGCCCGTGCGCATTGCAATTGAGCCGTCCGATTCGGCATTCTGGCGCGGCAAGAGCATCGAGGAACTGGCCCGCGAGCAGCAAATCCAGCCCGTGAGCGACCTCGACGATCTTGCCGGCGAATGGCCGGATGACGAATCGGTCGATGACTTTCTCGTCCTGATCCGGAGGAGCCGGGTCTGATGGATTCGCTTCTCGTCGATACGGACGTCTTCTCATTTTTCTGCGCCGCGATTCCCGTCGCCTGGCTTATCGTAATGACAGCGCAATCGCGTCCTGTGCCTGTCATTCGCCAGTGTTGCGGAGTTGCGGTTCGGCGCAATCCTGGGCGGATGGGGTGAATCAAGACGTGATTCCCTGGAAGCGGCCTTCCGCAGCTACGTTACGCTCTGGCCAGACGCGGCGGTCACGCAAGGATGGGCAGAGACCAGAGCCGCTCGACAGCGGATGGGCCGTCCGATCGCATCGGAAGACTGCTGGATTGCCGCGACCGCTTTGCGCCATGATATTTCGCTTGTGACTCACAACGCCCGAGACTATGCCGACATACCGGGGTTGAAGATCGTTACCCACGGGGTGTAGGGGCGTCCAAGGGGAGTACTCCCCGCGCTATGTAACGCCATATGCGGCCGGATGGATGAGTGCCAGCGGCGGTAGATCGGCCCGCGTCATGGTTGTAACTTGTTCTCGTCCTCTGGCCCTGATCGCGTTTCGCGCTTCCGGCCGCTCTGTGCCCTTTGTGTGCTCTGTGGCCTTAGTGGTTCGCCTTTTGTCCCTCACCCCTTCGGCGGCTCCTTGGCCTTGAGCCAGGGCATCATCTTCCGCAGGCGTCGGCCGACCACCTCGACGGGGTGGTTGTCATCGGCTTCGTAGAGCCGTTTGAAGTTTTTCAGCCCGC
>Ga0307476_10001941_pt1 | contig 12438 bp, 9 predicted proteins | sample atmos_gasesECM2C_2_FD_203314 | JGI IMG/M metagenome (GOLD analysis project Ga0307476, IMG submission 203314) | Hardwood forest soil microbial communities from Morgan-Monroe State Forest, Indiana, United States - atmos_gasesECM2C_05 | ecosystem: Environmental > Terrestrial > Soil > Temperate... | reverse complement strand
TGAAGGAGCACGTTCCCGGATTGCTGGCGGTCGCCGTGACCACCCAAGGTTCGGTGCTCGGGGGTGGAGCGCCCGGGCCGCACAAAGTGGAAGGGATCGGGAATAACTTCATCCCAGAGACGTTTGATCCAGCGGTATGCGATGAAGTAATTGCAGTGACCGACGACGACGCCTTTGCGACGGTCAAGCGGTTGGCGGCGCAGGAAGGCGTGCTGGCAGGTTCGAGCGGAGGAGCCGTGATATTCGCCGCGCTGGAAGTTTCGCGCCGGCTGGGCGCGGGAAAACGCGTGGCCACGATTATCCCGGATTCGGCCGAGCGTTATTTGTCGAAAAAGATTTTTGAGGGTGGCATCTAGTGGGCTGCAGAGGATTTGCATGAAAAAGAACCGACAAGCCGGCTTTGCGACTCGCGCCATCCACGACGGACAGCAACCCGATCCTTTGACCGGCTCAGTTACGGTGCCGATCTATGCTACTTCCACCTACGTGCAGCAGGGTATCGGCGAGAACAAAGGCTACGAGTATTCGCGGGTCTCAAACCCCACCCGGACGCGCCTTGAGGAGAACCTAGCGTCGCTCGAAGGCGGCGTTGCAGCGCCCGTATTTGCCAGCGGCATGGCGGCCATCAACGCGGTCGCCTGCATGCTGAAGTCGGGCGACCATGTCGTGTGCGGCAACGACTTGTATGGCGGCACTCCGCGGCTGTTCAACCAGGTGATGACGGGATTCGGGCTGGAGTTCTCTTACGTCGATACCTCGGATGCGGAAAACGTGGAGCGCGCGATCCGCAGGAACACGCGAATGGTCTACGTCGAGACGCCTACCAACCCGTTGATGGCCTTGAGCGACCTGGCAGCAATTAGCAGCATTTGTCGGCGCAAGAAGGCAGAGCTGGTAGTCGACAACACGTTCATGTCGCCCTACTTTCAACAACCCCTGGCGCTGGGCGCGGATATGGTGTTGCATTCGACCACAAAATTTCTCAATGGGCACAGCGACGGACTGGGCGGCGTGGTGGTCTGCAGCACGCCCGAGCAGGCCGAGAAGCTGGCCTTTCTGCAAAAGGCGGCGGGCGCGATACTTTCTCCGTTCGAATGCTGGCTGGTGTTGCGTGGCGTCAAAACCCTCGCGGCTCGCATGGAAATCCACGACCGCAATGGCCGCGTAGTTGCGGAGTTTCTCGCGAGACATAAAAAGGTAAGTAAAGTGTTTTATCCCGGCCTGCCCGATCATCCACAGCATGAACTGGCAAAACGACAGATGAGCGGCTTCGGGGCGATGATCACCTTTGAGACTGGATCCCTCAAGAACGCCAACAAAATGCTGAAGAAGCTGCGCGTGTGTTCACTGGGAGAGTCGTTGGGTGGAGTCGAGACGCTCATCTCGCATCCAGCCACTATGACTCACGCCGGGCTGGGCGCAAAAGGGCGCAAGGAAATCGGCATCACTGATGGCATGGTGCGCATCTCGGTAGGCATCGAGGATGTTGCCGACATTCTCGATGATCTAGAATCCGGCCTCGCCGAGGTATAGAAACTTCCTGCTTCCCTACTCCACCTTCTCCGCCACCCATCGCGAAATCGCCGTCACCATTTTTCGCGGAGCAAATCTCACCGACTCCGCCACCAGCCAATTCTGTACGCCCGAGATAACAACGGTACGCCCAGCCATCAGCCCGCGGTACCCATCCCGAGCCACGATCTCCGCATTCATCGGCCGAATTTTCCTGAACAACCGCGAATCCTCGGTCCCGGCCCGTTTCGCGAAACCGGTATCGGTAGCGCCGGGACAAAAGCAGCTAACCATCACGCCTGATCCCGCCACTTCATTCGCCAGCGCTTCCGAGAACGAAAGCACGTAAGCCTTGGTGGCGTAGTACACCGCCATCAGCGGCCCGGGCTGAAAAGCGGCGGTAGAAGCCACATTCATGACCTTCCCGCTGCGCCGCGCCAGCATCGGGGGCAGGAACAGCCTGGTCAGATGAGTGAGCGCTGTAACGTTGAGCTGGATCTGTCCTAGAATTTCTTCCTCCGGCATCCCGGCAAACTCACCAAACTCGCCGAACCCGGCGTTGTTCACCAGGACGTCGATCGCTAGTCCCTCCCGCTGCATCTGATCGAACAAAAACTTTGCAGCCGGTGCCGCACCGAGATCAAGCGCCACCGTCTTGACACCAATGCCAAACTGGCTCTGCAGTTCAGTCGCAACCTGGTTCAGCTTCGCCGTGCTGCGAGCCACCAGAACGAGGTTGTAGTGGTCGCGCGCAAACAGCTTGGCCAGTTCATATCCGATGCCTCCAGAGGCGCCGGTAATAAGCGCAGTCTGAATTTTCGAGTCCATAAATACTCCTGCGTAGAGACATAGCTTGCTACGTCTGCCACCATTTCAACTCCAGCCACAAAGAAAAGGCGCGGGCGAATTCGCCCGCGCCGGCAAAACGCGAAAACCCTAGGCCCCGACCAACGCCGGCTCAACCCCGTAAATCGAATGCCACGAAGTAGCGGCCTTCAGCTTTCCGTTCACGTTGTTGATATTCTTCACGCCTTCGGTCTCCAGCCACGAACGGAACGCCGCCGCGCCTTGCTTCGCGTAAATCGGAATCCCATCTTTCCATGTCGCGCGTCCGCACAGCACTCCGTTGAACTTCACCCCAGATTCTCCCGCCAACTCCAGCGTCTCGCTGAACTCGGCGTTGCTCACGCCCGCCGACAGATAAATAAACGGCTTGGTAGCCACGTTCGCCGCCTGATGGAACAGGTCGATCGCCTCTTTCTTCGTATAAGCTTTCTGCCCGCCAAAGCACTTCACGCCCTCGACGAATTTCATGTTCACCGGCACTTCCACTTTCAACACATCGACCCCATAGCGATCTTTGCTGAACTCCCGCATGCTTTCGGTGACGATCTGCGGTTTCTTCTTCGCATAGTCCAACCCTTTCTCGTCCGCGCCCTCGTCATATCCGACAAACTCCAAGAAGTATGGGATGTCGTTCGCCCGGCATTCGTCTCCGATACGCTCCACCCAGGCATGCTTCTTGTCGTTCACTTCCTTGGGATCGAACGGCGAATAGTAAAGCAGAATCTTCACGCAGTCCGCGCCGGCTTCTTTCAATCGCCGCGCCGACCAGTGATCCAGCAAATCGCCCAACCGTCCCGGACCAGTCTTGTCATAACCCGTCTTCTCATAAGCCAACAGCAGCCCGGCATTCTTAGCGCGCCGCTTCGAGGCCGGCAGTCCCCATTCCGGGTCGAGCAGGATAGCGCTGGCATGCGGAGTTAAAACTTCGGTGACCAGCGTCTTGAACTCCTCCATCATCGCGTCGCTGACTTCCCCGCCCTTTTCTTTGCCCAGCGACTTCTGCAACGACCCGCGCTGATCCATAGCCGCCGCCGCAATCACGCCACGTTCATTCGAGACTCTCTTGAGACCCGCGAGTTTGCCGGGGGTAAGCTTCATAGATTCCTCCGAATCATTACTGGAAAGATGAGTTCTTGGAACGGTTAATTGTAAACTAAGGAACGCGTCCCGTAGGACACTACATTCCGAAGGAACCATCCATCATGCCCATCGCCACCACCAACCCCGCCACCGGAGAAGTAATCCAGACCTTTCAACCTCTCTCCGCCGCACAAATCGAGCAAAAGCTCCAGCTGGCAATCAGCGCTTTCAAGGCCGAGCAAAAGACAACTTTTGCTGAGCGTGCCCGCCGCATGCTAAAGGCCGCCGACATTCTCGAGCGCGACAAAGACAAGTTCGCCCACCTGATGACGCTCGAAATGGGCAAGCCCTACAAAGCCGCCGTAGCCGAAGCCGTCAAGTCCGCTGGAGGCTGCCGCTACTACGCCGAGAACGCCGAGAAATTTCTGACGGATGAAGTCATCGAAACCGGTGCCACGAAAAGTTTTATCCGTTACCGTCCCATCGGCCCGATTCTCGCCGTGATGCCCTGGAATTTTCCCTTCTGGCAGGTCTTCCGCTTCGCCGCTCCCGCTCTGATGGCCGGCAACGTCGGACTGCTGAAGCACGCCTCGAACGTTCCTCAGTGCGCGCTCGCCATCGAAAAGATTTTTCTCGAAGCCGGATTCGCCGAAGGCGCATTTCAAACCCTGCTCATCGGATCGCAGCAAGTGGACGCAATCCTCAACGACCCGCGCGTAGTCGCCGCTACTCTAACCGGAAGCGAGCAGGCGGGTATCCAGGTTGGAATCGCAGCCGCGAAGCGCATCAAGAAAGTCGTGCTCGAACTTGGCGGCAGCGACCCTTTCATCGTGATGCCCAGCGCCAATCTCGACGCCGCCGTCGCTACTGCCGTCGAAGCGCGAGTTATCAACAACGGCCAGTCCTGCATCGCCGCCAAACGTTTCATTGTCGCCGAGCCCATCGCCGCCGAGTTCGAGCGAAAGTTCGTGGATCGCATGAAGAATCTGCGTATCGGCGATCCGTTCGACGAGAAAACTGAGCTGGGTCCGCTCGCCACCGCCGACGCCGTCACGTCGCTCGACGCCGACGTTCAGAAAACGGTGAAAGCCGGCGCCAAACTCCTGACTGGAGGCCATCCCCTGAAGCAGCCGGGAAACTACTACGCGCCTACGGTTCTAACCGACATCCCGAAAGAATCCCCAGCCTACCGCGAAGAATTCTTCGGCCCCGTTGCGTCGCTGTTCCGCGTCAAAGACATCGACGAAGCCATCCGCCTGGCCAACGATAGCCGCTTCGGCCTCGGTGCCAGTGCCTGGACCACCGACGACTGCGAGCGTGAACGCTTCATCAACGAACTCGAGTCCGGCATGGTCTTCATCAACAAGATGGTCGCCTCCGATCCCCGCATCCCCTTCGGCGGCGTCAAGCAGTCCGGACACGGCCGCGAACTCGCCGCCAACGGCATCCGGGAATTCATGAACATAAAAACGGTTTCGATCGCCTGAGGAAAAGCGGATAGCGGCGGGATCCTGCCAAGAGCTTCTCTGTAGAGACTTAGCTCGCTACGTCTTGCACGCCACCAAGTCGGCACTCAGCGTGGCACAGCTTCCTGCAAGTTTTCCTGCTTAGTTTCCTGCGACGACGCGCGCCCCTTCAATTCGCTGGTCAATGCCGTCGCCTTCTCGTCGGAAACTCGAATCTCTCCATCCAACACGGCCATTAGCTTGCCCGAGCCAGTCCCCTGAAACTGTGCGTGACGAAGTGTGGCATAACCCTGCGCCGTTGCCGGGAGCGTCACTTTGAAATCCCCACCTTGGCGAATGGCAGAAAAAACCGACTGCGCGACGGCATCGCGCACGGTTTCCCCCAGAGAACCTGAGCGCAGCGAGTCGCCGACCAGTCCCTCAGCATCAATCCGCCCAATGTCCGCCGCCAGTCGCAACGACCCGTCTTCTCCCACTGCCGGCGTCAGCTTCACTTCAATAGTGCCGTTGCCTTCCGCCATTTCGTTGACCGTGTCGCGGCCAAAGCAGGCCCAGCGTTCAAAGTGTAACTGCACAACCACCAGGCCCGAGGGAGCCGTCGGGGTGAGACTCGCGCTCCGAATCGCAATCTGTTCCCCGCATCGATCAGCCTTGTTGAGCTGGGTTCGCAGGACCTCAGTAATGTTCTGTTGCAGGTCCGAAAGATCAGCGGTTAGCTCAACTTTGAACGTGTTCTGGCCGCCTTCCGCCACACCCTTGGAAATCACTCCCGAAGTCGTGATGGCGATCGCCTGATCACTGAACTTGACGGAATTCCGAACCGGCAGAATTGCGTAAGTGGACTCCCCGCCCTTGCTGGCAGTCCCGATGCTCATTTCTATTCCGAGATCGGCTTGCTGGCTTCGGAAACTCGTGAACGTGTGATCCAAACTTTGCGCCGAGCCGGCGATCTGCTGCAGAACTGACTTCGCATCTGCAACCACTTGATCCAAAGCCTTGGCCTGCTGTTCCAAGTCGGAATCTGCCTTGGCGAGCTTCTTGGTAATTTCCTTTAGGCCGGATTTCTGGCGCTCCGAAAGTCCGTCCAGAAATTTCTTATTTTCAATGCGCGCGCGTTCCAGCGCCTGGTCAAGAGTGACATCGCGACTGATAAGTTCGGAACCGCCCTTCTCCTTATCGAGCCGTTCCTGAAAGCTTCGCAATTCTGCGCTCGCCGCTTCCGAGATCTTCACCATCGCAGCGTATTGAACGATCTGTTGGCTGGTGGCTTGCACGGCCAGGACTTCGCGAAAGTCCTTCAACTCGTCCTTCTCCGAGACGCCGGTCGCTCTGCCCCCTCCTCCGCTCAACCCGCCTCCCCCCGCGCTGCCGCCCCCCGTGCCGCCGCCGCCGCCGTGCTGTGCCATTATGCCGCACGGATACACCAGCAGCGCCGCCGCCAGGGCCACTGTCTTTAGGTTGGAGAATTGACTTCTCTTGGAAAACATAACTCAGATGCTCCAAGCATACCTTATAGCTGGGAAGGGCACGACTTCAGCCATCTGCCCTGAGCGGACAGAATGGTCCGCTCGGCCGACGAGACGACATCAACCATGAATCAGCTTGGCTCAGGTCTGAAAAAAACGCCACAAACTTTACAGTTCTTTGCACAATTGGGGGACAACATTTAGGAGCAATCCTCGCACAACGCGGAACCGTTAGTTATCGAGGTGAAAGCTAACGTCCACGTTGATCTCGCTCTTAACCGGAGTTCCATCCTCGGTCGCCGGCTTGAACTTCCAGGTGCGAACGGTTGCGATCGCACTTTCATCAAGGCCGCTTCCCAAACCCTTCACCACCTTCACGTCTTCCACGTCGCCGCTTGCTGCCACCGTCAGCGTCAACAAGATGGTTCCCTGCACTTTGGCTTTCCGGGCCTGATCGCTAAACGGCGGGATGGGGGCATAAATCGCACTGGGCTTGGTGCTCCCACCGTTTCCCCGGAGTGTACCCTCCCCCGCAGTGGGCGTATTGTCGGCAACATCGGTCGATCCAGCTCCCGGCGCTACGCGGCTCACAGACCGTATCCTCCTGCCAGGATTGAGGTAGAAGTGGCATCGCACCTTGAGGAACTCGCCGCCGAATTCGGCCGGGACCGCCGTAAACGGAGCAGATTTTGCAACCGCATCCAGGCCAGTACGATCTAGTTCCGGATCGCCAGAACTCTCCACCACTTTTCTGCTGTCGAGCGCGCCATCCTTCAGAACGGTGAACTCGACCGTAAACGCCTTTTGCTCGCTCGCCGAAATAAGTCCTTTCTCCGTCAGCGCCCTGCGCCAGTTTGTACGGATGTTCGCCAGTAGCCCGAAGCTAAGATAATTTCTGGTGTGGAAGCTGACGGGCCCATTTAAGACTTCCATCTCACCAACCTGCGCTGTCTGGGTGGAATCGGGTCCGCGCAGGGCTGGAGCATTCGGGTTTTGATCCCCATTGGGAAGTTGTTCCCACGTTCCCTGCGCAAGCGCGGCAGCGCCAGCCAGAAAAAGTGCGATCACACCCGTATAGACAAGATCCCTGGCAATGGCTCTTCGGATGTTTTTCATACGACCTTTGAACACCAGGTCTCTGACTTAGTTGCCCACCGCCACCGTCTCTCGCACAACGATCCCCGGCACCGTCCTGCCCACCACCGCCGCGATCTGCCGTACCTGCACCATCAGCTCATCAAACTGATCAGGAAACAGCGACTGCGGGCCATCCGACATCGCCTGATCCGGCTGATTATGCACTTCCACCATCAATCCATCCGCGCCCACAGCCACCGCCGCCCGCGACAGCGGCGTAACTTTATTCCGCTTGCCGGTCCCGTGACTGGGATCGACAAATATCGGCAAATGACTAAGCCGCTGCACCGCCGGCACCAGGCTCAGGTCGAGTGTGTTACGCGTATGGTCAGCAAAAGTCCGCACCCCGCGCTCGCACAGCGCCACGTTGTAATTGCCTTCGCTCAGTATGTATTCCGCAGCCATTAGAAATTCTTCGAGGGTCGCCGACATCCCCCGCTTCAGCAGCACCGGCTTCTTAGCCCGCCCAGCCCGCTTCAGCAAAGAAAAATTCTGCATATTCCGCGCCCCGATCTGGATTACATCCGCGTACTCTTCAACCAGATCAAGCGATTCATTATCAATCGCTTCCGTAATAATCTTCATCCCATACTGCTGCCGGATCTCCGCCATAATCCGCAGCCCTTCTTCACCTAACCCTTGAAAGGAATAAGGAGAAGTCCGCGGCTTGTAAGCCCCGCCCCGAAAGAACTGTGCCCCCGCCCGATGAACCCGCTCGGCCACGGCAAACGCCTGCTCCCGGCTCTCGATCGCGCATGGTCCGGCAACAATCGCCAGCCCCGTACCTCCAATCGTCGCCACAGTCCCAGCGAAACGAATCACGGTGTTGTCTTCCTTAATATCGCGGCTTACCAGCTTGTAGGGTTTCGAAACCTTGATCACTTCCTGCACGCCCGCCATCTCTTCCAGGGTGCCCTGCTCCACCTCGCCCTTATTCCCGGTAATGCCGATTGCTGTCCGCTGCGCGCCCGGCATGGCATGCGCCCGATAACCCAACGCCTCAATCTTGGCGCAAACCAGCCGCACCTGCTCCTCAGTGGCCTGCGCCTTCATCACAACCAACATAATTTCCCCTCAATTAATCTCGCGACAGCTCTAGTGTGGTGCCAGTGCTCGTGTGGGGACGGGCGCTCTTGCCCGTCCGGCGACCGCAACTCGCCCTGCGGCGCCACAAAACCATGCCATTAAGTCTACCGTCGCCGCCCCTGCACCGCAAACGGGGCAAGTTGCTAAGGCCCACCACGCCGGAACACATACAGATAAGCCCGATCCCCCCACAAGTGCTGCGGATCGCCCGCTATCGCTACCTGATCCACCAACTCATAATCGCGATGAGCAAACCCCCAAGCCGTCTCAAGAAATCCCCGATCTTCTTCCAGCGTGGCCGGAGTTCCCCAGGACCGCGCCACATCGGCGTAAACCAAAAACTTCGGCCTTGCGTCCCGAAGCTGCTGCATCATCTCTCGTCGCATCTGCTCGGCATACTTCTGCTTCTCCATCAAAGGGTAGGTATAGAGATAGCTGCTGGCGCACTGCCGACCAGCATAAAAACAAATCTCCGGCTCGGAACCAAGCACCCCAATCGTATCCTGCTCCGCCGAGTGCGCCTTGATGAAGCTCCCTGCACTAACGGCTTCCAGGAATGGATCCCGGTCGAAGATCTTCCGGTTAAGAGAACTAGGATCGAGATGAAAGTAAGTCTTGTACTGACCACGCACTGAAATCCCAAACACCACAGCGAAGTAGAGCACTGGAAGCCAAACTACGGGCGCGCGGAATCGTCTTTCCAGCAGAGTTTCCTGCACTGCGCAAACGCCAATTCCAGCGCACAGGGCAGCCGCGGGCAGCAACAGAACAAAGTAGTGAGGGCGAAAATAAAGTCCTGGGCAGACCGCGAGCACTGAGAACAAAAAGAAACCACCAACGAACCCGCCGTGTGCCCGGCCATAGCGGCTCCACAGCGGCGCGGCAAGACCAAGGGCAACAATCTCCGAGATTGCAAAAGGACGCACAACCCATGGAAGCGACGCCCGGAGCATGGGCCACGCTTCCCGCAGCGTTGTGATCGAGCCGTACTCGCGCGCATAAGACCAGGTCCAAAACCAGAAGCTGGAAAAGACCCCAGCGCGCAAAAGCATCAGGCAAGTCAGCCCGAACGGCAACACGACCCCGGCAAAGAGCGCACCGCCGCGAACCACAAGGTTGCGCCAGGGCAATGGCCGTCTCCATTCCCGCCACAGCCAGTACAGTCCCGCGAAAATCGCAAACAGAATCCCCGGCTGCTTCATCAGGAACGCCACCCCGAAACAGACTCCGCTTCCAAAGAACACCCCAGTCCGCTCCGTGTCGATGGCGCGCAGTAGAAGCAGAATCCCGGCCAAAGCCGCAAGCACGACAAAGTGCGTGGCGTGTGCATACAAGCCAAGCACAGCGGGACGGCAGGAAAGAAAACTGTAAGTCATTCCTGCAACCGCCCCCGCCAACGGTCCATACAGATATTTCCCCACCAGAAAAACCAGGATCGTCGCCGCAACATTCACCAACATCAATCCAATCCGAATGCCGGAGGCGCTCTCCCCGAAAACCCACATCATGGCCGCATAGGCCGCATAAGTCCCCGGCAACTTCATATTGCTGGCGATCTTGTAGGGCGGGATTCCTTGCAGCATCAGTTGCCCAACATAAGCAAACTCGCCCTCATCTCGTTCCAACGGCGTATCGCGCAGCCGCAACCGCACGAATGCGAAAGACACCATCACCACCAGGAGCGCCCCCACGCACCAATACGTCTCCCAGCCTTTTCCGGACGGCTCAAGTTTGATCGTTACCGCTCCGGACCCACTTCCGGTTTCATCCACGAAAGTTCTCTCGCACACCCAGTCTCAGATCACCCTCAAAAAGAAATCCATTGTACTGGGATGCATCCCCTGAGTCTTGCGCGGCTCGGCAGCATCCAAGCAATGCAAGCGTCAAAATACTTCTGGAGCACTCGCATGAAAGCAGCCGTAGTTCCCTCGGTAAACGGTAAGTGGGAAGTAAAGCAGTGGGAAACCCCGAAGGCCGGCCCCAACCAGGTCGTGATGAAGATCCACGCTAGCGGCCTCTGCTATACCGATGTCCACCTGACGCACGGCCTCATCCCCGTCCAGTTTCCGCACGTCTTTGGCCACGAACCCGTCGGCGAGATCGTCGAGGTCGGCCCCGGGGTCACCTCCCGCAAAGTCGGGGACCGAGTCGGCGTCGGGTGGGTGCAAAAAGGAGACGGCACCTGCGAATGGTGCCTGCGCGGCAAGAAAGAATTGTGCCAGAACCCCATCGCTTCCACCGGGATCACCGTGCAAGGCAGCCATGCCGAATACATGCTGGCTTATGCTGACGCCACAATGCCCCTCCCTGCCGCCATCAGCTATGAGCAGGCTGCGCCGATTTTCTGTGCCGGTTATACCGTCTGGAGTGGCTTGCGCCTCGCTGATCCCAAACCCCACGAGCGCATCGCGGTAGTTGGCATCGGCGGCCTGGGCCATCTCGCCCTGCAGTATTCCAAAGCATCAGGCTTTGAAACCATCGCCGTCACGAAGTCCAAAGACAAAGAAAAAATGATCCGCGAACTGGGCGCTGACGAAGTAGTCGAAAGTGGAGCCAAGTTACTGGCCGCCGGCGGCGCAGACGTGCTGCTCGCAACCTCGAATTCCTGGGCTGCCACCCAAGAAGCCGCGCAAGGCATCCGTCCCGACGGCCGGATCGTGGTGATGGGAGCATCCAACGAACCTCTGCTCTTCAACATGAGTATGATGCTGAGTCGCGTGCGCATTCTGGGTTCTAGCCAGAACGGCCCCGAGTATCTCTACGAAGCGCTCGACCTCGTCGCCAAGGGCAAGGTCAAAGTCGTGGAGGAAATCTACAAACTAGATGACATAGCCAAAGCCTACGACCGGGTTGCTGAAGGCAAAGTCCGCTTCCGCGCAGTAATAACGATGAACTAAGGGTTCGGCGGGCGAACTGGCTGGAACGGAAACGGCATCTGTGGGAACGTCGGCCTGCCGAGGTTTGCTCCGGGTCCGCCCTGATGTATTCTGGCCCGTCCCATGATCCGCCTCCTCATCTGGCTACTTAGCCAGCCCTTACTGTGGGCCATACTCGGCGTAACCCTGGGCCCCTATTTCTTTTGGCGCGGTTTTCTTCTCCTTCAGCGCAAGCATCTCATCATGGACACTCCCCGCTCCACGATCCGCTCTGCAGCCTTGGGCCGCGTGGAAATAACCGGCAAAGCAGTTGGCCCCTACACACTCGTTGCCCCGATGAGCCATGCCGATTGCCTCTACTATCGCCTTGTCGTCGAATCAAACCCGCAAGGCGATCTGCGAAACACTATCCGTGAGATGTGTACGCCAATGTTTCTCGACGATGGCACCGGCACGCTCATGATTTTCCCCCACGGCTCGGAACTCCTGCTGCCACCGTCCAGCGAAAGATCTGAGTACGGCAAACTAGCCCTCGCAGTCACCAGGTATTCAGAGGGAACCCCGGAATTCGCCCAGGAATACTCCATAAAGCCCGGAGACACAATTTTCGTCGTGGGCACGCTTCGGGAGAACCCATGGGCGAAAAAGGATCCCGTTGCTGAGTGCAATGAGTTGTCTCGGATCGGACCGGGATTCGTAGGCGAAGGAGAAGCCGACCTCCTGCGCCGGGAAGCTTATCCCTACCTGAATCCCAAGCTTCCATCAGGAGCGACAGTGGCTTCGCCGGATAAATTCGACTTGCATCCTCCCGTAATTGTGATGCAAGGCGAGGGCCCATTCATAATCTCCGCCGACAGCCAGCGAGACCTCGTTGCCAAGCTGTACTTGAAATCCTTCTTGTACATTTGGGGAGGCCCTGCCGCCGCGCTCTGGGGTCTCTGGGAGATTCTCAATCAGGCAGGGTTGCTG
>Ga0307476_10001939_pt1 | contig 12440 bp, 10 predicted proteins | sample atmos_gasesECM2C_2_FD_203314 | JGI IMG/M metagenome (GOLD analysis project Ga0307476, IMG submission 203314) | Hardwood forest soil microbial communities from Morgan-Monroe State Forest, Indiana, United States - atmos_gasesECM2C_05 | ecosystem: Environmental > Terrestrial > Soil > Temperate... | reverse complement strand
TGCCTGTCGGCCGTTTGAATTTGCGGTCCACTTATCGAGCGCCAACATCCCGGCAAACGTTCCAAGGTTTCGCACTCGTTCCAGCATGGTCGCGGGAAAGTAATCGAATATTTGTCCTTGCAGCGGATCGACTACATATTGAGAACCGAACTGTAGTCCGGGCTGGCAGGGGATCACACTGCCCGAAAGCTGAATGTTAAGCTCAGACGAGTTCTCCACCAGCCAGTCGCCAACTTCGACGACTTCTGTAGGTGGAACCGGCAATCCCGCAGCCTTCGCGAGCCGCGTGGCGAGCAATTCGTTCGCCAGCACGCGCAGGTGTTGAGGATTGTTGCGAAACTTCACCACATAGAAATGTCCATCCGAGCAGCGCATCATATGCCCTTGTGCACCGCCTCGCATTCTTCGCACGTGTTGCACAGCAAGCACCGCCAAAAGGCAAGTCCTCGAAACTACCCAAAAGAGTTCATCCTATGCCTACTTTCGAGGGCTTGATGTGATGTGTGGACATCGAAGAGCTGTGGATTTCTTTGGGAGGAGAGAAAAAAAGCTCCATTTCTTGGGAGAACTTTGCGGCGCGTCTGAAGACGCGCACTTTCAAAGTCATTCGGTTTATCGAACGAGTTTTCTTTATGCAGACCAGTCTAGAGCAGCCTGGTTGATTAAACTCTTAACTCAATGACGGTTGCTCCTCCTCCGCCTTCATTCTGCGGAGGCTCGATGACGGATTCCACGTGAGGATGCTTCTGCAAATACTGACGCAACGCCTTTCGCAGAATTCCCATGCCGCTTCCGTGAACGACACGGACGCGCGGTAGTCCGGCAAGGAACGCACGATCTACGAATTTCTCAACTTCGCGGGTGGCATCGTCGACGGTGCGGCCGATTACGTTGATCTCGGATGGCGTACTTGTGTTTTCGCTTTCGAGCGAGACTGAAATTCCGCGGGCGCGGGCAGCTTTCAGCAGAGAGTCCGAGGAGCGCACCAGCACGTCTGCAATGTCTTCGCGCGCGATCTTCATCTTCATGGCGCCGATCTCGACTTCGAAGTGGTTGTCATCGATTCGACGGGCCACTATGGCGGGCCGGCCAACGGATTTCAGTTTCACCGTATCGCCCTCGGAGACATGCTTCACCAGTTGCGGCTGGGCGTGAGGATCGCCCTGGTCGGCGCCGGTTGCGTGCGCCACTATGGCCGAATCGAACTGTTCGCGAAATTCACGGCGCAACTTGGAGATGCGGCGTTCGGCGTCTTTGGAAAGCTTTTGTGCTGCCGCTCGATCCTCAATCGCGTTAACCATCTCGCGCGCGTGATATTCGAAATCGCGCAACAGGGTCTCGAGTTTCTTTTCCATTTCTTTGACTTTGGCCTGCTGTTCTTTCCTCCCCTCGACAGCGAGATGATCCTTCTCGCGCTGGATTTCTTCCTCGCGGGCGCGCAAACGCACACGTTCGCCGTCCACTTCGCGCAATTCGGCGTGCAGGCGATCAAGGAATTCGCCGACATCGCGAGCCTGCGAACCCAAGCGGGCTCGGGCGGCGTGAATGATGGTGGGGTTGAGACCCAGCCGCTGCGCAATGTTGATGCCGGCGGAGGCTCCTGGCACTCCGATCTTCAGCTCATAGGTGGGTTGGAGCGTGGCTTCGTCGAATCCCACGGAAGCGTTGATCACCCCGGCGGTATTCGCGCCATAGACCTTCAGCGAGGTGTGGTGGGTTGAAATAATGGTGGTGCATCCGATGCGACGGAAGTGCTCGGCAATGGCAACTGCCAGGGCCGCGCCTTCTTCGGGATCGGTAGCGGAGCCGAGTTCATCGAGTAACACCAATGACTGTGCGGTCGCGGTGCGCGAGATGAAATCGATGTTGGTGACGTGAGCGGAGAAGGTTGAGAGATTCTGCTCGATCGATTGGTAGTCGCCAATGTCGGCCAGCACGGCGTCGAATATTGGGAGTTCAGCGCGATCGGCGGGAACTGGAATTCCTGATTGTGCCATCAGCGCCAGCAAACCGACCGTCTTCAGAACAACCGTCTTGCCCCCAGTGTTCGGGCCTGTGATGACCAGTTCGTTCCCTTCGTCTTCCAGTTCAATGCTGGTGGGAATGACGCGACCGCCTTTTGCTTTCAGGTTGCGTTCGAGAAGCGGATGGCGAGCTTGAATTAAAACGAGTCGAGCTTTGCTCGAAGTGGACGACCGAGGACGGCCGTCCCCACATGAGTCTTGCGCGGACAAAACTACCTGGACGCAATTGTATTCTTCCGCAAAACGAGCTTTAGCAAACTGCAGTTCCAGTTCTGCAAGCGTGCCAACTGAAGCGAGAATCGGTGCCGCGTTTTCGCCGATCCGGCGCGTCATCTCGATCAGGATGCGATGTATTTCCGCTTGCTCTTCGTCGAACAATCGCACCAACTCGTTGTTCTGTTCGATGGTTTCGAGCGGTTCGACGAAAACCGTTTGTCCGCTGGAACTGGCGCCGTGCACCACTCCTTGCACCCGTCGTTTCTGCTCGACTTTTACCGGAATGACGAAGCGCTCACCACGAATCGTTACCAGTTCGTCCTGCACCGCGCCGTCTTCAGACAACCGGCGCAGATAGGCTCGGAGAGAATCATGGATCGAACGGCGCTGCTTTTCGATCTCGCGGCGAATGCGAGCGAGTTCCGGCGAAGCCTTGTCGTCGAGTGTGCCGTCGGGCAGGATTTTATTGCGGAAAGCACGCAGGAATTCGGTGAAGTCGATGATCGCGGACGAAAGCTGGGCCACTGCTTTCCACTCGAATTTCATGGCGGCAGGCGGGTTCAATACGATTTCGCGCCACTCGGCGGCACGATCAACCACGAGCACGACGTCCCGAATATCAGTGGTTTCTAGCGCGGCCCCAGCGATTCGAGATTTTTCCACCTGTTTGGTGATCTCGAGCAGGCCTGCGAAGTCGAAGCGTCCGCCGACGCGGCGGAACTCGCGGATCTCGCTGGTGAGCTGATGCTGATTCTCAATCCACTGACGATCAGTCGAAGGTGCGAGGGCCGCGATCAGGGCTTGCCCCAGAGGCGAAGAGGTATATCCGCTAAGCAGGTCGCGGAGGGAGTCGAATTCCAGCACGCGTGCGCTGGTCTGGGAAAGCGGATGTGGAGACATCAGAATTCAATGTTACAAGAAGCGACGGGCTGGCTCTGCTAGAATCGTCAATTGTAAGGATGGGCGTCTAGCCCGTCCGAAGTTGCCGCCATGGCCTTTCCGATCACACGCCTTCGTCGCCTTCGCCAAAGTGAACAGCTGCGATCCATGGTTCGCGAGACCCGGCTTTCTCCGACGTCATTGGTCTACCCCCTGTTCGTTTGCCCCGGAGAAGGCGTGCGCAAGGCAGTAGGGTCCATGCCGGGGGTGTTCAACCTCTCGGTGGATGAGGCCGTGATCGAGGCACGGCAGGCGAACTCGCTCGGGGTGCCTGCGATCATTTTGTTTGGGCTGCCGGCAAAGAAAGATGAACTGGCGACCGGCGCCTGGGCAGAAGACGGGATCGTGCAACAGGCCGCCCGCGCCATAAAGCGCGAGGTTCCCAAGTTAGTCATCCTGGGGGACGTATGCCTGTGCGAATACATGTCGCACGGTCATTGTGGAATTGTGCGCGCTTCCCGTGCGCAGTCTCTCGGGGCGGCCGTGGCAGTGCCGCCAGCGGTGGCCGCGGATTACGAAATTGTCAACGATGCCACGCTCGAACTGCTGGCTCGCACCAGCGTTTCGCTGGCCCGCGCTGGCGTGGACATTATTGCGCCTTCCGACATGATGGATGGCCGCGTGGGTGCGATCCGAGGCGCTCTCGATCACGCGGGCCTCGCCAACACGCCGATTCTTTCTTACGCCGCAAAGTTTGCCTCGGCGTTTTACGGGCCATTCCGCGAAGCGGCTGACTCTACGCCGCAGTTCGGCGATCGCCGGTCTTATCAAATGGACGGAGCCAACCTGCGCGAAGCCATGCGGGAGATCGAACTTGACATCGAAGAAGGCGCGGACGTGATCATGGTGAAACCGGCGATGCCCTATCTGGACGTGATTTCCGCAGCGCGCGAACGTTTCGACCTGCCTCTGGCGGCGTATCAGGTCTCGGGTGAATACGCCATGATCGAGGCCGCTGCCCGCAACAACTGGATCGACCGTGAACGAGTCATGATGGAGTCGCTGCTCTCCATCCGGCGCGCCGGGGCCAGCATTATTCTTACTTATTACGCGAAGGACGCTGCCAAACTGCTGGCTTAGCTTGAAGGAACGCAGCTTGATACGTTTCTGCGATTTAATTTTGCTGCGATGGGCGACTCTCCCCGAAGCATTCGACGGTTTTAGAATCCTGCAACGCTGTCGCAGAATCACTTATTTGGATACCCCTTATTATTTCTCTTAGGGAGCACTACTTTGCCCGAAAGCATTTATGACATTGCCATCATCGGCAGCGGTCCAGCGGGATATACCGCAGCCATCCGTGCCGGTCAATACGGTCTTAAGACGGCGTTAATCGAAAAGGATGGATTTCTTGGGGGCACTTGCCTGCACGTGGGCTGCATACCGACCAAGGCCCTGCTGTTTAATGCTGAGCTATGGGAACACTTAAAGGAGGCGAAGGAATTCGGGATTGAGGGCGTCGATTCACGTAAGTTGAACTGGGCCGCGATTCAGGAGCGAAAATCGAAGATTGTGAACAAGCACGCCAAGGGACTCGAATTCCTCATGCGCAAGAACAAAGTGGAGACGATCAAGGGCTACGGCAAGCTGACTGGACCCGCGCAAAATGGAGTGCTGACGGTAGAAGTGAGCGACGGCGGCAAGAGTAATCTGATCAAGACGAAGAATGTAATTCTGGCCACGGGCTCGGAAGCCCGCATGATTCCGGGCTTGGAACCGGACGCACGCGTGCTCACCAATATTGAGATTCTGGGTTTAAAAGAGATTCCGAAATCACTGGTCATCGTGGGTGCAGGGGCCGTGGGCGTAGAGTTCGCGTCGATTTTCCGCTCCTTCGATTCTGAAGTCACGATTCTCGAGATGCTTCCTCGCCTGGTTCCGGTGGAGGACGAAGACGTTTCCAAGGAACTGGCACGCGTGTACCGGAAGCGCAACATCAACTTTCACACTGGGGCCACGGTCGAGAAGGTTGAAAAGACGAAGTCCGGAATTGCGGTGACCTTCACGGTGAATGGCAAGCAGCAACAGATCGAAGCGGAAAAGATTCTGATCGCGGTTGGCCGTAAGCCGCGCACCGAAAACGTCGGATTGGAAAAGACCCGAATCAAGCCTGATCGAGGCTTTATAAAAGCGGATAGCTGGATGCAGACCAGCGAACCCGGCGTCTACGCAATCGGGGACATCGTGTTGGGAACGCCGCAACTGGCGCACGTTGGAGCCATGGAAGGCCTTGTGGCTGTGGCGAAGATCGCGGGCAAGCCCGGGAAACCGATCAACCCGGAGCATATTCCGAATGCGACTTACTGCCATCCGGAAATCGGCAGCGTTGGCCTGACCGAGGAGAAAGCGCACGAGGCGGGCTACAACGTGAAGATCGGGAAATTTCCATTCACCGCAAATTCGCGCGCATCGATCGTCGGCCAACACGAGGGTTTCATCAAGATCGTTTCGGACGCGGACTACGGCGAGATTCTGGGCGTGCACATTATCGGACCGCAAGCGACGGAGTTGATTGCCGAAGCTGTGGCCGCGATGGAACTTGAAGCTACCGTGGAGGATCTGATGTGGACCATTCATGCTCATCCGACGCTGGCTGAGGCCATGCTGGATGCGTCAAATAGCGTGTACGGAATGGCGATCAACGCGTGAAGTCGGACCCCCGATTTTTCTGGAGAAGGCTGATTGAGTTCGATTTGCACTGATCCGCGGAAATCCGTGGCGAATTTTTCTTGATCTCTGTTCTCCAACTCGGGATTCTCGACTACGCCACCGGGCTGCGCTTGCAGCAGAAGTTGGTCCAACTTCGCAAAGACGGGCGGATCGGCGATGTGCTTTTGTTGCTAGAACACACTCCGGTCATTACCTTGGGACGAAACGCGAAACCCGCCAACGTGATTGCTTCGCCCGAAAGACTTGCGGAGCGTGGCGTGGAGATTTTCGAATGCGATCGTGGCGGCGACGTAACCTTCCATGGCCCAGGACAGCTTGTCGGTTATCCCATCTTCGACTTGCGCGGTTTTAGTTCGGCTGATGGCAAGCGAAAGACGTTGGGGGCCGTGGAATATGTGCGCCGGTTGGAAGACGTTCTGATCCGCGCCTGTGCTGATTTTCGCATTTCGGCTGAACGCGTAGCGGGATTGACTGGAGTGTGGACCATCGCAGATCGTGTAGGCACGGGTCTTCTCGTGCGGGGCGTGCCAGAGACTCGACCGAGCACACAGGCCGTGGTTACTCCAACCGTGTCGGAGACCCGGTTCCAGACAAGCTCTGGCGAGGCAAAGATTGCCGCGATTGGCGTTCACATATCACGCAGTGTCACCTCTCATGGCTTTGCTTTGAATGTGAACACCGACCTCGAATTTTTTAATTTGATCATTCCCTGTGGGATCACTTCGAAGCCGGTAACTTCCATGGCAAACGAATTGGGGCAGCCGCTTTCCTTGCAGGACGTTGCGCACTCGGTATCGCGTAATTTCGGGGTGGTGTTTGAGAGCCAGATGCTTTGGCTGGAAACTCTGGATTCTCTTCTCGGGCATGCCGTTGGTGTGCCCATGAAACCTCCCGCCGAACTACGACAAATGCGCAACGACGAAGATACGTTCTGGGCGTGAAGCGGCGCTTGGACGAGCCTCCACGGAGTTGGTCAATTGTCGCTACCCGGGTTAGGATTCTTCTGAGGCTTATTCGCTGGCGACGATCAAACTCATGGTCAAGAAGAAAAAGGCTGTTTCGAAAACTTCCGTCCGCCACAGTTCTAATGGTCGTGGCCAGCGCGCCTCGCAATCCCCCACTGCAAGCACGCAGCGCGCCTACGCCATCCTCGACTATCGGTTGGAAAAGCCGAGCTTCAGCATTCGCCAGATACGCGAGGGTGAGGAAGTTCGCTACGAAGTAACCGGTGACCTGAACGCGCCGGTTCCGCCGATTCGTGAATCGAAGTACCTGGACAAGAAGCAATCTCTTGAGATTTATCGATGGATGCTTCTGAATCGCAAGATGGAAACCGCGCTGGAGAACCTGTACAAGCAGGGAAAAGTCGTAGGCGGGGTTTACTTCGGCCTGGGCCAAGAGGCTTGTTCCTGCGCGTCGGCATACGCTCTTCATGCGGACGACTGGCTCGGACCTATGATCCGCAATCAGGGATCGCTCCTGGTCCGCGGTTTTTCCGCCCGCGACATCATGATGCAATATATGGCCAAGGCGGGTTCGCCCACCAAGGGGCGCGATGCGTCGTCCCACTTCGGCGATATCGCAAAGCGAAATGTAGTCGCACCTATCTCGACCCTTGGCGATCTGATTCCCGTGCTCGCCGGCGTGGCTCTGGGTGCGCGTTTGCAGGGACGCAACATCGCGGTTATGACTTACATCGGGGATGGCGGCCAGTCGACAGGTGTCACTTACGAGGGACTGAACTTCGCGGCGGTGCAAGATCTCGGTCTGGTGCTCTTCGTCGAGAACAATCTTTGGGGATACTCAACTCCCTCCGACATGCAGTTTCGCGTGAAGGATCTTGCCGAGCGCGCCATAGCCTACGGAATTCCTGGAGTGATTGTCGATGGCACCGATGCTTGCCAGGTCTTTGACGCGGCTCATGAGGCCTGTGAACGTGCACGGCGCGGCGAGGGTCCCACGCTTATCGAAGCCAAGATGATGCGGATGAAAGGTCATGCCATTCATGATGCCGCCGAGTACGTCCCCAAGCCGCTCTTCGAGTACTGGCGCAAACGCGACCCGATTGCGCGCTTTGAAAACTATTTGCTGGGGAGGAAGTGGATGACTGCCCAGGAAAACGAAAATCTGATCGCCGATGTGGAGCGCGAACTCGAAGCCGATCGAGACTATGCCGTAGCGTCACCGATGCCGGTGCCGGAATCGGCGACTGGAGGCGTGTACTGCGATTCGAGCTGCCACGAGATTCGGCCAAAGTACGGAGCACCAAGAGTTCGTACGACGAAATCAGGTATGGCCATGCCGAAAGAGACCGCAGTGCATTTGAATTAGATCTTCATCTTCGTCGGGTCACCGGCTAAAACAACTCTATGCCTCAACTAACCTATCTCGAAGCCATACGCCAGGGAATTTGGGAGGAAATGGAGCGCGATCCTGCCGTGTTCTGTATTGGAGAGGACATTGGCATTTACGGCGGCGCTTTCAAAGTGACCGATGGCTTTCTTGATCGGTTTGGGGCTGAGCGCGTGATTGATACGCCCATCGCCGAATCCGCCATCGTCGGCGCAGCTTTTGGCGCTTCGCTTACCGGCATGCGTCCGGTGGCCGAGTTTCAGTTCATGGATTTCATTGGCTGCGCCTTCAACCAGATTGTGAACATGGTGGCCAAAGCCCACTACCGCTGGGGTGCGCCTGCGCCGCTAGTGATTCGCGGGCCCAGTGGCGGAAACGTCCACGGGGGGCCATTTCATTCGCAAAATCCGGAGATGTGGTTTGTGCATGCGCCGGGATTGAAAGTAGTTTGTCCGGCCAGCGCGTACGACGCCAAAGGTCTGATCAAGGCTGCGATTCGCGACAACAATCCGGTGATCTTCTTCGAGCACAAATATCTTTACCGGCGTGTCAAAGAAGACGTTCCTGCCGAAGATTACGTCGTGCCGCTGGGCAAGGCGCGAATTGCCCGGGAGGGTCGCGACTTGAGCGTGATTACTTATGCAGCCATGGTGCACGTTGCGCTCGAGGCCGCGGAGATTCTTGCGCAGGAGGGAACGGAACTGGAAGTTGTTGACCTGCGCACGCTGTCGCCGCTCGACCGCGAAGCGATCGCCCAGACGGTGCGCAAAACGAACAAAGTGATCCTGTTGCATGAAGACGTACGCACGGGCGGCATTGCCGGCGAGATCGCGGCGATCATCAACGAAGAGGCCTTCGACGATCTCGATGGTCCCATCGTCCGCATTACCGCGCAGGATTCACCGGTGCCGTTCTCCCCGCCTCAGGAGGAATATTTCCTGCCCAAGGTCAGTGATATCGTGCGGGAGGCGCACCTGTTAAAAGCGTACTAGTCTGCTGGCACCGAACGGCGGCCAAACGTTTACCCTGCCATGCGGTTGCGGCACGCAGGGTATAAGCTAAGCGGCGTGCATTCCATGTAGTCTCGCAGACAGCTGAGGAGAAGAAATGCGCAACTTCATTTTAGGCATCGTGGTTACGCTGCTGGTGCTTGGTCTCGGCGGAATGGCTGTGGCAACTTTGGGCTTGATGCCGACCAACGCGGATGCGATTCCCCCCCGGCTCGAACGCCGCATTGCCATGAGCGCGCTGGATGCTTCCATGGAGCGCCACGCCCCGCGAATGAGCAGCCCGATTCCGCCGACCGATGCGAATCTGATCGACGGAATGAAGGTTTACACCATGAATTGTTCGCTGTGCCACGGGACGCTCGATGATAAGCCGAGCCCGCTGGAGAAGTCGTTCTACCCGCCGGTGCCGCAGTTGATCCTTGATCCGCTGGATGATCCCGAGTGGCACATCTACTATGCTGTGCGCACGGGCGTCCGCTACACCGGCATGCCGGCTTGGAGCAAAGCTCTCAGCGATCAGGATATCTGGAAGGTCACTGCGTTTCTTTCACGCATACAAAAGCTGCCGCCGGGTGTGCAAGACTACTGGAAGAAATCATTCGGAGTGGGTCCGCCTCCCGCCGGATCGGAAAAGGGCGAGGATAAGCCATGAGCCCCACACTTGGCGTTCGATATAATTAAAGGTTGCGTTCGGTTCCAGATTTGCCACCGGAACGCCTGGAAGGAATTTATGCCTACCGATATTGTTATGCCCCAAATGGGCGAGTCCATTTTTGAAGGGACCATCACCAAATGGCTGAAGAAGCCAGGTGACAAAGTGCAGCGCGACGAGCCGCTGTTTGAGATCTCTACCGACAAGGTGGATGCCGAAATCCCCGCTCCTGCTTCCGGTATCCTCCAGGACATTAAAGTGGTCGAGGGAAACACGGTGCAGGTGAACACGGTGGTAGGAACGATTGCAGGGGATGGCGAAGCTACCGCACCGCCGCTCGCGAAGCCTTCTCCTGTTCAGGCGCCGCCCGCGAAGGCAGAACCGAAGCCTGCTACACCGGTTGCTCCGGTTGAACGCCAGACGATTCCGGAGCCTGCACGCGAAGAAGAGGACGATCACGCGCGCTCCTCGCCCCTGGTTCGCAAGATTGCTCGCGAACATAACGTAAACCTGTCTCAGGTGTCAGGCACCGGCATGGGCGGCCGCATCACCAAGCAAGACATTATGGCGTTTCTGGAGAAGCCGGAAACGGAAAAGCCGGAAACCGCAGCCGCGCCAGCTGTTTCTACCCGCGTGAGCGCGCCTGCGACTTCATCGGCCGCATCTTCGGCGGGGCCTGCCACGGCTACGCCGGCCGCCGTTCCCGGCGACATGGTGCCGATGACGCAGATGCGCAAGATCATCGCCCAGCGGATGATCGAATCCCGTCGCACCAGCGCCCACGTCCATTGCATGTTCGAAGTCGACATTACCCGCATCGTGCAACTCCGCAATAAAACCAAGGCGGGTTTTGAGCAGCGTCATGGGGCGCGACTCACGTTCATGCCGTTCTTCGTCCGCGCCGTGATTATCGCGTTACAACAGTTCCCGATTGTCAATGCCTCAATTGAAGGCGAAAATATCCGATATCACCGCCACGTCAATGTGGGCATTGCGGTCGCGCTCGATTGGGGACTCATCGTGCCCGTGCTGAAGAATGCCGACGAACTGAATTTCCTCGGGCTGCAACGCGGCATCTCCGACCTGGGTGAGCGGTCGCGCTCGAAGAAGCTCAAACCTGAAGAGGTGGAGGGATCGACCTTCACGGTGACGAACCCCGGGCAGTTTGGCGCGGTCTTTGGGTTGCCGATTATTAATCAACCGAATTCCGCAATCCTAGGGGTGGGCGGCATCACCAAAACTCCGCTCGTGGTCACTGACAATGACGGCAATGACTCGATCGCTATCCGCTCCGTCGTTCATCTGACCCTCGGCTATGACCATCGTCTGATCGACGGCGCAGTTGCGGATCAGTTCATGGCTTTTGTGAAGAAGACACTGGAGAGCTGGAGCGAAGAGGTTGGATAACAACCAGACGTGTGGTTATCGACGCAGCGAAGGCTCAGGTCCTACTTGGCCTTCGCCCACACCGAAGCATTTAAGCACTCCACTGCGCCGTCGATCACCTTTCCCAAACCATCCGTAAACTTTGCCTGATCCACGATCTGCCGATTGGCAACCGCGCTGCTCATCGACAATGCTGCCTGCAAGAATGACAACGCGGCGTCTTTCTTCTCCGCTCCGGTGCGATGGTTGAACAAGCCCTCAATCCCGTTCACCACTGCGGGGACGAAGGCAATCGTCTGTAGGAGTGTGGTTAGAAAATTCATTGCCGTAGCTCCTGAATTGTTTGGAAGGCTTGGGATGTGTTGGCACAAAGTGGATCTGATTCAAAACAACCGGCGGACGAAAGAGGGTTTAGTCTATTTCGGGAAACCGCTCAGCACTGCTTTGGCGAGATACATGATCATCGCAAATAGAGCACTTAGGGCCAGCCCGCCAACTGCACCTGCCACTCCCGAAGTCACTGATGATCTGCCTTGGCGGGTGGACAGGGAGGCGTTCACTTCGTCTCGCCACTTGTTGTTTTCCCTGGTTTGGCTGTCGTACACTTCGCGACCGACAAAACTTGCTTCTTTCTGCCGGGCATCCTCGTGTGCATGATTCAAGAGATCCAGGCGCCGAAGCATTTCGATATGGTCCAGTTCCAGCGCTCTTTCGGCCAACTCAAAACGCAGGTCGATGAAGGTTTTCCGTTGCGCCCCCATTTCATGCTCGAGGGCGAGCAGCGCGAGCAGATGTTCCTTCAGGGATACCGAATTACTCTGGTCATTCAGATTCACAAGACACCCCTCATTGAAACCGGTTGTTCGCCAGTCGTATCGCCAGCGGCTGCTTGCTAACGCAAGCGCTGCGCAGAAATGTTTGAATGTGTTCGTCCAGGCCCGCTTATAGCGGGTAATTGTCCAGGTGGAGGGCCGCGGTGTATCTGGAGTATTTTGGCGGTACCGACCCATCGTACTGTTGCAGGTAACAATCCTGCACACGAGCCAGTCGCGGAATGACAAAAGTCTGGGTCGTGAACCGACCTACCAAGTTTCGGTCATTCCCCGGTCCCCATCCGGCGTCGCTCCAGCGAACTTCAATTCCGCCTCCGCTGGGTGGCGCCACACCTGCATCGACGCTGACCGTGGTTGA
>Ga0307476_10001937_pt1 | contig 12448 bp, 12 predicted proteins | sample atmos_gasesECM2C_2_FD_203314 | JGI IMG/M metagenome (GOLD analysis project Ga0307476, IMG submission 203314) | Hardwood forest soil microbial communities from Morgan-Monroe State Forest, Indiana, United States - atmos_gasesECM2C_05 | ecosystem: Environmental > Terrestrial > Soil > Temperate... | reverse complement strand
GCTCGGGGGTGAGGAGAGCGCGGTAGGCGTCGAGACCGTCGGGTCCGGCGAGGAGGGCCTCGGGGGGCTCCCACTGGGTGACCTCGGGCTGGAGGTACGGCCAGTCGCGCCCGGCGACGTAGGGGAGGTTGGCGAGGACCAGATCGAAGTGCTCGTTTTCGGGCAGGGTGCCGGGGACGAAGCGCACCCGGTCGGCGAGGCCGAGGCGGGCGGCGTTCGCCCGCGCCACTTCGAGCGCCCCAGGCGACGTATCGGTCGCAACGACCTCGCACTCCGGCAGCTCATCCGCCACCGCCAGCGCGATTGCGCCCGAACCAGTGCCCACGTCCAGAACCCGCCCCGGCCGGCGCTCCATCGCCACTTCGACCAGCAACTCGGTCTCCGGCCGGGGAATCAGCACCCGCCCGTCAACCGCCAACTCGATGCTCCGAAAGCCTTTCCGTCCCAGGATGTACGCGACCGGCTCGCGTCGCAGCCGCCGCCGCACCATCCCCCCAAACGCCCGCGCCGCGCCAGCCGGCACCCCAGCATCGGGATCGGCCACCAACGCCGCCCGCCCGAGCCCCATCGCCTCACCCAGCAGCAGTTCCGCGTCGAGCCGCGCTTCCTCCACGCCGGCAGCCGCCAGCCCATCGATCGACGCACTCAGCGCTTCACGAACGGTCGCCGTCCCTCGCACCGCCACCGCCATCTCAGCCGACAGCAGCGGTCTCGAGCCTCTGCCGCTTCTCCTCCGCGCTGAGCGCGTCGGTGAACTCCGACAGGTCGCCACCCAACACACCGTCGAGATTGTGCGAGGTGAGCTTGATCCGGTGGTCGGTGACCCGCCCTTGGGGGAAGTTGTAGGTGCGCACCTTCTCCGAGCGCTCGCCGCTGCCGACCTGAGCCTTGCGCTCGGAGGCGATCTTCGCCTGCTGCTCGGCGATCTCGCGCTCGAGCAGCCGCGCCCGCAGCACCCGCATCGCCCGCTCGCGGTTTTGAAGCTGGGACTTCTCGTCCTGCATCGAGACCACGATCCCGCTCGGTTTGTGGGTGATCCGCACCGCCGAGTCGGTGGTGTTGACCGACTGCCCACCGGGACCGGAAGAGCGGTAGACGTCGATCTGAAGATCGTTCTGGTCGATCTGCACGTCGACCTCCTCCGCCTCGGGAAGCACGGCGACGGTCGCCGTCGAGGTGTGGATCCGCCCCTGCGACTCGGTCTCGGGCACGCGCTGGACCCGGTGGGTGCCGCCCTCGAACTTGAAGACCGAGTAGGCGCCCTCGCCGCGGACTTCGAAGGTGACCTCCTTGAACCCGCCCGCCTCCGACGAGGACTGCGAGAGGACGTCGGTGCTGAAGCCACGCTCCTCCGCGTAGCGGGTCAGCATCTTGTAGAGGTCGCCGGCGAACAGCGCCGCCTCGTCGCCGCCGGCGCCGGCGCGGATCTCGACGATCACGTTCTTGGCGTCGTTGGGGTCGCGCTCGACCATCGCCAGCCGGATCTCCTCTTCGAGCTCCTCGAGCCGGGCCGGCGCCTGCTCCGCGACCTTGCGCAGCTCCTCGTCCTCGCCTTCGGCGAGCAGCTCCTTCGCCCCTTCGAGGTCGTCCTTCAGGGTCGCGTACTCGCGCGCCAGCTCACGCGCCGGCTGCAGCTCCCGGTACTCGCGCCCAACCTCGGCGTAGCGCTCGCGATCGCCGATCACCTCGGGATCCGACATCAGCGCCTCCAGCTCAGAGAAGCGCGCCTCGATCTGTTCGACCAACTGCTCGATCATCGTTTCCAAACCCTAGACGGCGAAAACCAAGCAGGTCGGGGGACGCAGGGAAGTGAGGCGAGGGGAGCGCACTCCGGTGCGTGACCCGAGCCGAACGACCGAGGACCCCGAGATGCGCCGGTTTGCAGCCGTCTAGGCGACGATCTCGATGTGCTGCTGCTTGGCGGCCTCCTCGGGAGTCTCCCGAGCGAGGACGGCGTTGAGCGAGGCGATCGCCACCTCGAGCTGCTCTTCGTCGGGCTCACGGGTGGTCAGGTTCTGCAGCATCAGCCCCGGCCACATCACCGCCCGCACCCAGGCTTTGCGCCGGTTTTTCCCGGCCCACTTGATCACCTCGTAGGAGAGGCCGGCGATCAGCGGGATGCCGAGGATCCGCGAGAGCACCAGCCAGTACCAGGCCGGCAGCCCGATCGGGGCGAAGACGAAGATCGCCAGCACCATCACGATCAGCAGGAAACTGGTCCCGCAGCGCGGGTGCAGGCGCGAGTAGAGCTTCGCCCGCGCGGGCGTCAGCTCGTCTTCGGCCTCGTAACAGGAGATCGTCTTGTGCTCGGCCCCGTGGTACTCGAAGACGCGGCGCAGGTCGGGCAGTTTGCTGATCGCGGCGATGTAGCCGATGAAGATCGCGGTCCGCAGGACGCCCTCGATCAGCCAGAAGAGGAAGGCCGAGCCGAGCTGGTCCTTGATCAAGCTGGTGAGGCCGACCGGGACGACGAAGAAGAGGCCGACCGCGAGCAGCAGCGAGAAGGCGATCGTCAGCCCCCACATCCAGCCGCCGATTTCTTCCTTCTCGCCCTCCTCGTCCTCCTCGAGCTGGGCGTTGGCGGAGATCGCCAGCGCTTTGAAGCCGATCTTCATCGACTCGCCGAGGGCGACGACGCCGCGGATGATCGGCAGGCGCCAGATCCGGTGCCGCTGGGCCCAGGGCTTGACCGTGTCGGACTCGATCTCGATCTGGCCCTCTGGCGTGCGGACGGCGACGGCCCAGACCGTGACGCCGCGCATCATCACTCCCTCGAGCACCGCCTGGCCGCCGACCGGCGCGTCGCGTTTGGCGACGAGGGCGCCGTCGGGCATGCGCAGCGGGTCGCCGCCGTTCGCGGACCCAGCGTTTGACGCCTCGTCGCCGGCAGGGGCCTGCGCGGCCCTCGTCAAGCCCGCCGGCGGGCTCACTTCCTACTTCCCGGCCCGGTGCTTTGCGGCGCGGCGCTGGAAGCGCTCGACGCGGCCGCCGGTGTCGACAAGCTTCTGCTTGCCCGTGTAGAAGGGGTGGCACTCGGAGCAGAGCTCGACGTGCAGGTCGTCCTTGGTCGACCGCGTGTAGAACTGGTTGCCGCACGAGCAATGCACGTTGGCGAGGGTGTACTCGGGGTGAATATCGGTCTTCATCTCTTTTAAGAATAGAGAACCGCGCAAGCGCTGCCGATAGAGCCGTGTGAGCCTCGCTTACGCACACGCCCAGAACGATGAGAAGAGGGTCCTGCGCGCCGTTCTCGGTGCCTTCCTGTTTGGCGGCACGGCGCTGATCGCCCTCCATAACTGGTTCGGCCTGGCCGACTCGTTCGGCGACTTCTTCAACGGCCCGCTCTACGACGCGGTCGTCCTCAGCGCCGCCATCGCCTGCCTGCTGCGCGCCCGCCGCGGCGGGCGCGAGCGCGCCGCCTGGGCGATGATCACCGCCACCCTCCTGACCCAGGCGACGACCGAGCTCTGCTGGACGGTCTTCTACGAGGGCAGCCCCTCGCCGCCCTACCCGTCGTTCTGCGACCTCGGCTGGCTCGCCTTCTACCCGCTGGCGACGGCCTCGGTCCTGCTGATGGTCCGCGCCCGCTCGCGGGCGCTCGACTGGCGGCTCTGGACCGACGGCCTGATCGCCGCGCTCGGCACCGGCGCCCTCGGCGCCGCCTTCGTCTTCGAGTTCGTCGCCGCCCGCACCACCGGCAGCACGCTGCAGCAGGTGGTGACGCTCGCCTATCCGCTCGGCGACGTCTTCATGCTCTCGCTGGTCGTCGGCGTGATCGCGCTGACCGGCTGGCGGCCGGGGCGGACCTGGTCGCTGCTGCTGCTCGGGATCGTCGCCCTCGTCTTCGCCGACATCACCAGCAGCCTCGAATCGAGCGGCCTCGAAATCTCCGGCGAAGGCTGGGTGACGCCGATCTACATGCTCGGTGCGGTCTGCATCGGGATCGAGGCCTGGCAGCCGCGGGCGGAGCCGATCCAACGCGCGACCCGGGTCGACGACTGGCGCGAGCTGATGGTTCCCGGCCTCTTCGCCGTGATCACGATCTGCCTCTTCGTGATCCAGTACATGCACGAGGTCAGCGCCCTGACCGCAGTCCTCTCGGCGGCGACGATGCTGGCGATCGTCGCCCGGCTGACCGTCAGCGTGCTCGACAACAAGCGGCTGCTGGAAGCGGTGCGGACCGACCAGCTGACCGGCCTCGCCAACCAGGGCGCCCTGCGGATCGACCTCGAGGCGCACTGTCGCCGCGCCGAGGAGCAGCCGGCGACCTTGCTGCTGCTCGACCTCAACGGGTTCAAGGGCTACAACGACACCTTCGGCCACCCCGCCGGCGACGCGCTGCTGGCGCGGCTCGGGGCGCAACTGCGCGACGCGGTCGCCGAGAGCGGCTGCGCCTACCGGATCGGCGGCGACGAGTTCGCGGTCCTGATCGATTGCACCGGCTCCTGTGCCGAGCGGGCAACCCGGCGAGCCAGCGAAGCGCTCAGCCTGCGCGGCGAAGGCTTCGTGGTCGGCGCCGCCTGGGGTGCGGTCACGATCCCGGCCGAGGCGGCCACGGCCACGGCGGCCCTGCAGCAGGCCGACGTCCGCATGTACGCGCAGAAGCAGTCGCGCCGGGACTCAGAGCGCCGGCGGCACCCAGAAGCCATCCAGTAGAGCGACGAGAATCGCCGTCACCTCGGCCCGGCTGGCGGGGTCGTCAGAGCGGGCAACCAGCATCGCCGCCTCGTCGAGGGCGCCGAGCAAGAGGTGCGCGGTGGGTCCGACCGGCAGCTGGCGGATCTCCCCCGCCTCGATCGCCGCCGCCAGGCTCGCTTCGATCAGGCCGAGCCCGTTGGCGGCGCCGATCTCGCGCCAGCGATCCCAGCCGAGCACCGCCGGGGCGTCGTGGAGGGCGATCTGGCGCAGCTCGGGCTCGGCGCACTCGTCGAGAAAAGCCTCGATCCCGGCCTTCATCGCCTCGATCGGGCTGTGCAGGTCGGAGTCGAGAACGATGTGGGCGACACGTTCGGTCGACTCCGCCTCGAGCCGTTCGTAGACCGCCTCCAGGAGCTCGGCCTTGCCGCCGAAGTGGTGGTAGAGCGCACCGCGGGTGACCCCGGCCTCGCGCACGATCTCCTCGGCGGAGACCCCCTCGTAGCCCTTCTCGGTGAAGAGCCGGCGGGCGGCGGCGATCAACGCGTTGCGGGTCGCCTCCGACCGCTCGGCTTGACTTCGGCGTTTTACATTCATACGGTATGTATCTTAGTCAAGAATCATGAACATGAAAAAGGGAAAAACAGATCCAGCCACGGCCTCATGGTCGGATGGGAGGCACCATGACTGACGAGCGCAAAGAGATCGATCTGCCGGCGGGAAGGATCCGCTATCGGGAGGCGGGAACCGGACCAAAGAGCGTCGTCTTCGTCCACGGCTACCTCGTCGACGGCCGGCTCTGGGGCGGCGTCGTCGACCGCCTCGCGGGCCAGTGCCGCTGCATTGCCGCCGACTGGCCGATCGGCTCGCAGCAGATCGCGATGAAGCCCGATGCCGACCTCTCTCCCCCCGGCCTGGCGGCGATCATCGCCAGCCTGCTCGACGCGCTCGAGCTGGAGGACGTGACGATCGTCGGCAACGACTCCGGCGGCGCCATCTCCCAGATCCTCGTCACCCGCCACCCGGAGCGGATCGGCCGCCTCGTCCTCACTAACTGCGACACCCACGAGAACTTCCCGCCGGGAATCTTCAAGGCGATGCCGCCGCTGGCGAAACTGCCGGGCGGGATGACGGTGCTGTCGCTGCCGTTCCGCATCCCCGCCATGGGCCGCCGCGCCTTCAAGCCGTTCGCGAAGACCCGAATCCCCGACGACCTTGTCGCCTCCTGGCTCTCGCCCTCGATGCACGACCGCGGCGTCTTCCGCGACCTGAAGAAGGTCACCAGCGGGATGAACAAGCGCTACACCTTGGAAGCGGCGACGAAGCTGCGCGGCTCGCAGCTGCCAATCCTGCTGACCTGGGCCCCGGGCGACAAGCTCTTCCCGATCTCCTACGCGGAAAGGCTCGCGGGAGAAGCGGGGAACGCGCGCATCGTCACGATCCCCGACGCCAACACGTTCGTTCCACTTGACCAGCCGCAACGCGTGGCGGACGAGATTGCGCAATTCGCGCAAACGAGTTAGACACCGTTTTCCCCAAATTCCCGGCTTTTTCGCAAAGTGCAGGTTTTTCGTCCGACAGAGGGTGGAGCATTCCGGCGACCCCTCACGGGACCCCTACAGGACGGAGAGCTATGTCACAGCAGATCTTCGACCAGGACCGGCCAAGGAGCACGATGGCACAGCGGCTCGACGAAGCGTTCGCGGGCTGCGACGTGTGGACGGTGGCACCGCCGACTCAGCGGCGGAGCACCCTCGACCTCAGCCCCCGTGCCTCGAGCTCCTCGAGGATCCTCGGCAGCGCCGCCACGGTGCGCACCCAGGAGTCGCGCGCGCTGTAGTAGTCGGCGTCATGCAGCAGCAGGATGTCGCCGGCGACGACGTCGCCAGTTAGTCGATGCGTGATCGAGTCGGGCGTCGCTCGCGCTTTCCAGTCCCTCCCCCACTGCGACCAGAGAACCGGCCGCCAACCGCGGCTGCGGATCGCCCGCAGGCCGACGGCGCTGAAGATCCCGTAGGGCGGGCGGTAGTCGGCAATCGCCTGGCCGCCGGCCTCCTCGATCGCCGCCCGCGCCCGCTCGGCGTCGTCGAGCAGCGAGCGCGAACTCAGCCGCAGCTGGTTGCGGTGGCGGTGGCAGTGCAGCTCGACCCGGTGGCCGGCGGCGACGATCTCCGCCACCAGCGCCGGCCGGCGCTCGACCTGCTCGCCGACGAGAAAGAAGGTCGCCTCGGCTCCCGCCTCGCGCAGCAACTCAAGCACGGCGGGAGTGCCCTGCGGGTGGGGGCCGTCGTCGAAGGTGAGCGCGACGTGGTCCGTCCCCTCCTCACGCAGCTTGACCCCAAGCGCGTTGCCGAGCGGCTGCACGACCGGCGCCAGCGCCGGGACCGAGTTGAGCGCGCCCGCGACCGCGGCCGCGGCGGTACCCGCGCCGACCGCGAGCGCAGCCGTCAAGGACCGGTGCTGGCGCCCGTCGCGGCGGCTTCGGCTTCAGCCGGTTCGATCTTCTTCGCCGCCGGCTCCGCCGTCGCCTGATCGTTGTCGGTGCCGAAGTGAATCCGGCTGGTGACCGGCCTCAGCGGCTTCAGCGGGCTCTCGCTCTTGACCAGGGAGAGCACGAGGACGATCGCGACCGCGACCGCAGCGACCGCCGCCGCGACCCGCTCGGTGCGCAGGCGCCAGACCGGCTGCGGCTTGATCCGCGGCCGCACCGCGAGCGCCTGGGCGGCAATCGAGGGCAGCGAAGCGAAGGACGAGTCGGGCGAGCGCCGTTCGCCGGTGACGTGGCGCAGCATCGACTCGAGCTCGTGGTTGGAGCGCGCGACTTCGGCCAGGCCGAAGCGCTCGAAGGAGGCGTTGTTGGCGCGCAGGTGGCCGGCGTTGAAGCCGTAGGAGACGACCGGGCAGCCGCGGATGTGGGCCTCGAGCACGGTGAGGCCGGCGGTGGCGTGGATCATCGCGTCGGAAGCGGCCATCCAGTCGCTCATCTGCTCGGTGAAGCCGAGGATGCGGACCTGCTCGTTCTCGCCGAAACGGCTTTCGAGCCGTTCGCGGGCGCCCTCGTTGCGGCCGGTGATGCAGACCACCATGGTGTCGCCGTCGGCGAGTGCCGAGTCGATCGCGCCCTCGAGGTCGCCGATCCCCCAGCCGCCGCCGGAGACCAGCACCATCCGCGCGTGGGCGGGAACGTCGAGGGCCTCGCGGGCGTCGCGGCGGGTGCGCGGCATCAGGAACTCGCGCGAGATCGGCGGCCGCGCCCAGCGGACGCTGCCGGGGCCGGCCAGCTTCTCGACTTCCTCGATCGACTCCGGATGGGTGACGTAGTGCATGTCGACGCCGGAATGGACCCAGTAGCGCAGCCCGGCCAGGTCGGTGATCGCCGACTGCACCGGGATCGCCAGGCGGCGGTTCTCGCGCAGCATCCCGAGCACGGCGGTGGTTCCCGGGTAGGTCGAGATGACGACGTCGGGATCGTGCTGGGCGATCAGGCGCATGAGGCCGCGAGCGCCGAGCAGGTACATCAGGTGATGCGCCAACCAGCGGGTCGGGGCGAACTTCGAGATCAGCCAGTACTGGATGTCGAACAGCCAGTTCGCCCAGCGGAAGGTGAAGCGCGAGCCGCCGCGGACCACCGCGGACAGCAGCTTGCCCATCGCCTCGAGGCCGTTGTCGATCTCGACCTTCGCCGTCGGCACTTCCTCTTCGAGGTCGGCCTTGATCACCCGCGCCGGCAGGTCGTGGCCCTCGCCGATGTCGGCGGTCAGGATCAGGACCCGCGGCTCGCGCTCCTCGAAGCGGGCGGCGCCGGCCAGGAGGGCGCCGGCGGCGTGTTCGTTGTCGCCCATCGAAGGCTGTTTGCCCGGCACCGGGTCCGGCGGCCGCGTCGTGCAGCGCACCCACTCGACGTACTTGCGCACGCCTGCTTTGAAGCTCGTCTCCGCTTTCCAGCCGAGCTCCTCGAGCGCGCGCTCGTTGGAGATCGTCTTGCCGGGGAAGTCGCCCGGACGCGGCGGCGTGTGTTCGATCTCGCAGGTGTCGACGTTTTCCTGGACCCGCTCGGCGATTTCGAGGATCGTCACGACCTCGTCGCCGGAGAGGTTGTAGGTGCGGCCGGCGGCCGCCGGGGCGAGGGCGGCGACGATCCCGTCGGCGAGGTCCTCGACGTAGATGAAGCTGCGGGTGGTGCTGCCGTCGCCGGCGATCGTCAGCGCCTTGCCTTCGAAGGAGAGGTCGGTGAACTTGGCGACGACGCCGGCGGCGCGGGCGCGCGGCCCGTAGGGGATGCCGAAACGGAGGACCGTGTACTCGAGGTCGTAGAGCTCGGAGTAGCCGGCACAGTAGGTCTCGCCGGCGAGCTTGGTCGCGGTGTAGAGGTGGCGCGGCGCCGGGATCGCGGTTTCCTCGTCGACCTCCTGCTCCGGGCAGTCGCTGTAGACCCAGGTCGTCGAGCCGTAGACGACGCGGCCGACTTTGGCGCGACAGGCGGCCTCGAGCACATTGAGGGTGCCGCGGGTGTTGACCTCCTCGGCGAGGACCGGGTCGGCGAGGACGTGGCCGACGTCGGCGACGGCGGCGAGGTGGATGACGGCGTCGCAGTCGCGCATCGCGAGGTCGAGGTTGGCGGCGTCGGTGATCGAGCCGGTGAAGGTCTCGACCTCGAGCGGCGAGTGATAGGGCGAAGCGCTGAGGTCGAAGATCCGCGGCGTCATCCCGCGGTCGAGCAGACGATCGACGACGTGCGATCCGATGAAGCCACCGCCTCCAGTGACCAGGACCCTCATCTAGTTCCCTCCTTGCGCCAGCGCCGCCTCGCGGCTCTCCGGTCGGTAGTAGAGCGGGACGCACCAGTGGTTCTCTGCCACCCAATCGGTGTTGGGCAGCTCGTCGGAGCGGCCCATGATCCGGTGACACGGCTGGTCGTAGACCTTGCCGGTGCTCTTCTCGAGCTCTTCGAAGACGATGTACTTGTAGTAGCCGGAGGTCATCCCGTCCGGCATTTCCAGGCGGGCCGGGTGGACGGGGTCGAGGTGCTCGCGCGCGTACTCGTTCTTCCAGGCGACGATCTCCTCCATCCGTTCGGCCTGGACCAGGGCCAGCGCCGCGGTGAACTCGCTCATCCGGAAGTTGAGGCCGTCGACCTCGTGCTCGAACTTGCCGTAGTTGCGGAACTTGGCGGCGAACTCGATCAGGCCCTCGTCGCCGGAGACGAGCACGCCGCCCTCGCCGGTGGAGACGGTCTTGGTCGCGTAGAGCGAGTAGACGCCGGCGTCGCCGTAGGCGCCCGGCTTGCCGCCGTTCCACTCGGCGCCGTGGGCGTGGGCGCAGTCCTCGAGCAGGAAGATGCCTTCGGCTCCACAATATTCGGCGATCTTCTCCGCGTCGAAGGCGATGTGGCCACCGATGTGGACCAGGATCGCGGCCCGCGGCTTGTGCTTCTCGGCCTTGCGCTCGAAGTCCTCGAAGGACATGCAGAGGTCCTCGCGGTTGCAGTCGACGAACTCGACCCCGGCGCCGGCGCCGATCGCCGCCAGCGGCGAGGCCATGAAGGTGTTCGAGGGGCAGAGCACGGTCTCCCCTTTGACGCCGGCGTACTCGAGCGCGGCAAGGGCGCCCCCCGCCCAGCTCGAGAGGCCGAGACTGGGCAAGCCGTTCCACTGTGCCCAGCGCTCCTCGAAAGCTTTGAGCTTGGCCCCCTCGGACCACTGCTCGGAATCGAGAACCTCGGTCCAAAGCTCGAACAACCTGGCGCGATCGCGATGATCGAACCCGATCGCGAACTTGCTCGCGTCGGGCCGGATTTTCTCGGCGGACCCTATGGTCGGCTCCTTAAGTGATGTGACGGGGGCTTGTGCTCGAACGGAGTTGACGGATTACGGGATCGAGCGCGCGCAAGGCTACCAACGAATCCGGACCCACCACGCGCCTCTAGACGAGTTTTAGGGTCCGCTGAGGACGCAAATCAGGGTCCGCGCAGGGCTAATCGCTCGCGTGGGCGCTCTCGAGCACCGCCCCGACCGCTTTCGAGCCCGCCAGCAGGACCGTCCCCCCCAGCGCGACGAGCATGAAAGCGACGAGGGCGGCACCGTCGAGCGGGGTCGTCGACCAGTCCTCGCCGAAGATCAGCGGCGCCAGGATCACCGGCACCAGGACCTGGATCGCGAACATCACCGGCGCCACGTGGGTCGCCGGCCGCTTTTGCAACGCGCTCATCTCGCTCAATAGCGCCAGCCCCTCGGAAGCAGCAGCGGTGGCGAGCCAGACCGCGGCAACCAGGATCGTGCCGTCGGAGAGCTCGTCGGTCAGCAGCTTGCTGGTGATCGCCGTCCAGGCGTAGCCAAAGCCAGCACTGACTATCGCCAGGGTCGCGGCCGAGGAGCCGCGCCCACGCAGAGCGTAAGGCGCGAACATCGGGATCGCGACCAGCCCCAGCGAGAGGGCGATCGCCCAGGTCGCGGCATGCTCGGTGGTGCGGTCGGGAGCCGCCCACGCCACCCCGGCGGCGCCGGCGACGATCGCGGTGACGGCCGCGTACTCGCGCAGCCCCGGCTTCTCCCCCAGCCGCGTCACTCCCAGCCAGAGCAGGACCACGAGGCCGCTGGCGAGGCAGGGCTGGACCACGGTCAGCGGCGCCAGCAGCAGCGCCACGATCTCCAACGGCCAGCCCAGCAACCCGAGCCCCGTCGCCCCCAGCCATTTGCGGTTGCGAACCAGTTTGCCGATCAGCGAAACTCGCAGTGAGTGCTCCTGCGGCACGTCCCGCGCCTCCATCGCCTGCAGCGCGATCGAGGTGTTGTAAAGGACGGAGGCGCCTACCGCGCAGACGATCCCAAGGCCGAGCACTGCGCGACCTTAGTCGCTCAGGCCGCCGGCAGAGCGCGATCTCGATTGGATCGATGAACGTATGCAGAGATTCGTGAATAGGTACGATCGGTTTTTCGTGGACCTGCGGCGGAAATCAAGCCTGCGCCTCGGCCCGGTAGCGGCCTGGGCCGTACTGGGAGCCCTCGTGATCGTGCTTGTCGGCTGCGGCGGTTCGGATTCGGGCGGCGGCACCGCCCAGCAGCAAGAACTGGAACAGGCGCGGCGCGAAGGCGCGGTGGCCGCCCACCGTCAGGAGCGAATCGCCGAACTGCAGCGGCCCGAAGTCTCCCAGGCCTCGCGAACCTTCCACTCGCCCAGCCGCAACATCGGCTGCGCGATCCTGCCTGACGGCGCCCTCTGCTCCGTCGTCACCTCCAACGAGACCTTCGTCTTCAATCATGGCGCGCCGGCATCGATCGAACCGGGCGCCGTACTCTCGGGGAGCGCCGGTGACCTGGCGCCCTACGGCTCAACCGTACGGGCTGGGTCAATCGTCTGCTCGATTCCGGCCGCCCCCGAAAGACGCGGCGTCACCTGCTCCGATTCCGCCACCGGCCACGGCTTCGAGGCCAGCAGAATCGCAGCCCGTCAGTCGACCTACTGAGCCGCGCCGAGGCGCTCAGGTCTCTTGGTACAACGGGCCGTCGCCGCCCTCGGGAAGGGTGAGGCGACCGCCCTTGGCGGTGATCGCACCGCACTGGACGCAGTTGGAGGCGGTGACGTGGACGTCGACCTCGGCCGCCCCGTTTTCGAGCTGCTCGTCGGGGATCTCGTAGACCTGCGCCGGGCACATCGAGACCCAGGTCTGGGCCACCTCGCGCGGCACGTGGGTCTGGATCCGGACGTGGTTCGGCGCATCGTCGCGGGTCGCGTTGCCGGAGAGGAAGACCGAGTCGAGCTTGGCGAAGGTGAGCTCGTTGTCGGGCTTGACGTACATCTCGCTCGCCTTGCCCAG
>Ga0307476_10001935_pt1 | contig 12454 bp, 9 predicted proteins | sample atmos_gasesECM2C_2_FD_203314 | JGI IMG/M metagenome (GOLD analysis project Ga0307476, IMG submission 203314) | Hardwood forest soil microbial communities from Morgan-Monroe State Forest, Indiana, United States - atmos_gasesECM2C_05 | ecosystem: Environmental > Terrestrial > Soil > Temperate... | reverse complement strand
TATAAATATTAAAATATTTGATATCTCAGGTAATCTTATTAAAGAATTTCCTACTTTAAAAGCGACTGCTAATTATTTCAATGTTACTAGTAAAAGTATAAGTCAAGTTTTGAATAGAAATTTACCCTACCATGGTTTTATTTTAAAATATGAAATTTAAAATAAAAATAAATTGTGAGTATACAATAGTAATAATAATAAATTAATTAAGATTTTTAGTAATATTAAAATAGTATCTAAAGAGCTCAATGTACCTTATACAACTTTATACAGATATATAAAATCCGGTAAAATTTATAAAAATAAGTATATTTTTTCTAGAAATAGAGAAACTCTGTAAATATATATTCTTATTTGTTTTATAATTTAATAAATATAATAATAATAATAATACAAATTATTAATTTTAATTTGTTTTATAACTTGATAAATACAATAGAAATTTTTAAGTGATGAATTATTTAAGAATTCATATTTTTAGAAATGGGATCCAGAACCCTTTTAATACTAATCTCTTATTTTTTACTTTAATAAATAATAAAATGTAATTTTTATATGATTATGATGTAAATGGTTTACACTTTGATTGCAGATCTTAAGTATGAGGTTCAATTCCTCCATAATCTTTTGGTAAGGAAAACTCTATAAACATTTATTGAATTTTATATTTTTTTGTGCTATAATTTAAGAAAAATAATTAAAATTATTAAGTAATATATATATAAAAGGGATTAATTTAATGGTAAAATAACTAGTTTACACCTAGAATAAATAGGTTCGATTCCTATATTCTTTATCTTAACTAATAACGTCTTTTTTTAGTTCATAATCTACAAGTTGTAAATAATTTAAGTAATAATATTAAAGTTTAAAATGGATTTATTGTAAAATATTCTGATTTTTATAAAGAATTTATTTTGGAGGTTATACATCTATTTTAAAGGGAATTTGACTGAAGGGTTAAAGTGACTAAATTGAAGTTAGTTGAGAATTTATTTTTCTTTAGAGGTTCGAATCCTTTAATTTCCGCTTAGTACAATCTTATACTAAATATTAGAGAACCAGTCTCTTTTTATTAAATAAATAATAATATAAAAATGAATAATGAAAATAATATGAATATAATACCTGTTAAATCCTATTTAAATGCAAAAATTAATAAAGAAAAGATTATTAAAGATAATAGGGGGAAATGCGGAATATATCGTTGAACTAATTTAATAAATAGTAAAAGTTATATAGGTTCCGCTATAGATTTAGGTAATAGGCTTAATATGTATTATCATTTATTTACTCTTGAAAAATTGTTAACTCGAGGAAATAGTGCAATATATAAAGCAATATTAAAATATGATCATTCCAATTTCAGTTTAGATATACTAGAATATTGTGAACCCAAGTTATTAATAACTAGAGAACAATACTATATTGATTTATTGAAACCTAAATATAATATCTTAAAAACGGCTGGTTCAAAATTTGGCCATAGGTCATCTGAAGAAACAAAATTTAAATTAAGTATGGCAAATAGAGGTAATAAAAATTATATGTTTGGAAAAAACCACACAGAAGAAACTAAAAAGAAACTCTCGGAATCTATTAAATTATATAAAAAATTTAATAAAACAACAGATGAAACTAAGTTAAAAATGTCTTTAAGGTGTAAAGGTATAAAGATAAAGATCTTTGATAATTCAGGTAATCTTGTGAAAGAATTTCCTACTTTAAAAGCAGCAGCCATATATTTTAATATGCATGCTAAAACTATGAGTAGAGTTGTAGAAAAAAATTTACCCTATTATGGATTTACTTTTAAATTTGAAATTAATAATACTAGAATATGAGTACATAATAATAATAATAAATTAATTAAAATATTTGATACTATTGTAGCAACATCTAAAGAATTGAATATCCCGTGTACTACATTATCTAGGTATATTCAATCAAATAAATTATACAAAAATAACTTTTATTTTTATAAAAATAAAGTAACACCCACAACTTTGGCTGGCATATCAAATGATGAATTTACTTATAAATTTGAATTAAAAGATCTTAGAATATGAATATGCGATCCTAGTAATAAATTAATTGAAGTATTACAAAATATTAAAACAACAAGTGATAAATATGATATACCCTATAGGACCCTACAAAGATATATAAAATTGGGAAAGTTATATAAAAATAAGTTTTATTTTTATAAAAATAAAATAACTAATTAATTATTAATTAAGAAAATTTTGAAGTTATTTTATTAAAGAGAATTGCTTGAGCGGTTTAAAAGGCCTAGCTAGAAACTAGGTATGAATAATATTCATCGTAGGTTCAAATCCTACATTCTCTGCAGATTAAAGCTATATTAATTTATCCTTAGGCCATAATGATAAATTAACAAATATAGATTATTAACTATATCCAGGATTCGAATCCCTGATTTTCTGCGGCGTATTTAGTATTATATTACAAATAATATTAAGCTTATAGAAGTATGTTGTCTCTTTTTGTTAAATTAATAAAAATATAAATATGAATAATAATAATAATAAGTTTAATCCTAATTGAATAACAGGTTTTATTGAAGCTGAAGGGTGTTTTAGTATTACTTTATGTAAAGATATAAGACAAAAAGTAAAATGAAGAGTTCAGCCTAAATTTAGAATTAAATCACATAGCGGAGATGAAGATTTATTAAAAGCTATAATATTGTATTTTAACTGTAGGATTATTTATAGTTCTAAGTATAAATAGTCTAAAGAATATAAGAAAAATAACTTTTATGATGTGTAATATGAATATACGATTTTAGTATTATATTACAAATAATATTAAACTTAGAGAATATATGTCTCTTTTTATAAAATAAATAATAATAATACAAAAATGAATATAATAGAAGGTAAATTAAATCCTAATTGAATAACAGGTTTTATAGATGCTGAATGGTGTTTTTATGTATCTTTGGGTAAACCTAAAAGTTCTAAAGATAGTTGACGTATTTCAGCAAGTTTTCAAATAATGTTACACATTAAAGATAAGGATTTACTTTTAAATATTAAATCTTTTTTTAGTGAAATTGGCAGTGTAACTTATAGTAAAAATGTAGCAATTTATAGAGTTCAAAAATTACATGATATTAATAATATCATTATTCCTCATTTTAATAAATATCTTTTAATAACTCAAAAACAAAGTGATTTTCTTTTATTTAAAGATATTGTATATCTAATCTTTAATAAGCAACATTTAAATAAAGAAGGTTTAGTTAAGATACTGAGTTTAAAAGCTTCTTTAAACAAAGGTCTTTCAGATTCATTAATTACTTTTTTTCCTGATATAACTAAAGTTGAAAGATATAAAATTAATGCTACTAAACATATAGATTACAATTGACTTGCGGGTTTTGTTAGTGGTGAGGGTTATTTTAGAATCAATATCTATAAATCTAAGACTTGTAAAGCAGGCTATGCCATAAGATTAGAAATAAGTATTACTCAACACATTAAAGATGAAGTCTTAATTAATAATATTAAAGACGTTCTTAATTGTGGTTATATATATAAGTATTCGTATAAAAATCTTATATATTGAAAAATATCTAAATTTGAAGATATTTACGAAAAAATGATTCCCTTATTTAATCAATATAAAATTTGAGGAATTAAATTATCAAGATTTTTGTGAAGCTACAGAACTTATTAAAAAAAAAGATCATTTAAATTCAGAAGGGTTAAAAAAAATTTAATTAATAAAATCTAGGATAAATAGGGCTAGGTATTAAATTTGAATTAATTGATCAAATTTAAGTTGGTATTAAAAAGATTTAATATATTATTAAATAATAATAGGTTGAAGCCTATTATTATAATGGTACGGTTGAATATTTTAATGTAAGTACTCATTTTATATCTAAATGTGTTTGTTTTTAATAATATTAAAAGATTTTACTTTTGTAAAGATTATGTAAAAATGTAAATCTAATATTATTAATATATTACAAGTTGGGGCTGGACGGTTAAAGCGCCTCTTTTGGGAAGAGGACCTACTAGATTCGATTTCTAGCAACTTGACTCTAATTAAGTCAAAATATTAATTCTATTGCGATTTTTTAGATTGAATTAATGTAATTAAGAGATTAATTTTATATATTTAAATTTATAGGATAAATATATTTAAATATTAAAAACTTTTTAGTGATATAGTTGATACTAAATAAATATTTAGCATATAAAGAAATTATTATGGAATAACTAAGCTATGTATTAAAGAGATAATTTATCTGTTTAATTGAAGATATAAACTCTGAGAGAAATTAAGTAAATAAACGAAGTGAATTGAAATATCTTATTAGCTTCAGAAAAAAGAAATCAAAAGAGATTCTATAATTAGTGTAAACGAAAGTAGATTAGTCTATAAAATAAGTAAAATGGTAATAAAACTGTTTGAATATTATGGGGAACCTTCCTCAAAGACTAAATATAATACATAAGCAATAGTGAAAAGTACCGTGAGGGAAAGTAGTATGAAATAGTAGTTTTATAAGCAGCTCGAATTCTTTTAATAAAATAAGAGCGTACCTTTTGCATAATGGGTCACCAAGTTAATATTAAATGCGAGCAAAATATATTGCATAGTTAAACCGATCATAAAAAAAATGAATAGTATTTAATGTTAGACCCGAAGCCTAGTGATCTTACTATAATCAGTACTATAAAGGTGCGAACGGGTTATCGTTGCATAGATATCCGAAGAATTATGGTAAGTAAGTGAAAGACAATACTGACTAGGATAGCTGGTTTTCTGCGAAACCTATAATAGTAGGCAATTCAAGTTACATATAGCAGGTACAGAACTTAATCTCAGACAAGATGTATTATAAAAATACATTTTATTTTGTATATATTGGGGGATCGTAAAGATTTTATCAGTGAGTATGTAGACTCGGAATGGTAAATATGGATCTTGAATTATCAGACATAGAATGATAAGGTTGTATGTCAAAAGGGAAACAGCCCAAAACAAGAGTTAAGGTTCCAAAATTATTATTAAGTGAAATTAAGAAAGTCTTTATATAAGTCGACAAGGAGATGGGCTTAGAAGCAGTCATAATTTAAAGATCTCGTAACAGAGCACTTGTTAAATCTTAAAGGCATCGAAAATTTAACGGATCTAAATAATATACCGATATCTTGTCCATATTTAACCAAAATTTTGGTTAAATATTGGGGTAGCAGAACATTGAGTTAATATAAGGATTTTTTTTTATAAAAAAAAATTATAAGATAACTCAAGAGAGAATGGTGACATGAGTAACAATAAAGAAGTCTTAACAGACTCTCGCCTAAAGCTTATGGTAATAAGTGAAAGTTACGGCCTCTAAGTTTATAACCTGAAGGTTAAAACGATGAGAAAATCTTATTACTTTTAAAAACGACGTTTTTTAAGTGGAAAGTGTACTGGAAAATTAAGTAATAATATTATATATAAGATAATAAACTAAACAGATGAAGATTATATATAATTAAACCGTTCCTAGATACTGAGACAGGTTAGCTAGTAGAGAATACGAAGGCGGTAATGAGATAACAATCATAAAGGAACTCGGCAAATTGACTACGTAACTTAGGGATAAGGAGGTCTCATAGTATTGATTAATACCAAGTAAATGAGAAGAAGCATAAAATAATGTTGTACGACTGTTTAATTAAAACAAAGCACTTTGCAAAAAGACGATAAGTCTAAGTATTGAGTGTGATCTCTGCCCGATCCCGGCTGGTTAACGAATTAACTAAATTAAAAAAAATTTGGTTTTAAAGGAACCCCCGGTTAATGGCGGCCTTAACGTGAGGGTCCTAAGGTAGCGAAATACCTTGGCCGCTAAATACGGTCTTGCATGAATGATGTAACGATACAACAGCTGTCTCTATGATTGACTCAGTGAAATTGGAATAACTGTGCAGATACAGTTTACCTCTAGTTAGACGAGAAGACCCTATGCAGCTTTACTGTTACTAATTATTGAGTATAAAGCGAGCAGATTTTAGTTTATAAGGTAATTGATATAATAAAATTGGAAGACCTTTATTTGCTTATTATACTATTAACCTTGAAAAAGGAACAATTGTTAGAAGACAGTTTATGCGGGGCACAGACCCCATAAAGGGTAAATGGGAGTGTCTAAGTTTGTAATTTATAATAAATTTTATAAATTAAAAAAATAACTATTTAATTTTAGGTAAGACTTTTCGTATAGAGAAATTAGATGTAGCAAAAAAAAATATTGTGGTAATTTATCTAGTATTTTTAATAATTATAATAATTGTAATTTGTTAATAATTATGTTTAATACTTTTCAAGCTTAATGGCTTAATCTTGCCTTACTGTTTGATTGATAACAAATCTTACAGTCGCGCAATGCGGAGCATAGGATCACAAGACACTAAAAGGAAAGGTTTTGGATTATAGGAAAAGCTACGCTAGGGATGTTTGTCCTTTAATATTTTTAGAGATAAAATTATTAATAATAAATTGGGTTAATTTCAAAAATTACTTTTAAGAATTTTTAAGTAAATTTGAAGCGAAATTTATCTTTTAAAAGATAAAACCGTTCAACGACTAGAAGGTAAAGAAATAATCCTTTAATAAAGCCCAACTTTTTTCTTATTATGTCTGTTTTTTTTTAATTATTTTAAAGAATATTTGAAAAAAAAAATTAAACCTTTTTTTAGGAATTATCTCTCATTAAGATTAATGAGAACTCAAGTTAACATATTTAACAAAAATATTAAAAATAATTATAAAATTATTCCATTTAATATAAAAGTTAACAGTGTAGGAGATACTAAATATTTACCTGCAGCATCTAAGGAATGAAGAAATAGTATTTATTTCTTTAATTCTAATTATTTAAAAGATTTACCTATTTATGATTTAAATTTAAATAAGTTAATAAAAGGTTATTTTAATTTATATTTTAATAATAAATTATTAAAATATAAATATGTTTCCAATAGATTAAGACGTTTATCATTATATAGAATTTATGTTAGTAAAGCAGAAATAAAACATACTAGTTCTAAGACAATAGTAACTGTGTATACTTATAATAAAGAAAATATTTCTTTAAAAAAAAGAATAAAAATATTAAATCCATATTCTTTCCATCAAGGATGAAAAAAATGGATTTTAAATAAACGATCTTTTTTTTACAAAATTTTCTATTTATTAAATATAAATAGAAGATATTTATATAAAAATATACCTTTTTATTATTCTAATAATATAATTAAATTTATGTTTTATAATAAATTATTACTTCTTCGTAGATATAAGTTTAGATTAAATCTAAATGATTATAAATTTAAAGATGTATTTTTACATAAATTAAGTTTAATAATTAGGAAATTTTATAATAAAAAGGTTGAATTTAATATTATAAAATTAAGATCTATTGTCTTTAATACTGATATTTTTACAGAAATATTAAAATTAAAATTAAAAAAAAGAAGAATTAATGTAATAAAAGTAATGAACTTTATTTTATCTAAGGTAAATTTACCTACGGTTAATAGAATTAAAGAAAGAGCTTCTTTAACTAAAATAATAGATCTTAATTTATTAGAAAATAAATATAATAATCTTAGTTTAAATTCTATAGTTAACAATAATAATAATAATTTAGATAAAGTATTAATTGAATTATATAATAACTCTTTTGGTAAAAAAAATTATGGTAAGGAAAATTTTAATGTTAAAGATATTATATTAAGTAGTGTTAAATATAAAAACATAGGAGGTATAAGGTTAGAAATTAAAGGTAGATTAACTAAACGTTATAGAGCAGATAGATCTATTTTTAAAGTTAGATGAAAAGGAGGATTGAAAAATATAGATTCATCATATAAAGGATTATCATCTCCAAAAATACGAGGTTATACAAATTCTAATGTGGAATATTCAATATGTACATCTAAACGTCGTATTGGATCATTTGCAATAAAAGGTTGAATTAGCGGTAAATAAGTTTAGATTTTTAGGTTACGATTAATACATAATAAAAAAAATGAAGAAATAGTCTGAACCATTTTGTAAAAAATGGAAATAAATGTTTTATGATAACATATTGAACAGGCTAATTTGCGCAAGAGTGTGCAAAATGAGTGCGCGGTTTGGCACCTCGATGTCGGCTTAACTTATCCTCATGGATGCAGGAACTATGTAGGGTACGACTGTTCGTCGATTAAAAAGTTACATGAGCTGGGTTAAATACGTCGTGAGACAGTATGGTTTCTATCTTCTAGAGGAAATTAGAATCTAATAAGGATTAACCTTGTACGAAAGGAACATGGGGATCATTATTATTCCAAAAGAATAATAATTTTTTTAACCTCTGGTTTACCTGTTGTTTATGTGCCCAGATATTAATTTAAGTATAATGATTTTTTATTATACAGGATGTTACTTTCACTTAGGTAAATAAATAGCATAGGCATGGCAGGAAAGCTAAGTTAGTTAAAGATAAGTGCTGAAAGCATATAGGCACGAAGCTTACCTTAAGATATTTCTTAAATATACGTAATATAATATTACGATAATAGGCTTAATTTGTATAATTTAGAGATATGAGATATTAAGTACTAATTTTATAAATAACTGAATATTTAAATTTGTATCCTATATTTAATTTGCCTGATTAGCATAAAAGTAATGCAATTGTTTTGTAATCAATAAAAGTAAGTGCGATACTTACATTGGGCTTAGGATTAGTGGTCTAATGGTTATGACACGACTCTTTCAATGTTGAAATCGCGAGTTCAAATCTCGCCTAATCTAATCTAATATAAAATAAGAGGCTATAACTTAATTGGTAAAGTGTACTGCTCATGACGGTCATTATAAGTGTTCAACTCACTTTAGCCTTATAATGCGGGTTAATGTAATAGTAACATATTTGACTCATGATCAAAAGATATAGGTGCAAACCCTTTATCCGCATATTTTTAAAAGTAATATATTATTTTTTTTTTAAGTTAAAAAAATTTTTTTTATCCGAGTGCTGGAATGGTAGACAGTGCAAACTTAAGCTTTGTTGGTTTTTAATCGTAAACGTTCAAGTCGTTTCTCGGATATTTAATAATTTTTTATACAATAAAAAATTATTATAAATTTAATTGTAATTTTTAAAGATGTTTTTATAATTATTAAAGCGATTATTGTTTAATGGTTAGGATTACTACCTTACAAGTAGTTAGTATGTAAAAATTTTTATTAATCAGCATAAGAAAAATGAATTTTTATTAGAAAGTATGATTAATACTATAAATTCTGGAATATTATATAAACATTCTAAAAATGCAGTTATATTAACAGTAAAAACTTTTCATGATATTAATAATATAATTATTCCTTTTTTAAAAAAGTATAAAATTAAAGGTATTAAATATTTAAATTTTAAGGGTTTTTGTTTTGTGATAAATTTAATGAAACAAAAAATTCATTTAATTCAAGAAGGATTTGAATTAGTTTATAAAATAAAATCAGGTATGAATAAAGGAAGATTGTAGAGATAGCATTTAAATAATTTTAATCATTTTAACAAAAGGTACTATAATTTAATTGGTAAAATGATAACTTTGTACCTTATTTACAATTAAAAACAACCGTAATTTAGTGGTAAAATAGTCGTCTTCCAAACGAATTTCGCGAGTTCGATTCTCGCTGGTTGTATAAAGGGGCATAATATAATGGTATTATGGTTGGATTACATTTCATGTAATGGATTTTGGTTAGACTCCAAATATTTCCACTTTAGCCTGAATAATTTAAACTTAGAGAAAGTGTCTCTTTTTTACAAAAAAAAAATATAATTACAATGAAATATACACCTATAATATCTTATACTAATTTGAAGATATCTAAACCTATTTTTTATAAATAATAGATTTGGAATCTATTTATGAATAAATATCATAATAAATGAATGTTATGTTGGAAGTGCTCTTAATTTAACTCAAAAAAAAAATACTTTTCATTTAATAATCTAAGTAAAGCACTATTAAGAAGTAAAAGTAGAATTCATAATTCTTTGTTGAAATATGATTATGATAATTTTAAGTTAGAAATTATTGAATACTGTGAGCCTAATTTATTAATTAAAAGAGAACAATATTACATAGATTTAATAAATCCTGAATGTAATATTTGTAAGATTATGGGTTCTTCTTTAGGAAGAAAACATTCTTCTGAAACTATAACTAGATTGAAAGCCTATATACCTAGTAAAGAAACTTTAGCTAAGTTAATTGGAAGAAAATATTCTTTTGAAACTATAGCTAAATTGAGATTATTAAGGTTAGGTCGTAAGCATACTTTTGAAACTTTAATTAAATTTATAAACAGAAAGCATAGTGATAAAACTATAGCTAAAATAAAGTTAACTGTAAAGTCTCATATTACAAAAATAACTAATATAAAGGACCATTCTTTTATAGAATACTATTCTATACGTGAAGTAGCAAGAAAATTAGGAGTTAGTGATACTAGAATAAGAAAATATATAAATACAGGAGAAATTTTGAAAAATACTTATATAATAACTAAAAAATAGTAATAAAAAATTAAGTTAATTTAAGGGGTATAATATAGTAGGTAATGTTATAATATAGCTCATTAGTTCCAGATTATATTGAGGGAATATCGTATAATGGTATTACAACTAGGTTGCATCTAGCTTATTTAGGTTCAAATCCTAATATTTCCAAGTATAAATTATATAATCAGGGGATATTGTACAACGGTAGTACTCTAATTTAGCTCATTATAAATCTTGATTCAGATCCAAGTATCTTTACAAAGTTAATAAGTCTGAGAAGCTCAATTGGTAGAGCAGAGCATTGAAGCTGCTTTGGTTGCAAGTTCAAGTCTTGTTTTAGGCATTAAATTATATAATGGGTGTGTTGGAAATTGGTAGACAAATTCTGTTTAGGCCAGAATGGTGAAAGCCGTATAAGTTCAAGTCTTATTGCCCGTAATTTGATCTTTAAACTTATTATTTTTATGTTAATTATCTAATATTTATTTAAGCCCTTGGGGCGTAAGCCCTATAAGTTTAAGTTTTATCATCCGTATGACAGACAAATTTTATTAAGGTTAAAATAGGTTTAATCCCCTGTTTTTTTTTTAATAAAGCTCAATTTTTATAGGGTAATTGAGTAAAAAAGTACTCTTTTTTAAATAATATATATAAATATGAATAATAATAATATAAGTAATAATAATATAGATATATTAAACTCTAATTGAGTTATAGGTTTTTAGATGCGGAAGGATGTTTTTATTTATATTTGGGTAAACGTAAAGATCGTAAATCTGGTTAAAAAATTCAACCTTGTTTTCATATAAAGTTACACATTAAAGATAAAGATTTGTTATTACGAATTAAATCTTATTTTTATGAAATTGGTACTATTATAACTAATGATAATTATAATTTTGTAATTTATAAAGTTTACAGTTTAGATGAAATTATTAAAGTAATAATACCTCATTTTAATAATTATCCTTTAATAACTCAAAAAAGAAGTGATTTTACAGTATGAAAAGATATTGTTCAATTAATGAAAGAAGGTCAACATTTAAAAAAAGAGAGTTTAATTAAGATTGTCTGCTTAAAAGCTAATTTAAATAAAGGACTTTCAAGTAAATTAAAGGGATATTTTTTGGATAGAATTAAAATATAAAAACCTAAAATAAGTATACCTACAAATATAAATAAAAATTGAATAAGAGGTTTTTTAGTGGTGATGGTTGTCTATCAGTAGTTATTTATAAATCTAATTATCGTAAAATAGGTTATGGTATATTATTATAAATTATATTTATTCAACATTTAAAAGATGAAATGTTTTTTTTTTTTAACATAAGGGTATGGTAATATAATTAAATCTTCAACTAAAAATATAATAAAGTTGCAAATCTCTAAATTTGAAGATATCTATTATAAAATGATTCTTTTTTTTTTTAGAATATGTAGTTGAAGGTATAAAAGCCTTAGATTTTAAAGATTTTTGTGGAATAGTTGAAATAATAAATAATAAAATTCATTTAACATTAGAGGGATTAAAAGAAATACAAAAAATCAAATCTAAAATGAATAGAAGTATAATGTATACTTTATAATTTATATAAATTTATATCTCGTAGAGTAATAGGTAACTCATAGATTTTTGGTGTCTAAAACTAGGTGTTCGAATCACCTCGAGATAAATTTTTGATGTTTATTAGTGAATGTTCGAATCATTCTTCCAGAAGTCCTAAATTTTTAGTATTTACTATTTAGTGTTTTAATCACTTCAAGAAAAAATGGATTTTAGGTAAATATAACTCAATAGGTAGAGTGATTGTATGTGGCACAATAAGCTCTTGGTTCGAGCCCAAGTTTTTACCCTTATTA
>Ga0307476_10001934_pt1 | contig 12455 bp, 15 predicted proteins | sample atmos_gasesECM2C_2_FD_203314 | JGI IMG/M metagenome (GOLD analysis project Ga0307476, IMG submission 203314) | Hardwood forest soil microbial communities from Morgan-Monroe State Forest, Indiana, United States - atmos_gasesECM2C_05 | ecosystem: Environmental > Terrestrial > Soil > Temperate... | reverse complement strand
TTAGTCGCGTCGGCGCAAGCAGGGGATAATGGCTTTCTTTTGATGGTGGAGCAAGCCGTGGATCGCGTCTTGTCTCGTGGCTCGTGGCCGAGACCGTCGGTAAAGGGATCACAAATCACCGGCCGCAAACCCGAACGAGAAGAACGCAATTGAAGTAATTGCACCAGGCGCTATCACATGAGACCCACGGCAAAGCAAGCAGGCACCGCTGCGAACTGGTCCCCGGAAGAGGGCCAAATTATCACCTTCAGGTCCCTCAAAGGTTCGAGCAACGGTATCGTCAAAGAGGTGCGATGGGGACTGGTGTGGCGAGATTTCATTCTTGACGACGGACGAGTGATACCAGAGCACAAGATTTTGGACCATCCTGAGCCGCCAGTTTGGCGCAGGGCCGAGGAGGTTACTCAGGATGAACGAGAGGCTTGGGAGAGACGGCTCGTTTCATTGGCCGAAGCCGGGTTTGATCCCCGAGATCAGGAGCAGTCTTTCTGGGCCGAGTTGAACCAGTACCTGGCGTACACGTATCTCAGATTCAAGCAAGCTGGATCTAAACCGCCTGATCCTGAGTGACGATTCGAGCCCAAGTTGGAGCGCCAATCAGACCGCGGAGAACGGAGTTGAGAGCCGTGAGCCGAACACATGAGGAGTCCGAGAAAGAACGAGTTTGGAGGGTGCTTTCGGAAGCTGGTCTCATAGACATCCCCCCCGACGAGTTTGCGGAGCGAGTCAAAGAAGCCAAGCACATTGTCATGGGACGGCTGAGTGAATTACTAGAAGCGACTACTGACATTCAGGAGCGCGAATCCGCGGCATACTCCTTGGCCACGTTGAAGGAATTAGAGCGAACGGTCTCGCGAAGCGGACGCCGCAGTTCCGATTGAGGGGTCACCAAACTGGATCTGGTCATCTTGGACCTGGCGACGTCGAACACTAACGGGTTTGATACCGTCCGGGTCCAGCTACCATCACTCTTGAGGCCGTCGTTGTTGGCGTGCACTCGAATTCGATGATTGAAGTCAACGAGATATCTTGCCAACCAATTCGTTCGGACTTTGGAGAAGTTTACTGAAGGAAGTTTAGGACTCGCCCGTAGTATGCGGGCGCCTTCAAAGCCCAATTTTCTGAGCCAACGCTCTGACTAGGCTAGGTCGATGCTTGCTCAGCGTGTGATTAGCTTTCGCCGCGTACATTTCTCGGTCGGCTTCGTCAAGCAGTTGGTCCAGGGTCATGTCATCGGACCATTCTGAAACACCGATACTCAAGTTCAGCTCGAAACCCTCGAGCGTTGCGGCGCGGTTCCAATCAAGGAGGTAGGCTCTAATTCTTTCTATAACTTTGGCAGCCCCCGTGCGCGAAGTGTCTGCCAAAATGATCAGGAACTCGTCTCCCCCGTATCGAAACACTGCGTCCGATCCGCGAACTGAACTTTTTAGCAAAGCGGCCGTATCGGCTAGCACCACGTCGCCAGTCAGGTGGCCAAATCGCGTGTTTACATCCTTGAACCGGTCGACGTCGATCAATAAGAGCGAAAGTGAGCTCTTCAAACGTCTGGCGTGGCTGATGAATCTACCGGCAATATCCTCCAGCGAATGACGGTTATAGACCTCAGTCAAAGGGTCGGTAAAGGACTGTTGCCGCACCAGCTCCTGCTGGATCGTGCTGGAGATGAGATCTTCGCGTAGTCGACGAATTTCGAGGCGCTTCGAGACGAGATAGGTGTTGAGCAGCGCCAAGAGAGTAATGAGGCCCACAGCCAAAGGCCTAGATACGGTGAACTCGAGGTGTACGTTATCATGCTTCAAGAAAGCTGCCGGAAATAGGACTGCAAGGAATCCCGTCGCAACCAGCACGCCAGTAAAAGACACAATTACAAATAGCTCCCAATCGCGCTTCTCGAGGTGGGAGAGTTGCTGGCCGACGCGGGCCAAAACGCTTTCAGTTTGCTTGTGCATTTGTGTTTACGGGCAACCAAGTGTAACGCGGTTAGGTAAGACCTCCCTCGGTACGAAGGTAATGCGCGGGAAATTAACCTTGGTGAATGATAGCTTTACCGTCGACAACAAGTTTTGAGGGCAAGGGAGCGCTGGAGAGGCTAGATGGTCATTTCTGTTGCGCTATGGTCGGACCTTCGTTCGGGGAAAATAGCTCCAGAATGTGCCGCGCTCCGGTGTCGTTCAACTTTTCCTTTACGATCTGGATCCTGGATCCGGCAGGGGAGGGCGACCGCACCATAATGGGCGAGCACGTCGCGATAGAGAGGATTGAGGGTGGCGTCGTAGACGTCGGGAACCAGCACACCTTCGAGCAAATTATCCAGCACCAGAATGCGCGGAGCCCCGCCTAACCGACGAAAGGCCTTCTCGTGGAGCTCGGCCCAGATGCGCGTGCTGGAGCGGAAACCAGCAGCCGTACCGCTTTGCGACTATAGCCCAGCGTGAGCACGAACAAACGGGTGCGTCGATATTTGCCGCTCTTCGGTTCGCGCACCATTGGCCCGCTGCCGTAATCGACTTGGCCTTCTTCTCCTGGGGCGGTGAGAATCACCGCCCGCGCTTGTGGTGTTTGGGCTCCCCGCAATTTGTACGCGAAGCGTCGAACGCTTTGGTAGCCACCCTGGAATCCGTAGTCGGAGACCAGATCCTGCCAGATGGCCATGGCGTTGCGATTTCGACTCAGTCCAAACTCGATGATTTCCCGATAGGGTTCACAGTTGCTTGCCGAACTCACGGCTTTCGAGTTTTCCGACTCCTTGCCGCTCAACCCCACACGCCAAAGTCGGTGATCACCGCTATGGCCGGTTTTGAAGTTGCGGTTGCTTTCCCCTTCGTGGGAAGGTTTTCGGGGTTGGGGTTGAGGTTGAAGTTGGGGTGGCCGCCGGACTCCGGAATGGCCGGTTTTGCTGCCTCCGAGCCGGTGATCACTTGTATGGCCGGTTTTGCCTTACCTTCGCGTTTCCACCTTCCCGGCGGCCATATTTCCACACCTGCGCCTCGCAGATAGGCGCTGATGGTCTCGCGACGTACTCGCGTGGCCTTCTGGATCTTTCGCAGAGACCATCCCAGTCGTCCCAAGGCTATGATTTGCTGTTTCTTCTCGTCCTTCAAGACATTCGCCATGTTGCGAGAGGCTACTTACCCTCCCGCTGCTGTCAATGTCCTGGACGTTTCTTCTGAAAGTATGGCCGCTTTTCAGGTGTTCATCTATGGCCGCTTTTGGGTGTTCGCTGAGGGTCTCAGCACTTGAGGCAAGGCTCATGATTCCTCCAAACACAACTTTCCACCGGCAAACGATCCTTCAGCACACGCAGACGCTTCCGGTACGTACCGCAGTAGCGGTTAAAGCACACTTATAGTGAGCGGGGAATGTCGGCCAGAAGAAGACCGCTCGGACGAGAAGCGCGGAAACGCTTCGTTCTTCCAATCGCCGATCGGCACTAAGATTGCGACGGTTGCGGTCGGGTCACGTTTGGGTTTCATCGCCGGCGGGACCTTCCCCTAGAGGTTCACGACCTTCGCTCTGGCTTTGGACGATGGTGACAAGAAGAGCGGCTTGGCAAGGCGGTGCGATAAGAATGACGATGGTGGCATCTAGCTAAGCATCTGCCAGCGCTAGGTGACATCGCCCGAAAATCAAAACAGCACAAAGCGTGCCTCGATTTGGCCAACAATAATCCGAGCATCACTTGCAATTGATAGTTGTACCCGAGGCTTCTGCGAAGTTCAAATGCCTTGGTCTTGGAGAATCCACTCCCTGGAGCGTTCGACGAACCGAAAACCGTAGCTTTGCCATGGAGTATCGGGTGACTCAATGCGGGCCTGCCGGACCTTGCCGACATAACGGTCCTGTCCCGCGGATGAGATGAAGACGTCCAATATGGCATCCTTGCCGAGTTTGACCATAAAGTTACACAGAAATCCGCCCGCGCTTACATTTTCGGTGGTGGTCAGTTGTTCAAAGGATCGTCTGCCTTCATCCTGCCCCTTAAGTTTGAGAACGAGCCGCATGCGCACGCGGACGTGGGCCCGGCGTTCTGGGTGTTGGGCCTGGATCTCATCCGAGAGGCGCTTCTTCAGGTCGGTAAAATTGACTGGTTTCTCAAAGAAGCCTCGCGCGCCGAGGGAAGCGACATATTCCCGGTACTTCGAAGCGGATTCGCCGCTGACGATAAAAATCGGAGTTCGTGAAGTGTAACTAAGACTATGCAGGCTTTGGCAAAGCTCAAAGCCCGAAGTATTGGGCATCATCAGATCGAGTAGGATGGCGTCCGGCCTGTGCTCCAGGGCGAGCCCGAGCGCCTGAACCGGATCACCCGTATCTATGACCTCATATGTTCCTGCGAGCCGCATCCTCATTAAATTCCGGAGGGCGTCATCGTCATCCACGATCAGGATCTTGGGCATCCTTTCTCCTTTTCCCTTATTCTTTGATCCCGCTAGCGTGTCGGCTGAAAACTCACTCAGTTGGCCGAAGCCGCCATTCCGCGATCCAAAACTTCCCGAATCTTACGAGCCAACGCGTCACGAGTGAACGGCTTGGGCAAGAAATAGCTACCTTCAGCAAGCACCCCGTGGGCCCCGACGGTCTGCCCCGTATAACCTGACATGTAAAGCACCACAATATGGGGGGATTGAGCGACGATCTGTTCCGCAAGGACTCTCCCGCTCATGCCCGGCATGACCACGTCTGTGAGGAGCAAGTGTATGGAGTGTTTTTGTTGGCGGCTGATCTCGAGGGCGGCGGGCCCGCTGCTGGCCTCAAGTACGCTGTACCCGCACGATTCCAGTATGTGTACGGCAAGAACGCGTAGGGACGGATCGTCCTCCACCACGAGAATAGTCTCGCTTCCGCGCAGGGAGGCGCTGGTCGCAGTAATTGTGGAAATATCGACGGCCTGATCCACCTTGGGAAGGTAAATGTCGAAAGTTGTACCCACTCCGAGTTCACTCGAGACGTCGATATAGCCGTTACTCTGCTTAACAATTCCGTAAACCATCGACAGACCCAAGCCAGTGCCTTTGCCCTTTTCCTTGGTGGTGAAAAAAGGCTCGAAGATGCGAGCTTTAGTGCGCGGGTCCATTCCACTGCCAGTGTCTGAGACTTTCAACAGAATATAATTGCCGACGTTTACGGGGAATGGGTAACGTCGGACAAAATTCGCATCCATGTGGAAGTTCAAAGTGGTAAGGGCCAACTTGCCGCCATGAGGCATGGCGTCGCGTGCATTGATCGCCAGGTTGAGAATAACCTGCTCGATCTGGCTTTCATCGGCTTTAACCCGTACAAACGCATTCTCCAGTTCAGTCCGGAGCTCGACGTCTTCGCCGATCAGGCGCTTCAACATCTTCTCCATGTCCTTGACTACGGCGTTCAAGTCGAGAACCTTTGGGTCCAGTACTTGCTGACGGCTGAAAGCCAGAAGCTGGCGCGTAAGCGAAGCGGCCCGGTGACCCGCCTTCAAAATCTCGTCCACGCTGCCCCGCAGGGGATGGATTGTGTCCAACCCCTCCTGGATAATTTCTCCGTAACCAATAATGACTCCAAGCAGATTGTTGAAATCATGCGCCACTCCACCAGAAAGTCGACCCACAGCTTCCATTTTTTGGACTTGACGAAACTGTTCTTCGAGTTGCTTCCGGTGGGTGATGTCACGATTCACGATGACCAGCTTTTCGACCAAGCCCTGATCGTCAATGATGGTGCTGGCCATCGATTCCAGAACGAGCCAGTTTCCGTTTTTGTGACGCATACGGTATTCGACGCTCTGCCCAATTCCGGTTCGCCGCGCCTCAGCGGCGACCTTTTGGACCTTTTCCCGATCGTCGGGATGAATCTGTTCGATCCCCGCCATCGCTTCGATCTCGTTTGGGGTATATCCGAGGATCTTCTTGTAGGATGGGCTGTTGTAAAGCCGGTCGCCACTTGCGCTTACCACTGCGATCATGTCGGCCGCGTTTTCCGTGATGAGGCGAAAAAGTTCCTCGCGCGCAATCAACTGCTTGCGAACTTGCTGCACCTGGAAGTGCTGGTACACCGTGTAAATGTCGAAGAGAAGAACCAACGCTACCAGCCCTAAAACCGTGTCGCCGATCGGGGCTGCGTTGAACGCTGGCCAGCGCGCGTGTAGCATGGGCAGAGCAAATGAGATGACAGCAAGGGTGAGAAGAAGAGTCATGAGAACGGCACACGACCACAGCCACCAGTCGCGCCTCTCAACCGCGCGCATCCGCTCCCTAAGGCCACTGCTCTGGCCAGGGAACCCCTTTTTCGGGTCTTTCCCGAAAAAGCGGCTCATGCCTTTCCCGCAATAGAAGAGGTAGTGGGATTGTTTTGCAACGTAGGCGGCGCCGGCGCACACCCTGCGCGGAGTGCGCATGTCGTCATGACGAAGTTTAAGGACAATGCCCCAGCCGCCTGGCAGCTCACGAACCGGCACCGAGGGCTCTGCAATTTCCCATTCGACCGCTTGTCTGGCCAACTCAAGAATTTTATCTTTTCGCCCGCCAATCGTTAGTAACCATTCTGTATTCGTTACGGAATCCGAACAAAGACCTCCACCGGTATTTGTCTTTCCGGCGCGTGCGTCTTGCCGTATTCCTTCACGATCCTTTGAACTCGTCAAATTGGACGACACCGGACTGGGTGCGGAAGTAATTCAGAAGCTCATGTCGGCTCCGTTCTTGGGAGCAGCGGACGAATAATTGGCGTGATTCTAGTCTCCCACACGGCCCCACCCGCAGGCGCGGCGGGGCCGGACTTCTACGGAAACTGGAATCAATTGCTCTTTCATGGCCAAGGGCCGAGAGATTGCCCAAGCAACCAAAGGTTAGGTGGACATCCCTATCAATCGGAAGTGAAATCTAGGCCTTAGCGATTGCATTGTAGGTCTGGGTACCGTCTTGTTCGGTTTTCGTAAATGTCCGTGTAGGAAACCTGCCATCTCTTTAACAGTCCGTAGTATGAAATTCGGAGACCAGCACCCGTTGAGTCCAAGCGAGGGCACCGCACTAGAGCGCAAGAAGGACGTCAGGCGTAGCACACGCCTTGCACGGCAGATTGCGATCGTGATCACCAGTCTTGATCCTGCTCTTAGCTTTTCTGGGAAATACGATACCGTGGTCGTCAATGCACATGGATGCGGCGTTATCCTCCCCGAGCGGCTAGAGAAGGAAACGCCGGTGGCGGTGGAGTTGATCTCCAACGGTCAGAACAAGAAGGCCAGAGTCGTGCTCACGATCGCGGTCGTCGAGGGTGTCTCCTGGTTGCTGGGGCTTGAGTTCGACAGTCCGGCGGGCGGCTTCTGGCAGATTGAGAATCCGCCGGCAGATTGGTGGATTTAAACGGGAGGCAGGACGTTTCCAAAACACGAGAATTAGTCGAGCGGTTCGAGTTTTGTGACACAAGAATAGATGCCCCTCGCCTGTTTCCAGTCACACCTTTGAGCGCAGTTAGTGTTTGCCATCGGAAAACAGTAGCCCTTCTTGGGTCACAGGTCTACCCGCTGCGTATGTTTGGGTGTCGGCTTCCCGGATGGGGCGTGGTAGCATTCATATGTGCACAATCGCACAAAACTGAGCAACATTGAATTTTAGCTAGAGCTGGTTAAACGGGCTTAATTCGGCTAATACTCCAAAGGCCGCTCCAGTCGCGTCTTACGAGGGTTTCGCCAGTTGTCGTTGGGTAAACAGCCCCCCACAGGGTTTTTATCCCTCTCTCTCCGCCACTACCTTTGCCGAGTTCTTTCTTCTTTCCTAAACAAATCTTGAAAAATCGGTCCTCGGCAGAGTTCTCAGCGATAATCGTTGCCTGGCCCCGCCCACGGTACTGTCCGGAATAAATTCCTTCCGTTGGCGGGTTCCACTAAAGTGCTATGTTCTTTTCTCTTGAGGGGGTCCAGTATTCAGCTTCATGACTATACGGACGGACTTACTTGCACAGCTGTTGAAAATATTCCCTGCCGACGCAATCGTGCGTGTGGTCGCAGACCGCCTTGTCCTTATGAATGCCGATGGTACCGGGATGGTCCTGCTGTTAAGCGGCCATGACTGACAAGCTCCGAAAGCCTTGCACTTCCTGTCCCTAGGGGGAGCCCACGCACTAACAAGTTGATAGGGGCTTCGATTCAATGGGATCTCGGACCCCAACAGCGCTATCGACTCGTTGGCATCGGCTTGCCGGCACAGCCAGTTCTTTTCGAATGAAGAGTGGTCAGTCAGCCGCGGCTGCTCCAGCCGGCTGATGCTTCATCATCGCCTCCATTCCCTTCTTCATTTCTTTCGCTGTCGGCTCCGCCTTGTGTGTGCCGACCATCCACGTGTAGCCGTCTGGATCGACGACGTTGCCGCAGCGGTCACCCCAGAACATGTCCATCACAGGACCTTGCGGTGTTGCGCCAAGCTTGGCCGCTTTTTCGACTACCTTATCCACGTTCTCCACGTAAATGTAGAGGGTAGCAGGAGAGGCACCAACACTTTTGGCGCTGCGTCTCCCCATCTGCTCGCTCTCCGGCCCCAGCATCAGCGTCGTGCCACGCAACGTGAGTTCAGCGTGAACGGGTTTGCCATCAGGCCCATTCATGATCGCCCGTTTAGAAAAGCCAAATGCCTTTTGGTAAAAACTCACCGCGGCTGGAATGTTGGAAACAGTTAGCGCGGCGGAGACGGCGCCGTACTGCTTCCTGTTTAACGGATCGATCTTTTTCTTTGCCATTTGTGCTCCTTATCCTGCGCCAGACATTGTAGCGAAAAGAAAGGAATCACGCACCCGGAAGAACGAAAGGGGAGGTTACGGTCTGGCAGGCGGTAGGAGCCTTAGAACAAGTGTGGGGATCACCGCAGCCTCGTTCTTATCGGCAGACGAGAGAGTATACGACCGTTCAAGTCCATTGGGTCCCTCCACTCGCAAGTCCCGGTTCTCAGCCGCTCGCGACCCGGCAATCGATACCCTCCACTCGCCTTGTCGCCCACTGAACGTATGCTCCAGATGAGGGGTAATGTCGCGGCACAGCTGAGCGTCGCCGAGATTCTGCAGTTCGATCGTGACTCCCATCCCATCGCAATTCTATCGAAGACAAACTGCCCCAGCCGCCGTCGTTTGCGTGGTTCCTGCTCACTTGGCGGGGCTCCACGCTGAAGCCCTTCGCACATTAAGCCAAGAAGCCGCCAACTTTTTCAACGTTGCTGAATGGAGAACGATAACTCTTAATCAGTACGGTGGAAGTTTGATTCGTTGCGCGTTCTGTTGTCATAGCGAATCGGCTCTCCGCGACCAACGATGAACCTGCTAGTGAACAACTGTTTTTGAACTAGAATTTGGGACACGTTTTGGGACGCGTTGTGTGCCGAAGGTGCTCCAAATATGACTTCTTTCTCCATCTAAATCACTAACAATTAGAAGCCTTTCGGTTAGCCCCTTGGGCGAGCCGGCGACGGGAAGATCTGCTGCAGCTGCTGGATCGGTTGCACCCGACCATTAGCGAGCTGACGCAAGCGATCGAGCAGGAAGTAGAGAAATGTCCGGAGGCACAGCGCTTGCGGACGCATCCTGGAGTGGGTGCACTGACGGCCTTAGCCTTCGTATTAATCGTCGGAAGGACGGAGCGATTTCAGTGCGGGAAGCAGATCGCGGCGTATTTGGGGTTAGTACCCTTGGAGGACTCCAGCGGAAATCGGCGACGACTGGGCCATATCACGAAGCAAGGGAGTTCGATATTGCGCTTCTTGCTGGTGGAAGCGGCCCAAGTTGCAGCGCGCAGCATTCCAGAATGGCGCAATAAGTACTTCCACCTGGCGATGCGACGAGGAGCGAAGATCGCCAAGGTGGCGATGGCGCGGAGACTGGCTATCGCTCTCTACTGGATGTGGCGCAAGGGATGGGATTACGAGCAGTTAAGAAAGTTCGGTTCGCACGCGGGCAAGCTCGAATCAGGCGATGGTGTGAAGTAGAACATCGAGTAACTGAATGGGCAGCCCGCTCCTCCTTAACGGAGGAGTTCGAAGTAGTAATCATGATCGAAGTTGTGACCGAAGAGATGCATGGGTCGGACCGAGTTCTGACCTGAACTGATTACGAGCGAGCCTTGGGTTGATATGGCACTTATTTCTATGAGAGCGAAATGGCGCTCATCTCTGAGTGGATGGAGCAGTGTGGGGAAAAAAGCGAAAAAAAGTACTGGACAACGCCGGCATTGTAAGAGAGGCCTGATAGCAGCAATTGCGGTTTGCCCAATATTCCACAAGTTAATCAGTTCTCCCAATTCGCGTCCATAAGTTGACCTCAGTACCGAACGTTCTTTCGTTTGCTAAGCGCCGCTGGCGATACGGCGTCACTGAAACCAGGGTCTTCAGCCACGTGGCGTCAGAAAGCTGGCACTCAATGCCATGCAGCGGTGTCTATAGCATCATGAGAGTCGCGGCTGCACTTGTACTTGCAGTCCTGCTAGCTGCCTCAGCGAGCCTGAATGCGGCTGACCTAACTTCTCCAGAGCTTTCCCAGTTGATCATTGCCATGCAGGGCAAGGCAAAGATCCTCGAAAACTCCTCCGGTATGCGAATGGGCTTTGAATCGTTTACCACCGCCGAAAAATTGCCCCCAGGAACTCTTCGCTATTCCGATTACGTACTGTCGAGGCTGCTTTATGAAGCCACCCGTGACGCCGGATTTTGGAACCTCCACTGGACCATCACCAACCATGATCCCAACTCTGACTATGTGTGGCAGCAGTGGCGCGCCCTCCAGTCGCCTTCGCCGCTTATCCCGACCGCCGACGCCGAGTGCGATGAATTATCGGCGCTTTATGCGTTCCTGATGAGAAGAGCGGGGGTCCGGGGTGCAGGCCTCTTTTGGCCTTATTCGAATCACACCGTCGCTGTCTGGGTGCTGCACTCACCCAAAGGCCAAGAACTTCGCATCGTTGTTCCCACAACGCAAATCTTCCTTTCGGAAGCCGATTTCTTCGGTACCCGCGCCTTCGATCCCTGGCGGCAGAAGCGGGTATACGAATACACCCGCAAGGACGTTCCCGACACCTTCCGTCTCCCGCACCCGCTCTTTGACTTCTTGTTGCGACAGGTTGACCGTTACGCTGGCGCATCGAACACCACACTCCAGCAGCTCAGATATTTACGCGAAGGAGTGCTGCAGAAACGCTGGAAGCCGGAGGACGCGGCCCGCTTCGCGCTCGACATCCGAAATTCGCTGAAAGCGCCAACCCGCGAGGATTCCTCCGCATTGTGGAATTTCGCCGAGGACATGCGAACTCCGCCGCACTAGAACCTAAACCAAACAATTCTCAGGATTGGGTTGGAGTCCCCTCAATGAGCGCAATCGCTGTTAATGACAGTTACGCTTGTAATCGTGCTTCGACCATAGGGTCCGGTGTCCAGTAGAGTATGCGTACACTGGTTCTTGCCATCACCTCCTTAGCAGCAGTTGCAAATCTAGGATTCGCGCAAAATACGGCAAAGCCGGGGGGTGACGGTGTACTGAGTCGCGAGAATCCTTTTCACTTTCGGGTGACTCTTACATCCGGCGCAGCGAAGGACGTGAAGCTCAATCCTTTCGAGCTGCCGTAGGGCAACAGGTACAGCATGGTTTTTGCGGCGGCAAAGCCAAATGCAGAGGCGCTCGAACTGATTTATCCGGAAGACGATCCCGACCCCACTCAGATCACGGTGAAAGCAGGCGAGACGCTAACGGGTAAGATTGATTTGCAGGATATTGTAAGGGACTTGAACGCTGCGAAGAAATCAGACGTGCTTTTGTTCTGGGCCTACAAAGCACTCGCCACTCTACGCCTGCCGCGCTGGATCGGAGGCTGGTTGTCATCCCGCAACAAGAGTAGACGGTTAGACGCTCTCAGTTGGCGCGTTAACACTCAATGACCCTAGCCGGCGCACCTATGCTCAACTAAACTAACTAGACTTAGTTTATGAGGCACAATGAAAACGGTGAATATTCACGAGGCGAAAACTCAGCTTTCGAAACTCATCGAAGAGGCGTCTAAGGGTGAGTCGTTCATCATTGCCAAGGCGGGCAAACCGGTCGTGAGAGTCAGTGCTCTGAGCGCTCCAAGCGGTGCTCAAGTACGGCGGCTCGGTTTCATGGCGGGTCAAATTTCTGTCCCGGACGACTTTGACCAAATGGGCAAGGACGAGATCGAGAAAATGTTCGGCGGTCGTGGATGAACTTTTGCTGGATACCCATCTCCTCCTGTGGGCTGCCGGTGAACCGCGCCGGCTCCCGAAACAAGCTCGAATCCTGATCGGCAATCCGGACAACGAGCTCCTCTTCAGTGTCGCTAGTTTATGGGAAGTGGTGGTTAAGCGGGGCTTGGGTCGGGAAGATTTTGCGGTTGATGCGCGACTGCTGCGCCGGGGTCTTTTGGACAACGGGTACAGCGAGTTGCCAATCGTCAGCGGTCACGTCGCTGCCATCGATAGCCTGCCACCGATTCATAA
>Ga0307476_10001933_pt1 | contig 12457 bp, 11 predicted proteins | sample atmos_gasesECM2C_2_FD_203314 | JGI IMG/M metagenome (GOLD analysis project Ga0307476, IMG submission 203314) | Hardwood forest soil microbial communities from Morgan-Monroe State Forest, Indiana, United States - atmos_gasesECM2C_05 | ecosystem: Environmental > Terrestrial > Soil > Temperate... | reverse complement strand
GAGCATGACCTTTTCGCAAAAACCGGTTTCCGCTTTTCCGGATCATGCTCTAGGCAAGCGAATTATAGCCCACGCCACGCCGCGCCGCCTGCAACGCAGACATCAAGGCATTGGCAAAACTCGCCTTTTCGTCAGGGCCCAAGAAACTTCCAATTGCGATGCGACGGCCTTTGGAGGCCAAATATAATTTTTCGACGCCATATTCGGGATGAATCTGGCGGTCGAGCCGCACCCAAAGCGGATTGAAGACGAATTCCACCACATCGCCACGCGGGCTGATCCGGCGCAGGCGCAGCTCCGACAGCGTCACCCGGATTTCCTCGCTTGCCCTGGCGCGGCGGAAGTTGACCCGAAAAGCCCAATAGATTGCCAACACGTCGAGCCCGAAAAAGCCGAGCACCGGCCAGGCGCCCATCAGCAGAAACGCCAACCCCGCTGCGAAGCTGACCACGCTGACAAACGCCATCACCACCAGAAAACCGGTGTGACTGAGCGAGCGATGCGGCGTCAGCAGCGCCGAGAACAATTCACCCTGTGGGTGAAGCTCAAAATCATTGCCTGCGGTCATGGCACCTCAGTATACCCGGAACATGCCGAAAATCACGCGCCGTCCAAAGCCCAGATCGAAACCCGCGGCCCCCCCGCGTGCCAAACAACATCCCGGGAGATCTTCCAATAAATCCTCCGGGCCAACCATTTCCAAACCGAAACGCGTGCGAGCGGCGGCAAACAAATCAAAACGCTGGACCGCAGCGGAAGTTCGCGAGGCTTTCAGCCGTTTTCAAAAAGCTAATCCCGAGCCGAAGGGCGAGCTCGAGCACCTCAATCCCTTCACGTTGCTGGTCGCAGTCGTGCTGTCGGCGCAGGCGACCGATGCCGGTGTCAACCGCGCCACCCGAGCGCTGTTTGTCCTCGCCGACACGCCGCAAAAGATGCTGGCGCTCGGCGAGGAGAGGCTGCGCGACCACATCAAGACCATCGGGCTCTACCGCAACAAGGCCAGGAACGTCATCGCGCTGTCGGAGAAGTTGATCAACGAATTCGGCGGCGAGGTGCCGCAAACCCGCGCTGAGATCGAATCGTTGCCGGGCGCGGGGCGCAAGACCGCCAACGTCGTGCTCAACATGGCGTTCGGCGAAGCAACCCTGGCCGTGGATACGCACGTGTTCCGTGTCGCCAATCGCACCGGCCTTGCGCCGGGGAAGACGCCGCTCGAGGTGGAGCTTGAGCTGGAGCGAGTGATCCCCGCCGAATTCATGCTGCACGCCCATCACTGGCTGATCCTGCACGGTCGCTACACTTGTCTGGCGCGCAAGCCGCGCTGCGAGGTCTGCCTGATCAACGATCTCTGCCGCTGGCCGGAGAAGACGGTGTGAAGATCTAACCGCTTGCTCCTCCCTCATCCTGATGAGCCGCGCTTGCGCGGCGTCTCGAAGGATGGCCGCATCGTTGCCTCATGGTTCAAGACGCCTGAGGACGTGCTCCTCACCATGAGGGTATCAAGTCATGGCGCGGACCGGAAGGTTGGACCTTGTCCCCGGAACAAGCCGCGCATAGGCTTCGCGAATGCGCCAAGGCCTGGATCAAGGGCCGCGCACGGAGGGGAGAGACGTCATGCAATTTCGGCTTGTGCTCGTTTCAGCCTTACTTGCCTCGTGCCTTTCCGCGCACGATGCACGCGCGCAAATATCCGATGACGTCGTCAGGATTGGTGTGCTCAACGATCAGTCAGGCCTCTATGCCGATCTGGGCGGTCCGGGATCGGTGGTGGCCGCGCGCATGGCGGTCGAAGACTTCGGCGGCGCCGTGCTCGGCAAGCCGGTCGAAATCGTTTACGCCGACCATCAAAACAAGTCCGATGTCGGCGCGGCAATCGCGCGGGAATGGTTCGAGGTCGGCAAGGTCGACATGGTCATCGGCTTCGACCACTCGGCCGTCGCGCTTGCGGTGGAGCAGCTCGCTGCCGAGAAAGGTCGTATCGCGATTGCGGGCGCGGTCGGCAGCACCGCGTTTACCGGCAAGTCATGCACGCCGACGGAAGCGTCCTGGATCTATGACAGTTACGCGCTCACCACGAGCCTTGCGAAAGCGATCGTGGCGGAGGGACGCGACACCTGGTTCTTCATCACGGTCGATTACGCCTTCGGCCATTCGCTGGAGGCTGACGCATCGGCCGCGGTGAAGGCGGCCGGCGGAAAGATACTGGGAAGCGTGCGTCATCCCCTCAACACCGCGGACTTTTCCTCCTATCTGCTTCAGGCGCAGGCTTCAGGTGCAAAGGTCGTGGCCTTTGCCAACGGCGGTGGCGACATGGTCAATGCCACCAAGCAGGCCAACGAATTCGGCCTGACGAAAAATCAGACGATCGTCTCGCTCTTGGTGTTCATTTCCGATGTTCACAGCATGCAATTGCAGGCGGCGCAGGGCTTGAAGTTCGTCACTGCGTTCTACTGGGATCGCGATGAAGAGACCCGTATTTGGTCGAAGCGTTTCTTCGAGCGGCAGGGCAGGATGCCGACCATGCCCCAGGCAGCGGTCTATTCGGCGATCCGCCATTATCTCGGCGCCATCGAGGCCGCCGGCACCGACGGGGCAAAAGCGGTGATGGCGAAGATGCGCGAGCGGCCGGTGAACGACTTTTACGTCAAGAACGGACGGCTGCGCGAGGACGGCCGTCTCGTTCACGACATGTACTTTGCGCAAGTCAAGACGCCCGCGGAATCGAAGGGGCCTTGGGACTATTACAAGTTACTGGCCACCATCCCCGGCGGTCAGGCTTTCCGGCCGCTGGCGGAAGGCGGTTGCCCGCTGGTGGCGCACTGAATTTTCGCGCCTGATTTATTGAGGACACTCGGCGCCGCTGTCGATCCACGCCTGGACCAGTTTTCCAGCCAATTCCTGGGTCCCCGGAGCAGGCTCACGGCCTTCACCGGGGTTCCACGCCCAGCCGACGAGGTCATCGCTGGCGACGTGATCTTGCAACAGCGCCAAATCGCGTCCGCCGTTGAGATTGACGTCCTTCAATTGGCGGCAAATCTCGCCCAACGATTTATTTTGCCAGGCCATGGATAAAGGCGCCACGTCCCAACGCGGATGACCGGGGATGCTGCTGTAAGATGCGCCTTCGTGCAGCGTGACGTTATGTTCGCTATGGCACTCGGCGCAATTGGTCGCGAGATGTCCGCTATCGCCGCGCCACACCGGCGGCATGTGTTCGTGATGGTCGGCGCCTTGCAGGGGATGGTCGCCGGCCGGATGGCAGTTCATGCACCGCGGATGCGTCAGCAACTTGCCGATCTCGCGAAAGATTGCGCGCGAACGATCCGCCGCGTCCGGATTCGACATGAAGTCTGCCAAATTCCTCAACTCCTTCTTCGCCGGCTGCGGATCGGCAGCTGCGCAAACGCCCGTGTGTGCGGTTAGCGCGCAGAACACCAGCGCAGTTGCGGCAAATCCGGGTAGGAGCTTCGCAGACATTTTAGCCATCGGCTTACAATCGCGTTTCCCCGCTTTTGTTCCGGGGAAACGCCGGCACGGATTTCCGCAAGTTTCTCTTTCTCGTTCTCCGCCGGGCGGTGCTTTGCCCGCTTGCCGCGGACGCGGCCTTCGCCAAGACCCGAATTAAAATACCCTCGGTTTAATTTGCCAGGGATAAACGGGCTTTTAACCAAGCAGGTTTAATCGTTGGAATCGGGCAGCGGGGGTGTGTGCTGGCTTGAAGGGCCAGCCGAAAGTATAGGCGTGCCACAATGGCCCTGGACTCTGTAGAGTTGGACCCGGAAGAGCTCGTCACCCTGACGGATCATGGCTCGATGAAGCTTCGCTCGGCGGTATCGAGAGCGATGCTGATGCTGCCCAAGCAGCGCAAACTCGCGACAATCGTCCGGGAAGGCGATCCGTCAATCCTGAATTTCGATGAGATCAAGCGCCTTGCGGCGCAATGGGACGGGCCTCGCGTGCCAGCCGACTGAGCGGTCGCGGCCCACGCGCTGGCGTTTGGAATCGGGCCGCGCCCCCCATAGCGGCCCGATGCACGGTCCCGTCATCCCCCCGCTGGACTCACACACCATGGCGGGGCCGTGCTCATTTCTCGCAGTGGCGAATCCGCTGGTCGCAAGGCCGTCAGGCGCAGCCGGTTAGCGAAGGAAGGAAACCTTGCGCGCGACGATCGCGTGATATTCAGTTGCCGGTGAGCACCTTGACGCCAGTCTCATAGATGCCGTCGAACGTTTTCTTTGCATCGGCGTCCGGCACCCCCTTGGCATCAAATGTGCCCATCCATTTCAACGCCGAACCCTTGGGGTCTGCAGTGACGGTCATGGTCGAGTGATAGTTTGCGACCGGCAGCGGGCCTGACAGGATGGTGTAGCTGTAACTGTGTTTGGCGTCGTCCCAGTTCTCCAGTGCTTCGACGATCGTTCCGCCGCCCTTCAGCGAGAGCGTACGTTGCTTGCCATCCGGACTCAGGACACATTTCTCGATCGCCGGATGCCAGGAGGCGATGCCGCAAAAGTCTCCTACCTTTTTCCATAACGCCTCTGGCGATATCGACGACGTCATGGTGACGCTTGAGTCCAACGCGAAAGCGGAAGCCGTCGACATGCCGAGAATAACCATCGCCGCGTGAGCCGTGTAACGCATCTGTATTCCTCCCTATGTTGTTTTGCAGATGTTTTAGAGCGTTTCCGAGCGAAGTATATGCCGGTTCGCGTGAAGAAAACGCGTCGAAACACAAGACTGGAGCCTCGGTCCCGAATTGGTCAGAACCGAAAAGGCTCCAGCTCGGGCGATCTTACACCCAAGTCGTCCGAAGTCTCGTCCTATCTGGACTGAAATCGTGCGCCGGATTTTCGCAACGGGCTCACGCCGCCGGCAGGCCGGTCCGACGCGTCGGCTCGATCAATTCCGGCCGCGATCCGCTCAGTCGCTTGTGCATGTGAACCATGAACGCCATGCCGAACAGCGGCGTAGCCAGATTGACGATCGGGATCGATACGAAAGCGGCGATGATGAGTCCGGCCGTGAAAATGGTCGCAGCATTGTCCCGGCGCATCGCCTTTGCTTCCTCCGGCGATCGAAACCGCATCGCGGCGAGTTCGAAATATTCCCGGCCCAACAGCCAGGCGGTTGCGATGAAGAACGCGATGAAGCCGAGGCCCGCGAAAAAAACGAAGGGCAGCGCGATCAGGTAGACCAGGATTGTCAGCAGCGCAGTCTTGACGCCTTCCGTCATGGCACGGGAAAGCGGCAATGCGACGCCCGGTCGTTCCGACGGATAGTGCTCGCGCTCGACGTGTTCAGCGACTTCGTCGACGAACACGCTTGCAACGAGCGAGGTGATCGCTGGCATCAGAAAGATCGCGCCGAGCAGGATACCGACACCGGCTGCAATTGAAACGATCCAGGCAAGGATGTCGAGCGGGGTCTGGAAGCCGGGGCCGAGCATCGCCTCGAGCCAACCTTCGCCAGCAGTAGCAAGAAAGCTCAACAGCCGCTGCAGGCCGGTCGCCAGCACCACGACCAGCACCAACGCCAGTCCGATCGATCGCCAAAGGATCGAGCGCATCGGCGGCGACAGGATTTGCGTTAGCGCGCTGACGGCCGCATCCAACATCGTTGTTTATCCTCTTTCGGAACACCGCAAAGAGGTAGACATGGGTCGATGGTTCGGCAAGAGCCGTGAGGTTGCAAAGTCGTGTGGAGGTACTGCCGTGTCGTTCCAGTTGTTCGCGTCGACCGAGGGGCCGAACCACGAACACGGCGGCAAATGGAACTATGTGCAGGCAAAACTACGCGGCGTGCGCTCGGTCAGGTTGGCCTGCCGGCACGCAACGCCGGCGGCGGCGAACTTTCGACATATTCGATGTCGCTATCTTCCTGGATGGTGATCACTTCGGTCACGGTGAGGCAGTCGATCAGCGTCAATTCGTCATCGATCAGCACTATTTCCCGAGCCGGAAACGACGTTTCTTCGTCAAACGCTTCAGGAACGAGCGACGGCGATCGTATCGTTTCTGGAAACACACCAAATTGGCCCGCTACCTCCTGGAGCGGCTTCTGTTTGTCGGCCCAGTGCAGGGCAGTGTAATCGAAGCCATGCACGATGGTGGGTTTGACGATTTCGAAATAGGGCGAGATGTCGAAATCGCGCGGCATGTAGAGGGAGGAATCGCGGATGTGCAGGATTTCACGACGCGCCTGCCTCGATCCGGCAAGCGTGATCCTGGGCAGGATTGGATAGCGCACGGCGTCGAACGCCTGCGCGATGAGCGCCGAACAGATGATCTTGGTGGGATCGCCGGAGCCGAACGCGATCAATCGCCGCCGCCAGCGCTGCGGCACCGGCAGTGGAAACAGGTAGCGCATCAGATCGAGAATGTTCTTGGTGTCGTAGCCGAAGCCGATCCGGTTGATGGCATAGCGGCATACCGTATTGCGGTCTTCATAGCTCAGGCCGACCGGTCGGCACAGCCGCGTGTGATAGGTGAAATATTTCGACAATGGTGCCGAGGTGACGCCCTCCCCGATGTTGGCCTCGATCAACACATGCGGCTCGCCATCGGGCTCGGACGCTCCGTCGATCGGACCGACGAAGAGCGCAGCATGCGACCAGGTCGATTGCGTGAGATATTTGATGATACCGGAAACGCGATTGTTGCCCTCGACGAGCAGCACGTCGCCAGGCTCGATGATATCGCGCAGATGACCGGGGTCGGAGGGTGTGAAGGGCTCATAACCCGGCACTTCCTTCTGGAGATAGAAAGCGATCCACTTGCCAACGGTATCGAGCATTACGCCCATGACACGTGCCCCCACCGGCCTTATTGGCCCGGCTTTTTTCGATCATTATCATGCTCGAAAGCCGTTGCAATTTAGTTCATGCAGAAGGCTGATCAATCATGATTGATTCACCATAATGGTTGCCGCCGGCGGCGCGGTTCCGCCATTCGCATCTCGTTCCCGCCAGTGTTTTTTCAAAACGTGGAGCCCCGAAGCGGCGCGGCAAATACGGGTTTCCAGTGGAGTTTTGGATTTGACATTCGCTTTTCAGGCTCGCGATGGATACGCTAGGTAGCAATGTTCAATCCATACCGGCAGCGCTCCGATGCGGCAAGTTCGCCGGATGTTCGCCTCGTTCTCAAAGTTCCGGAAACCATGACATGACAATGACCCGGCGCGATCTCCTGTCGACATCGGCGGCCGCGATTGCGCTTGCGTCGGCAACCGGTCGTCGCGCATGGAGCGCGCCGCCGGTGTCGCGCGATGCCGATATCGTCGTGGTCGGCGCAGGGGCGGCCGGGATTGCCGCAGCGCGACGGATCCAGGCCGCCAATCGCAAGGTGATCGTGGTGGAAGCGGCGGCGCAGATCGGCGGCCGATGCCTCACCGATACCGCATCCTTCGACGTGCCAATCGATCGCGGCGCGCGATGGCTGCATAATCCCGACATCAATCCTATGGTCAAACTTGCGCGTAGTGCCGGGTTCGATATCGCGCAGCGTTCGCTCGGCCAGAAGATCCGCATCGGCATGCGTTACGCCCGCGCCGGCGAGACCGAGGATTTCCTTGCCGCCCTGGTGCGGGCCAACCGCGCCATCGACGACGCTTCGCGCGGCAAGGTAGACGCGTCCTGCGCCTCGGTATTGCCAAAGGACCTCGCCGACTGGGCGGGAGCGGTGGAGTTCACCTTTGGCGCCAGCAGCACCGGCAAGGATCTCAAGGATGTTTCGGTGATGGACCGGACCCGCGCGCAAGACCGCAGTGCCGCGGTCGGTTGCCGCCAGGGCCTTGGCGCATTGATCGCCAAGCTCGCCGAGCAAATCCCTTTGACACTCTCGACGCCAGCCAGCCAGATCATCTGGAGCGGACGCGACGTTTCGGTCGAGACACCGAAGGGCAAGATTGCAGCGCGTGCAGCAATTGTCACCGTGTCGAGCAACGTGCTCGTCGGCGGCAGTATCAGGTTCACGCCCGAAATGCCCAGGCGCCATCAGGATGCGGCGGCGAGACTGGACCTCGGCAGCTACGACCGCATCGTCCTGCAAATGACCGGCAATCCATTGGGCCTCGCGCACGACGACGTCGTCATCGAACAGAGCAAGACTGCATCCACGGCGCTCTTGTCCGCCAATATCAATGGATCGACGCTGTGTGCGGTCGATGTCGGGGGCTCCTTCGGCCGCGATCTCTCGGGCCAGGGTGAAAAAGCGATGGTTGCCTTCGCCGTGGAATGGCTGACGAGGCTTTACGGCAGCAACATCGCCGCTGCTGTGAAGAAGTCGAGCGCCACACGCTGGAACGCTTCGCCTTATATCCTGGGCGCCATGTCGGTTGCAGCCGTCGGCGCGCAGCCGTCGCGGAAGATACTTGGCGAGCCGTTCGGCAACGTGTTTCTGGCGGGCGAAGCCAGCCACGAAACCCAGTGGGGTACGGTGGACGGTGCCTGGGAAAGCGGTGAACGCGCCGCCGAAGCGGCGTTGCGAAAAATCGGCGCACTCGCCGAACCTTCGCCCGTGCGTGCGCCGAAACAGCGCCGCCGCGGCGCGACTTAGAGTCTGACTCAAAAAGAGACTGAGGAGCGGCGGAGCAGCGTCTCGGAGCGTCATCCTGGGGTGCGCGCTCTTTGCGCGCCTCGAAGGATGCGCGGCACGGTCGGTGGCCCGTCGTCCTTCGAGGCTCGCTTCCGCTCGCGCCTCAGGATGACGGGGGAAACGGTGGTGCGGGTGAATGTCATCCTGACAAGGCGAGTGAGAAGCAAGTACTTGCGCCCGTGCCAGGGTTCAACCCGCTTTAGCGCAACACGCCGCCGGTCTTCTTGTTGACCTCAGACACAATCTTCTCGGCGACTGCTTCGATCTCCTGATCGGTCATGGTCTTCTCGCGCGGCTGGATCGTCACCGCAATCGCAACCGATTTCTTGCCGTCATCGATGCCCTTGCCTTCGTAGACGTCGAAGACCGTGACAGTCGTGATCAGCTTCCTGTCCGTACCTTGCGCCGCGCGCACGATATCGCCGGCCTTCACGGCGCGATCGACGATGAAGGCAAAATCCCGCGATACCGGCTGGAACGGCGAAAGCTCGAGCACGGGCTTGGCGCGGGTCGGCTTCTGCTTGGCTTCCGGGATGCGGTCGAGGATGATTTCGAAAGCGACCATGGGGCCGTCGGCGCCAAGCGCCTCGAGCGCACGTGGATGCAGTTCGCCGAAGTAGCCGAGGACATTTTGCGGGCCGATCTGGATTGTGCCGGAGCGTCCAGGGTGCAGCCAGCTTGTACCTCCGGGAACGATTTGCAGCGCCGGCATCGGTGCGCCGGCGGCCGACAGCACCGCAAAGGCGTCGGCCTTGGCGTCGAGCGCGTTACCGATCGCCGAGCCGGACCAATGTCGCCCGAGCCCCAGCGATGACGAATATCCGTGACGCACGCCCGATGCGGCAGTCAGCTGATCTTCCGGCCGGTCGCCCTTGAACACCTGGCCTACCTCGAACAGCGCGACGTCGGGGAAGCCGCGATCGGAATTGGCCTGCGCGGCGGCGATCAGACCCGGCAGCAGGCTCGGCCGCATGTCGGACAAATCGGAGGCAATGGGATTGGCGAGCGCAAGATCGCTGCCGCCGCCGCCGAACAGTTCAGCATGTGGCTTGGCGATGAACGACCAGGTCACCGCCTCGACCATGCCGCGCGCGGCGAGCGCCCGCTTGGCGCGGCGGGTACGCAGCTGGATCGGCATGAGAATCGGTTTGCGGGGCGCATCGCCGCGCTCGAACGGCGTCATCGGCACCTTGTCGACGCCGACAATGCGCACGATTTCCTCGACGATGTCGGCCTTGCCATGTACGTCCGATCGCCAGGAGGGCACAGCGATCTTCACCGTCGGGCCGCTTCCTGCCACCATGAAGCCGAGATGACCGAGGATGCGCCTCATCTCCGGGAACGGCACCTCGATGCCGGCGAGGCGTTTTACTTCCGAGAGCGGATAATCGATCACGCGGTCGTCACCGAAGGATTTGCCGACGACCACGTTCTCGGAGGGCCTGCCGCCGCAGATTTCCATCACCAGCCGTGTCGCCATCTCCAGCCCCGGAACCATGAAGGCCGGATCGACGCCGCGCTCGAAACGATAACGCGCATCCGAGTTGATGCCGAGCTTGCGGCCGGTGTGGGCGATGTTGATCTCGTTCCACAACGCCGATTCGACCAGCACGTCGGTGGTGGTTTGCGAGCAGCCGGAGGCCTCGCCCCCCATGATGCCGGCCAGCGATTCCACGCCGTGATCGTCAGCAATCACGCACATGCTGCTGTCGAGCGCGTAGGTGCGGCCATCGAGCGCGAGCAGCGTCTCCCCGTTGCGGGCACGGCGCACGACGAGATTACCGTTTACCTTTGCCGCGTCGAACACATGCAGCGGGCGCGCGCGGTCGTAGGTCATGAAGTTGGTGATATCGACCAGCGCATTGATCGGCCGCAAGCCAATCGAGGTCAGCCGCCGTTGCAGCCATTCGGGCGAGGGGCCGTTCCTGACGCCGCGCACCAGCCGCAACGCAAAGCCTGGGCAAAGGGCTTCGTCCTCGACGGTGACCTTTACCGGGCATGGAAATTCGCCCTTGATCGGGCGAATCGCGGGGTCTTTGAACCTGCCCATGTCGGCGGCCGAGAGATCGCGCGCGATGCCGTGCACGCCGGTGCAATCTGGCCTGTTCGGCGTCAGGTTGATTTCGAACATCGGATCGCCCAGTCCAGCCCATTGCGCGTAGGCCGCGCCGATCGGCGCGTCGGGAGGCAATTCCATGATGCCGTCATGGTCTTCGGAAATCTGCAGTTCGGCGGCTGAGCACAACATGCCGCGGCTTTCGACACCGCGAATGGTGCCGACGCCGAGCGTGATGTCCTTGCCGGGAATGTAGGTTCCGGGGGCTGAGAACACGCTGACGAGGCCCGCGCGAGCGTTGGGCGCCCCGCATACGACCTGCACCGGGGCGGCACCGTTACCGGTGTCGACCATGCAGACTCTCAGGCGATCCGCATTCGGATGCTGCTCGGCGGAAATCACCCGCGCGATGGTGAAGGGTGCGAGCAGGCGCGATTTGTCCTCGATATTCTCGACTTCAAGCCCGATCATGGTGAGCTTGTCGGCAAGTTTTTCGACCGGCTCGTCGGTGTCGAGATGTTCCTTCAGCCAGGAGAGAGTGAATTTCATGGCTCGATGCCTCAAGTGCTTTTACTCCCTCCCCCCTTGTGGGGGAGGGTTGGGCGCAGATCGTCAAGAATCACGAGCTCAATCCTCCCGCCAGTGTCGGGATGTCGAGCGGCCTGAAGCCGTAATGGGTGAGCCAGCGCACGTCGTTCTCGAACAATTGCCTCAGGTCGGACATGCCGTATTTCAGCATCGCGATGCGATCGATGCCCATGCCCCAGGCGAAGCCCTGATAGACGTCGGGATCGATGCCGCAGGCGCGCAGCACATTCGGATGCACCATGCCGCAGCCGAGAATCTCCAGCCAATCCTCGCCCTCGCCAAAACGGATTTCGCCCTTGTCGCGACGGCATTGGATGTCGACTTCGAGCGAAGGCTCGGTGAAGGGAAAGAACGACGGACGGAATCGCATGTTGATGTGGTCGACCTCGAAGAACGCCTTGCAGAATTCGTGCAGGATCCACTTGAGGTGGCCCAGATGCGAGCCCTTGTCGATGACGAGGCCTTCGACCTGGTGAAACTGCGGCGTGTGCGTGGCATCGGAGTCGATGCGATAGGTGCGGCCCGGGCAAATGACGCGGATCGGCGGTTTTTGCGTCAGCATCGTCCGCACCTGCACCGGCGAGGTATGGGTGCGTAACAACATGCGCGAGCCGTCTGGCTTCGGATTGAAGAAGAACGTGTCGTGCATCTCGCGCGCGGGGTGGCCCTCTGGAAAGTTCAGCCTGGTGAAGTTGTAGTCGTCGGTCTCGATGTCGGGACCTTCGGCGATTGAAAATCCCATGTCGGCAAAGATGGCTGTCAATTCATCCATCACCTGGCTAAGGGGATGGATGCGCCCTGCCTCCGCCTGAGCTTCCCGCACCGGAAGCGTGACGTCGATCGTCTCGGAGGCAAGGCGGGCATCCAGCGCCGCAGATTTCAGGACTTCGCGGCGTGCGGTCAGCGCCTCCGTGACCCTGTCCTTGGCGAGGTTGATGGCGGCGCCTTGCGTCTTGCGCTCGTCGGGCGACATCTTGCCGAGCGTGGAAAGAAGGGCCGAAATCGATCCCTTCTTGCCCAGCGCTGCGACGCGCACGCTTTCCAGGGTGGCTTCGTCCGGAGCCGCTGAAATCTGGCCCAGGATGGATTGTTCGAGGTTTGCAAGGTCGGTCACGGGTGAATCCCTGGATTTGAAGGACGCCGGTTGTGGCCGTCCGGCGGCCGAAACGTCAAGCCAAAAGCAACATAACCGGAGAGCGGCAATCGGGTGCTCCTGAAACCT
>Ga0307476_10001931_pt1 | contig 12461 bp, 14 predicted proteins | sample atmos_gasesECM2C_2_FD_203314 | JGI IMG/M metagenome (GOLD analysis project Ga0307476, IMG submission 203314) | Hardwood forest soil microbial communities from Morgan-Monroe State Forest, Indiana, United States - atmos_gasesECM2C_05 | ecosystem: Environmental > Terrestrial > Soil > Temperate... | reverse complement strand
GGCTCGCGCGCAGTTACCGCGCAGTTACCGCGCGGTAGCCGCGCGGGCTTTGGCGGACGGGTCCGCCGTCGCATCCGAGGGCGCGGTCGGCGAGGTAGGGCGCTTGAACACCAGCGTCACAAAGCATCGCCCCGTGACCTCCATTTCCAGGAGCTGCGCATCTGCCGCAGCGCCGTGCCATACCGCGTGGACCGACCTCAAGCCCGGCTTCTCCTCGAGCGGTGCCGCCATCCGATCCACTTCGGACTGGCGGATCCTCTGATAGGCCCGCTGGCACTCCGGGATGCCGGCGCCCGGCAAGTTCGCCCGCAGCATCACCCGCTCCAGTCCCTTGCCGGTCTGCGAGAAAGCAAAACTCTGCGTCATCGCGATGCCGTTGATGGCCAAAGTATTCTTGAGGCGCATGGACTCGACGATGTCCGCGCGCGGCTTGCGTATAGCGGGCAGCTTCTCGACGCTATCTCCGTAGGCCGACTCCACCTGCGCTTCGGTCATGCCCCAGTCCACCAGCCCCCAGCCGTGGGCGGGTTCGGCGGCGCCGGCCTCGAGGGCTGCAGCGGACAATATCAACATCAGCACGAGCATGAGGTTGTGCATATGCGCATTATATGCACCGCTCCGGCGTTTTTAAGATCAGCCCGCGCTACGGTGTTCTCCTACGTGTTCTCCCAGCCCCGGCCCGGGTACAGTGCGGTCCATGGATGTCCGCTCCAAGGCTGCCGGTTTTACTTATATCGGCCTGCTGGTGGCGATCGTGATCATTGGCGCCGCACTGGCCGCGGTCGGGCAGGTGTGGTCGACCGAGGCGAAGCGCGAGCGCGAAGCCGAACTCCTGTATCGGGGCAATACCATTCGCAAGGCGATCGGGGCCTATGTCTTCGGTCCCGGCGGCGGCGGTCGGTATCCGCGAGAACTCCAAGACATGGTGCAGGATCAGCGCTCGCCGCAAGCCATCCACTACCTGCGGCGCGCCTATGAGGACCCGATGACCGGACAGGCGGACTGGACGCTGATCCGAGGGCCCGATGGGGGCATCATGGGTGTTGCCAGCAGTTCCAAAGACACACCGCTCAAGGTTCGGGGTTTCGATATCGCCAACGAGTATTTCAAGGACGCCACGTGCTACTGCGATTGGCAATTCATCTATGTACCGCCGCTGCGCCGAGGCGTGGGCGCGGCACCCAGTATCCTGACGCCGAGCCCGCAGGTGCCGAGCCCCAAATTGCCCACCCGCCGCTGAAGCGTGAGGCTGCGGCGCGCTTGCCGCCGCCGATGCCACGGACTTCTACCGTGTTTTCCCACCTTTGTGCCGGGGGACAACCGCGTACAGTGCCGGGTATGTACGCGCGCCACCGCCGGTTACTCGGCTTCACGCTGATCGAGATGGTCATCACGGTGGCCATCGTCGGGCTGCTGGCCACGGCCGCGATGCCGCTGGCACAACTCGCAGTGCAACGCAACAAAGAAACCGAACTGCGTTCGAGCCTGCGCGAGATCCGCAATGCCCTCGATGCGTACAAGCTCGCGAGCGACCAAGGACGGGTCGAGACCAAATTGGGCGCGAGCGGCTACCCTGAGACGCTGCAGATCCTGGTGGACGGCGTGGTGGATGCCCGCAGCGAAGCGCAGACGAAGATTTATTTCCTGCGGCGAATTCCCCGCGATCCGTTTTTCCCCGACACGACGGTCGCGGCGGCCGACAGTTGGGGATTGCGCAGCTACGCGAGCCCGCCCGATGCCCCGCAACCCGGGGACGATGTCTACGACGTCTATGCGTTGAGCAACGACAAAGGCATCAACGGGGTGCCGTATCGTGACTGGTAGCCTCAGGGTTTCCCCTAAAGGGTTTCCCCCAGAACTGTGACGCAAGTCCCGTTTTCAAGCCCGAAACTTGCAGAGACTATAGGGGTAACCCCCAACGTGCCCCTCGCGGCATCCAGAGGCATAACGATGGCGCATGACATGGTTAGCACTTCGGCTAGCACATCCGATGCAATTTGGCCTGATTTCGTCAGAAACGTCCCGCGCAGCACGCGCCTCGTGGTCATCGACGATCACCCGGTGGTGCGCGAGGGTGTTTGCTCGCTATTGTCCCTGGAAGCCGATCTGACCATCGTCGGCGACGCCGGCGACATCGACGAGGCCATCGAGCTCGTGCGTCGGCACAGCCCCGACTTGGTGCTGTGCGACCTGACCATGCCCGGCTGCACCGGCAGCTTTGCGGTGCGCAAGCTGTGCCGCGAGTGCCCCAACACGCGTGTCTTGGTATTGACCGCGCACGACTCGCTGGAATGCATTCGCGAATCGTTCGGCGCGGGCGCCATCGGCTACGTGCGCAAGGACGCATTGCGTGCGGATTTGCTCGCAGCGGTGCGCCGCGCGGCCACCGGAACGCAGGCCACGTGCCGCGGCGTCGGCGACATCGTCATCAGAAATTGGCTGCACGAGGCGAGCGCGCCGCAACCCGTGATGGCGGCTCCGCTCGACGCCGAGGATCGCCAGATCATTCGACTCATTGCCCTGGGTGTGCCGACCTGGCGGATTGCGGCCGACTTGGGACGCGGGGTCAAGGTGGTGGAGAAATATCGGGCCAGTCTCATGCGGCGTCTGGACCTCGGCAGCACCGCGGCCGTTGCCCGATTCGCGGTTCGTTGCAATCTCTTGTCCGATCAAGAAGTCGATCAATTGGTATCGGCCGAATAGCCTGTGCGGCGCATCCTGGTCGTCGATGACGAGACTTACGTGCGGGAAGCGATGCAGCGCGTGCTGGGCTCCGGCTCCGTCACGGTGGCCGCCGCCGCGGATGCGGCCGCCGCGTTCGTGCACCTCAGCGAAGCGCCGACGGATCTCGTCATCATCGATGTGATTCTGCCGGACCTGGATGGAGTTTCGGCGATCAAGCAGATCCGCCGCGATCATCCGGACGTGCGCATCATCGCCATCTCGGGCGGCGGAAATTTCGGACTCAAAGCGTATCTTCCCGAGGCGATCTCGACCAGCGCGTATCTTGCCGCGTGCACGACTGCGGGGGCCGACGGCGTGCTCGCCAAACCGTTCGAAACCGCCGAGCTGCGCGCGCTGATCGAGCAGGTGTTGAGCGCCGAGCGCGCCTGAACCCAAGTCCGCGCCAATCTACGCGCGCCAATCGAGAGGCGTCAGCTGGCCTGCGCGTCCTCGCGCTTCACCAAGCCGTGGCGCAGCGCGAACATCGTCACCGCCGCGGTATTGTGCAAGTTGAGCTTGCGCATCAAGTTGGAGCGGTGCTTTTCAATCGTCTTGACGGACAAACCCAGATCGCGCGCCGCCCGCTTGTTCGATTGGCCGAGCGCAATGCGTGTGAGCACTTCGCGCTCACGGCGGGTGATGAGATGCACCGGTGCACGCTCGCCGTCGCCGCCCTTGCCGCCCGCCAGCCCCGACAAAATTCCCTTCGACAGCGCTTCGCAGAAATATCTCTTGCCGGCGCAAACGGCGTGCAGTCCCTCGACCAGTTCCGCGTGCGGGGAATCCTTGAGCACGAAACCGTCCGCGCCCGCCTGCATGGCATCGCGCAGGCGCTGAATACTGTGCAGAACCGTGAGCACCAAGACCGGCACGGTGCTCTTGAGCTTGCGCAGGTCCGCGATGAGATCGATCCCCGACTGATCCGCCAGCGCGATGTCGGTGATCACGACCGACGGTTTGAGCTGCTCGATCCCCGCCAATGCATCCGGCACGGTACCCGCTTCGCCCACCACTCGAATCCCGGGATCGGTTTCGAGCAGCGCCTTGAGGCCCTGACGCAGCAGCAGGTGGTCCTCCACCAGCATGACGTTCATGTGGCGCGGCGCGCGCCGCTGGGCTTCCGCATAGATCAAATGGTCATCAACTTCATTCATAGACGCTTTCCATTAGCACCGCATTCGCGTCGCAACGACGGGCGGCCATTTCTATTTCCCTACACTAGCGCAATTGCGGCGTCCGCGTGCCCTTAGTTTTCGCATACCGTAGCGGGACATCTTTGCCATCTCGTGACTACGGCCTCAGCCGACGAGGTAGGTCAGCACGTGCTCGCCCAGGGTGATCTCATCCTCGTGCTGCAGAACGTGGCGCTTCACGGTCTTGCCGTTGACGAGCATGCCATTCACGCTCCCCAAATCTTCGATGGTCGAAACACTGCCGGCCGTGACCACTTGGCAGTGGTGGCGGCTGATGAAACGGGCGTCCAGGCGTAGTTCGTTGTCCGGCGCGCGGCCGATCGATATCCGGCCCGCCTTGACCGGCAACGCGGCGATCTGCTGTGCACCGTGACTCACCACCAGCCGTGCCGCCGGCGCAACCGGGGTCTCCTCGGTCGGACCGTGCGCGCGCGGGACCGCTCCGTTCGAGCCGGCGGAGTCGCGCGCCACGGCCTCGGGCCAACGGGGGTCTTGCGTTGCCATGAGGATTTCGGTGCTGCCAACCTGGCCCGCGGCTCGCGTGCAGGCCGCATGCAATGCGGCGTCGCATAGCACGTTGATGAGCCGCGGCGCGCCGGCCGTGTGCTGAAACACCATGCCGTAGGCGTCCGCGGTGAACAGTTCCTTGCCGCCGGCGCCCGCGACGGCCAGTCGCCGCTCGATGTAAGTCTTGACGTGCTCGGCGCTGAGCGTGTGCAAATGCACCAGCGCGGGGGCCTCCGGCGCGACGATGCGCGCCGCCAATTCCTCCCAGTGCTGCTGATCGCCGCTCCTGCCCGCCAGCAGCAGCCGGAGGCGGGCCTCCCGGCGCACCATCTCCGCGAAGGTTTGCAGCGTACCGGCGGCCAGCAATTGTGCGTCATCGACGATGAGCAGCGCGGCACGGTCACGCAAGCTCACGGCATTGATGGCCGCGGAGAGCTGCGCAAACAGCTGTGCCGGGGTCGCGGCCGGGTCGATCGACGCGGCGCCGAGCTGCAGCAGCAGGGCTTGCAGCAATTCCGCCGCCGACAGGTGCGGCTGGTTGATCCGGCACAGGGTGAAGCGGGACTGGATTTCGCCGAGCACGTCGTCGAGCAGCAGCGTCTTGCCGACGCCGGCGGGTCCGGTGAGCAGGATCAAGCGCGCCCGGCTTTTGAGGTCCACGAGCACCTTGGCGCGCGCCCGGCTGTATTCGGAACCCGCATAGAGGAATTCCGAATCCGGGCGTAGGCGGAAGGGAAGCTTGTCGAAACCGAAAAATTGCGGGTACATGGGATCCTGGGGCCGACCTTAAGCGCGCCTGCCGAGAATAATATACCGGGTAGTTTTGCCGGCGGCAGGTCGAGGCTTGGACATAATTGCTTCGAATGATACGACCCGTCGGCAAATTCGGTGGGAGACTACTTAGGTGCCCGCCGCACGTGCACAATGATACGGTGTTTTCCTACCTTCGCCGATCCCGGCGACTGCGTAGAGTGGGAGCGCGAATGGGAGCAGCGTTGAACGACACATCATCCATGCAGGGTCCAGACAGCGCTGCCGGTGGGCTTCCGCCCGCAGGCGATATGCGCCGGCGCGCCTTCCGGGCGGGCGGTTTCACCCTGCTCGAATTGCTCGTGGTCATGGTGATCATCGGCCTGCTGGCGGGGTTTGTCGCACCGCGATATTTCTCGCAGGTGGGTAAATCGCAAGTCAAGGCGGCCAAGGCGCAAATCGATGCGCTCGACAAGGCCATCGAGCAGTTTCGGCTCGATATGAATCGACTGCCGACGACCGAAGAGGGCCTGGCGGCACTCAACGTGGCGCCGCCCAACGAGCCGAACTGGGGCGGACCCTATTTGAAAAAAGACGTGCCGCGCGATCCCTGGGGCCACCCCTATGTCTATGTCGCACCGGGTACACACAACAACGATTTCGATTTGATGTCCTACGGTAAGGACGGGCAGCCGGGCGGCACCGGCGAAAACGCCGATATCGGGAACTGGTAGGCGATCGTGGAATTTCGAGTCAAGGCACTCGACCGCGAACACGCCGTCCTCGCGCAGCAGGTCGACGCGGTCGATGAGACGGACGCGCGCCGCCAGCTCGGACTGCTGGGGTTGCGTGTCATTTCCGTGGCGCCGGTGCGGCAGCTGCGTCTGTTCACGCGCACCGCCAAGGTACCGTTGGTCATTTTCAGCCAGGAACTGGTGGCGCTGCTCGACGCCGGATTGTCGTTGGTCGAATCCATCGAGGCGTTGACCGAGAAAGAGTCGAGTCCTTCGGTGCGCCGACCGCTCGAACAGATCTTGAGCCGCCTGTACGAAGGCCAGACCCTGGGTGCGGCGCTCGCCGAACATCCGTCGACATTTCCTTATCTCTACGTGGCGACGGTGCGCGCCAGCGAGCGCACCGGATCGTTGCGCGAGGCGCTGTCGCGCTTCATCACCTATCAACAGCAAATCGATTCTCTGCGCAAGACGCTGGTCAACGCCTCCATTTATCCGGCGGTGCTGCTGGGCGCCGGCCTCCTGGTCACGCTGTTTCTCATGGGATACGTCGTGCCGCGCTTCAGTTCGATTTACGAGGAGCTCGGCTCGGACCTGCCTTTCGCCTCGCGCTTGCTGCTGCAATGGGGCCAGATGCTGGAGGCTCACACCATGACCGTGATCATGACCGGCGCGGGTGGTCTCGCGGCGATCGGCTACGCGCTGACCCGGCGGACGACGCGAGCCGCCTTCGGCCATTGGTTCGCCAAGCTGCCGACGATCGGCAAGCAATTGCGCCTGTACCAATTGGCGCGTCTGTATCGCACGGTCGGCATGCTCCTGCGCAGCGGCATGCCGGCGGTCACCGCCATGAGCATGTCGTCGGGGCTGCTCAGCGAAACGCTGCGGCCCGCGTTCGCCAAGGCGACGCAATCGGTGCGTGAAGGCCAGTCGATCGCCAATGCCATGGAGCAGGCGGTCCTGACCACGCCGGTCGCGGCGCGCATGCTGCGCGTCGGTGAGCGCAGCGGCAACATGGGTGAAATGACCGAGCGCATCGCCACCTTCTATGACGAGGAACTGGCCCGCTGGGTGGCGATCGCGACCCGGCTGATCGAGCCGCTGTTCATGACGGTGATCGGCCTCTTGATCGGAGTGATCGTCGTGCTCATGTACTTTCCGATATTCCAGCTGGCCGGAGCCGTGCAATGAACGCCGTCGTTCCGCTGCATCGTGGTCAACCTCTGCCCGACGCGGCCGATGCCGCGCCCAGGGCGGACTTGCCGCCGGCGTCCGCCGGATCCGATGAACCCGCCACGCTCGATGAGTCGCTCATCACCAGTGCCCTGGCCGAGTCCGAGCGCAGCGGGCGCTCGGCGCTCGACATCTTGAATGAAACGGCAGGCCGCACGCCGCTGGGCTTGGCGCAGGCACTGGCCCGCGCGCTCGATTATCGCTATATCGGCGGCGAGGAACTGGCGGCGCTCGAACCCGCGTTCGACGTTCTGCCGCCCTCGGAGGCGACGCGCCGTTGCTGCGTCGTGGTGCGCACCGCGGGCGGAGTATTGGCGGTCATCGCCGATCCGTTCGACGCCGCACTGCGCAGCTGGCTCGAGACGCGCACCGCCGACGTTCTTGAATGGGCGATCGCCGCGGCGCATGAACTCGCGAACTTCGTCGCGCGCCGCGCCGAGGCGTTGCGCGCCATCGATTCCGTGCTGTCTCAGGCGGAGGCCCAGGGCAGCGCCAACGCCGGTCCGGACAATCTGTCCTACGTATCGATCAGCGAAGACTCGAGCCCCATCGTGCGGCTGGTGCATTCCACGGTCTACGATGCACTGCGCGCCGGGGCCAGCGACATTCATCTGGAATCGACCGCCAACGGACTGACCGTGCGTTATCGCATCGACGGTGTGCTGGTCAACATCGCCCAAGTGACCGGCATGGCGGTCGCAGAGCAGGTCATCTCGCGCATCAAGGTCATGTCCGAACTCGATATCGCGGAGCGCCGCGTACCGCAGGACGGACGCTTCACGATCGCGCTCGACCGGCGTCCGATCGACTTCCGGGTGTCGGTCATACCGAGTATTTTCGGCGAGGACGCGGTGCTGCGTGCACTCGACAAGCAGGCGCTGACCGAGCGCCTGCACGGGCTGCGGCTCGATGTGCTGGGATTCGACATGCGCGTCGTCACCCAGCTGCGGCGCCTGAGCTCGCTGCCGTATGGAATGCTGCTCGTCACCGGGCCCACCGGCAGCGGCAAAACCACGACGCTGTATGCGGCGATTTCCGAGACACAAACGGGTTCGGACAAGATCGTCACGATCGAGGATCCGGTCGAGTACCAATTGCAGGGCGTGCTGCAGATCCCGGTCAATGAGAAAAAAGGCCTCACTTTCGCGCGCGGCCTGCGCTCCATCCTGCGGCACGATCCCGACAAGATCATGGTGGGTGAAATCCGCGACTCGGAGACGGCGCAAATCGCCATCCAATCCGCACTCACCGGGCACCTGGTGTTCACCACCGTGCACGCCAACAACGTGTTCGACGTCGTGAGCCGATTCACGCACATGGGAGTCGACACCTACAGTTTCGTATCCGCCTTGTCCGGCGTACTCGCGCAGCGCCTGATCCGCGTCGTGTGCGAGCAGTGCGCGGAGCGGCACGTGCCGACCCGGGAATTGCTCGAGGAATCGCAAATGTCGGTGGCGGCGAGCGCCGCCTACAACTTCACGATCGGCCGCGGCTGCCAGCATTGCCGAGGCACGGGATATCGCGGCCGCAAGGCGATCGGTGAACTCTTGGTGCTCAACGACGAACTGCGCGAGGCGATCATCAATCGCGCGCCGGTGCGTCAGTTGAAGGAGCTGTCGCAAAAAGGCGGCGTGCGCTTGATCCGCAGCGTCGCCCTGGATCTGGTACGGCGCGGCGAAACGACGCTCGAGGAGGTCAATCGTGTCACCGTTATGGCGTGACGAAGTCGGCGTGTACCTCGCGCAGCGGCGCCTCTGCATGGTGCGGATCGGCCGCGGCATGCGGCCGGCGGTGCTGCGCGAGGAGGATCTCTGCGAACCGCAGGCGGCTCCCGGCTGGGAGACCATATTGGGGCTGCTGGATCAGCAGCTCTCGCAGCCCGTATGGTCCGATGCGCGCATGCGCGTGGTGGTTGCCGATCAGTGGGTTCGCTACACCGTCGTGCCCTGGTCCGATGCCCTGAGCTCGGCGGATGAGCGCATGGCGCATGCGCGCGAATTGATGGCCAGCATCTTCGGCGATGCACTCGGCGAATGGACCGTTTCGCTGTCGGAAGCGCCGCCGGGCGCCTCGCGCCTGGCCTGTGCGATGCCGACCGCGCTGCTCGAGGCGCTGCGCGAAGCGGCGGCGCGCCATGGTCAGAAGCTCGCGTCGATTCAGCCGCAGCTGATTGCCGCGTACAACACCTGGCGCCACCGCTTACCGACCGACGCCGCAGCCTGGTTCGTCACCGTCGAAGCCGGCTCGCTGGCGGCGTTGCGGCTGTGCGGCGAGGGCATCGATCGAGTGCACGCGGTGCGCATCGGGCTCGACTGGGCGCGCGAATTGAAGCGCCTGCAGACCTTCGGCCGACTCGCGAGCGGCAGTCCGGCCGACGGCCGAGTCTACGTCGACCTGCCGGAAGCGCTGCGCATGCTGCGGCCGGAGCCGGCCACCGACTTAGAGTGGCTCGATGAACCCAATCCACCGCTGACGACGCTGCATCAGCTGGAACACCTACGAAGAAAAGCGGCATGAGACAGGCAATCGAATTCGATTTTGCAGACGGCGGCCGGCGCATCTCTCTGCTGGGCGGTGCGCTGCTGGCGTGCGGCGTGATTGCGGCGGTGGCGGTGCTGTTCGCCTACCGCACCGTGGGCGAGCGGCGTGCGGGCCTCGAGGTGCGCCTGGCAACGCTGACGCGCGCCAACAATCCGGTGGTGAGTCCGGGCGATGCGGCGCTGGATTCGCGCTTGGCGGTGAGCAGTGCGCAGGCGGCGCAGGATCTGGCCACGCCTTGGACCCTGCTGCTTGCCGAACTCGAGCAGGCGAGCAAGGACAACCAAGGGCAGGTCTCCCTGCTCGGCGTCGAGCCCGATCACGGCAAGCACAGTGTGCGGGTGAGCGCGGAGGCGCGGACGCTCGCGCTCGCCATTGCCTATGTGCAGCGTTTGCAGTCCAGCCGCTCGCTGCAATATCCCATGCTCGATCGCCATGAAATTCGCGCCGACGATCCGCAGCACCCGGTGCGCTTCGAATTGACCGGATTGTGGAGGGACCTCTAAGTGAGCGGCGCCGAGGACACCCGCGTGACGAAGGCGGCGGTACAGCCGATGCCGGTGGTGCCGGCGCCGGCGCAGCGGCCGATGGCCTTGCAGCTGCGCGCCGAGCGCATGCTCACGCATGCCATGCCGCGGGTGCGCTACCAGCTCATGCGGGTGGGTCCGGCCGGCCTGACCGGGATCGCGGCGTTGGTCATGGCGGCAGCGGTGGCGCTCGTGGTGCTGCTGCCCGCGCAGCAGTCGGTATTCGCGCTGCGTTCGGAATTGACCAAGGCGGCCCACGCGACCCCCGGTGCCGCGCCGATCGATGCCAGTCCGAAACAATTTGCCGCGACGTTGCCGACGCGCGAAGAGATTCCGGCACTGTTGGCGGTGGTGCTCGGGCAGGCAACCGACTCCGGCATCGTCCTCGAGCAAGGCAGGTACACCTACAGTCCCGCCACGGCGAACCGTCTGGCCCGCTACACGTTTGAATTTCCGGTCAAGGCGGACTACGGCAACGTGCGCGCCTTCATCAACAACACGCTCACCGCGATACCGGCGCTCGGACTCGACAAGCTGCACGTCGAACGCAAGAACGTGGGTGATACGCTGGTCAGCGCCGAGGTCGGCTTCGTCATTTATCTGCGAGGTGGCTAGTGCTCAAAAACCTGACACTTCGAGCCAAGATACTCATCGGCCTGGCCGTGCTCTGCGCCGGCTACGTGGTCATGATGCCGGACACCTCGCAGACCATCGAACCCGCGCACGGCGGCGATGCGCCGGCGGCGACGCATCAGCCCAAGCCGGGCGCGAAAACGCCGGTCGCCATGGCGTCGTTTCGCAGGTCCGATCGCATCGTCAAGGACAGCGTGGCATCGGCGCTGTTCTCCGTTCAGTCCTGGTACGTGGCGCCGCCGCCGCCGCCGCCCCCCCCGCCCGTAGCCGCGGCGCCGCCGCCCGCTCCGACCGCACCGCCGCTGCCGTTCGCCTTCATGGGCAGCTATCGGCCCGACGGCGCAGCGACGCCGACCTATTTCCTCACCGCCGGCGATCGCGTCTATGACGTGAAGATCGGCGATACCCTGGACAACACGTACAGCGTGGATGGAATCAAATCCGGCCAGCTGCTGCTTACCTACAAGCCACTCAAAATTCAGCAATCACTTGCTGTGGGCGATGACCAATGAATGTATCTTTCCGTGGGCTCATTGCAGCCGCGTTTACCGCGGTCTTGCTGTTCGGCTGTGCCGCCGACAAATTGCACCGCGAAGGCCTGCAGGAAATCGGCCGCGGCAATTACGAGGTCGGCGTACAGGATCTCGCGCAGGCCGTGGCGCGCGACCCGAACAACATGACCTACAAGCTGGATCTGGCCGCGCGGCGTGATGCCGCGATTCAGAGTCTGATCGGGATCGCGGACGCGATGCGCGGTCGGGGAGAGCTCGATCAGGCGACGGTCACCTACCGGCGCGTGCTCTCGATCGACAGCGCCAATCAGCGCGCGCTGCACGGACTCGAGGGAGTCGAGGCGGACCGCCGGCATGCCGCCGCGGTGGCGGATGCCGCGAAGGATTTCGAGCGCAAAGACTACGATGCCGCCGATCAAAAATTACGCGCCGTGCTCAACGAAGATTCCGGCTTCAGCGCCGCACTCGCGCTCAACGAGAAGATCAAGGTCGCCCGCGGGCCGACGACGGTGGCGCCGCGCCTCAAATCGAAGAACAACGGCAAGGTGACGCTGCAGTTCCGCGACGCCCCCACCAAGATGGTGTTCGAAGTGCTGGCGCGGCAGACCGGCATCAATTTCATCCTGGACAAGGACGTCAAAAGCGACGGCAAGACGACGATCTTCGTGCAGGATGTGCCGATCGAAGAGGCGGTCGAACTGGTGCTCGACCAGAACGCGCTCGCGCGCCAGATCCTGTCGTCCAACATGGTCCTCATCTATCCGAATACGCCGGCCAAACAGAAGGATTACGAAGAACAAATCGTCCATACGTTCTACCTGACCAACGCCGTCCCCAAGGACGTCGAGGGCCTGCTCAAGTCCATGCTCGGTGCCAAGACGCTGTTCGTCGACGAGCGCACCAGCACGGTGGTGATGCGCGATACGCCGGATCTGGTGCGCATGGCGGAGAAATTGGTGGCATCGATCGACGTGCCGGAGCCGGAGGTCATCATCGAGGTGGAAGTCCTGGAGATTGCGCGCAGCCGCATTCTGAACCTGGGTGTTTCCTACCCGGGTTCTGTGACGGCGACCCCGTCGCCCGTGACCAATGCCGCCAACTCGGCCGGCG
>Ga0307476_10001929_pt1 | contig 12474 bp, 10 predicted proteins | sample atmos_gasesECM2C_2_FD_203314 | JGI IMG/M metagenome (GOLD analysis project Ga0307476, IMG submission 203314) | Hardwood forest soil microbial communities from Morgan-Monroe State Forest, Indiana, United States - atmos_gasesECM2C_05 | ecosystem: Environmental > Terrestrial > Soil > Temperate... | reverse complement strand
CATGGCCGCGATGACTTCGAAGTATGGGTCTCGAATTTTGATCGGATACAACGGATTGTAGGTCCGAAGGATACGCCTGGTTTGATGTATCGGTTGACTAAAGGAATTCCCTATACCGTCGATGATGATGGCCGCTTTACTAAAGACGCGCCGGGGTTTGAAGGTCGCCAAGTCATTACCGAGAAGGGTGAGAAGGGCGATGCGAATGATGCAGTGATCAAGGCGCTCATCGACGCCGGTAACCTGATCGCGCGAGGCCGTCTCAAACACCAATACCCGCATTCGTGGCGCTCGAAGAAACCGGTCATCTTCCGCAACACGAAGCAATGGTTCATCGCGATGGATAAGGATATCGCGGGAGATGGCGACACTTTGCGCCATCGTGCGCTTGCGGCAATCAAGACGACGCGCTGGGTGCCAGGCCAGGGCGAGAACCGTATCAATGGCATGATCGAGAGTCGCCCTGACTGGGTGATCTCGCGCCAGCGCGCCTGGGGTGTGCCGATCGCGATATTCGTACACTCAATCAATGGACAGATTTTAATAGACGAGGAAGTCAATAAGAGGATCGTGGATGCATTCGAGGCGGAAGGCGCGGATGCATGGTTTGCGGAAGGTGCAAAGGAGCGCTTTCTCGGCGCGGACCGCATTATTGATTCCGTCGTTTGGCACAAGGTCGACGATATCCTCGACGTCTGGTTCGATTCCGGCTCGACCCATGCATTCGTCCTCGAAGACCCGAAAGTTTTTCCGGCGCTCGCTCATATCAAGCGCAAGGCCGACGGCGGGCCAGAGACGGTGATGTATCTCGAAGGCTCCGACCAGCATCGCGGCTGGTTTCAGTCGTCGTTGTTGGAAAGCTGCGGCACCCGCGGCCGCGCGCCGTTCGACGTCGTGCTCACCCACGGTTTTGTGCTCGACGAGAACGGCTACAAAATGTCGAAGTCGCTCGGCAATGTCACCGCGCCGCAGGACGTGATAAAACATTCCGGCGCCGACATTCTGCGCATGTGGGTCTGCGCCGCCGATTATGCCGACGATCTGCGCATCGGCCCGGAAATCCTCAAAACCACGGTGGAGACCTATCGCAAGCTGCGCAACACGCTGCGCTGGATGCTGGGCAATCTCGCCCATTTCGAGGCGGTCGACAAAGTCGCTTACGAAGAAATGCCCGAGCTCGAGCGCCTGATGCTGCACCGGCTCGCCGAGCTCGATCCGCTGATCCGCTCAGCTTACGCCGAGTTCGACTACAAACGCATCTTCGCCGCGTTGAACGGTTTCATGACCTCCGACCTGTCGGCGTTCTATTTCGATATCCGCAAAGACGCGCTCTATTGCGACCCCTACACCTCGATAACGCGCAAGGCCTGCCTCACCGTGCTCGATCATCTATTCCGCGCCACGGTGACGTGGCTCGCGCCGATGCTCTGCTTCACCGCCGAGGAAGCGTGGCTGGCGCGCGATCCGGCGGCGCAGTCGGTGCATCTGGAAGACTTCGTGGCGGTGCCGCGAAACTGGCGCGACGACGTTCTGGCCGAGCGATGGCGCAAGCTGCGCAACGTCCGCCGCGTCGTCACCGGTGCGCTCGAGCTTGAGCGCGCGGCCAAGCGCCTCGGCTCTTCGCTTGAAGCGGCGCCCATCATCTACGTCTCCGATTCGGACTTGTTCGGCGTCGCAGCCGGTGCCGATCTCGCCGAACTGTGCATCACCTCGGCGGCGACCCTGGTCGAGGCCGAGGGACCGGCAACGGCGTTCCGGCTCGACGATGTGCGTGGCGTTGCGGTGGAGCCGCGCCGCGCCGAGGGCAAAAAATGCGCCCGCTCTTGGAAAATCTCGCCGGCGGTCGGCTCCGATCCGAAATATCCCGACGTCACGCCGCGCGACGCCCAGGCTTTGCGTGAATGGGAAGACATGCGCAAGGCGGCGGAGTAGGGGGTTTCGCGTGGCCGACGCAGCACGAGGCGACGCGCACCGCAGTTATATTTGGGGATCGCTGAGCGCACTCGGGCTGGTCATTGCCGCGATCGCCTGTGTGCTCGACCAGGCGGCAAAATTTTGGCTCCTGGACGCCTTCGATCTCGGCAGCCGCGGCGCCGTGCCGGTCACGCCGTTTGCCGACCTCATCCTGACCTGGAACACCGGCATCAGCTACGGCCTGTTCCCACAGCAAGGGCTGATCGGCCAGTGGGCGCTGCTTGCCTTCAAGGCGGCGGCGGTGGCGTTTCTTTGGGCATGGCTGGCGCGGGCCTCGTCGCGACTCACTGCCGCAGCGCTCGGGCTGATCATCGGCGGCGCGCTGGGCAATGCCGTCGACCGGCTGCATTGGCCGGGAGTGCTCGATTTCGTGCTGCTCCACCTCGATACCGCTACCTGGAGCTTCCGCTGGTATGTCTTCAACTTGGCCGACGTTGCCATTGTTGCCGGGGTGGCGAGTCTCCTGTATGAATCGCTGCGGAGCGGTAGTGCCGCAAAAGCGCCCTGATCCGGTATATAAAACAAGGTTGAACGGGGTCAGCGCGGTCTTTGAGACTGCCGTCCGGGGCGAGCTGTTCCGGCTTTCGGGGTGAGGGTTATGCCGCAGATCCGAATTCGCAACCGCAAGGTTGGCCGCGCCATGCTGGTGCACGCCGTGCTCGGCATCGGTTTGGCCGGTCTTGTTCTTGGCACCAATTCCGCCGCCCGCGCCGGCGACGACGACGATAGCCCCTCGGTCATGGGCAAGATCATGGAGACGTTCGGCTTACGCGACCCAAAGGGCAGCTATGCCGGCATCGACTATAACGAGCGCTCGCCGCTGGTCGTGCCGCCGACCCGCGATCTGCCGCCGCCCGAAGCCTCGACCGCGCCGCCGGCGCCGAATTGGCCGAAGGATCAGGACATGATCCGCCGCGCCAAAGCCAAGGCCGAGGAAAAGAAGGTTGCGCCGCATCCCGACTACGTTGCCGATTCCAGTCGGCCGTTGACGCCGAGCGAGCTCGACCCGGCCGGTGCGCCGAAGGTCAATACACCGATCGACAGCAGCGCAAGCGCGAATACGGTGATGTCGGATCCGTACGACCACAGCGTCAAGAAAAGCCTGTTCAGCGGCATATTCTCGTCGAAGACCGAATACACGACATTCACCGGCGAACCGACGCGGGAAACGCTCACCGATCCGCCGGCCGGCTATCTCACGCCGTCGCCCGATCAACCCTATGGCGTCGGCCAGGCGCCCGCAAACTACAAGGTCAAGACGCTCGGCGAGCGGGTGGAGCCGACGCGCTAGAGCATGATGCGGAAATGCCCGTCCCCGGACCTGATCGGAGGATGGCAGCGGTCTGCCGCAATGGTCATGCTCCGCTAATGACGATCGACCGGGCACGGGGTGATCTTCGGCTCGAAGCAGATTCCGACTGAATCGGAAAGCGTGTCTGCAACGCAGGATAGTTGCGGGGCGTGCTCTCGAACTAACCTGCGGAGGTTATGCTCTTGGCAAAACTGCCGATGCTCATCGTGGCGCTCGCCGGCGCGCTGGCTTGCTGCGGGCGCGCGCAAGCCGCGCCAACGGTCACCGATTTCAAGCTCGGCAACGGCCTCGAAGTCGTGGTGATTCCCGATCATCGCGCGCCGGTCGTCACCCACATGATCTGGTACAAGGTCGGCGCCGCCGACGAGACGCCGGGCAAATCCGGCCTGGCGCACTTCCTCGAACATCTGATGTTCAAGGGCACCGAGAAAAATCCCGGCGACGCGTTCTCGCAGGACGTCGCCGAGATCGGCGGCCAGGAGAATGCCTTCACCACCAGCGACTATACCGGCTTCTTCCAGCGCGTGCCGCGCGAGCATCTCAAGGAGATGATGGCGCTCGAAGCCGACCGCATCACCGGCCTCGTGCTCACCGACGACGTGGTGCGGCCCGAACTCAATGTCGTGCTCGAAGAGGAGAACATGCGGGTCGCCAACAACCCGGTGGGCCGACTCGGCGAGCAGATGGATGCGGCGCTCTATCTCAATCATCCTTACGGCCGGCCGGCGATCGGCTGGCGCCATGAGATCGAAAAGCTCAACCGCGACGATGCGCTGGCGTTCTACCGGCGCTTCTATACGCCGAACAATGCGGTAGTGATCGTCGCCGGCGACGTCACCGCCGAAGAGGTCAGGGCCGACGCCGAGGCGACCTACGGCAAGGTGGCGCCGCGGGCCGAAAACAATCCGCGCCAGCATCCCATGGAACCGGTGCAGGAAGCGCCGCGCACCGTCACGCTCGCCGATTCCCGCGTCGAGCAGCCGAGCGTCACGCGCAACTATCTGGTGCCCTCGGAGACCACGGCCAAGCCCGGCGAAAGCGAAACGCTCGATGTGCTCGCCAATATCCTCGGCTCGGGCGCCAATAGCCGGCTCTACCGCACGCTGGTCGTCGACAAGGGCATCGCCCTCAATGCCGGCGCCGACTATTCGAGCACGGCGCTCGACTACGCCAAGCTCGGCGTCTACGGCGTGCCGAAGCCGGGCGTGACCTTGCGTCAGGTCGAGGACGGCATCGATGCCGTGCTCGCCGATGTCGTCGAGCACGGCGTCACCGCCGACGAGCTCGACAGCGCCAAGAACCGGCTGATCGCCCAAGCGGTCTACGCCCAGGACAATCAGGCGACGCTGGCGCGCTGGTACGGCGCGGCGATCGCCTGCGGCGAGACCGTCGACATGGTCCAGGCCTGGCCCGACCATATCCGCGCCGTCACTGCTGATGCCGTGCAAGCGGTGGCGCGGCAGTGGCTCGACCGCCGCCGGTCGGTGACCGGCTATCTCGTCCAGAGCCTTAAGCCCGAGGAGAAGCATTCGTGAACGCAATCGCGCGCGTCTTGTCAAAACCCGTCCACCGCGCCGCGGTCGCGATCGCGATACCGCTTTTGGCGGTTGCCGCGTCGGCGGCGCCGGCATCGGCGACCACCATCGAGCGCGTCGTGAGCGCGAGCGGCATCGAGGCCTGGCTGGTGCGCGAGCCGGCGGTGCCGCTGATCGCCATCGACTTCGCCTTCACCGGCGGCGCCGCGCAGGACCCGGCGGGCAAGGCGGGGACCGCCTATCTCGCCGCCTCGACGCTCAACGACGGCGTCGGCGAATTCGATTCCAAGACCTTCCATGAACGGCTCGAGCATAAGGCGATCGAGCTGAATTTCAGCGCCGACCGTGACGCCTTGCGCGGCTCGTTGCGCACGCTGTCGGAAAATCGCGACGAGGCGTTCGCCGATCTGCGGCTCAGTCTGACCGCGGCGCGCTTCGATAGCGGCGACGTCGAGCTCAATCGCGCGCAAATTCTCTCGGCGCTGCGCCGCGCCACGACGAGCCCGACCGATATCGCCAATCAGCGCTGGTGGGACATCGCCTTTGCCGGCCATCCCTATAGCCGCCCGGCCAACGGCACGCTGGAATCGGTGCCGAATATCACGATCGCCGATCTGAAAACCTATGCGCACCGCGCGCTGGCGCGCGACAACCTCAAGATCGCCGTGGTCGGCGACATCGATGCCGAAACCGTCAAGACCATGCTGGATAACGTGTTCGGCGCGTTGCCGGCGCGCGCGGAACTGACGCCGGTCGCAAACGCGGGCCCTCAAGGTGTCGGCCGCCGCGCCGTCGTCAATCTCGACGTGCCGCAGGCGGTGATCGAATTCGGCGGCGCCGGCATCGGCCGCAAGGATCCCGATTTCATGGCCGCCTATATCGTCAACCACATTCTCGGCGGCGGCTCGTTTTCCTCGCGGCTCTACCAAGAAGTCCGCGAGAAGCGTGGGCTGGCCTACGGCGTTTCCGACAGTCTGGTGTGGTACGACCACACCGCGCTGTTCCTCGGCTCGACCGCAACGCGCGCGGATCGTAGCGCCGAAACCCTCGATCTGATCCAGAAGGAAATCCGCCGCCTTGCCGACGACGGCCCCACCGCCGAAGAGCTCGCCAAGGCCAAGGCCTATCTCAACTCTTCGTTCGCGCTCAATCTCGACACGTCGAGCAAGATCGCTTCGCTGTTGGTGCAGTTGCAGCGCGACGATCTCGGCATCGATTACATCGCGCGGCGGCCGGCCATGATCGAAAGCGTCACGCTGGACGACGCCCGTCGCGTCGCCAAGCGTCTGCTCAACGGCGGCCTCCTGGTCACCGTGGTCGGCAAGCCCGAGGGCGTGGCTTCCACCGCGCCGACGGCAAACTAACTTCTTTCCCCTCCCCCTTGTGGGCAGGGGCAGGGGTGGGGGTCGAGAGGCTTTGTTTCATCGTTGACGATCGCTCACGAGCGTCTACGTTCGCGTAAAACCTCCCGGCCCCCACCCAACCCTCCCCCACAAGGGGGGAGGGCTAAGAAGCCGCGCCATGATCCGCGTCACCGCCCACATCTCGATCGACGAGCGCGAAATCGAAGAAAGCTTTGTGCGCTCGTCAGGGCCGGGCGGCCAGAATGTCAACAAGCTCTCGACCGCGGTGCAGCTTCGCTTCGACGTGCGGCACTCGCCGTCGCTGCCAAACGACGTGAGCGCTCGTTTGCAACGGCTCGCCGGCTCGCGGCTGACCCGCGATGGCGTGCTGGTCATCATTGCGCAGAGCCACCGTACCCAGGGGCGCAATCGGCAGGATGCGCTCGATCGCCTGATCGACCTGATCCGTCAAGCCGCCGTCGCGCCGATCAAGCGGCGGCCGACCCGGCCGACCAAAGCGTCGCGCGAGCGCCGCATCGAAGGCAAAAAACGCCGCGGCGGCATCAAGCATTTGCGCCGCGCCAAGCCGTCGTTCGATTAGCCGGCCGGATTTCACCGGCGCGCAATCCAGGCTACCGTTATCGGTCAGCCCCGAGTCGCCCATGCCCGTCCGCCAGCTTTCCGAGGCAATCGTCAATCGCATCGCCGCCGGCGAGGTGGTCGAGCGTCCGGCGAGCGTGGTCAAGGAGCTCATTGAGAACGCGCTCGACGCCGGCGCGACTCGCATCGACGTGCTCACCGATGGCGGCGGCCGCCGCCTCATCCGCGTCACCGACGACGGCGAGGGCATGAGCCGGGCCGATCTTGCGCTCGCCATCGAGCGCCATGCCACATCGAAGCTTGCCGACGACGATCTGGTTTCGATCCGCACCCTGGGCTTTCGCGGCGAGGCGCTGCCGTCGATCGGTTCCGTGGCGCGATTGTCGATCGCGACGCGGCACGCAAACGAGCCCCATGCCTGGGCGATCGAGGTCGATGCCGGCGCCAAATCCGCCATCAAGCCGGCGGCGCTCAGTGCAGGCACAAGCGTCGAAGTGCGCGATCTATTCTATGCCACGCCGGCGCGGCTGAAATTCCTCAAGCTCGACCGCACCGAGGCCGAAGCGGTGCGCGAGGTGGTGCGCCGCCTCGCCATGAGCCGGCCTGACGTCGCCTTCACGCTGGCCGGCGAGGAGCGGGCGCCGGTGACTTTTGCCGCGGCGCTGCCTGGCGCCACCGGCCGCCTGACCCGGCTCGGCGATATTCTGGGCGCTGATTTTCGCGCCAATGCGGTCGAGATAGCGGCCGTGCGCGAGGGTATCGTCGTCGACGGCTTTGCCGCGCTGCCGACGCTGACGCGGGCCAATGCGCTCGGCCAATATCTCTTCGTCAACGGCCGGCCGGTGCGCGACAAGCTTCTCATCGGCGCGGTGCGCGGCGCCTATGCCGATTATCTACCGCGCGACCGCCATCCCGTGCTGGCGCTATTCGTCGCGCTCGATGCCCGCGAGGTCGACGTCAACGTGCATCCGGCCAAGGCCGAAGTGCGCTTCCGCAATGCCGGGCTGGTGCGCGCGCTGATCGTGTCGGCGCTCAAGGCGGCGCTCACCCGCGAGGGCACGCGTGCGGCGACGACCGGCGGCTCGGCGACCATCGCGGCATTCCGCCCTGCCGCCGTGCCGATCCGTAGCTGGGATTGGCGCCGTTCGCCGGCACGGCCGAACGATGCGCGGCGGTCTTACATGCCGTCGCGCGGCGGCGGTGGTTTTGCGGAAGCAGCGCAAGCCGCGTTCGATGTCGGTGGGCCGACTGCGGACTTGCGCGTCGAGGCGGAGCCGGCAGCCGAGCTGATCGACCGGCCGCTCGGCGCGGCGCGCGCCCAGGTGCACGAGACTTATATCGTGGCGCAGACCCGCGACGGCCTGGTCGTCGTCGACCAGCACGCAGCACACGAGCGCATCGTCTACGAGAAGCTCAAGGCTGCGATAGACAAGACCGGCGTGGCGCGGCAGATTCTGCTCATTCCGGAAATCGTCGAGCTCGACGAAGCCGCCGTCGAGCGGCTCACCGCCCGCGCCGAGGAACTGGCGCGCTTCGGTCTGATGATCGAGCCTTTCGGCCCGGGCGCGGTGGCGCTGCGCGAGACGCCGTCGCTTCTCGGCGAGATCGACGGCGCGGGCCTCATGCGCGATCTCGCCGAACATATCAGCGAATGGGACGAGACCTTGCCGCTCGAACGCCGCCTGATGCAGGTTGCCTCCTCGATGGCGTGCCACGGCTCGGTGCGCGCCGGGCGGCGCTTGAAGCCCGAAGAGATGAACGCGCTGCTGCGCGAGATGGAGGCGACGCCGAATTCCGGCCAGTGCAATCACGGCCGTCCGACCTACGTGGAACTCAAGCTCACCGACATCGAGCGCCTGTTCGGGCGGCGCTAGCCGAAATCCTGGAGTATTGGAATGTTATATCGTCGGCTATTGGCGGCTGTGGCTTTGTTGGGGTCGCTGTGTACGGCGGCGCAAGCGCAGGATTGGCCGGCGCGGCCGGTGACCATGGTGGTGCCGTTTGCCCCGGGCGGGGTCTACGACACGTTCGGGCGAGTTTATGCGGCAAGGCTTGGCGAGATCCTGCACCAGCCGGTGATCGTCGAAAACGTGCCCGGCGCGGGCGGCATGACCGGCGCCGCAAGGGTCGCGCGGGCGGACCCCGACGGCTACACGTTCTTGTTCGGCGGCGAATCGCCCAACTCGCAGAGCCCGCTGGTCAACAAGGAGCCGCTCTACGATCCCTCGAGCGACTTCGCGCCGGTGGCCTTGATGGCGATCCAGCCGCTCATTCTGGTCGCCCGCGGCGGTATTCCTGGCGGCAATCTGCCGGATTTCATCGCTTACGCGAAAACAAATCAGAGCAAGATGCAGTACGGCTCGCCGGGCACGGGGACCGGATCGCATCTGGCCTGCGCGTTGCTCAATCTCGCGGTCGGCATTGAGGTTACGCACGTGCCGTATCGCGGGCTCGGACCGGCAATGCAGGATTTGCTGGCCGGCCGCATCGACTATCTGTGTCCGACGATCACGACGGCGATCGCGCAGATCGACAGCCATCAGGTGCAGGCGACGGCGGTGCTCGGGCGCGAGCGTTCCGCGAGCCTGCCCGGGGTCGCTACCGCGCAAGAGCAGGGGCTGAAGGATTTCGAAGTCTATAGCTGGAACGCGACATTCCTGCCCAAGGCGACACCGGCGCCGATTGTCGACAAGCTCCACGCGGCTGCGGTCGCGGCGATGGATGAGCCGGCGGTGCAGGGCCGGTTGCATGACCTCGGCGCGACAGCGCCGCCGCCGGCCGACCGGTCGTCGCAATATCTGCAAAGCTTTGTTCAGGCCGAGATCGAAAAATGGAGCGCCGCCGTCAAAGCGGCCGGCATCACGGCGCAGTAGCAAACCGCAGCACGACGAATTCGGTATCGTCGTAGCTGCGCCGTTCGATCTCCGCGAAACCTTGCGGCGCGGCGAACGCGGACTTTTTCGCCTCCTCGACGACGATCAGCGCATCCGGCACCAGCCAAGCGCCGGCGCGCGCCGAGGCCAGCGCCTGTTCGGCGAGGCCTTCGCCGTAGGGCGGATCGAGGAAGGCGAGCGCGAACGGCTCGACCGGGTGCGCCGGACCGAGCTTGGTGGCGTCGCGGCGAAAGATGCGGGAGACGCCGCCGAGGCCGAACGTCGCGACATTCTCGCGAAGCAACGCGCGCGCCTCGGCGCCATCGTCGACGAATAGCGTGAATGCGGCGCCGCGCGACAGCGCTTCGATGCCGAGCGCGCCGGTGCCGGCGAACAGGTCGAGGACGCGCGCGCCGGTGATCGGATCGTCGTAGGCGTGAATGAGAATGTTGAATAGCGCTTCGCGCAGCCGGTCGGCGGTCGGACGTATTTGGTGAGACTTCGGCGCGGCGAGCGCGCGCCCGCGCAGGCTGCCGCCGACGACGCGCATCAGCGGCCCCGCGGATGGCGCGGTCGCGGACCTGACGCGCGGTCAGGCGAGGAGCGGCGACGACCGTGCTTGCCGCGTTTTTCCGGACGCTTCTGCGGTTGTTCGCGCGGCGGCGGCGGTTGGCCATGGCGTTCGACGGGTACGCTGCGTCCTTTGCGATCGGTCAATAGATCGGCGCGCGCGTCGTCCGCGGGACGCTGCTGTGGCGTTTCGTCATCGCGGCGCGCGCCGTGAAATTTGCGCTGAAATTTCTTGCCCGGGCGCTCCTCCTCGTGGGCGCGCCAGGAATGACTCGGCGGTTTGCGCGGCGCGGTCTCGCGCCGCGGGTCCTTGTTCGGCGTGGGCGACCGCGGCAAAAGCGGCATCGAGAAATCGACGCCCGAATCCGCGACCAGTCGTGCGCCGAGTTGCTCGCGCAAAATCCGCGTAGGGACTTCCTCGACGTCGCCCGCCTTGAGCTCGGCGAGCTGGAAGGGGCCGAACGAGACCCGGATGAGCCGCGTCACGTCGAGGCCGAGATGGCCGAGCACATTGCGCACCTCGCGGTTCTTGCCTTCGCGAATCGCAAAGGTGAGCCAGAGGTTCGCGCCTTGCACGCGCTCGATCGTGGCTTCGATGGCGCCGTAATGGATACCAGAGAGCGTCAGCCCCGCGCGCAACTGGTCGAGCTGCGCCTGGTTCACCTTGCCGTGGGCGCGCACCCGGTAACGGCGCAACCAGCCGGTCGCCGGCAGTTCGAGCACGCGGGCGAGCGCGCCGTCATTGGTCAGGAGCAAAAGCCCCTCGGTGTTGAAATCGAGCCGGCCGACGCTGATCAGGCGCGGCAGGTTTTCCGGCAGATGCTCGAAGATGGTCGGCCGCGCTTGCGGATCGGCGTGGGTCGTCATCAGCCCGCGTGGCTTGTGATAGAGGAACAGCCGCGTCCGCTCGCGCGCCGGCAGTGGCGCGCCGTCGACGGTGACCTTGTCCTGCGTGGTGACGTTGCAGGCCGGCGACGTGATCACGGCGCCGTTGACCGCGACTCGGCCGGCGGCGATCCAAGCTTCCGCCTCGCGCCGCGAGGCAAGCCCGGCGCGGGCGATCACCTTGGCGACGCGCTCGCCGGATTTGTGCAGTTCGTTGTTGCCGTTCATAGTCCTGCTCGTCGAGGACGGCTGATAGCAGAGCGGCCCGCAGGGGACCATGACTTCCTTCATGGACATGGCGCTGGACCAAGCCCGTGCCGCCGGCGCGCGGGGCGAGGTGCCGGTCGGCTGCGTCATCGTGTGCGATGGCGCCGTCGTCGCCCGCGCCGGCAATCGCACCTTGGCCGACCGCGATCCGACGGCTCATGCCGAGATCATCGCGATCCGCCAGGCAGCGGCCTCGCTCGGCTCCGAGCGGCTCGAGGCTTGCGACCTCTATGTCACGCTCGAGCCATGCGCCATGTGCGCCGGCGCGGTCGCTTTCGCCCGTATCCGCAGGCTGTATTACGGTGCGGCCGATCCCAAAGGCGGTGCCGTGGACCACGGCGTGAGGTTTTTCGCGTCGCCAAGCTGCCATCATCGGCCGGAGGTTTACGGCGGCCTGGCAGAAGCCGAGGCCGGTGCGTTGCTCAAGGAGTTTTTTCGCGAGCGCCGCTAGACCGCAAGTAGCGCCCCGAGTTTCTCCTTCACCTCCGCCTTGACCGCGTCGGCGGTGCGCAGGATGGCGCTCGCCTGATAAAAATCCAGCGCGCGGAAGATCGCAACATTGGGCCGGATCACGAGATCGGGCGCGCCATGCTGGTGCTTGGCCGCGGCGATGGCCGAGCCCATGATCTGCAGCGTGGTGAACATGCTTTCCCAGGCACTCGGAATGTCGTTTCGCTCCGCGTCAGGCACGCCGAAGACATCCACGGCGATGGTGATGTCGGCGTGATCGCGGACTCGATCGAACGGCAGCGGATTGGTGGCGCCGCCGTCGACCAGAATGCTGCTGCCGATCGCCACCGGGCGAAACAGTCCCGGAATGGCGATCGAGCTCGCCAGCGCCGGCTGCAGCGGCCCCGACGTGAAAACCGCTTCCTCCCGCCGATGCAGATCTGTCGCGATCGCCGTGAGCGGAATCTGCAGCGCGGCGAAATCCTGCGGCACTGCTTCGGGCAAGAACTGCGCGCAGAATTTATCCGCGTCGAGCTGGGTGGCCTGGCCGAAAGCGCCGGTGAACAGGTCGGCCAGCGTGCCGGCGCGCGCGGCGATCAGCCGGCGCGTGATCTCGCCGCGGTTATGGGCCAGCGCGATGACGTGGCGGCGAATGTCCTTGCCGC
>Ga0307476_10001927_pt1 | contig 12476 bp, 8 predicted proteins | sample atmos_gasesECM2C_2_FD_203314 | JGI IMG/M metagenome (GOLD analysis project Ga0307476, IMG submission 203314) | Hardwood forest soil microbial communities from Morgan-Monroe State Forest, Indiana, United States - atmos_gasesECM2C_05 | ecosystem: Environmental > Terrestrial > Soil > Temperate... | reverse complement strand
GGCCGCACGCCAGGGCACACCGTGGTGTCTGAAGTGATGACCGCCAACCCGCGCGCCGTTAATTTGGATGAGACGATTGAAGAGTGTCTCTTCATCATGCACGAGTTCGGCTTCCGGCATCTGCCCATTGTGGACGGGAAAGAATTGAAAGGATTGGTTTCGCTGCGTGACATCGTCATGCGCCAGGCCGCCGAACTCGAACGCCAAAGCCGACGCGCGTCCTGAGAGCGGCTGCAGCTTTTTAGCTTCGAGCCGATGGAATCCTATGCGCCTGTCTCAGTGGGCTGTGTTCGCCGTGATCACCTGAACGGTGACAGTCGCTGCGCCGATGGTGACGTTGCTGGGGGCTGCACCGTTGGCATCCGTGGCTGTCAGGGTGAAAGTGTAGGTATTATTCGGAGTAACTTGGCCATTGCGGGCCGTGCGCCCGATTGTGCCTGAATTGCAAGCCGGCAGCAACAGCAATCCCCCGATCACCGCCACCAGAATAAGCATCCCTATCAGCTTTCTCTTGTGGCGTCCACCGGTGCCCGCTCCCACCAACGCCAACCCGGGGACAGCTAGCCAGAAGGCGTAGAACAGGCTAGGATTCCACAGCTTACTCGTACTGGGCGCAAGTCCGAAGGTGTTGATGGTGAGAGTGGAGGTTGCGCCAGAGCTACTGGTTACGCTTACGCTCGGGGGGGCGAAGGTGCAATACGGCGCCGCCGTCACGACCGGAGTAATTGAGAGGCAGGCGAGAGTGACGCTTCCTGTATAGCTGCCGATTGGCGTTATGGTCACAGTAGTGGTAGCTGAGCTTCCGGCGGGAATGGGGCTGGGAAGCGCGGTCGTCGGCAGTACTGACAGAGTGTAGTCCTCTGTGAGATCCGATACGTTCAAGAACAGAAGGACGGTTTGGGTCGTGGCGCCAGGGCTGGTACCGGTTACCGTAATTTGGTATGTGCCCGCTGGAGTGGCATTAGTCGTGCCCCCGGTGGTCGTAATGTTCAGCGCGGGACCGTCGGCAGGGGGGATCTGGGATTGAGGGCTTATGCTGCACTGCGGCGCCGGCGGGAGGCCAGTGGCCGGCCCCGACGTTACCGAGCAGGTCAACGAGACCAAGCCGCTGAAGCCTGGGCTAGCCTCAAGATCGATGGTGGCAGTGGCAGTTCCGCCAGGAACGACCGCCGTCGCGGGAGTGAACTGCGAGACAGAAAGAGTAAACTGCCCGTAAGCCAGAGATACAGATGCCGAAAAGAGCACGGACAGCAACGAAGCGAAAACGATTGCGCGCACGACTCGCCTGGAATTCACCATGAGTGGATGAGAACTCACTACCTTCGATTCCTCCAACGGCACAAACGCTGCCCGAACCGGCGCAAAAGAATGCCGTCGGCCAATCAAGCGCAAGAAATAATGTAATACGACCGCCCCTCGCAGAATGCGCCAGACAGAATCTTAGACTACGGCGGTCGATCATGCCAGCCCGTGGCGCAGACCGCGAAGAACAGCGCCGCTCCCCATTGTTCGGGGTTCGAAATTGCGTGGTTGAAATCGGCTTTCAGCGTGCCGGCATCAACTTCAGTTAGGCTTCTTCTTGAAGAGCCCGCTTGCTCCGCTCAGCGGATTCTTCCCGTTCTTATCTCCGAAAGCGCCCTTCACCAAGCCAGTGGCCATCCCTTTTACATCGGGAATAAATTTCGGGTCCGCTGTGGTTCCCTGGACGGCGAAGGGAATTCCGTCACCTTTCATCTTGAAATCGAGCGCGTTGCTGGCACTTACCGTGCCTGCTCCGGTAACGGTAGCCAGCGACGGGACGATCAGGTCGATGTTGTCGGCGCGCGTTCCGCCGGGATCGACGTGTACATCGGCGCTGAAGTTCTGAATCGTCGTATCTTTTCCTCCGCCTCCCTTGCCCGCCAAGGCGGTAATCGACGACAACTTCGAGCCCAGGCTAAAGCCCGCCAAGGCTGAGTTCTGCAGCTTGATTGTGCCGGTCGTGACCAGTTTGTCCACCGGTCCAGTAATGGAGAAATCAAGCGCCAGGGTTCCGCCTTTTAGCTGCGAGCCGGGTGGTAAGGTTACGCCCACCGCGGGCAGCATCGCTTCCAGATCATCCACGGGCATGCCTTGGCTGTTCAACTTCATGTTGATCGAGGTGGTGGTCCCGTGCGCGTCGTAAATTCCAGACAGATGGGCCACAGCCTTGCCCATCGCGACTTCGCCCTGGGTCAGAGTTCCGGTCTGCGCTGCCAGATTGTGGGTAACCGAGTATTGCAGGTCCACGGTTTTTCCCGCGGGCGATCCCTTCTGCACCACCTGCACCTTGTCAACCTTGAGCGTGCCGGCGGTTTTAGCCTCATGACCGTCGGAGGTCACGGTACCGTTGAAATCCGCGATGCCAGCGATGCCCGAAGCCGGGTCGATAAAACCCGAGGCTGCCAGATTCATCTTCTGTACCGTAACCTTGGCCTGGAGCGGCGTCAACTCGGCGTTGCCGGCGCTGATCGGACCGGCGGTGCCTTCGAGTTTCAGGCTGCCCCCCGCCGGCAGGCTGGCGCTCATCTTGAAGGGAAACGAGTTGGTGAAAGAAAAGCTAGTCACCTCAATGTCCACCTTATCGTAGACCCGCGGCTTTTCCGAGGAACTAGCGCGGCTCACGGTTAAACGTCCGTCGCTCACGTTGAGTTTGGCTACCGAGAGGCTCGGATTACTTGACGCGGATCCGGCCGCCGGCGCGGTTGTCTTGGCCGGTTCGCCCGATCCTTTATTTCCCGCATTTTCCGGGGTGCTGTTGCCTAGGCTAGAGAAGTTCCACTTCGCGCCGTCCGCGGAGCGCACTAGACTGATCTCGGGCTGGTTGAGCGTCAACTCGGTCACGTTCAGCGATTTGGAGAAGATCAGAGGGATGAGCTCCACACCCACCTTCAGCGATTTGGCCTGAACGAACGGAGTTTTGCTGAACGTGGAATCGTCAGCGATTGCGATATCATCCGCCGAAACACTGCCCGAAAGCAGCGAAAATGAGAGATCGCCGACTTTGACGGTTCGTCCCAGCGCAGCGGTCAGGTCTGACTCCAGCTTAGGCCGAAACGTGTTTGCGTCGACCAGGAAGGGAACTGCGATGACGATGAGGATTAAGACGCCAACAACGATCGCGAGGATTTTCAGGCGACGGTTCATGGATTGTTCCTCCGGCCGGAATTGCATTTTACAGTTCGGGTTGTGAGCGAGGTAGGAAGCGAGAGAGCAAAGTGTATCACTGCTCGTCCTGCAGAAGTTCGGGCGATGGCAGGGTGCCATTTTCCACCTGTTTCTCGCGCTCGGCCCGCCGTTCGTTGTCGATGCGAACTGAGGCTTCCAGTTCTTTCTTGCCTTCCTCCTTCCGGCCCAGGCGCATCAGCGCCCGTCCTCTCAGGTAATGAATGTCGGAGCGTCCGGGATCTAGCTTGCCCGCGGAATCAATAGCGCTCAGGGCCTGCTGATACTTCCCCTCCCGCTGGCAAGCCTTAGCGAGACCCACGTAAGAATTCAGCAGGCGTGGGTCGCGCCGCAGGGCCTCGCGGTAGTTCTTCTCCGCGTCGCTGTCTTGTCGCATGAGGGTGTAGACGTCTCCGAGTTCGTCGTAATTAAGGGACAGGTCGGGTTCCACGGCGGCATCTTTTAGAAACTCGTCGCGCGCCTTTTCGTAGTCCTGTTTCTTCAAATAGGTCAGGCCGAGGTTGAAATGGACGAAGGTGAGTTTTGGATTTGCCTGAGCCGCGGCTTGGAAGTCAGCCAGCGCCATGTCGTACTGTTCCAGATTGAGATGAGCCTTGCCCATAAACAGATGGAACTCGGGTGAACCTTCGCCGGTATTTATGAGCTGCGCAGTGGCCTTCTCGTCCAACTCTTTTTGACCGGCCCGGTGAGCCGCGATCGAGAGCACGTACAGATAACTCAACTGCCCGGATTCTTGCGCCCAGAGCGGTGCGAGCGTGTTCGCCGCGTCGGCCCAGCGGTCCGTGAAAAAATAGCAGAGCCCCAGCAAGTGACGTGGTTGCAGTGCCTCGGGCTGATCACGCACTACCGATTCAAAAGGCGGAATAGCTTTGAGGAACTCGCTTTGCCGGAAATAGGCAAGCCCGATGTTCAGCCGGATTCCCGACTCCTGTGGCATCAGATGCTGTGCTCTGTCTAGGAACTCCAGAGCCTTCTCCCACTGCTTGCGCCGCATGTAGACGACGCCCAGATTCACGTACGCTCCACCAACCTGCGGATTCGCCGCCAGCACTCGCCGGAAGTCGCGCTCGGCTTCATCCAGACTGCCCCGATTCAGTGCGGCCTGCCCCGCCTGAAAAAGTTGCGCGGGGTCTGCGGCCGCTCCAGATCCGGCGGCAGACGCTCCGTTTCGCGGTTGAACTGCCGCGCCCGGCGTGGAATGTTGTGCCGACAGTGCGGGCGCTAGACCCGCCATTAGCAGCCAGCCTGCAATTCCCAATCGTCTGCGCGCGCTTGACACTCGTCTCACTCTCTGCTGTAGTGTCCGCCAACCTCTGCATTGAATTCAAGCATGAGGGATGGGCGGTTCTGGATTCTTGCGGGGCGGCACTCCAAGGGCGAGAAGTCGATGATCACGATTCGCGATGTAGCGAAAGAGAGCGGGTTCTCCTCCACCACCGTCTCGATTGTTCTAAACGATGCTCCGCTGGCGCGCTATATCCCCGCGGTGACCAAGAAGCGCATTGAGCGCGCCGCCGAGAAGCTAGGCTATCGCCCCAATCAGTTTGCCCGCTCGCTGCGCAGCAAACGCAGCCATACCGTCGGAGTCATGGTCTTCGACATGACGGATCCCTACTGCACGCTGGTGTTGCGCGGCATTGAAAATACGCTCTACCAGGCCTCTTACCTGCCCATCCTCACCGACGTGCACAATGAGCGCAGCCGCTTCGAGCGCTATCTGGAGATGCTGCTCGACCGCCGCATCGAGGGTCTCGTGGTTCTCGCCAACTGGCTATTTCTCGATATCAACCTGTTGGCCGATCTGGAAAAAAGCAGCATTCCTACCGTCCTTATCGGTCGTGAACTCAAGGGTGACGCGATGAGTTCGGTCATCGTCGATAACGAAATTGGCGGCTCGCTTGCGCTCGATCATCTGCACTCGCTCGGTCATCGCAAGATCGCTTTTATCCGCGGACCGAAAACTTTAGGCGACAGTGCCCCGCGTTGGCGAGGCATCCGCAACAGTGCCAAGGGGTGCAACCTCGAACTCGATTCCCGGCTGATCGTCGATCTGCCCGAATCGCGCGATCCGCTTTCCAGTTTCGAGGCGGGGCGAAAGCTTACGGAAGATCTGATCAAACAGAAGCGTCCGTTCACCGCAATTCTTGCCTTCGACGACATGACGGCCTTCGGCGCCATACGCGCCCTGGCGAACGCCGGCCTCCGGGTGCCGGAGCACTGTTCCGTAATAGGCTTCGACGACGTCGCTGCCTCCGCTCTCTGCACTCCGTCGCTCACGACCGTCCGCCAGCCCATGGAAGCGATGGGTGCGGGCGCGGTCGGTATCGTCCTCGAAGGCATTAACTCCGTCCTCGAAAAACGGGAGGTCGCCGCGCATCATCGCAAAGTGGCTCCGGAGCTGGTGATTCGGGAGTCCACCCGCAGTCTGCTTTAACCGGAAAGTACCCGTGCGCGTTTTTTTCTTGACAGAAGATGCCGGGAAAACGCACTATTCATACGATTTAATATGCGGTCTTGGGTCTCTGTCGCCGGCCGCTACCTGGGGATGCTTAACAACTTTGCCGCCGTTGCCGTTGATACACAGCACGGCTTGGGAGTACGCGCGCCTAGCTGCGCAAAAGGGAGAAGCCTGACCATGAAATCTCATCGTGTGGTGTTGCCGATCGTTTTGCTGGTCCTGACATTCTGCGCGGCAGCCTGGGCCCAGGACACGGCCTCCCTCACCGGCACAGTGTCAGATCCCAGCGGCGCGGCCATCTCTGGCGCTCAAATTGCGGCTAGGAATGCTGAACTCGGCATCAACCGCACCGGTACCAGCAACGGCAGCGGCGATTTTCTCTTTGCCTCGCTGCCCATCGGTTCTTACGACTTGACCGTCACTGCCGCAGGATTCAAGAAGTACGAAGCAAAGGGAATTATTTTGCGCGTCGCCGCAAATGCTCGCGTCAACGTTGCCATGGAGGTCGGGACCGCCAGCACAGAGGTCGTTGTCCAGGGAGCCGAAGTCGCCCAAGTCGAAACCCAGTCTTCCGAACTGGCGGGCACAGTAACCGGAAAAGAAATCTCTCAGCTCGAACTCAACGGTCGTAACTTTACCCAACTGGTCACGCTGGTTCCGGGCGTAAGCAATCAAACTGGGCAGGACGAGGGAGCCGAGGGTCTGAGCGGCAGCGTCCAATACAGCATGAACGGCGGACGCGTAGAGTACAACAACTGGGAGGTCGACGGCGGCGACAACATGGACAACGGCAGTAATGCCACACTGAACGTGTTCGTTAGCCTGGATGCGATTGCCGAGTTCAAGGTTCTGACCTCCAATTACGGGGCGCAGTACGGACGCAACGGGTCGGGCACCGTCGAGGTGGAAACCAAGTCAGGCACGAAAGACTTTCACGGCGATGCCTACGAGTTTGTGCGCAACAATGACTTCAACGCAAAGAACATAGTGCAGTCCTCCACTCCGGATTACAAAAAGAACGATTGGGGCTACACCATTGGCGGTCCCGTGATTATTCCCGGCCTCTATAATCGGGGCAGGAACAAGACATTTTTCTTTTGGTCGCAAGAGTGGCGCCGCGATATCGTTCCGGGCACGACCTTTACTCAGCCGGTTCCGTCTGTCAATGAGAGGATGGGCGACTTTTCGGACCTGTGTCCGAACGTGAACTCCGGGGTTGCCAATGATTTCAGCGACTGCCCTATTGTTCCCGGCTTCACCAATGGCGCCGGTTTCACGCCCAACCTAAACGTAATTCCGGGGTTCAACAACGCCAGCGATCCCAACGTGCAGGCGCTGCTGGGCATGATTTCATTGCCCACCACGGGCGTACCCGGCGCCGAGATTTTCCAGGCTTCTCCGGCGCAGGGCACGGACTGGCGCGAGGAACTGCTCCGCGTAGACCACAACTTCAACGACAAAGTCAGAGCCATGTTCCGCTTCGCCCATGATTCCTGGACCACGACCAACGCTTTCCCCCTGTGGACCAACGGCGGATCGTTTCCTACCATCCAGACGGCCGAAAAGGAACCAGCGGTGAGCATGGTGGCGCGCCTGACGACGGCCGCTTCGCCGACATTGCTGAACGAGTTCGTATTCAGCTATGACACCGACCACATCACGCTCAATAACATTGGAGCTTTCAAGCGCGGATCGGACATCACCATCGGCGCACTCTTCCAGAACGGATTCAACGGCTCCCTCCCGGGTATCAGCTTGACCGATGCGGGTACGGCTTATGGAGGCGGGTTCTCCGAAGACGCGGGCTACATTCCGAATGGCCCCTACAATTCCAATCCCACTTACACTCTCCGCGACAACGTTACCAAGATCATTGGGAGACACAATCTGACAATTGGAGCCTATGCGGTTGCGGCCGAAAAGAACGAACTTGGTTTCGAACTGGGCGGCGGGGCCGTACCAGGCTTCCTCAGCTTCAACAGTTCCGATGGTGCGGTTTCTACCGGAAATGCTTTCGCGGATCTGTTGCTCGGCCATATCGCCAGCTTTGGCCAGCAAAGCTCGAACCCCAAGTACTACAACCGTTACAAGATATTTGAGCCCTATTTCCAGGATGACTTTCACGCCACCAGTCGTCTGACTCTGAATCTCGGACTGCGCATCAGCATGTTCGGCCTCTACCATGAGATCAAGCACCAGGCCTACAACTTCAACCCGGCCGCATATGTGTTTGGAGCGACTACGATCAACACCGACGGATCGGTGTCGGGAAATCTTTACAACGGAATGGTTCAGTGCGGTGTGAGCGGAGTGCCCGCGGGCTGCATGTCAGGGCATTTGTTCAATCCCGCGCCCCGCATCGGGTTTGCTTATGATCCGAAGGGAGACGGCAAGACTGCGATTCGCGGCGGCTACGGAATCTTTTTCGAGCATACGAACGGAAACGAAGCTAATACCGAGGTGTTGGAAGGATCGCCGCCCCTGGCCACCGTCCCCACGCAAAACAACATCATCGGCTACACCAACATCGGAGGCGCAGGCGGTGGTCCTGCGCCGAACTTCCCGCTTTCCGTTTTCTCGATTCCCAACAAAGCGACATGGCCCTACATGCAGCAGTGGCACTTCGATATCCAGCATGAGCTAGCCAGGAATACGATCGCCACAATCGCCTATGTAGGCAGCAAGGGTACGCATCTCACACGCGAGGAAGACTTGAATCAGTTGCACTCGGTACCGCTAAGTCAGAATCCTTATCAGCCGGGCGAGGCCATCGGGCCGAACGACTGCGGGGCCACGTTCGACGTGTGGGGTGTCCCGACGGCTGCGACCACTCCGAGCGGTGCGACGATCCAATACAATGCGCCGACCACACCCGGAGGCCTGCCCTCCGGTCCCGCCGTCAATCTCGGCGTTGCAGCTTGCGGAACGGTGGCTGACCCATTTCGCCCTTATCCCGGGTACGGTCGCATCGCCAGCCTGCAGGAGGCCGCGTCTTCGAGCTACAACGGCCTGCAAGCAGCGGTCCGGCGCAATGTGGGCAGCCTGGAACTCAACGTGTCCTACACCTACAGCCACTCAATCGATGATTCGTCCGACCGCAGCGACGGCAGCTTTGTCGATTCGTATGACCTGCCAGCCGCGCGGGCCAGTTCCAACTTCGACGAGCGCCATTCATTTACTTTCGGCTATGTTTGGGACATCCCTTTCTTGAGGCATCCCGGCATGGCGCATACTCTGCTAGGCGGCTGGCAGTTCTCGGGAATCGCGTCAATTTCAAGCGGCACTCCGTTCAGCGTGACTTATCCCGCGGATAACGCGGGCGTGGGCAACGGCGTGGCCACAGCCAGCGCGTATCCCGACTTGGTAAGCGACCCCAAATCAGGCATCATCCAGACGCCCGTGCAGGGCTTTGGACCCTTGTTCTACAACCCCAACGCATTCGCCACTCCTCGCGGACTGACCTTCGGAGATGCTGGCCGCAACGTCCTGCGCAATCCGCGCCGGACGAATTTTGACATGGCTCTGTTCAAACACTTCCCAATTCACGAGAGCGTCTCCTTCGAGTTCCGGGCCGAAGCGTATAACGTTTTCAATCACACCGAATATGCCAATCTCGCTGGCGACGGAGGCCAGGCCAGTTCGCAAAATAGCACAAACTCCTTCGGCTCCACGGGCTTCCTGTACATCGGCGCCGCTCACAACGCCCGCATCCTGCAATTGGGAGGAAAGATTATCTTCTAGTTCGAGAATGGGATGGAGTTAGACCGGAGCCCGTCCGCAAAGGCCCAGGATTCTCTCTCGTCGCTGCATTGTGATCTTCGCTCTACCCTACTTGCACCTGCTGCGGAGCTGCTACGGATTCCAGCGCTTGCTCCAGGTCGGCAATCAGGTCGTCGGCATTTTCGATTCCTACGGAAAGCCTGATCATCTGCTCGGTGACTCCCATCTTGGCGCGCGCTTCGGCCGGAATCATAGCATGCGAGGTTAACACCGGAATCGACACCAGCGACTCCACTCCGCCCAGACTCGTTGCGAGCGTAAACAGGCGCATGGCTTCGCTCACCCGCCGCGCGTCTTCGCCCGTGCCCTCAACCTCAAAGCTCACCATGCCGCCCCCGCCGCTCATCTGCTGGCGCGCCACGGCATACTGCGGATGGCTCCCTAGAAACGGGTAATGCACACTCCGCACCTTGGCGTGGTCCGTCAGGAACTCGGCCACTCGCAGTGCATTCTCATTCTGTCGCGCCACACGAACCGCCAGCGTCTTCAGGCCCCGCACCAGGAGCCACGACGCATGCGGATCCATGCAATTGCCCAGCGTCGTCCGCGTATCCCAGATTCTTTTGATTAGTTCGTGCCGTCCGGCCACGATTCCGCAGATCAGATCGGAATGCCCGGCCAGATACTTCGTCCCGGAATGCATTACCAGATCAATGCCGAACTCCGCCGGATGTTGGTTGATCGGTGTGCCGAATGTGGCGTCAATCATGCTCAGCAGCTTGTGTTGCCTGGCTATGGCCGCCACTTTCTTGAAATCCACGACGCGCAATGTGGGATTGGTCGGCGACTCCAGGTAGAGCAGCTTCGTGTTCGGACGGATCGCCCGCGCGTGCTGCTCGTATTCATTCGTGTCGACGAAACTCGTCTCGATCCCCATCTTCGGCAGCCACTGCGACAGGAACTTGTTCACGCCGCCATAGATATCGCGTTGCGCCACCACGTGGTCGCCGCTCTTGAGCAACGCCATGATGGTTGTGGTGACCGCTCCCATGCCGGAGGCAAACGTCAGCGCGGCATCCATGCCTTCCAGTTCCGTAATCGTCTTCTCGGCAACCGTATTCGTGGGATTGCCGTAACGAGTGTAGTGGTGGTCAGTGTTTCTGACCCGAACCTGCTCGTCGTTGTCGGTTACCTCGAAGGTGGAAGTCTGATAAATGGGCGTGCTCAGCGGGCCGTTTTTCTTCTCCAGGTCTGCCGCGCCGTGCACCGCCTTGGTTTCGGAGTGTTGCGAGTGCCGTTTCATGGATACCTCGTTCCTCCAGACTAACTTCCCGCGAGGACTCCCGCAAGAGAAGCCGTGCGCCGTTTATAATTCTCCCGCCATGGATCTCGGCCTGAAAAATCGCGTCGCACTGGTAGCCGCATCCAGTCAAGGAATTGGCCGCGCCACTGCGGAAGCGTTCGGTGCCGAAGGTTGCCGCGTCGCCATGTGCGCCCGCAACCGGCAGACCTTGCAGGCCGCTGCGGAGACGATCAGAAAGCAATACAACACGGAGGTTCTTGCCGAGGCGTTCGACGTCACGGACGCCGCTGCGGTAAAGAGCTTCGTCACCGACGTAGCTGAAAAATTCGGCGGCGTCGACATTTGCGTCACCAACGCTGGGGGCCCGCCTGCCAAGGGTTTCCTCGATACCACACTCGAAGAATGGCAACGCGCCCTGGAAATGAACTTCCTCAGCACGGTGTACTTCGCGCGCGAAGTCATCCCTCACATGCAGCGGAAACATTGGGGCCGCATCGTCACGATCACCTCGATCACGACTAAACAGCCAGTTACAGATCTCGTGCTCTCAAATGCCGCGCGGGCCGCGGTGGTTGGCCTGGTCAAGAGCCTGGCTAACGAGTTCGGCAAAGATGGAATCCTGGTCAACAACGTTGGCCCTGGCTTCACAGCGACCGACCGGTTGAAGGAATTAGCTAAAGTCCGCGCTTCCACCTCGGGGAAGAGCGAACAGCAGATTTTCGAGGGCTGGGCGGCTGACGCTCCGCTACAGCGGCTAGGTGAGCCCCGCGAAGTTGCTGAAACCATCGTTTGGCTCGCGTCGGAACGTGCCTCTTACATCACGGGCCAGACCGTGCTGGTCGACGGCGGCATGTATAAGGGCTTATAGGTTCCAGGAGACTGCTTGTTTCGGATTGTTTACCGTACAATCATGGAAACGGACATCAAGCTATGCCAAAAAAACTGACAAACCGGAGGACTGCCACCGGGAGAAAGGCAAAAAACGCGCGCTCACACACCCGTGCTCAACGTGCGGTGGCCAAACATGCGGCCAGCAAATCCCAACTGCAATACGTCCCCTGGCACACGATCCCTCTCGAAGATCTGAACCCGCTCCTTCAGCGGCAGTTTGTCGTTGGTCAGGAAATTATGCTGGCGCGCGTGCTGCTGAAGAAAGGCTGCATCGTCCCCGAACACAGCCACCACAACGAACAACTCACCTACATTGTTGAGGGAGCCCTGAAGTTCTGGATCGACGGCCAGGAGATCGTCGTCCACGCCGGCGAAGTTCTCTGCATTCCCGCGCACATGCCGCACAAGGCCGAGGCGCTCCAAGATACGGTGGATCTTGACGTTTTCAATCCACCCCGCGCCGATTGGATCAACAAGACCGACCAATACCTGCGAGGCCAGAAATAATCTCCGATTCCATGCCTCCCTCCGCCACTTCTGAGAAAGGCTCTGCACCCAGCCAGGCTACGTTTCGCTTCCGTTGCATCGGGTGCGGCTCGGTGACCAGTTCTGCCGCTCAGGATTTCCGCTGCTCGCAGTGCGGCAACTTGCTGGAAATCACTGACTCGTCCTGGAATTCCCGCAACCCCGCCGCCTTGAAATCCCTCTGGCGGGAACGCCGAACATTAAACGAAGACGTCAACCTCAGCGGCGTGTGGCGATTCCGCGAGTTTCTTCCCGCGCCCGCATCCGATCAAGAGGTAGTTACTCTGCGCGAAGGCAACACTCCTCTCTACGAACTTCCGCAATCGTCGCGCCTCACGGGAGTCCCGCGCCTTTGTGCCAAGCATCAAGGCCTGA
>Ga0307476_10001926_pt1 | contig 12479 bp, 10 predicted proteins | sample atmos_gasesECM2C_2_FD_203314 | JGI IMG/M metagenome (GOLD analysis project Ga0307476, IMG submission 203314) | Hardwood forest soil microbial communities from Morgan-Monroe State Forest, Indiana, United States - atmos_gasesECM2C_05 | ecosystem: Environmental > Terrestrial > Soil > Temperate... | reverse complement strand
CGTGCATGCCGATAAAAACGCCATCGTGGCCGATCACGGCGTCCCAGCCCCAGCGGACCGCGGCCTCGATCGCGACCTTGACCTGCGCGTTGCCGATGACGGCCTTCTGCTTGTCTTCCGGCTGCGACAGCAGCAATTCCAGCGAAGGCACCGAGACCACGCGCGTCGCGATGCCGCGGCCGGCGAGTTCCTTTTGCGCGGCGACCGCGATCTCGACCTCCGAGCCGGAAGCAAACAGCGACACTTTCGCTTCTCCCGAAGCGGCGACCAGTTCATACGCGCCATGGCTGCAAGGATTATCTGCCGGTGCCGAGGTGCGAAGCTGCGGCAGGTTCTGTCGGGTCAGCGCCAGCACGGTCGGCCCGGTGGTGCGGTTGAGCGCCAGTTCCCAGCACTCGGCCACTTCGACCGCGTCGCAGGGACGGAACACCCGCATGTTGGGGATCGCGCGCAATGCCGAGAGGTGTTCAACCGGCTGATGCGTCGGGCCGTCTTCGCCAAGCCCGATCGAGTCGTGCGTCATCACATAGACCACGCCCGTTCCCATCAAGGCGGCGAGCCGCATCGCGGGCCGCGCGTAATCGGTGAACACCAGGAAGGTCGCGCCATTCGGTGCAAAGCCGCCGTGCAGGAAGATGCCGTTCATCGCCGCACACATGCCGTGCTCGCGGATGCCGTAATGGATGAAGCGGCCCTTCGGGGTTTTCGCAGAGAATGCAACCGCGTCCTTCGGCTTGTTGTTGTTGGAGCCGGTGAGATCGGCCGAGCCGCCCAAAAATTCCATCGGCATGGCTTCCGCCATCGCGTCGATCGCGGCTTCGGAGGATTTCCGTGTCGCGATATTGAGCGGGCTTTCAAGCAGCTTCTTCTTGTGGTCGCGCAAGGCCTTTGCGAGCGACGCCGGCCGCTCGTGCCGCAGCCGGCGCTCGAATTCGGCGCGCTTGCGCGGGCCTAGCTCAGCAAAACGCGCGTCCCACGCGGCGCGGGCGGCCGCGCCGCGACTGCCGGCCTCGCGCCAGGCCTTCAGCACGTCGTCCGGCACCGAGAACGGCTCGAGCGAGATGCCGAGCTTTTCCTTGGCGCCCTTCAACTCGTCGGCGCCGAGCGCCTCGCCATGGGCTTTCGCGGTGCCGGCTTTGGTGGGCGCGCCATAGCCGATCGTCGTTTTGCACGCGATCAGCGAAGGCTTGCTGGATTTCTGCGCGCGCGTGATCGCGGCCGCGATCGCCGCCTGGTCCTGGCCGTCGATCAGTTCAGCCGCCCAGCCCGCCGACTTGAAGCGCTTCACCTGATCGACCGAGTCGGAAATCGAGGTCGGGCCGTCGATCGAAATGCCGTTGTCGTCGTAGAGCACGATCATCTTGTTGAGACGCCAAACCCCGGCGAGCGCGATCGCTTCCTGCGACACGCCTTCCATGAGGTCACCGTCGGAGCAGAGCACGTAGGTGTGATGGTCGACGATCTTCTTGCCGAATTCGGCCGCCAGCATTTTCTCCGCCAGCGCCATGCCGACCGAGGTTGCAATGCCCTGGCCGAGCGGGCCGGTGGTGGTCTCGATGCCCTTGGTGCGGAAGTTTTCCGGGTGACCGGGCGTCAGCGAATCGACCTGGCGGAAGCGCTTGATCTCGTCCAGCGTCATGTCCTTGTTGCCGGTCAGATAGAGCAGCGCATAGAGCAGCATCGAGCCGTGGCCGGCCGACAGCACGAAGCGGTCGCGATCGGGCCAGGCGGGAGCAGCCGCATCGAATTTCAGGAACTGCGTGAACAGGACGGTCGCCATATCGGCAGCGCCCATCGGCAGGCCCGGATGGCCGGACTTCGCCTTCTCGACCGCATCCATTGCCAGTCCCCGAATAGCATTGGCCATACGGACGTGATCGACCTGCGTCATGATGAAATTCCGTCAGATAATGAGATGCTTGGGAGAGCCTACGCGGTCAGCGCTGGGATGAGCTTGCGCGCTCAGCGCAGGCTCGGATGGAACCTGAAGTGGAGGGCTGGATAGCACCTCATCTGCCAAAGTCAAAAGGAAGTGGAACAAATCAACCTGCTTTGCGGTGCATAGTTCCGCTGCGGCGTTGCGCTGGCCTTGATCGTTACGTAAGTTTCTTGCGCCAAGCGCTTGATTTTACGAAAAAGCGGCGGGGGTTACCGGCGGGTTGCCGCTGCCGCTCATGAGCGATGCGATGAACGATCAATCCATCAACGGCGCGACCCACGCCGAGCCTGTTTTCGCCGACATCGACGCTGCCACGCGTCGCTTGATGGCAGCACTCGATGGGCTGGAGCGGGCGGTCGAGCGCCGGCGCGACGCGGATCGCGACGAGGACGAACTGGCGGCGCGGATCCAGGCGTTGGGGGCCGATCGCGCCCGGCTGGCTGATGAACTCGACGGATCGCTGGTGCGCTCGAAACGGCTCGAGCGCTCCAACCGCGAAATCGCCGAGCGGCTCGATGCAGCGATCGGCACCATCCGTGAGGTGCTTGAGGCCGGAGACATGCCATGAGCCACGTCAACGTCACCATCAACGGCCGGCAATACCGCATGGCCTGCGAGGAGGGACAGGAGACGCGGCTGCTGCGGCTCGCCGAGAGCCTGGAGTCGCGGATCGAAAGCCTGCGCGGCAAGTTCGGCGAGATCGGCGATGCGCGGCTCACCGTGATGGCGGCGCTGACCGTGTGCGACGAATTGCAGGATGCCGGAAACCGCATCCGCTCCCTCGAACAGGAACTGGTGGCGCTACACGACGTGCGCACCGTCGCCGCCGACCGCGCCAAGGCAACCCAGATCGCGGTCGCCAATGCGCTGAACGCAGCCGCCGACCGCATCGAGAAAACCACGCAGGTGCTCAACCGCACCGTGGGCAACGGCGTCGCGATCGGGTGAAGAAGCCGCCGCTCTCCAGGTCATTTCGTTGCAGTTGGTAACGAAGCGATCCAGAATATCTCGATGGATATGGTCTGGATTGCTTCCGTTGGCGCGCGATGTGCGCTCGGCATTGCGCTGGCCCTGTTCGTGATGGGCCGTCATGCCGCGGCTGCAGCCGGCGCGAGCCTCGTGCCCGCGGAGCTCGCGCCAGTCGGCGCCGTCGACGAGCGCTTTCAGTCCTTCAACATCGAGATGGTTGAGATCACGGGCGGACCATTCTGGAAGCCTTACCCGCCCCGGGATGGTCTTGCGACCGGCAAGAGCAAGGATCTGATTGCGAACCGCGCGCCGATCGATCTCGGAAATCCGCTGTTGCGGAAGCTCGCATCCGCATTGTCGCCAGCCTACATGCGCGTGAGCGGGACCTGGGCCAACTCGACGTTCTTCGCCGGATCGGACCTCGGGCCGCCGCGGCTGCCTGCCGGATATAAAGGCGTGCTCACGGGCCGCCAGTGGCGCGACGTGATCGATTTTTCAAAGGCCGTCGATGCGCCGATCGTGACATCCTTTGCGATCAGTCCCGGCACACGCGACGAGAGGGGACTGTGGAGGCCTGATCAGGCGCAACAAATCCTTTCCGTAACCCGCGCGGCCGGCGGGCGCATTGTTGCGGCCGAGTTCATGAATGAGCCTGATCTGCCTGCGATCGGTGGCGCGCCGGCCGGTTATGGAGCAGCCGCTTTCGCCCGGGATTTCTCCGCCTTTCATGCTTTCATGAAGCAGACAGCGCCCGACGTGATCATCCTGGGACCGGGCACCGCAGGCCGTTCCTCCGGGGCTGCTGACCTGTTCTCGGCCACGGCCCCCGGCGTCGACGCCGTCTCCTATCATTTCTACGGCGCGCTATCGGAGCGCTGCGCCGGCGAACATACCGCTGATGCCGCGCTGTCGGAGCAGTGGCTTTCCCGGACCGATCAGACGTTGGCGTTCTATTCCGAGCTTCGCGACCGCATGCTGCCTGGCAAGCCGATCTGGCTGACCGAGACCGCCGAAGCTGCCTGCGGCGGAAACCGGTGGAGTTCGACGTTCCTCGATACGTTCAGGTACCTCGACCAGCTCGGACGGCTGGCAAAAGCCGGTGTGCAGATCGTGATGCACAATACGCTGGTGGGAAGTGACTACGGCCTTCTCGAAGAGGCGACGTTCATGCCAAGGCCGAACTACTGGGCTGCGCTGCTGTGGCGGCAATGGATGGGATCCGTGGTGCTCAATTCAGGCGTGCCGGCCAGCCAAGGTCTGCACGTCTATGCTCATTGTCAGCGGCGAGTGCCGGGCGGCGTGGTGCTGCTCGCCATCAATAACGATCCCGGAGATTCGCACGAGCTGATCCTGCCGAATTCTTCCATGCGTTTCACGTTGGACGCGGCATCCTTGCAGGATGTCGCCGTGCGCCTCAACGGCGCCGCGTTGGCGGCAGATGCCGTGGATGGGTTTCCCGGCGCCGGCCTCCCGACCGACCCTGGTTCGGTAAGGCTGGCGCCGGCAACCATTACGTTTGTCGTGATCTCGGATGCCGGCAACAAGAACTGCAACTAGTGTGGCGGTTCGGAAGTTCGCAACCAAAAGTCATCGCGCTTTAGAAATCGAGTGGCGCGTTGTCGACCACTTCCTTCATGACAAAGAACGTGCGGGTCTGCCGCACGCCCGGCAGCGCCAGCAGTTGTTCGCCGTGCAGCCGCCTGAAATCGGCGATGTCCTTGACGCGGATCTTGAGAAAGAAATCGAAATCGCCGGCCACGAGATGACAATCGAGCACGAACGGCAATTTGCGGGTCGCCGCTTCAAAGGCTGAAAAGCTCTCCTGCGTCGAGCGATCGAGCACCACGCCGACGATGACGAGCGTTCCGCGCTCGACCCTGGCCGGCGCGATGTCGGCGCGCACCGAACGAATATAGCCTTCGTCGAACAGCCGCTGCGTCCGCCGGTGGCATGTCGCCGGGCTGATGTGGACGGCCTTGGCCAGATCGGCATTGGTGGTTCGCCCGTCGCGTTGCAGACGACGCAGGATACGCATATCGATGCGGTCGAGTTCAGGCAATGTGGATTCTTTCATAAATTGGCACTCTGTTAGAAGTAATTCCCAAAATAATATAATATTCCGGTTATTTTAAGTAATTAACCGGCCGAACTTAGAGAGCACCTTTTTCGGCATTTTGGCTAGGTTTGCGCGCATACTCCCACGGAGACCGCCATGCTCAGACTGGACAAGTTCGAACGCTATCCGCTGACCTTTGGCCCGACCCCGATCGAGTACCTGCCGCGGATGACGGACGCGCTCGGCGCAAGGGTGAAGATCTACGCCAAGCGCGACGACTGCAATTCGGGGCTGGCGATGGGCGGCAACAAGCTGCGCAAGCTCGAATACATCGTGCCCGATGCGATTGCGTCAAACGCCGATACGCTGGTGTCGATCGGCGGGGTGCAGTCGAACCACACGCGCATGGTGGCGGCGACCGCGGCCAAGATCGGCATGAAGTGCGTGGTCGTGCAGGAGACCTGGGTGCCGCATGAGGACGCGGTGTACGACCGCGTCGGCAACATATTGCTGACCCGATTGATGGGCGCCGAGAGCCGCATCGTCGAGGACGGGTTCGACATCGGCATCCGCAAGAGCTGGGAAGACGCGATCCAGTCGGTGAAGGATGCCGGCGGCAAGCCCTACGGCATTCCGGCCGGCGCGTCGGTGCACAAATATGGCGGCCTCGGTTATGTCGGCTTCGCCGAGGAGGTCCGCGCCCAGGAGAAGCAGATGGGCATCAGCTTCGACTACATCATCGTCTGCGTCGTCACCGGCTCGACGCAGGGCGGCATGATCGTCGGCTTTGCGGCGGATGATCGCGCCCACCGCGTCATCGGCATCGACGCGTCAGGTACACCGGCGCAGACGCGCGCACAGGTGCGTCAGATCGTCGATCACACCGCTGAACTGGTCGAACTCGGCCGCAAGGTGCGCGACGACGAAATCGTCATCCTGGAAGACTATGCCTATCCGGCCTACGGCGTGCCCAGCAAGGAGACCAATGACGCTATTCGCCTCGCCGCACGCACCGAAGCCATGATCACGGACCCCGTCTACGAGGGCAAATCCATGCAGGGCATGATCGATCTCGTAGGTAAGGGATTCTTTCCGGATGGCGCCAAGGTGCTCTACGCGCATCTCGGCGGCGCGCCCGCGCTCAACGGCTACAGCTACACCTACCGGAACGGATAATCGCGAGCGGCTTTCCGGGAGCGCTGAATTTTCCCCTTGTGCCGTCGGATGCTGCCGAAATGCGGAAGCAATCCATCCCGTTTTCGTATTCTGGATCGCTTCGCTGACGCTCGGAATGACGAAAGTGGCGGTTTGACAAGTAAATCAGTTGGAATGACCGGTGTATCCGCTGCATCGCCGCTGGCGATCCGTCCGCTTCGTTGTTACATTGGTTGGTGCGAAGCTGCGCTGCGCGTCAGGAGCCATATATCCCCGGGGCCTTATCGATCCTTTAGGGAACTGTCCCTGGCCGGGCCCGTGGGCCCGGACATATGGTGCCCACCTACTTTCGTAGGGAACTCCGGGATCGAGCGCTTCAACGGCTGCTGCGGCTTCGCACTTTTTCTCGCGTGGTGTGGCGTTTCATCCCGGTGTGACCACAAGGGGCATGGCCGCATATGTCGATGACTCTCTCCAAGGGTGACTTGCGCAAGATGGCGCTGGATGCGCGCGATGCGATGGGCGCGGATGCGCAGTCCGCGGCAAGCGAAAAGCTCGCCAAGCGAGGTCTGCCGTTCGAGATCACGTCGGGCACGATCGTGTCAGGCTATTCGCCGATCCGAAGCGAACTCGATCCAAGGCCCCTGATGCAAAAGCTCGCCGCGCTCGGCGCGAGGCTCGCGCTGCCGGCCGTGCTTTCGCGCGGCAAGTCGCTGGTCTTCCGTGCGTGGTCGCCGAACGATCGCCTCACGATGGGGCCGCTCGGCATCCTGGAGCCGTCGCCGGCCGCGGCCGAACTCATTCCCGACATCATGCTGGTGCCGCTCGCGGCCTTCGACCGTCTTGGCCATCGCATCGGCTACGGCGCCGGCCATTACGACCATACGCTCGCACACCTGCGCAAAGCGAAGCCGATCACGGCCATCGGCCTTGCCTTCGCCGCACAGGAAATCAAATCCGTTCCCGCCCTCGCGCACGACGTCGCGCTCGATTATGTGCTAACGGAAAAGAAGGCGTTCGATTTTCGAGGTGTGTGAGTGAGGATATTGTTCGTTGGCGACGTGGTCGGCCGATCCGGCCGCACCGCTGTTGCCGAGCATCTGCCCGAGATGATCCGCAACTGGTCGCTCGATCTTGTCGTGGTCAATGGCGAGAACGCGGCCGGCGGCTTCGGCATTACGGAAGCGATCTACCAGGAATTGCTCGATGCCGGCGCGGACGCGATCACGCTCGGCAATCACGCCTGGGATCAGCGCGAGGCGCTGGTCTTCATCGAGCGCGCGCCGCGCCTCATTCGCCCCTGCAATTTTCCCAGCGGCACACCCGGCCGCGGCGCGGCGCTGATCGACACCAGGAGCGGCAAGCGCGCGCTTGTGATCAACGCGATCGGTCGCGTCTTCATGACGCCGTTCGATGATCCCTTCGCTGGTCTGGCGCGTGAGCTTGCGGCCTGTCCCTTGCGAGAGGCGGCGGATGCGGTGGTGGTCGATTTCCACGGCGAGGCGACCAGCGAAAAGCAGGCGATCGGGTTTTTCTGCGACGGCCGCGCCAGCCTCGTGGTCGGCACCCACACCCATGTGCCCACCGCCGATCACCAGATCCTCTCCGGCGGCACCGCTTACATGAGTGATGCCGGCATGACCGGCGACTACGATTCCATCATCGGCATGCTGAAGGATGAGCCGATGCGGCGCTTCACCTCGGGCATTCCGGCGGCGCGCTTCGAACCGGCACTCGGCGTGGCAACGTTGAGCGGGCTTGCAGTCGAAACCGACGATGCGACGGGGCTTGCGGTGAAGGTCGCGCCGGTGCGGGTCGGCGGGCGGCTATCGCCGGCGCTGCCGGAGTTTTGGGCGAGCTAAGACGTGGACCGATTTGTCCGTCGAGCCAATGACTCCCACAATGGTGTCGTCATTCCGGGATGCGCCGTCGCGACAAAATAACGAAGCTATTTTGCGCAGAAGGCGCAGGCCCGGAATCCATTTCGCCGCTCGTTATCTTGATAAATGCATTCCGGATAGCCGCTGCGCGGCTTCCGGAATGACGCGGTGATTTGCCCGTCGGGTGGTTTTGCGAAATTCCTGTCCAGCCCTGTCAGCAAAAATATTTCACTTCACCCGTCGGGCAAATCATCTCTACAAGCCGGCCCGTCCCGTGCCCGAGAAGAGGGGCGTATCGCGATCGTCACGGACGTTGGGCGCGGGATGCGGTGGACGAGATTTGCGCGATCGACGAGCGCGCGAATCCCGGACGGCGAAGTCGTGTGGTCCTGATGCCTCGACGCTGGCTTCAAGCCGGCGACAATGCTTCGCATTGCGCTGGTGATGGTGACAACAAAGCCCGATCACCAAGGAGAGCTCGAAGGAAACCGTTAAAACCATTGCGCAGGAAACGCCGGACTGCACCGGCTGAACCTGTGGTGACTATCTCGTGTGCTTTTTATTTCGCACGCGAGGCTGCGGGTGTGGCTGCGCGCCCGGCGTTTCCTGCGCCCTCGATGTTCCCGGGGGAAATGTCATGCACAACTCGGGTGCGTTTCCGCCGCGAGAGCGCGAAAGTGTGTCTTTAAATTTGTCTCTCTGAAAATTGGAGCGGACATTGCGCCTGTTGTCGCTGCGCCCATGCGATGATGTCTATCTTGCGGAGTGCGTCAGATCAGGAAGCGACCGTCGCGAGCCGGGCGCGACGGCGGACGGCGATGGTTCGCATGGTGACATAGCCGATCAGGAAAAGGGCGAGCTTGCTGGCGATGCCGTAGATCGACATGAACGCCGACCAGGCCGCGACGCTGAAGTTGTAGGCCACGAACAGGTTGAGGCCTGCCGAAAAGAACATCAGGGCCGCCCAAACGTAGCCGAAGATTGTGGCGATGTCCGGTATCAGCTCGATCGCGACTGGCGGCAGATAGCGGTTCATCCATCCCCGCTTCAGCATCACGATGCCGACGACGCAATAGATCACGCTCGGCTTGATCATCACAAAGCGCGGATCGTCGGTGAGCAGCGTGGCTGTTCCGGCGCCCAGCACCAGAAAAAGGCTCAACCACTGCATGGTGTCGATCGGTTTTTTGCGGGCGAATTCCCAGCCGATCTGCGCCGCGCCCAGCGCCATTCCGAGCAGAACCGAAAGCGTGATGTTTTTCGTCAGGAGATAGACGAAAAGAAAAAAGAACGTCGAGGCCAGGTCGAGGAGGAGCAGTTTTCCTGCTTGGAACAGATTCTTCATCCGATCTGCCTCAGGTCTAACGCGCGTAACCGTTACACCGCAGGCCGCGTCCTGGCGAGAGGTTCTCGCTCAGAGCTTGTAGGCGGTGCGGAAGCCGCCCCAGTGCTTGCCCCTGACGCGGATCGGCACGTCGATCTCGCGCATCATCACCGTGACGCCGTTGCCCATGTCGCGGGCATAGCTCTGGATCAGGTAGGTGCGCTGGTTGCGGCCGGCCGCGAGACCGGCGGTGTCGTTGAAGATGCGGCGGTTGCGGCTGTGGGCCGTGTTCCAGGCGACATCGCCGGGGCGCTGCGGATGGGAGTAGACCTTGTTGTGCACCGGCAGGTAGCCGTTGCGGTCGATCGTCACGCAGAACACCATGCGCGGATCCTTGGCGAGGAAGGCCTCCTGGAACGCCGGCAAAGCGCGATCGGCCCAGTCGAGGATGCGCGTGCGGTGCTGCACCGGGTTGGTGCCGGGGATCTCGACATAATCAGTGTCGAACATCGCTTCCATCGAAATCGCGCCGCTGGCGACCGCCTGTTCGAACATGGCGCAGAGCTGGGTGCCCGCTTCCATGGCGCGGGTAACGAATTCGGTATTCTCGTCGTGGATCGACCACAGCTTGTCTTCGATCGCCTCACTGAGCGCGGCGTCGTTGCTCATGAAACTCGCCTGAACGCCGGCGCTCGACTTCTCGCCGGTGCGGATCTTGCAGGCGCCGATGCCGTCCAGCGTAACATTCAGCGTCTGATTGAGCGGCACTTTTGCCGCGTCCGGCCCGCCGATCAGGATGTTCTCGAGCGAGATCTCGTAGACCGACGCCGTGACCCGGCCCTGCGCGGTCTCGATCTCGATCTTGAGGTTGCAGGGCAGGCGCTCGCTCTTGCGGCGGTCGGCATGCATGTTGGTGCCGAGCAGGACCGCGCAGCGGGTCTTGAGCTTCTGCGCAAAGACGGTGACGGCCTTGCCGGCGTTGGCGACATGCTCGCGATGCGCTTCGGCTTCCTTCGCCGCGTGGTCGATCTCGTTCGCGCTGTCGCCGACGGAGGCGATGAAGTTCGAGGCGGTCGCGACGTTATCGGTCATCTCGTTGGTGGTCTTGTTCTGATCGGCAACCGCACCGTTGACGTTCTCGAACACCGGGCGGATCGCCTGGATCGCCAGCGAAATCCGGTGCACGGCGTCGACCGATCCGGCGGCGTCGCGTTGCAACGCGTCGATTTTTTTCTTGATCTCCTCGGTCGCGTCCTGGGTCTGCACCGCGAGCGCCTTGACCTCGGAGGCAACCACGGCGAAGCCGCGGCCAGCGGCGCCAGCGCGTGCGGCCTCGATTGTCGAGTTGAGCGCGAGCAGCGTGGTCTGCCGCGCGATCTGCGCGATCAGGTTGACGACATTGCCGATCGCAGCCGAGGATTCCTTCAGGCGGTCGACATTGGCGCTCGCGTCGTCGGCTGCCGCGCTCGCCTCGTCGGCAAGCTTGCCGGCATCGCGCACCTGCGAGCCGATGCCTTTGGCCGAATCGGCAAACTTGCCGGCGGCCTGCGAGAAAATCGTAGCCGTGCTCTGGGCCTCGCTCGATCGCAGGCTCAGCGCATCGGTGCGCTGGCGGACCGCAGCAAGGGTGGCCGCGGTTGCTTCCGCGCCGCCGGCAACGGAACCGGCCGCGCGCTCGAGCTGGCGAATCATGCCGCCGAGCTCGATCTCGAGCAGTTCGAGAATTTGGCGGGTCGATTCGGCTTCGGAATTGTCGGCGATGTCGACCGCGGCAGTGGGCTTTGCCTGCGCCTCAGGGGCAGGCGCGGGCGGTGCGCTTGCGGCTTTCCGGAACAATCCAATCGCCATGGGGTCTCTCGGCCGTGGGCAGGGGTGCGACAATCCTGCCACCCGGCCATGAAATCATGGTTAACAAATGCCTGATTTTGCAGCGTCTTTCCGCTACCCCGGTACCGGAAATGTCAGACAATCTTTGATTTCAGCAAGTTACAGGCCTATAAGGCCGCGCTTTCCACCCAAATCACCCGCACGGATCAGGCATGGCCGGACATTCCCAGTTCAAGAACATCATGCACCGCAAGGGCCGTCAGGACGCCCAGAAGTCGAAGCTGTTCGGCAAACTGGCGCGCGAAATCACGGTCGCAGCCAAACTCGGAACGCCGGATCCGGCGATGAATCCCCGGTTGCGGGCGGCCGTCATCGCCGCGCGGCAAGAGAACATGCCGAAGGACAATATCGAGCGCGCGATCAAGAAGGCGCTGGGTGGTGAGAGCGAGAACTACGACGAGATCCGCTATGAAGGCTACGGTCCGGGTGGCGTGGCCGTGATCGTCGAGGTCCTCACCGACAACCGCAATCGCGCAGCCTCCGATATCCGCTCCTATTTCACCAAGTCGGGCGGCAACCTCGGCGAAACCGGCGCGGTGTCTTTCATGTTCGATCGCACCGGTATCATCGAGTACGACGCCAAGGTGGCGTCCGACGATGCGATGCTGGAAGCGGCGATCGACGCCGGTGCCGACGATGTGGCGTCCGGCGAGAGCGGCCACGAGATCTACGCCTCGCAGGAAACGTTTCGCGACGTCGCCAAGGCGCTGGAAGCGAAGTTCGGCGAGGCCCGCAAGGCGGCGGTGATCTGGAAGCCGCAAAATACCGTCGCGGTGGACGATGACACCGGCGAGAAGCTGTTGAAGCTGATGGACCTTCTGAACGAGCACGACGACGTCCAGAACGTCTATGCCAATTTCGAGGTCTCCGACGCGCTAGCGTCCCGGTTCTGACATTCGTATCCTATCGCGGCGGGCACTTTTACGAATGTCAGAACCAAAGGGACGCTAGCAACCATATGATTCCAGTGTGGCTTTAACTCTGACGTTCCTTCGAAGAACTCGCAGCTTCACTGAAAGGAACGTCAGAGTTGCCACACTGGTCGCCAGGATGGGCGGATAGTGTCTGTCCCGGACGCGGTGCAGCGTTCTCCCGGCGACGTGAAACGTCGTCCGGTACGATGCACCGCTGAGCCGGGACCCACCAGTAAATAGGCCCCGGCGCAGCAGCGCATCACTTCGTGCTGCGCAGCGTCCGGGGCACGAAATTCGCTTCGCAGTCGTCGATGGCGCGCGGGCTGCGAATCTCTGGCATTTGGGGGTATAAATG
>Ga0307476_10001925_pt1 | contig 12487 bp, 13 predicted proteins | sample atmos_gasesECM2C_2_FD_203314 | JGI IMG/M metagenome (GOLD analysis project Ga0307476, IMG submission 203314) | Hardwood forest soil microbial communities from Morgan-Monroe State Forest, Indiana, United States - atmos_gasesECM2C_05 | ecosystem: Environmental > Terrestrial > Soil > Temperate... | reverse complement strand
TCAGCCGGGTGGCAGCCTGTACGGCCTGCAGCACAGCAACCCAGTGGACGCCAAGGTGGCTTATCGCGGGCCGGCCAGTGATTTCGGCACTGGCAGCGACCCGATGACGGGGCACCGTATCGGTGGTGTCAACGTGTTTGGTGGAGGCCTGGCTCTCTATACCGTACACAACAACGGCGCCCGTGTACTGCTCGGTGCCATCGGAGTCAGCGGTGACAGCTCGTGTGCCGATCACAACATCGCGTGGCGAACACGGCATGCTCTGGGTCTCGACCATGTGCCTGGCGGAGTGAGCGGCGACGCCGCTCGCCCAGACAACATTGTGTATGACATCACGCCACAGCCTGGCCAGCAGGAGGGAGTCAGTGCCAGCGGCTGGGGGCACCCAGCGTGCAGCTCCAGTGCGACGGCGCTCGCCGGCACCCTGCCCCCAACCAGGCCCTGAGCGCAGTATTCGTTTGGCCACTGTCACGCGGCCGAGGATCACGTTCGTATCGAGATGCCCGAAGTGTGGCCGCGGGAGGCTCCAGCACGGATATACCCGCGGCATCCTGTTAGACCTGTTGAACAGGCGCGGCAATATCGATGCCTGCTGCGTCAACTGCAGCGTGTGTTGGCCGATCAGCGAAAGCGAACGCCGAGCGCTCTGCTGGCAATTGGACGCCAAGCTACAGGCACACAGCAATGCCCGCGCAGCCTGGTGTAGTCAACGGCGTGAGTCGCGCGACCCGAGGCGGCGCGAAAACAGAAATCCGCCCGTGAACCAGGTGAGCTTGCAGGGCGCCCTGCGGACGCTTCGCGGCATCCGGCTGCGATATGAAATCGATCGCAGGAATTCACAGGCGCGCACGCGCCGCGTGCTCGTCGCTCTCAGCCGTGCCGACATGCAGTGGGTTAACGCAGCTATCGAGACACTGGAAAAGGCGATCGCCGCTGATGTGACCGCAACTGCTGTATCCCCGGTCCAGGCTCACTGGAGTCGGGCGCCCTGATCGTTAGTGGCCGCCGCTGGGCGTGCGGCCGCAGTCCCGGTCGCGGGCGATAGGCCCGCCGCTGCTGCCGGCGGACAGGGCTGCACGCCGATCCGCGGGCTCACGCCTTGGGCGATGAGACTCTGAACCGGCACAGTGTTCATGCCCGCGGGGGGCGCAACATCCAGCCAGTAGTTTGTGCCAGGCACCTTGCGCTCGGCGATCTCGGGCTTCAGTCCCGACTGTCGCACGGCCTCGGCGCGTCGCTCGGCACGCGGCCGCTCACTGTAGAGCCCGAGAGAGAGCCGGCGGCCCGCTTCGGTGTCGGGCATCACGAGCGCGTCCTTGATGCCGTTGCGTTCGAGCGTGACGAGCGCGCGGTCCGCATCAGCCTGGGTCGCAAGACCCGCGACAAAGACCGAGTAGCTCACCGACATTGGGGCCGGCTCGAGGCGCTGCCGTGGGTCGAATCCCCGGGCCTTGAGCAGCGCGGCGGCACGATCGCTGTTGGCGAGCTCTCCGAAGGGTCCCACGGACAGGCACACGATGGCCCCAGCGAACGCAGTCTTCTGACTCGTCTGCGGCGCCGGCCGCTCGGTGGCAGGCAGCTCGTCGGCCATCTTCAGACGCGGCAGGCGCGCGATGGCATCGTTCACCGGCGCGGGCCGTGGCGCGTCGATCCAGTGCGCCCACGCGAAGTACACGAGGTTTACGCACAGGAGCGCAAAGAAGGCAGGACGCACGGGGCGGATTCTAGCCGACTCCAGGAAATCACCCGTCCTGGTGAGCGGCTCGGGCGAGGACCGCGAGGCCTCGCAGGACCAGATCCGGCACGCCAACGGAGGAGCTTCGCAGGAGCGGTCGCACCGCCGCCGCTTCGCCTCCGGTGAGCACCACCAGAGGGCTTCGGCCAAGGAGTGTCCGGCCCTCCTCCACGGCGCGATCGATCAGGGCAGCCGCGGCGTGGCGCGCGCCCTGCACGACCCCATCGCGCGTCGAACGGGCAAAAAGCCGCCCACCGGCACTGCGGCCGCTGCCGCCGCCCTGCGCACGGCGGTGGATGCCGCGCGTCCGTGCGAAGAGCGTAGCGACCATCAGCGCCGGTGCCGGAATGATGACCCCGCCGCGATGGCGCCCGCTTGCACCGATCAGGTCGATGGTCATCGCCGTTCCGACCCCGACCACGCACAGGGGCATTCGCGGAAAAAGCTCATGAGCGCCGACCGCGGCGACGAACCGATCCACACCGAGCCGCCAGGGCTCCAGGTAGCCCACCCGTACCCCGCCGCCCGCTCGCGGCACCGTCACGAAGGTCGCCGGGACGCGTGCGCGGCGCGCCGCCTTCTCGAGTGCATGGTTCACCTCGAGCCCCGCGACGCTCGTCACCCACACGCGCAGGTGAGTCTGCTTGCCAAAGAGCCGCCGCGCATAACTCGCCGGTCCCCATGCGGAATGCACCGCAGCCCGAGACCTGCCGAGGCGTTGACCCTCGAGGAGCGCCCACTTGATGCGGGTGTTGCCGACATCCACGAGCAGCACGGCCACCCTCAACTCCTCACCGTGACATCGCCGGAAATGAACCGCTGGACACCCTGTGGCGTTTCCACCATCAGTGCACCGCGCAGGTCGATTCCGCGGGCAATGCCGCGCGCGACACCCTCGGCGGCGCTCACGTTGACCGCTCGACCCCGCAGCGCATCCGCCGCATGCCACTCCTCGATGAAGGGCTTGAGCCCCTCTCGCTCGAACTCCACCAGCCCGCGGACACAGGCACTCACCAGTGCCGCTGCCAGGGCATTGCGCGCCGGCACAGGCTGCACCGCGCTCGCCAGGTCGGTCGCTGCCGTACCGCTCTGCGCGATTTGCTCGAGGAGCGCCGGGCCCAATGCCAGGTTCAGTCCGATACCGATGACCACGTATGCCGGCCCGGCGGATTCCGCGCGCAGATCGATCAACACTCCTCCGAGCTTGCGCTCGCCGATGAGAAGATCGTTCGGCCATTTCAGACCGACGCCCCCGGCTCCGTGCTCGCGCAGCGCTCTGAGCGCGCAGACGCCGATGACGAGACCGAGTGCGCCGAGATCCTGTGGCACCTCGGGAAACGTCCAGCTGATCGACAGACAGATCGCACCGCCCGGCGGCGCGAGCCAGGCGCGACCACGCCGCCCGCGACCGGCGCGTTGGTATTCAGCGAGCAGCACCTCGGCCGTGCCGCCGCGCGGGTTGGGCCGCGCCAGCAGCGTCGTGTTGGTCGAGTCGAGGGACCAGGTCGCATCGATGCGCGCGACGTGCTCACGTGCTTCGTGTGCAAGGTGCCCGCGAACCTCCTTGGCATCGAGCGGCTGACAGCCGTATGCGAGGCGGTAGCCACGATTGCGCACCGCGTGCACGGTCGCGCCGAGCGAGCGAAGTGCCGCGACCGCTTTCCACACCGCGCTGCGGCTCACGCCGAGCGCGCGCGCCAACGCCTCTCCGGAGTGGAAACGTCCGTTGGCGAGCTCGGCAAACACCTGCGCGGTGAGCGGTGTCTCCTCTGCGGGTGGTCGCGCGGCCTGCAGTGCTCGAGCTGTCCTCGGCATCTCAGGCCGACCCGCGGCGCGTTCCGAACAGCCACAGCCGCCGAGCGCGCGACTCGGTACCTTGGCGCATGCGCGCAATGTTCGAGCGGTGTGTGTAGAGGATGAGCAGCGCCGCGAGAATTGCAAAAACGAGCAGCGGTCCCGGCGGGCTGCGCAGCGCAATCGCCAATGCGAGCGCCACCGCCGCCAGGATCGAGGCGAGGCTCACGTAACCGAAGGCGATAACCGCGGCGAGCCAGGTGAACAGCATTGGCAGGAGCAGCCGGGCGTTGATTCCGAGCACCGCACCCAGCAGCGTGGCCACGCCCTTGCCGCCGCGAAAACCGTACCAGAGCGGATAGAGGTGTCCGAGCATCACGGCGATACCGCATACCGGCGCGGACCAGGAAGCGAGCGCGGTCGAGGCTGGCAGCAGGACGCCGGATGGCATCGCAAAAGGAGCGATGACGCCGGTGGCGATCCAACCCTTGGTCAGATCGATCAGCAGGACTGTGAGCCCGACTCTCCTCCCCTGCGTTCGCAAGGCATTGGTCGCGCCGGCGTTGCCGCTGCCGAGTGTGCGGATGTCGGCTCCGCCCGTGAGGCGCGCGACCGCCAGGCTTCCCATGATCGAGCCGAGCAGGTACGACAGCCCACCCTTGAGGACCAACTCGATCATGCGGTACGGAAAACTTCGGCCAGCATGCAGCGCACGCTGCCGCCACCGAGCTTCTCGATGGTCGGCACCGGGACCGCCAGCACCGCATCCGTGCAGCCGGAAAGGCGCGCGAATGTGTCCGCGCTCAGGGCGCCGCGCGCGCTCTCGGACATCACCAGAACGCGCGAGTCCCCAAGCGCCTCATCCCAGGTCCCGAGCTCGAGCATGTTGCCCGCAAACCGTTCGATCTCCTCATGGCCGATCTCGATGATCTCGCGGCCGTTGCCGGCGAGCCGCTCGAGCACGCGTCCCCGATCATCGGAGGCGATGGCCTCGGCACCGACGACCACGACGCGTGCCCCGATGCACATCAGGACATTGGTGTGATAGAGCGGCACGCCAGCGCGATCGGCTGCACGGAAGGTCACCGCCTCGTAGCCGAGTGCCTCCGTCCACTCGCAGAGCACCTCCGGGTGCGTACGCGGCGAGAGGCAGGCGTAGGCGAGGCGGGCGACGTTGTCGAGCACCAGGCTGCCGGTCCCTTCGAGGTACTTCCCTTCGCCCTCGAAGCGGCTCAGATCCAGCAGGCGCGACACCCTGAAACCAAGCTCGCTCACCGCAGTCTCGATGATTTCCGGCCTGCGCTCGAAGCGACGGCTGGCGCTCTGCAACGGATAGAGGACCAGCGTCCCGTCCTCGTGAAAGCTGACCCAGTTGTTCGGAAACACCGCGTCCGGCTTCACCGGCAGCGCGGAATCCTCAGCGGCGCAGACCGTGACTCCTTCACTCTCGAGCGCTTGCGCGAGCTGCGCCCACTCCTGCCGGGCGAGTGCACTGGCATCGCCGTCGGCGGGCGCCTGAGGCCGCTGGAAAGTGTTGGTAAGGGCGGTCTCGGGGTTATGGCCGAAAGCCTGTGGCCGCACCATGAGCACGGCATCCGCGCATTGCTGGCGCATGCGCGTCTGCGCGGGGCGAGCGGCACTGGGCAACATGGCCCCATTCTCTCACGTCCCGAAATGACTTCGGACGGCGGCCGGTGAGGCACCGGGCGGGGCCCTGCCGCCCGCGCCTCAAGCGCGCAACGGCACCGACTCGCCGCTACCGGTCGTTTCGAGGTTCTCGAGCGTCGGCAGGCGCTGGGTGAGATCGAGCGGCTGGCCGTTGAGATAGCGCAGGCACTCCTGCGCGGGCGCGGGACGGGCGAACAGAAATCCCTGCGCGTAGGTGCAACCGAGCTGGCGCAGCTTCTCGAGCTGCTGCCATCCCTCGATGCCCTCGGCGACCACCTGGATGTGCAGATGACGGGCCATGGCGATGATGGCGCTGACGATCGCAAGGTCGCTCAGGTCGGTCACCAGGTCGCGCACGAAGCTGCGGTCGATCTTGAGGGTGTCCACGCGCCAGCGCTTCAGGTACGACAGGCTCGAGTAGCCGGTGCCGAAATCGTCGATGGCAATGTGCACCCCGAGCTCACGCAGCTTCGCAACCGCATCCTGGCTCGCTTCGCGGGCGCGGGGCTCGCGCCGCTCGAACACCGCGCTTTCGGTGAGCTCGACCTGCAGCATCGACGCTTCGAGTCCATGCTCCTTGGTGAGTCGCGCGATCTGCTCGGCAAGATTGGAGCGTTGCAGCTGGACTGCGGAGACGTTGATTGCCACCGGCACGAGCCGGCCATCGGCCTGGCGCCAACGCGCCATGTCCTCGATCGCACGTTGCAGCACGAAGTCGCCGATCGGCACGATCAGGCCGGCCTCTTCTGCAACGGCCACGAAGCGCTCCGGGCGAACGTAGCCGTGCGAGGGATGCTTCCACCGCAGCAGCGCTTCGAGGGCCACCACGCGCTGCGACTCGATGTCGACAATGGGCTGGTAGTGCACATCGAGCTGGCGGCTTTGCAATGCCGTACGCAGGCTCGATTCGATAGCGATGCGCTCCTTCAGTCGCTTGTCCATGCTCTGACTGAAGAGCTGGTAGTTGTTGCGGCCGCGATCCTTCGCCTGGTACATGGCGGTGTCGGAGTGGCGCAGCAGCTCACCCATGTCCGCGCCATCATACGGGTAGAGCGCCACGCCGATGCTGACCGTAGTCACGAGCGTGCGGCCGTCCACCACCATCGGCGCACTGAGCGCACGGTTGATGCGCGCCGCGGCATCGTTCACCTGCTCGGTGCCCTTGATGCCTCGCATGACCACCACGAACTCATCCCCGCCCATGCGTACCACCAGATCGTCGGCACGCATGGTCGAGCGGACGCGCTGCGCCACGGTCTTCAGCAGCTTATCGCCGGTCTCGTGACCGCGGGAATCGTTGACGTGCTTGAAACGGTCGAGATCGAGGAAAAGTACCGCGAGCACGGTGCCGTTTTTCTTGGCCTCCTCGATGGCATCGGGCAGATGTGCGGCCAGGTACAGCCGGTTCGGCAGCCCGGTGAGATGGTCGTGGTGCGCCAGATGATCGAGCTGCTGGTGCTTCTCGAGCAACTGCGTCTCGACCTTGCGGCGTATGGTGACATCGTGCACCGCCACCGCGAGCAGCTGCTTTCCAGCCACCTGGATCGGATAGCAGGTGGCTTCGACGTTGCGCTCGGAGCCGTCGGCGCAGCGCTGACGCATCTCGAGCGGAGCCCTCGAGGTCGCTTCCTGGAGCTTAACGACGAGGCCGCGAGCCTCCACGCCATCGACGCTGAAGATGTCGCTCAACTTCAGCGCGCGCAGCTCCTCCGGCGTATAGCCGAGGTTGCGGACCGAGGCGGGGTTGCCGGATATCCAGCGCAGGGTGATTGGATCGAGCGCCATGGCAGTCGTCGGCCACTGCTCGAAAATCTCAAGGTACTTTTCATCGTAATAGGTCGACACGGGCCGGCGAAGCCACAGCCGCCAAAGCACCGCGAAGGCGATTGCTGCGCAAACGAGCCCGGCCAGCGCGCCGACCGCAAATGCCAAGTGGGTCACACTCTGCCCCGATGATGTCTGATGAGTGTGGCGGAAGCGCCTCGGGGGGTGTCGTGCGCTGTGCACAGTTTGAGCCGCCGGCGCGTGCCGGCGGCGGATCGCCTCCGGCAGTGCGCCCCAAGGCGGCCCGGATGACTTAAGTTCCGTCGAATCGCACCTGGCAGGCCGTGCCGCGCTCGATCAGCGCGTCGGCCCCCCTGACGATCACGGCATTCTCTCCGAAGGTGACTCCGCGCAGCGCTTTGCTGAAGCGGAACTGGCGCAGCACCGGCGTAGGATCGATGCCCGGCTGGCCAGTCCGCTGATCGATGGAGGGTATCGTGCAGCGGGTGCAGGGCTTCACCAGCCGCAGGGTCACCTCAGCGAACGTGAGGGTATCGATGCGGTCCTCCGCCCACGGCGGCAATCCTTCGAGAACGACATTCGGACGAAAGCGCTCCATCGGAATGCCCTCGGGCAGACGGGTGTTCAGATCCTCCAGTGACGCCTGATTGCACACCAGCACCGGAAAGCCATCGGCAAAGCTCATCGGGGCAAAGGCGTCGCCCGCGAAAGCCGCGTTCGCCTGCCGTTCGATCTGAGCGGGAACACGCACCAGGCGCGCCGGCTCGGCCGCAACGTGGCTCGCCCATTCCGCCGCGGCGGATCCTCCGTCCAGGCCGATGCACCGGTCGTTATGGACGCGCACCGCCCGCCGCTCTCCGCTGAAGGTGCGCGGCAAGCGCAAGGAGGGAAGGTCCGGCGCGCGCAGCACCAGCTCCTCTCTCTCGATCTGCGGCACGATGCAAGCGAGCTGCGGGTGGGTGCGTTGGCTGAGGAACACGCCCTGGGCATTGACCAGCATCCAATGCCGATCCCACTCGAATCCCGTCGGGCGAACGCGCACCTGTGAGCACGCGATGGCGCGCGCGGACTTGAGTGGATACACGAAGAGGTCGGCAACGTTGGCGATCGCGCTCATGGGCTTCCGGATGTGCGGCCCATGGCAGTCTGCCATATGCTGGCGCACTCGCCACTTGCGGGGATCGGGCATGCCAAGCGATGGAGTGACAGGACTGGTGCGTACGGCGGTGGCGGCCATGGTGAGTGCCAGCGTGATCTTCGGCGGCCCCAATGCGCAGGCACGCACGCAGAAGCCGCCGCTCTATGGCCGTCACTGGATGGCTGTCACCGGCAAGCCGATCGCTGCTACGGCGGGCGCCAGAATTTTCGAGAAGGGAGGCAACGCGGTCGACGCCGCCTGCGCGATGCTGGCCGCGGCCGCGACCGCGTGGACCACGCTCTCATGGGGTGGGGAAACCCAGGCCCTCATCTATAACCCCAGCACCGGCAAGGTGATCGCGATCAATGGGCTGGGCGTCGCCCCCACGGGCGCAACGCCTGAGTTTTTCCACAAGCTCGGCCTGCGGTATCCGCCCGAGTACGGACCGCTCGCCGCGGTGACCCCAGGCACCCCGGGCGGTCTCATGACCATGCTTGCCGAGTTCGGGACGATGAGCCTGGCTCAGGTGCTTGCACCGGCCATCGAAATGGCCGACGGCTTCCCGATGGATGAATCACTGGCGAGCACCATCGAGCACTACAAGGACAAGCTCAAGGAATGGCCCGACTCCAGGCGCATCATGCTGCCGCACCTGGGGAGCGTGCACGAGGGCCCCGCGCCTGGAGAAATCTTCCGCCAGGGCGATCTCGCCGCCACGCTGCGCAAGCTCGTCGAGGCGGAGGACCGGGCGCTGAAGGCTGGCAAGGACCGCAAGGCCGCCATCTACGCCGCATACGACCGCTTCTACCGCGGCGACATCGCGCGCGATCTCGTCCAGTCGGTGCACGAGCTCGATGGCCTCTTCACCCCGGAGGACCTCGCCCGCTGGAAGGTGCACATCGAGGAGCCCGTGCACGTCAGCTACCGCGGCATCGAAGTCTACAAGCTCGATGCCTGGGTGCAGGGCCCGGTGATGCTGCAGACGCTGAACCTTCTCGAGAACTTCGACCTGAAGTCCATGGGGTACGACAGCGCGCGCTACATCCATACGCTCTACCAGGCGATGAACCTCGCCTACGCGGACCGCGACTTCTATTACGGCGACACGAGCTACTCACCGGGGCCGCCCGTGAAGGGCCTCCTGTCGAAGGAGTACGCCCGCGAGCGCGCCGGGCTGATCCGCACCGACCGCAACGATCCGGACGCACGGCCCGGAGACCCCTATCCGTTCCAGGGCGGCAAGAACCCGTACCTCTCGTACCTCGAAAACTGGCACAGCCGGATGCCGGCGCAGACCCCGGTGACGATGGCCGAGTTCGATCGCACCTTCCGCCTCGGGACGACCAGCGTCCAGGCGGCGGACGACAAGGGCTGGGCAGTGTCGGTGACACCCAGCGGTGGCTGGACGCCCGCGGTGATCGCCGGGCATACCGGCATCGGCCTCAGCCAGCGCATGCAGAGCTTCGTGCTCGACGCGCGCGAGAACCCCTACAACGTGGTCGAGCCCGGCAAGCGTCCGCGCGCGACGTTGACGCCGTCGCTGGCGCTCAAGGAGGGCAAGCCCTTTCTCATCTTCTCGGTGCAGGGCGGCGATACGCAGGACCAGAACCTGCTGCAGTTCTTTCTCAACGTGGTGGAATTCGGCATGACGGTCCAGGAAGCAACCGAGGCGGCGAATATCACCAGCTATCAGATGCGTGACTCCTTCGGCCAGCATCAGTCCTTCCCGGGCCGGGTCACGCTCAATACCTCCACACCTGCCTCGGTCCGCCGGGAGCTCGCACAGATGGGCTACTCACTCGAGTTCGAGGAACGAACCTCCGGTCCGCTGACTGCGATCTTCGTCGACCGCCAGCACGGGACCCTGTGGGGCGCCGCGAGCAACTACGGGCAGGATTACGGCATTGGCTGGTGAGACATCCGGCACGGGGTCACTGTGACTGCCTCCACAGTTCCGCCGGTCGAAGTCCCATCGCGGAAGCGCGCCGGTTAACGTAGTACGGCCGTGCGGGGCGTTTGCAACCGGTGCGGCTCTTATTATGAGTGACACCAAACCCATCCGGCCGGCGGGCGGTTCCGACTCGAACTCGCCGGCGAAGCCTTCAAGTGCTACGCGGCAGCCCTCGGGCGGACCGCCGGCCAGACCCCCGACCTCCGCGCCACGCCCGGCGGAGGGCGCGCCGCCGCGCCCAGGCGTCGCGACATCCGGCCGTGCGCGTGAAAGTGCCAACCCCCATCCGGCTGTGCCGCCCACGAAAACCGGCAAGGTAGTCCACGACGACCGCGGCAACGCGGTATGGGACTGGCTCAAGCAAACGGGCCGCAACGCCATTGAGAGCACGACGCGGATGCTGCGCAAGCTGGAGTCACCGGAGCTCAAGGTCGAGCAGCCTGACGAAGAGGAGCTTCGCATCCAGCCCGATAGCGGCAACTGTCAGGGCGGCGGCTATGATCCTTACAATCAGCCCATCAAGTCCCGTCGTACGCCCACCAAGTAAGGCGCGCGTGCGTTCTCAGCCGGTCTCACCTGCGCGCGCCACCACCACGTAGTGGCAGACCTCCGGCTCGAATTCGAGCAGGAAATCCTGATCCTCCGGGTAGTACTTCGCCTTCAAGACCTCGCTGCCGGCGAAAGCGTTGATGGCGTCCTCCGACTCCCAGCGGGTCACCGTGAGAAAGTGGCTCACTTCCGGCTCGTCGCGTCGCAAGATCGCCACATCGAGATTTCCGGGAGTATCACGGTAGTCGGGAATCGCGCGCATCGTGAGAAAGGCACCGTACTCATCGGCGCGATCGCGCCGGGTGCGGCCGTGCCAGATGCGGACAATCATGGCTTCACTCCTTCGCACGCGAGCGCTCCATCGGAGCTACGCGCCTGGCCGACGCGGCCAGCATACGCGCTTCACGTTCGCACGTTCGGCGTGCATGCCGCCGCCCGGTGATTTAGTCTTAGGGTTTCGGCCCCCAGGGTGTACAGGACGTCGCGCCCGGCTCTGCGAGTGACAACGGCGCATCCTTCGCGCGTGGGCGCAACGGCCGCCGCAACATGGCGAACAGAGGAATGTTCATGGAAGCCACAAAGCTCCATCAGTCGGATTCGGAACCCTTCCAGCTCTCGTTACGGATCCGCCACCCCTCGCTCGATCCCGAGGAGCTTTCGCGCGAATTCAGCATCGAGGCCGCCCACTGCTTCCGCGCAGGAGATCCACGTGCCTCGCGCAGCGGCATCGCTTCCGTGCATCCGGAGAGCTACTGGCTCGGCGCGCTCAACACAGCGAGCTGGCCGGGTGATGTCAGCCTCGCGAATGTCCGGCGCCGGTCCGGGGTCGAGGAGCGTCTCGGCGTGGTCGCGACGCGCAGCCTCGGCTGGGCGCTGTCCCTCTCCACGCGCTTCTTCAGCGCGCATGCCGAGACGCTGCGGCGCATCGGCGCGGAGGGCGGCCAGGTGAGCCTGCTGGTCACGGCGCCCCCGGGCGAGGTGAGTGGCTTCAGCCTCGCGCCTGCCGTGAGCCGGGTTTTCAGCGACCTTGGGATCGCCCTCGAATTCGAGTTCACGGGCGACTGAGCGCGCGCGGCCGCTTGCGGCTCAGTGCTTGCCGAAGATCGATCGCATGCGCTGGGTGTCGCCGTTGGGCTTGCGGATCTCGACTTCGCGCCACTCCCGGTCCGGTGACTGCGGCATCGCCAGGATCGCCTGGCGCGCCTCGACCACACGGTGCTTCAGCAACGGCTTGAGCGCATCGAGCGCCATGCTCGTCGGCTTTTCCACTTCGGTCTCTGCGAGCTCACTATCGCAGTAGGCGCGGAAATACTCCGCGTACCACTCCTCGTACAGCGCCAGCGGCTCCTGGAAAGCGACATCCTCCAGGAGATGCTCACCGAGATGCTGAGTGCAGAGATAGCTCGAGCTGCAACGCACGTACCTGCTGTGCTCCCGCAGCAGCGCGTCGGTGTAGTCACGACAGCCGTAGAACAGTGCCAGGGCGCGTCGGCGCTTTAGCCCGGTGACCTGGCTCTCGCGCAGGTACTCGAACACCGCGCGCCGGTGCACGAGGCTGAAGATGGCGGTGCGCAGGGCGACAACCTGCTCCCAAAGTCGTCCCCGGTCGGAAACGGTGTGCATGAGACGATCGTGCTCGACCTCCCAGCTGTGGTAGGTCTCCGGACAGTCGAGCATGCGCCGTGCGATGGCATCTGCGGGTGTGTGCAGGTACACCGACATCTGCACCCGCAACTCGGACTCTTCCATGAGCCGCGCGTGCCTATAGACGTGGATGAGCATTCGCCCTCAGCGAAGGATTCAAACCGCGGATCGACTCTTCCACAAAGCAACTGGCCTAAGTCTCCGCGTTCACTGGTTGCAGTGC
>Ga0307476_10001924_pt1 | contig 12488 bp, 9 predicted proteins | sample atmos_gasesECM2C_2_FD_203314 | JGI IMG/M metagenome (GOLD analysis project Ga0307476, IMG submission 203314) | Hardwood forest soil microbial communities from Morgan-Monroe State Forest, Indiana, United States - atmos_gasesECM2C_05 | ecosystem: Environmental > Terrestrial > Soil > Temperate... | reverse complement strand
ACTGGATTCGGTAAGTCTGCGGTAGCAAAAGCCGTGCTAAATCTATGCGGAAAAGGATTCATTACCTCTCCACTCAATACGTTAGTGCGGCAATACTCCGAAGATGACGATCTGGGTTTAACGGAGGTACGTGGTCAGTCTACATACTCGTGCAGAGCGTTTAACGGACTGAACTGCGAAAAGGCCGGCGATTCCTTTCAGGACCACAGCATGAGGTGCATCGACTATGTACCTGCACGTGATGCATTCTGGACCGCACAGCACAGCGTTACAAACGTCCATTTTCTGTCATACGCATCCCCTATCGATGGCGCTGTTTACCCGCGCGATGTCCTGGTTATCGATGAGGCCCACAATCTGGAAAGCATAGTCACGAGCATGGTCGGTCGCACGATTACTGCCGAGGACGTAAGGGCGATAAACGCCCAGATGTTCGATTTGCCGGGTGAAGAGAAAGAGCTTCTCAATCTGAAAAAGGCGGCCGACTGGCTGAGATATTTCGAGAGTGCTATTACGTACGCGCTAACTGATATCTCCGACGGAGAAGAGAAACGCAATTACGAGAGCCTGAGGCAGGGGATCAATTTCACATTAAACTGCGGCGACTGGATTACTTGGAAAGAGAAAGAGAACCTAATCATAGCCCCGATGTCCGCAAAACAAGCCGTAAGATCTCTGTTTCGCTGCGCCAGCCACATTTTGTTCATGTCTGCAACGATGGGCGACATTCCGCTATTCCTTCACAATCTTGGCATCAGCCAGGAAGATACCGTCGTTTATCGCGCTAGGTGCGAATTCCCGCCAGAAAACAGAAGGATTATCTACCGCAATCGTGGGTCGATGAGCAAGAAATGTAAGCAACCGGGACTCCCTCAGATGCTGCAGGAATGCTCACTTATCCTGAGAAATCGCCCGGACGAACGCGGGATCATCCATTGTCACAGCCGAGAACTCCAGCAAGTAGTTTCGCAGCACCTGGCCAAGGAATTCGGAAGCCGCATTTTGACACACGGGAGTGGAGTAGACCGTGATGGCGGGGTCAGGCGACTGAAGGACAGTAGAAACGGAGTTCTCTGTTCTGTCGCTATGACGGAAGGACTGGACCTGCGGGACGACGAAGCAAGGTTCTGCGTCTTCGCCAAGATACCGTGGCCCAACTTGTCAGATCCCTACATTGCCGAACGCCGGAAACGCTCCCAAGACTGGTACGAAAACATAACGGCCCTTTCGATTATCCAAGGAAGCGGACGAGTTGTCCGGAGCCTCACCGACCATGCCGACACATTTATCTTCGATAGCTCCTTCGAGCGATTGCTGCCTCGGTTTCCCGCCTGGTGGCGAGCTGCCATTGTGACAGATACCGCTGTTTGCTGACCTTGGCAGGTTGCGGAAAAACCCAGTCCGAGTGTAAAGCGGCGTGCGGTTTGAACCGTGCCTATTTTGGATTTCAATGCGCGGCTGCTTCGAGGCCGTTATGTTTTTCTCCGGCGTGGATGGGAACGGCGAGCCGGTTCTGTTTGAGAGGGACTGGACAGACGGCGTAGGGGTCGTCGGCGCAATACGGATTGGTGGCTTTGTTGAAGTCGAGCGTGGTTCTGCCGTTCTCGGGTGTTTCGGCCTCGATGAAGCGGCCGCCGCCGTAGGTTTCTCTGCCCGAAGTCTGATCCTGAAACAGGATGAAAAGGCCTTTCCCACTCGAGGAGGCGAGGGCCTGCAGGTGAAAGCTCTGGCCGGCGAGTTGGAAGACAAGATCGCCTCTGACCATGTAGGTTTTCTCGCCTCCGTCAGTGAACGGTACCAGGACGGTTTGTTGCTGCGGGGCGGGGGTAAATTGCGCGGTGACGCGGTAGGCGAGGTCGATGGGAAACCAGGTCGTACCGGTAAAGGCCTTAAGGAATGGGCTTTGGGCATCGCTCAGGAGCAAAGAGAATTCATTGCTGAGCGGGCGGATGCCAAACTTGAAATCGCCGAAACCGATGCGATCGGTCGGCATTGGAGGCTCGGTTACCTGCAAAGTGACGGATCCAGAGATTGGTTTGTCATTGAGAGAAACAGAAGTGCCGGCAACAGGTTGAAACGTGAACCGGGCGCCGCGACGGATGAGCGTGCCGACGTGCTGGGGAGCTTTGGCGGGCAGAATGATCGTCGAGGCGGGATCGCTACCGAGTGTGGAGGCGCCTTCGTTGACGCTGAATCGGCCGACCAGCAGGAGCGGGCTTCGCGGCGAGCGCAGGAACTCGTCGGTATCTCGTCGGTCTTTTTCGATCTGGGCACGGTAGGCGTCATCGGCTGCGAAAATAGCGGAGGCCGCCAGAAGCAGCAGGAGGGTGGTGCGTTGGGGACAAACCATGCGACATTTGAACCAAGACAGCGCTAGGAATGCCGTCGCAGTGTGTTTCATAGCGTGAATACTATCTCACCGCGAGAACCAGCGAGCCAGATTTCGCCTTGGTTGAGGGGAACAGGTTGGACGGTTAGCAGAAAACTCTCTTGTTTCCGCAACACAACCTGATAAGAAGAAAGCGTACGCGGAAAACACGAACAGCCGTTCGATGTCTTCAGCGTTTGTGTGGCCAAAATAAAGCAGAGCTGATTATGTTATCTTCGCGGTTATCTTGGGTCTGCGCGCGTCGCGGCATGATTGCTGGGCTTTTGAGTTTTGAACACAACATAAGTGCGAGTGGGATCTGTGTGGTGTTCGTTATCGCCGGGCGTGGATACTTCTTATCAGTGGCTATCGTGGACAAGAGAATGTGCTGGCACCCGAAGCGGCTTTCTGGCGACTATTTTACTGTCCTATGCGCATTCTTCTAATTGGTGGGAATGGATTTATCGGGCGGTTCGCCGTGAGGGCGCTAACGCGGCAAGGACACACACTGGCGGTGTTTCACCGCGGCACGACGGCTGCGCCCGCCGGCGTGGAGGAGATTCGCGGCAATCGCAACCAACTCAGTGGCTGCGGTCAGGAACTAAAGCGTTTTGTTCCGGATGTGGTGATCGACCTTGTCATCAGTTCGGGTGCGCAGGCAGAGGAGCTGATGAACATCTTTCGTGGCGCGACCAAGCGGGTGGTTATGCTCAGCAGCATCGACGTGTACCGTGCGGTTGGCATTTCGCACGGTACAGAAAGCGGACCGCTGCAGGAAGTGCCCCTTACGGAAGAGTCGGAGCTGCGACGCTGTTTGCACCCCTACCCGCCCGAAAGCTTGCAGCTCATGCGCAAGATCTTTGCTTGGGTGGGAGACGATTATGACAAGATTCCCGCCGAGTGCGTTGTCATGAACGACCGTGAACTTCCCGGCACGGTACTCCGGTTGCCCATGGTGTATGGACCGGGCGATCCACTGCGTCGTTTTCATCCCGTGGTGAAGCGCATCGCCGACGGGCGACGCCACATCATCCTTCCCGAGACGCTGGCCGCCTGGCGCTCGCCGCGAGGCTACGTGGAGAACGTGGCCGCAGCGATTGCGCTTGCTGCCACTGATGATCGCGCAGCGCGACGTATCTATAACGTGTGCGAGGAACCATCGTTTAGCGAGCTGGAATGGGCGCGAAAGATCGCCGCCGCGATGCGGTGGGATGGGGATTTTGTCGTCCTGCCCACGGAACGCACGCCACGGCATCTGCTAAAGCCAGGCAACGCCGCGCAGCATTGGACGGCAAGTTCGAGGCGTATCCGCCAGGAACTAGGATACGAGGAATCGGTGACAATTGAGGAGGCAATCCCGCGAACGATACGCTGGGAGAGGGAAAATCCTCCGGCCGACACGTTTCTGGCACAGTTCGATTATGCGGCAGAGGATGCGGCGCTAGCGGGACATCCTTTGTGATGTGAGTTGATGGCTGGCCCTGCTCCCAACGGTAAATCAAAATCAAGGTTTTCGATAGCTTGCTAGCCCGGTGAGTTCCAAAAATGGAAGTCAGTCATTGCAGGGACGCAACTTCGACGCCCAGCCGCCGCCTGACGACACATAATGGAATTTATCCTCGAAAACTTCGACGTGCCCGCATTTCGGCAGGTAAGGTGCAGTATCGGCCCGCGAGTCAAAAACGGGAGAGCAGCTTTTTTCTCTCCGCTTAGAACAGGCGGTTGAACTGATTGGCAGCATGCGGTTAAAGCTATGGGTTAGCACTTCTGAAGGCGATGATCTGCCGGCGAGCGAAGATCTACAGGAAACACTCCCCTCATTTACGATTTTTGATGTATAGCTCGCTCGATTTTGATACTTATAAATTGTGCCAGCGCAGTCGCTGGCATCGGACTGAGCGATGGGGCACCTCGTGCGTGGTTCGGTGCCGCCCGATAGCTAAGGTCGAACCATTCTGTGTTGCGGCCGGGGCCGTTACCGCAACTATATCCAATCTAGGAGACCGTCATGAAAAAGAAGATATTAGTGGGCGCGATGAGTGCATTGTTGCTTGCAATAACCTGTTGGGCAGACGACAAAGAAAAGGATGAGGATCGTCTAAAGAATGCCGGCACGGTGCTGACGGAGATTTTGAATATTCCAGACGACATTCCTCAGGATCTCCTCGATAAAGCCGACTGTGTGGTTGTTTTTCCATCGGTCCTCAAGGCTGCGTTTGTGGTCGGTGGTAGTTATGGCCGCGGTGCGATGACGTGCCGCAGGGGCGAAAACTTCAACGGCTCCTGGGGCGCGCCCTCAATGATGGCCCTTGAGGGTGGCAGTGTAGGCTTTCAGATCGGCGGGCAAGCGACTGACTTCGTTCTTCTCGTGATGAATGACCGCGGTGCGAATGGAATCTTAAGCAGCAAAGTGAAGCTCGGAGGAGATGCGTCGGTGGCAGCAGGACCAGTCGGTCGTAACGCGACGGCAGAAACCGACGTTTCGATGCGCGCCGAAATATTGAGCTATTCTCGCGCGCGGGGCCTGTTTGCGGGCATTTCGCTAGAGGGTTCGACCATCCGACCTGACAACGATGCAAACAAGAGAATCTACGGGGAGAAAATCTCGGCCAAGCATATTGTAATTGCTCACGAGACACATGTCCCTGCCGCGGCAAAGGGCATGATCTCGACGCTTAATCGGAAGACGCCGAAGCACAAGTCTTCGTAGCAGTTGTTTTGATTCAGGCCTTCCCTTATTGCCGAGCTCCTATCTCGATAGGTCCGAGATGAAGTTTGTTTATTTTCGTCAGTCCGGGAAACAACACTGCCGTGGGCTGCTGCGGCGCACCGAGCGCGAGTTTGCCGACGGGATCTGAAGGCGCCGATTATGTTGCACTTCGGACAAACGTCCTCGCAGCCGATCCAGGGAAACTCTGAATAAGCCCGTGTTTTGAGCAGTAGCTGTTTAGCCATGCCACAGCAAGCGTTCGGATTTGCTGGTTCTGCGGTCACCGGTCCGCTCCGGCGGGTCGCCCGCGATTAGCAATCTTGGGCGCCGGGCTAAGCTGGTGCCAGGAGCAGCTGTTTTTTCCAGCAAGTACCGATTCACCAGCACGCACACCGCGAACAGTTGGATGGCATTCTTCTTCAGTACGAGTTACCTCTCGTGACCAGCAATCGGAGGACGGCTGCTTCGTCGCCGTTGGGTTGACCGAAGTGGAGGATGGCCGAGTACAATGCGGGACGGGTTCTTGGGAATGCCGTTTCTTGGCGATTGAGTTTGGAAGTGATGTGCAGTCGAGAGATCGTAGAGAGGCTCTTCTATGCAGATTTGCTCGTTCTTACCGTCGGCCACCGAGATCTTGTATGCGCTGGGTCTGGGAAATTCGGTTGCGGGTGTGACATTCGAATGCGATTTTCCTCCGGAAGCGGCGAGAAAGATCGTGGTTGTGAACACGAACCTTGCCCACGATCTGCCATCGGCGGAAATCGACCGCGACGTAAACCAGTATTCCTCTCACGGGGAGGGCCTTTATCGAGTCGATATCCAGAAGCTGGAAGCAATCAAGCCGGACCTCATCGTCACACAGGAGTTATGCGATGTGTGCGCCATCAGCACATCGTATGTGGCAAAGGCTGTTCACCAACTCTCTTTAAAACCGCAGGTGCTCTCGCTAACGCCGCATACTCTGCAGGATGTGCTGGATGACGTTCTACGGGTGGGCGAGGCCACCGATCGGGATACCCAAGCCCGCGAGCTGGTGTCATCTCTGCGGGACCGGATCTCTAAAGTTGGCGAAATGTCCAAGCCCCAGAAACCCACAGTAGTCTGTCTGGAATGGCTGTCGCCGCCGTTCAACGGGGGTCACTGGATTCCGGAGATGATTGACTTGGCGGGAGGAATAGATCCCCTCGGCAGGCTGGGGAAGGACAGTTACCGCATGGAATGGGACCAGGTCTTGCGCGTCGATCCCGATGTAGTCCTGGTCATGCCGTGCGGTCATAATCTGGAAAGGTCGGTCGAGGAATACCACGCCACCCAATTTCCAGAGGGATGGAAGCAAGTTAAGGCCGTACGCAACGGCAGGGTCTATGCGGTGAATGCAAGTGCGTACTTCTCTCGTCCGGGGCCGCGTTTAGTTACCGGACTGGAAATTATGCATTCGCTGCTGCAGGAAGACCGGCCACAGGAACGCCTGGCAAACGCTTGGACACGCCTGTAGCTGGCCCATCCCTATTCGGTTCGGTGGAACTCAAATTGTGACGTGCGGCAGCAGACCGGACTCACAATTAATGTTTGACGTTTCTTTTCTATCGCGGTATAAATCACGAGTCTGGTGTTTGGGAAGGCGGTTAAAATCCGCCACTGCCCCGCAACTGTATTCGCTGAGAACTGAGCTCAATTACGCCACTGGAACAAAGTTCTGGGAAGGCTGCTCAGGTCGACGAAGCGTAAGTCAGGAGACCGGCCAGACGCTGACCCAAGGCGTATTCGACTTCGATGGGAGAGTCGGAGAGCGTTCTGACGATTGATCCTCAAGCCCGCGTCTGAAAGCTGCCTGTAGAATCCCGCTCGCGTCAGGGCCATTTCTATGCCCCAGCTGAGCATGCCGGACAGATCTCGAAAAGCCATCACGCTGGTGCTGGGCGGTGTGCGAAGCGGCAAGAGCCGATACGTGCAGACCCTCGCCGCAGGTGTTTCGCCCGTGGCGTTTGTCGCGACTGCCCGGCCGTCAGACTCAGACGAAGAGATGCGCCTGAAAATCGAACGGCATCGGGCCGAACGCCCCCCGGAGTGGCACACGATCGAGGAGCCGCTGCATCTCGACCGAGTGCTGGTGGAAGAGGGCTCCAATTACCGGATGCTGCTGGTCGATTGTTTAACCCTTTACGCGGCGAATCTCCTCGATGCTGAGCGCGGGAATCTGCTCGCCGTTGAGGAGCGGCTGCAGATTCTCTACGCGGCGCTGCGCTCGGTGCCTTGTTCGGTCGTGCTGGTCTCGAATGAAGTGGGCAGTGGCATTGTTCCTGTGTCTCCCCTGGGGCGCAAGTATCGCGATCTGCTGGGAGAAATCAATCAGCAGGTCGCGAGTGCGGCGGAAAACGTCTTGCTCATGGTTGCCGGACTTCCTCTGGCACTTAAAGGAACTGCCGAGGTGCACCCGTGAATGCGTTGGTAGTGGCAGGCATGGCCAGCGGTGCAGGCAAGACTACGGTGGCTCTCGCCATCATCGCGGCGCTTCGGTCGCGCGGTTTGACGGTGCAGCCCTTCAAGTGTGGCCCAGACTTCATCGATGGCGGCCATCTTGCGGTTGCGGCGAGCCGTCCGGTGCGCAATCTCGATACCTGGATGCTTGACGCCGAAGCTAATCGCGAGATTTTCTCCCGTGCTTCCGCGGGTTGCGATGTTGCCGTAGTCGAAGGGATGATGGGGCTTTTCGACGGTGTAACCGGAAGTTCGGAGGAGGGCAGCACGGCCGAGATTGCCAAACTGCTGGGTTTGCCTGTCGTTCTGGTTGTGGATGCGGGGAACATCGCGCGAAGCATTGCGGCTGTCATTCGAGGGTTCGAGACTTTCGACTCGGAGCTGCGTTTTGCCGGCATCGTGTTGAATCGGGTGGCCGGCGATGCGCACTTTCGCCTGCTGGAATCGGCGATCCGCCAATCGTCCCTGGTTCCTGTGCTCGGCTGGTTACCGGTGGAGGCAGACGCAGCAATTCCCGAACGGCACCTGGGGCTACACACCGCTGCAGAAGGAATTGGTGCCGGCCTCTCCACTCTCACGCGATTGAGGAGCCGTCTCGACGTCGAGCAAGTGCTGCATGCGACGGTCTACAACCAGGGATTTGCGACTGCTACCAGAAGCAGCGCTGAACCCAAGTACAAAGGCATCCGCGTAGGAGTAGCTCGCGACCGAGCGTTTTCGTTCTACTACGAGGACAATCTCGATCTCCTCCGTGAAAATGGCGCGGTCATTGTGGACTTCAGTCCGATCAAAGATTCCGGGTTGCCTGAGAACCTTCATGCTCTCTACTTCGGCGGAGGATATCCCGAGCTGTACGCGGCTGAACTAAGCCGCAATGGCAGCTTGCTCCATGAGGTCCGCGATTTCGCGAACGCCAACAAGCCAGTTTATGCCGAATGTGGCGGGCTGATGTACTTGGCTGAAAAACTGACCGTGATCGAAGGACATAGTTATTCCATGGCAGGCATCCTTCCCATCGCTATCGAGATGACCAAATCCTTGGTTCATTTCGGATACGCCGATGTGGAGTTTGCGCACAATTGTCTGCTTGGGGAAAAGGGAACCCAGGTTCGCGGTCACAGTTTTCATTGCTCCCGCATCGTCGCTCACGATCCTTTGCGTTCTGTCTATCGCGTTCATTATTCGCTTTCCGACCGAAGAGAGCAGGAAGGCTTTGCCCGCGGTCGCGTGCTCGGGACTTACATCCATTTGCATTTCCGTTCCAATCCAGCTCTAGTCTCATCGTTTTTGGAGCAGGCTGGTTCGGCGCGGACTTTCGCGGAGGCGCAATGAGGGTGGAAATTAAACTCGGCGCGATCCTACTGCTGGCGTCAATTACGGTACCGGGCTTCGCCAGCCGGACCGTGAAAGACGAACTGGGACGCTCGGTCGAGGTCCCGGATCATCCGCATCGAGTGGTTTGTCTGGCCCCGAGTGTGGTGGATATCGTGTATTCGCTGGGCGCGGGCGAGGACGTTGTTGCCATCAGCGATTTCACAAAGTACCCAAAGGAGGCCCTTCAGAAGCCGAGCGTGGGACTTCCGCTCAATCCCTCAATGGAAACCATTCTTGCCTTGCACCCGGATCTGGTCCTTGGCAGCGGCGACATGAATACGCTGGAGTCCGCAGGCCTCGTGCAGCGTCTCGGCATTCCCGTGTTCATAGTGGATCCACACGGGATTGAGGGAATCTACGCATCGATTCTCAGACTGGGCCGGGCGCTAAACCGGGAGCCTGATGCCAATACCCTGGTCGCCCGCTTGCGCGCGCGAGTAGACGCGGTGAAGGCCCGTATCTCCGGCAAACCGAAGGTACGAGTATTCATGGCGATCTGGTACGACCCGCTGATGACTATCGGCAAGCGTGCGTTCATCAGCGAACTGATCGACGCCGCTGGCGGCCGCTCCGTGACCGATGACATTGCGCAAGAGTGGCCGGAAGTGAGTCTGGAAACCATTGTGACCCGTCAACCGGACGCGCTCCTGCTCATGAGTGGATCGCACATCACTCTTGGGGAATTGAAGACACGTCCCGGCTGGGAACATGTGAAAGCGGTTCAACAGGGCCGCGTCTATTACACCGACGAGCGGATTCAGTATCCGAGCCCAATTGTATTCGATGTATTGGAGGACTTAGCGAAACAATTTCATCCCTGAGCCTGATCCGCAAGCAATGATCGCGTGCGATCTGGGACTCTTAGAACAAAAACGAAACGGCAGAGTGTTCGGGAAGCGCGGTGAGAATCCGCCACTACCCCGTAACTGTAAACGCCGAGAAACTGGACAGGCAGGTGACTGCAGCCACTGGGGACCGAATCCCTGGGAAGGTTGGCCAGATTCGTCGAGGCGTGAGTCAGGAGACCGGTTCTGCCGACACCAATTTCCGAGGGGAAAAATGAAATACTTCAGGCAAAACCGGCCACGCGCAAGGCTCCTGTGCTTGCTTTTTCTCTCCAGTGAGTTCGCGTTGGCAGCGCACGCCGCAACGGTTCGCGGGACGGTCGCTGATTCGCTCGGCGCCGTCATCCCAACGGCGCGAGTTGAACTCATGACCAATCAAAAAGTTATCGCTTCGACGAACGCGGACGGCGCAGGAAGATACGAATTCCAAGATGTTCCCGCGGGCCGCTACCAAGTCCAGGCCCGCGCTCCTTCGTTCGATTTAACCGCGAGTAAGCAGTTCTATATTGGGGAAAACGCGAGCGCCAACGTTGATCTGCTTCTGGCCGTTGGCGTAGTGTCCCAGGCTGTTACGGTTACGGCAACGGGCACGCCGACGCCGGAGGCGCAAGTAGGCGCATCGATTACTCTGCTTTCCGCAAACGACTACGCGGGCAAACAGGACGTGCAGGAAGCTTTGCGGTTGGTGCCTGGGGCGCAGATCACGCAGACTGGACAGCGCGGCGGACTGGGCGAGTTGTTCGTGCGCGGCGGCAACAGTGATGCGAACAAGGTCCTCATTGATGGCCTCCCCGCGAACGACATAGGCGGAGCGGTCGATTTTGGTGTACTTTCCGCTACGGGAATCAATCAGATCGAAGTGTTACGCGGACCAAATAGCGCTTTGTACGGGTCCGACGCGCTCGCCGGTGTCGTGAGTATGACTACTCCGCGCGGCATCACGCCTCTTCCCGAGGTCACTTACTCGATTGATGGCGGCAATTTCGGGACGTATCGCCAGCAAGGAATCCTGGGTGGAAGCTATAAGCAGTTCGACTATTTTTCGGACTTTTCCCGTTTCGACACCGCGAATGATATTTCCCGCAGCTCTTTTCACAATGGTACCTATGCCGGGAACTTTGGCTGGACCCCAAAACCGAACACCGAGTTTCGCGCAACCGTCCGGCGCCTGGCGACTGCGGCCGGAGAAGCCAACGCTGTTCAACTCTTCGGAATCCCCGATGATGCGGGCCAGCAGGACCAACAACTCTTCCTCGGAGCTACGTTCCAGCAGCAGACTACTAAGCATTGGCACAACCTGCTGCGTTATGGAGCGCTCCGGTTGCGCTCCCGGTTTACTGACTACGCTCCCACGGGGATTCCCTACGATTCACCGATTGTGGGATCAGAGTACATTGGCGCGCCGGTCACGCTTCGCGGAGCAAACGGATACGCGGTAAGCGGCCAAGCGATTTTCCAGTTTGTTCAACCTTATCCGAATCAGTTCATAACCAGCACCGATCGTGATTTTGTCTATGCCCAAACCGAATATGAGGTTAAGCCGCGGTTGACAGCGCTGTTTGGATTTCGCTATGAAGCCGAGCGTGGGTCCACCCAGCCAAATTTCGGAGTGCCTCCCGCTGATCGTGCCAACTCCAGCTACGCTCTGCAATTGGCAGGCAGTCTCGCCAACCGTTTTTATTACACTCTGGGTAGCGGCATTGAGAAAAACGCGGTGTTCGGCGTGGCCGGCACTCCACGAGCATCCCTTGCCTATTACTTGCTGCGTCCCGATACGTCGCAAGTTTTCAGCGGGACGAAGCTTCGCGCTAATTTCGGCACGGGCATCAAAGAGCCCAGCATCTCGGATGCCGGCGCGTCTCTGTTCAGCCTGCTGCAGGCACTCGGTAATGGAGCGCAACTCATTTCGCAGTTCCACGTTGCTCCCATTGGAGCCGAGCAATCCCGGACGTATGACGGCGGCGTTGAGCAAAGCCTTTTCGATGGGCTCGCAAAATTGGGAATCACCTACTTTCACAATGAATTCACGCACCTGATTGAATTTGTTCCCACCCAGGGGCTGATCGAGCTTGGGGTGGCGCAATCCATCGCAGATTCGCTTCTCGCAGGATCCCAATTTGGAGCCACAGTGAACTCCCAGGCGTTCCGCACCCAGGGAGCAGAGACCGAACTCGAATATCGGATGGGGCGCAGCCTCGTCGCCCGTGGAGGATATACGTACTTGGACGCGGTGGTGCAGCGCTCCTTTAGCAGTGATGCGCTTGGCCCGAGCTTCAACCCCTCTTCGAACTTCCCAACCATCCCCATCGGTGTCTTTTCGCCGCTGATTGGAGCCCGGCCATTTCGGCGCGCGCCGCATAGCGGCTACGTGGCGGTCACCTATCATCATGCCCGCTGGACGGCGTCGTTAACTGCAACCTTTGTGGGCAAACGGGATGATAGCGATTTCCTTTCCGATAAAGATGGGGGCACAAGCCTGCTGCTGCCGAATCGCAATCTGGACGCGGCGTATCAGAAGGTCGACCTCGGAGGCAGTTACCAGGTAAACCACGCGCTCGGAGTCTACGCCGATCTTCAAAATGTGCTGAGTCAGCACTATGACGAGGCGTTTGGTTATCCGGCGCTTCCCTTCACTTTTCGCTCAGGTGTCCGCATTACGCTCGGAGGAGAGTCGTGGAAACTGAAATAGCAGAAAAGATCGAACCGGAATCGT
>Ga0307476_10001923_pt1 | contig 12494 bp, 9 predicted proteins | sample atmos_gasesECM2C_2_FD_203314 | JGI IMG/M metagenome (GOLD analysis project Ga0307476, IMG submission 203314) | Hardwood forest soil microbial communities from Morgan-Monroe State Forest, Indiana, United States - atmos_gasesECM2C_05 | ecosystem: Environmental > Terrestrial > Soil > Temperate... | reverse complement strand
TGGCGATGTTTGCCTCGCTGGTCGAGATGCAGGGAGTGGTCTTCATCGGCAGTGGAAAAATCTCCTTCGGCAAGCTCTCGCAGGCGCTGGATTACGGCGCGCTCACGCTGCAAATCCAGGGGGATTTTGACGACTGCCTGCGGCGCGTCCGCCAGATCGCGCAGGACCCCAAGAACGGCTTGTACCTGATGAACAGCGTCAACCCGTTTCGGCTCGAGGGCCAAAAGAGCATCATGTACCGCATCCTCGAGGCGCGGGACTGGTCGCCGCCCGACTGGATCATCGTGCCGGGCGGAAACCTGGGGAATTGCTCGGCCTTCGGCAAGGCATTCATGGAGATGCGCGAGCTGGGGCTGGTGAAGAAAGTGCCGCGATTGGCGGTCATCAATGCATCGGGGGCCAATACGCTTTACGAGCTGTTCGACAGACAGAAGCTAACCTGGAATAGCGGACACTACGACCCGACGGTCATTCAGAAACTCTATGCTGCGATGGACGAGAGCAATTGGGTGGCAAAAACGATCGCCAGCGCGATCGAGATCGGCCGGCCGGTCAATTTGCCCAAGGCGCTGCGGGCGCTGGAGACGATGAACGGCGTGGTCCGCGAGGTGAGCGACGAAGAAATTCTCGAGCATCGCGCGATGGTGGCCCGGTGGGGATTCGGCTGTGAGCCGGCCAGCGCGGCCAGCGTCGCCGGCCTGCGGCGGTTGCTGGATGAGCAGATCATTTCGCCATCCGAAACCGTGGTCTGCATCCTTACCGGCCACGAATTGAAAGACCCCAACGCGACGGTGAAGTATCATACCGGCATCGACATGAAAGCGGCGCAGGACGCCGCCCCGCGGGGCGTGCCGCACGGCCGGCTTTCCAATCCGCCGGTGCCGGTCGAAGATAATCTGGATTCGATCCTGCGGGCGATGGAAGGGAAGCCAAGATGACCACAATCGCGATCACCGGAGCGGCGGGACGAATGGGGTGCCGGCTGGTGGCCTTGGCCAAACAGGACGGTGGCTTCCAGATCGTCGGCGCGATCGAGCGGCCCGATCATCCCTCGCAGGCGCGGGACGCCGGGGAAGTCGCGGGCGTCGGCCCAATCGGCACGGCCGTCACCTTCGATTTGCGACCGACGCCGCAGGTGCTCATCGACTTCAGCACCCCGCCATCGACGCGGCACTGGCTCAAGACCTGCCGCGACCGCGGCATCGCGATGCTGATCGGCACCACCGGATTGCAAGAGCAGGACCACGCGGCGATCGACCGCGCCGCCGAAGACATCGCCATTCTTCAGGCGCCCAATATGAGCCTGGGCGTCAACGTGCTTTTCAAAATCGCGGCCGAAGTTGCCAAGATACTGGGTGACGATTACGACATCGAGATCGTCGAGGCGCATCATCGATTCAAGAAAGACGCGCCTTCCGGAACGGCTTACGGGTTGGCCGACGCCATCCTCAAATCCACCCGCAGAAAGCGGGATGCGCTAGTCTTCGACCGCCATGGCGACGACGTGCCGCGTCAACGCGGCCAGATCGGCATCCACGCATTGCGGATCGGCGATGATGTGGGCCGCCACACCGCCTACTTCGCCGGCCTGGGCGAGCGGCTGGAACTGACCCATGTCGCCACCAATCGGGACACCTTCGTCCACGGCGCCCTCAAAGCTGCCAAGTGGCTGACGAATCAAAAGCCGGGGAGATATACCGTCTCCGACATGCTTGGGTTGCGGTAGCTCGAGGAATCGGGCACGCCACAACCGCATGCGCAGGATGAGGTATCAATAGGTATGGACCTTCGGCAGCAGCCGAATATCGCAGCAGCGCTCGCATTTTTTGCCGTCCTCGCCGCCGTGCCGACCGCGGGCCGCGCCGAAACAACCTCGGCGGGCAACGAATTCTTCGAGAGCCGAATCCGGCCTGTGCTGGTGGACAACTGCTATCAGTGTCACAGCGCCAAAGCGAAGAAGATCAAGGGTGATCTGCTGCTGGACACGCGGGATGGCGTCCTCAAAGGCGGGGAGAATGGCCCCGTGCTCGTACCGGGCGCGCCGGACAAGAGCCGCTTGATCGAAGCGATTCGCCGGACGAACAAGAATCTCCAGATGCCGCCCAAGCATCGGCTTACCGACCAGCAAGTGGCGGATTTCGTGCAGTGGGTCACGCTTGGGGCGCCCGACCCGCGTATGGGACCGGCCACGCCGCCGAAACCTGCCTTCGATCTTGCGGCTGCCCGCGCCGCGTGGGCCTGGAGCATGCCGCGGGATCACGTCGTCCCTTCCGTGTCGGATAAAGCCTGGTGCAAATCACCGATCGACCGTTTCATCCTGGCCAAACTCCAATCACAGGGGCTCAAACCTGCGCCGGCAGCGGACAGGCGGACGCTTATTCGCCGGGCCTATTTCGATTTGATTGGGCTGCCGCCGACGCCGCAAGAAGTCGAATCGTTCATCGCGGACAGTTCGCCGGACGCTTTTGCCAAAGTCGTCGATCGGCTCCTGAGCAGCCCGCACTACGGCGAGCGATGGGGCCGCCACTGGCTCGACGTCGTCCGGTACGCCGACGCCTTCGACTCCCGCAGCGTCAAGGGCGACACGATCGGGCAGGGTGACATCAGCGAAGCTTGGCGGTATCGCGACTGGGTGGTCAAGGCCTTCAACCAGGACTTGCCCTACGACCAGTTCATCATGAATCAGATCGCGGGTGATCTGCTACCGGCCGATGATCCGTCGCAGTTCAATTCGGATGGGCTGATTGCGACGACGATGTATGTGATCGGCAACTGGCCGGGCGGGGATGCCGACAAAGAGAAGATGATGACCGACATCGTCGATGATCAGGTCGACGTGACCGGCCGTGCGTTTCTGGGCATGACGCTGGCCTGTGCCCGCTGCCATGACCATAAGTTCGATCCGATCTCCCAAACGGACTATTACGGCCTGGCAGGGATTTTTTTCAGCAGCCACATTTTGCCCTCGCCGGGCGTCAAGACTGCCGGCTCGCCGGTCCTGGTCATCCCGATGGCCACGCCGGCCCAGCTTGCCGGCCAAAAAAGATACGAGGCCCAAGTTGCCGATTTGCAGAAACGGATTGACGGCTTCGCCGATGAGCAGATTGCGAAGCTGGCGCGAAGCCTCTTGCCTCAAACGGATGCGTACCTGATCGCCGCCGTGGATAGACTGGGAGGATCGAACGGCGTTGATTCCAATCTCGACAAAGATCTTCTCGCTCGCTGGAGGGAATATCTTACGCCTCTTGTCCGGCGCCAACCGGTACAGAAGCTGCTGACGCAAGCGGTTCACAACATTTCAGGAAATTCGGGAGTCGACGGCTGGATCGGTGCTGACGGGCGCGATTGCCCCAACGTAACGATCAACTCGACCGACAAGACGATCTCATTCTCGACGCTGACGCTTCCGCCGAAATGCGTTGCCGTACATCCCGGCCCGACGACCGGCGTTGCGATCGGGTGGACCAGCCCGATCGACGGCTCGGTGCAGATTCAAGGCAAGGTGATTGACGCCGATCCCAACTGCGGCGACGGAATCGACTGGAGAATCGAACATGCCCGCCGTCGAGGCGTCGAAACGCTGGCCTATGGCGCCTTCCCCAACGGCGGCAGCCAGGACTTCGCCCGCGGCCAGAGCGCGACGAGGCTCGAAGCCGTCGAAGTAAAGGCCGGCGACGTGCTTCAGGTCACCGTCTTCCCCAAGGGAGATTATACCTGCGACACGACGGTCGTAGAGCTTCGAATCACCTCCCACGAAAGCCAGCGTCGCGTGTGGGATATCACTCGCGACGCGGTCGGCCACGACTCCAATCCGCTCGGCGATTCGTTCGGGAATCCCGGCGTGTGGAGGTTCTTTGAGGCGGGCCAGGAAGGTCGCAACGGCGGCGCGGCGCCGGGTTCCGCGCTGGCACGGTGGATTGACGCGATCTCGGCGACGCCGCACGAAGCGGATGTGATCCGGGCGGCCTCGGTTCGCGTTCGCGATTCACTGGTAGCGCTCGATCAGGAACCGTCAAGACGCGCCGGCAATCCCGATACGCTGCTCTATAAAGACCTCACCGATCCGCGCGGGCCGTTCTGGGTCAAATCTAAGCCTGCCCCAAATCTTCTCTCGCAGGATGACCGCCAGACGCTGTCTAAGATGAAGGAGGAACTGACGAAGCTGAAAAAAACTCCCCCGCCAGGGATCGAGACGGGGAACGGGATGCTCGAGGGCGGAACGCCGCAGAGCCAGTACGAGGGCATCCGCGACTGGTACGTGCTGGTTCGCGGCCGCTACGATCGTAAAGGCGAGCGTGCCCCGCGTGCATTCCCGCGCCTCCTGGCTGGCGACCATCAGGCGCCCATCACGCACGGCAGCGGCCGGCTCGAGCTGGCCGGCTGGATCACCAGCCCCGACAACCCGATGACCGCCAAAGTAATGGCCAATCGGATCTGGCAGCACCATTTCGGCGAGGGAATCGTTCGTACTCCAAACAATTTCGGCAAGTTGGGCGTCGCGCCCACTCACCCCGACCTGCTGGACTGGCTGGCGCTGCGTTTCATCGACGGCGGGTGGTCGATCAAGCGGATGCACCGGATGATCATGCTCTCAGCGGCCTATCAACAGTCCAGCGGAGGTGACCCGGCGACGATGAAAGCCGACCCCGGGAACCTGTTGATCGGCCGCATGAATCGCCAACGCCTCGAAGCCGAGCCGTTGCGGGATACGATTCTTGCCGTGTCCGGCCGCCTGGACGAACGCCTCGGCGGGCCGTCCACCCAGAATTTCAATACCTTCCGCCGCACGCTTTATTTGATGACGGTGCGCTCCGATCGGAGCAATTACCGGATGCTCTTCGACGCCGCCGATCCTACCGCGATCGCCGATCATCGGATCGATTCGACCGTCGCTCCGCAGGCCTTGTTCCTGATGAACAACCGTTTCATGCTCGAGCGATCGCTGGACCTGGCCCGGCGGATTCTGGCCAGCCAGCCGCCCGAAGACCGTATCCGAATCGACCGGCTTTACCGCCTGCTATACGGTCGTCCGCCGACTCGACGCGAGACCGACATCGGCGTCACCGCGCTGATGCAGATTCGGGCGGATGCTCCCGGTGCGTCAACCGAAGCGGTGTGGCAAGAGTATTGTCAGATATTGATGTGTGCTAATGAGTTCGCGTATGTGGACTGAGAGGCTTCGATGTCTTGTTGCGGTCATGGCGAAAGGCCGGTGAGCCGAAGGCAGGCGCTGACGCGGTTTGCCAACGGGTTCGGGATGCTCGGCCTGGCAAACCTGTTGGCGCGGGACGTGATGGCGGATGAGGCCGTTTCCGCCGCCAACCCGTTGGCGGTGCGAGCGCCCATGTACGCGCCACGGGCCAAACGCGTGATCTTCCTGTTCATGTCCGGCGGCCCGTCGCACGTCGATCTGTTTGACCCCAAGCCGCGTCTGGCGGCCGAGACCGGCCGGCCGCTGCCGTTCGCCATGCCGACCCTGGTACGAACGAAAACCGGCAACTTGCTCGGTTCGAAATACAAGTTCTCCAAGCACGGTCAGTGCGGCACCGACGTCAGCGAGCTGCTCCCCAACATTGCCGGCTGCGTGGACGACATCTGTGTGGTCCGCTCGATGGTCGCCGACAACATCAACCACAACGGCGCCTGCCTTCAGATGAACACCGGCGAGCAGACCTTCAGCCGGCCATGCCTGGGATCCCTGGCTTCGTAGTGCTCAGCCCGGCTCAGCCGGCCCAGGGTGCGCCGCTGTGGAGCTCGAGCTTTCTGCCGGCCGCATACCAGGGAACGCTGGTCGCGGACCTCAAGAACCCCATCGCCGATTTGTCCAACCCGACTCTGAGCCACCGCCAGCAGCGCGGCCAGCTCGACGTGCTCAAGCAGCTCAATCAGATTCACGAAGAAGCGCGCGAAGAAGACACCCGACTGAGCGCACGGATCGCCTCATTTGAGTTGGCCTTCCGCATGCAGGCCGAGGCCCCGGAGGCATTTGACCTGGCCGGCGAGTCCCCCGCCACGCTCAAGCTCTACGGCGTGGGGGACACGACCACCGACATCTTTGCCCGCCAGTGCCTCCTGGCCCGGCGGCTGGTCGAACGCGGCGTGCGGATGGTCCAGGTCTATCACACCCAAACCAGCCACCGCGCAAGCTGCCAGCTCTGGGATCAGCACGGGAACCTGCACATCGAACTCCCGAACAACTGCGCCGCGACTGACCAACCGATCGCGGCACTGCTCAAGGACCTCAAGGGACGCGGATTACTGGATGACACGCTGGTGATCTGGGGTGGCGAATTCGGCCGCACCCCCACCGCCGAGAACGGCGACGGACGCGAGCATCATCCCTTTGGCTTTACCATGTGGCTGGCAGGCGGCGGCATCAAAGGCGGTCTCGTCCACGGCGCTACCGACGAGTACGGCTGGTACGCCGTGCAGGACAAGGTCCACGTCCACGATTTACACGCGACGATCCTACACCTCATGGGAATGAACCACGAGAAGCTGACCTATCGTTACAGCGGCCGCGACTACCGCCTGACCGATGTCAGCGGGCGCATAGTCCATGAGATTCTGGCGTAACTTCACACACGCCCGTAGATGTATTCGTTGAGGTAGTGCAGCGCCGCCTCGCGGTGGCTGGCGTGAAAAGCGTTGAGGTCGCCGATCGAGATCATTCCCACCAAACCACAATCGCGATCGCATACCGGCACGTGACGGATTTTGCGATTTTTCATCAGTGCCCCCACCTCATCCAAATCGGCATCCGGCTCGACGCAAACGACGTCCCGGCTCATGACCTCGTTCACGGTTGTGGTGGTCGGCTTGCGCATCTCTCCTACCACGCGCCGAAGAACGTCCCGCTCGGTAAAGATTCCAAGCACCTGATCGTCCTCCATGACAACCAGGGACCCGATCCGCAAGTGGTTCATTTTTTCGACCGCGTCCAGCACGCTGGCGGCTGGGGCAATCGTGTGAACGCGAACCGATCCCTTTGACGAGAGCACATCATGAACAGTGGGCATGACGGACCTCCAACTCAGACCGGCGTGCAACGCACGCGAGAACGGCAAGAAGTGGTACAACAGTCATCAGTTTAGCGAGCCGTTAAAACGATCACAACATTGTGAAATAAATCCCGGAGTGGCGCAGCGCTCGCCCCGTCCTACAGCCTGCCGCCCCGGTTATAATCGCCGCGCCGCAATCGGCCGCGGTAATGTGCCGACGTCATCAACAAACGAAAGGCCCACATGCCATACATCATTGCATTTGCAATCGCGGCGGTGGTGATCGCGGTTTTAATCGCCTGGCCGGTTTCGATTTACAACCGGCTGGTGGTTCTGCGGAACCGCTTCCAAAACGCCTACAGCCAGATCGACGTGCAGCTCAAGCGCCGGTACGACCTGATCCCCAATCTCGTCGAGACGGCCAAGGGATACATGGCACACGAGAAGCAGACACTGGAAGCGGTGATCGCCGCGCGGAATCAGGCGGCTGCCGCCAACACCGCGGCCGCGGCCCAGCCGGGCGATCCCAACGCCATTCGCGGCATCGCCAGCGCCGAAAGCGCGCTGGGCGGCGCGCTGGGCCGGCTCTTCGCCGTCGCCGAGGCCTATCCCAACCTCAAGGCCAACGAGCAGATGAACCAGCTCACCGAGGAATTGACCTCGACGGAAAATCGCGTGGCGTTCGCCCGCCAGGCCTACAACGATGCCGTGCTGGTCTACAACACCCAGCGGCAGGTCTTCCCCAACGTGCTGCTGGCGGATGCCTTCGGCTTCCGTGAAGCTCCGCTCTTTGAGGTTGACAAACCCCAGGAGCGCGAAGCGGTGAAGGTCTCGTTCGGGTAAATGAATAATGATGAGCGCCCACAGCCATGGACTTCTTTGCCCGACAAGACCGTGCCCGCCGGCTGACTCATATTCTGGTGATCTATTTCGCCGTCGCGGTGGTTTTGATCGTCGTCGCGCTCAACCTGGTGGCGACGGCAGTCGTGAATCTGTCGGCGTCGTATCAGCGGACCGTCACCCCGGTGTTTGATGCGTACGGGCACCCGGTTGCGGCGACGGCCCATCGCGTCGGCTTGTGGCAGCCGGATGTTTTTGCCTACGTGACGGTCGGCGCGCTGATCGTGATCGCGGCGGGGAGCCTATACAAGATCGGCCAGCTTTCCGGCGGCGGGCGGGCAGTGGCGGGGATGATGGGAGCGATCCCGGTCGCGCCCAACGCGCCCGATCCTGCCCAGCGCCAGCTTTGCAACGTGGTTCAGGAAATGTCGATCGCCTCCGGTGTGCCGGCCCCGGCTGTTTTCCTGTTGCCGCGTGAACGCGGCATCAATGCGTTTGCCGCGGGGTTTAACACGCGCGACGCCGTCATCTGCGTCACTCAGGGCGCGCTCGAGCAGCTCACCCGCGACGAACTCCAGGGAGTCATCGCCCATGAGTTCAGTCATATCCTAAACGGCGACATGAATCTGGACCTGCGGCTGGTCGGGGCCCTTCATGGCATCCTGCTGATCGGCTTGATCGGCTGGGGATTGGTCCGCGCCGCGGGCTCGGACAACAGCAGCAGTGACCAGAACATCGGATGGACGCTGGCGCTTCTGGCCATCGGCGTCGTCTTGATGACCGTCGGATTCGTGGGCCTGTTTTTCGGGCGATTGATCCAGTCGGCGGTATGCCGGCAACGCGAGTTCCTGGCCGACGCGGCGGCCGTGCAATTCACCCGCAATCCCGGCGGGCTGGCGAGCGCGCTCAAGAAACTGGGGGCGATGGGATTCGGGTCGCGCGTCGGCGATCACAGCGCCGAGCAGATCGCGCACATGTTTTTCGCCAGCAGCCTGGGGGCCGAATGGGGCTGGTTTGCCACGCACCCGCCGCTGGCGCAGCGGATCAGGCTGATCGATCCGTCCTGGGATGGCAAGTTTTCTCCCCATCCCGGACCGACGACGCTGGAACGATACGGTGGCGTTCAAACGTCCACAGCAGCGCCGGGCATGCCCCTGTCCGCGGCGGGAATCGTGGGTGCCGTGGGCTCGCCGATGCCGCGGCACATTCAATGGGCGTCCGACTTTCTAACCTCGATCCCGCCGGTCATCGACCAAGCCGCTCGCGATCCGTTTGCGGCCCGGGCGCTGGTCTTCGCGCTGTTGCTGGCCGATCCGGGACCGGTGCGCGAAAAACAGATCGAGTTGCTCGCGCGACAGACAGACGCGGCGACGCTGAATGAAGTTTCCCGGCTGGCCGGGCCAGTGGAGGCATTGGGGGCGCGGGCCCGGCGGGTCCTGGTCGATCTGGCGCTTCCGGCGCTGCGCCATCTCTCCGGTCCGCAAATTCAGCAGTTCACCACAATTGTGCAGGTCCTGACCGATGCGGACGGCGGCGTTTCGCTCTTCGAGTACATGCTCCGCCGCATCCTGGCCAGGTACCTGATCGCGCCAGCGCCGAAGGCGCCCGCCTCGGCTTACTACGCGATCCAGCCGTTGCTGGGTGATGTGGAAGTCATCCTGTCCGCCCTGGCGCAGGCCGACGGCAAGGACGACGAGGCGGTTACCGCCGCGTTCAGCGCCGGCGTCGCGTGTCTGGAAACGCCAGAGGCGCTGCGGCTCCGCAAACCTGTCGCCATCCCGGCCATCGACGCCGCCCTCGATCACCTTGCCCTTGCCGCGCCGGGCGTGAAGCGGCGGATCGTCAACGCCTGCGCCTATTGCGTCGCCGCCGACGGCATGGTGCAAACCGGCGAAGGCGAGCTGCTCCGCGCCATCACCACCGGCCTCGAGTGCCCGCTGCCTCCCCTGCTTGCCCAGCACGTTCAATTTCCTCAGCCGGCTTCCGTCGCGACGTGAATTGAATTCTCGAATCAGTCCTTATCGATGGCATCGGCCAGGACTGAACCATCGGCGTTGATTTTCATCTCGTAAGTCTCTTTGCCGACCTTCACGTCGATTTCGTAGTAGAGTTTTCCGCCAGCGGCGACGATGTCGATCTCGCCGACCTTTCCATCGGCATGGGCCTTGTGGGCTGCTTCGACGGCGGCGGCGGGCAACGCCGAAGGATCGATGGTCACTTCGTGCTCAAGAATCTCACCGGCCTCGCTGACGACAACCGCGTAGGACGCGTCGCCCACTTTGTAATCGACTTCGTAGACGGTTTTTCCACCATCCGTCTCTTTGTCCACGCCTGCCAGCGCGTGCTTCCCGATCGCTTTTTTCACGGTCTCCTGCACGGCTGCGGGAGTTTTGGACAGGTCCTCCGACGGCGTTGCTGCCACGGCCGATGGCACTGTTGCCAGGAAAAGTCCCAGCGTCACTAATCCAAGCATTTTGCGATACTCACTCATGGTGTATTCCTTTCCACGATCCTCAATCCGCGGCGACGTCGCGGCGGGCCGCGTCGCTCTTCCTGGGGCGGGCGGTTTCGGATCGAACGCCGCGAGAATATAGTGACGGTCCGTGACAGCTTGATGAACGTCCAACGGATTCATCTGATGTTCACGTTTGATTTCATAAGTTGGGCTTGGAGGAATGAACAATATGGCCCACATTGCTCATCGACTGGTTTATATGATCGTGGTTTCGGCAGCCCTTGCCGCAGTATGTGATGGACAAAGCTCCGGCTCGGGCGTCTTTGCGGTGACCAGGACCTTGAAGGTCGGCGGAGGAGGCGGGTGGGATTACGTCCGCTTGGACGATCAGGGACGACTGCTCTATCTGCCGCGAACCACCCACACGCTGGTGGTCGATGCGGAAAGCGGCAAAACGATCGCCGACATTCCCGGCTGCAAGCGCAATCATGGCGTGGCGCTGGTTCCGGCCGTGGGCCGTGGCTTCATCAGCGACGGCGGCGACGGGGTGATCGAGGTTTTCGACCTCAAGACTTACGAGGTCCTGGGGAAAATCAAGGCCGCGGACGATGCCGACGGAATCATCTACGACGCGGCGAGCGATCGCGTGCTGGTGGCTTGCGGCGACGCGGGAGTGCTGATCCCGATCAAACCGGATGTCGATCCCAAGAGCGGCCAGGCCGATCCCCCCATCGATTTGGGTGGCAAGCCCGAGTACCTCGTCTCCGACGGACAAGGCAAGGTATACGTCAACATCGCCGACAGGCACGAACTGGCGGCGGTGGATACGAAGTCGATGAAGGTCATCTCCCGCTGGCCGACGGCGCCCGGCCGTCAGCCGACCGGGCTCTCGATGGACCCGGCGACGCATCGTCTGTTCGTCGGTTGCCGCAATCAGAAACTGATCGTCATGAGCGCCGAGGACGGGCATGTCCTGGCCGATCTGCCGATCGGGCCCGGCGTGGATGCGACGGCGTTTTACGACGGCCTGGCCCTTGCAAGCTGCGTCGATGGAACGCTTGCGGTGGTGAGGGAAACCTCGCCGGGAAACTTTGCCGTCGTTCAGACGGTCAAAACCGCGCCGGGCGCAAAGACGATGGCGCTGGACCCGAAGACCGGCAAGATCTATCTGGCGACCGCGGACCTCCAGCCTCCGCCGGCCGATCGCCCCCGCGCCCGCCCGCAGCCGGTGCCGGGCACGTTCAAAGTTATTGTGGTTGAGCGGGGCTTATAAGCGGATGAACTGGCGCGGCACACCAGGTGCGCCAAATCTGGCGATAGGCGGCCTCGACCTCGTTCGTAAAGCGCATGGCGTCCATCAATGGCGATGCGCGCATTCTGTCTCGCAACGTCGATCGCAACTGAGCCAAGCGCGGTAAGTCGATGGCAACATCGGTCACGATCCGCACGTACTCATCGGCATCGCGCGCCACCAGCGCCCATCCCACACCGGCCTCGGCCAATCCCACATTGGCAAGAATGCTCAGCCCGGCCCGCGACACGGCTGTAGTCCCGGCGAGACTCACCACCGGCACCCCCATCCAGAGCGCATCGCAGGTTGTCGTGCCGCCGGGATATGGGAAGGGGTCAAGCGCGATATCGATCTCGAGGTAGCCGCGAAAGTACGTGGAAAGCGACTGAAGCCCGACGAACCGCAGACGCTGTGGATCGATGCTGTTACGACGCAGGCACTCGAAGGCGCGCCGACGGTGGTCGCCCTCGCGCGAGTGCAACAGGAGGACCGAACCGGGCACTGCCTGGAGGATGCGGCACCAGGATTCCAGTGCCGCGGCGGAGACTTTGGCATAATTGTTCAGGCAGCCGAACGTGATATGTCCTGCCGCCAGTGTCGGCAGCGGCCCCACTTCGGGGGCGTGTTCGGGGGGCGGGTAGCACCAGTAGCTCGTCGGAAGCCGGATCGATTTCTCCGAGTAGAATTCATCCGATTGTCCGGGAGGATCCAGGTACGGGTCCGTGAAGCGGTAATCGATTGTTTCCAATCCAGTCGTCCCGCAATAAGCCAGGTAGGTGACCTGCACGGGCGCCGGCTTGCGGGCAAACGTAAGCATCCGCGTCCCTTCCATGTGCATGTTCAGGTCAACCAGAATGTCGATGCCATCCTGGCGGACAAGCCGGGCCAGTTGCTCATCCGAATTCCC
>Ga0307476_10001922_pt1 | contig 12495 bp, 6 predicted proteins | sample atmos_gasesECM2C_2_FD_203314 | JGI IMG/M metagenome (GOLD analysis project Ga0307476, IMG submission 203314) | Hardwood forest soil microbial communities from Morgan-Monroe State Forest, Indiana, United States - atmos_gasesECM2C_05 | ecosystem: Environmental > Terrestrial > Soil > Temperate... | reverse complement strand
AGGCTGGCTGAGAGGGCGGCAAAGCACGCAAAGGGTCAGGCGTGCAGCAGAGCTACAAGCTGGTAGCCCGTGGGGCAAGAATCACGCCGCAGCAACAATCCCGCTAGTCATGATTTCTGGCTTTGTGGGTGACCTTGCTAAGAATAAATTCCTGTGCCAGGTTGGCGGCCGCCCGCTGGCCGGTATTGATAAGGAAATTCCCGAAGAAAAGCCCGAGGCCGCGATTTGACGCCGGATAGTAGGCATTTGAAATAGCAGCCGAACCCAGATCGCCACCGATAGTTGAGTAGTTCGGCTGCCGCTGTCCGTTGTCTCCCCGGCAGACAAATGGGCTGGTAAGGGCATGGAGCGCGCGAGACTTACCTGTGCCCTTGCCCTGGTAAAAGTAGCGCGGGTCCTGATGCAGAAGCGAAGGCAGGATGGCGCCGCCGATCATGATGTCGGTAAACCCGTTGGCGTACGCAGCTCCATAGCGCTCGGCGTAACCCTTCGCACCCTCGGGGTAGTTGGGATGACTTCCTGCCTGCTCGGCAGCGGAAGCTATACCTACTCCGATAAAGGTGATGGGATCGAAGGAGACCTTGGCGGCAAGCTGAAACTTCAGCTTCGCGGTGAGCGGTGCGGCGTTTTGATCATAGGAGACGTAGAAATTGGGGATGAATCCGAAAATACGCTGTTGCTCTTCGGCCTTCACCTGTTCGGTGGCGATTTCTTCGGGGGAAGCAACCGGCGACGCCACTGTTATTGTGGTAAGCGCCTTTGCGATATTGAGCTTGCTGCCTGTCAGGATCTCGTACTGGCCTGGTTTCAGAGTGATGGCGGGTGAGGTCCAATTCGCAAATCCCTCGGCGCTCACGGTGACCTGGTAAGTTCCCGGCTCGACATTCTTGAATTGAAAGAAACCGTTGTCGTTCGATTCGACCGTACGGGGATCGTTCATTGCCGGGCCTTCGAGAACGACGGTGGCGCGAGGAACAGTATCGTTGTTCACATCGAATACAGTGCCGACAATAATACCCGGCTGCGGCTTGGGGGCGTCAGGCGATAGACTTTGCTGCTCCTGAGCCTTCGATATCCTTGCTCCGCAAAGGCAAACCACAAGTGCCAAAACACCCCACTTCATTGCGCCTTCTCCTTCATCAATACCGCTGCTTTAGACAGCAAAGGTCAGAGCAACCGACCGGCCAAAGCAAGGTCTCAAGAAATGGTCTCGTAAATCTCTGATTTCAATAAAATTGAGGAGAAGATCAGGAGGAGACAGTGTCAGAAATGTCGAAGACAATTTCGACACTGTCAATTGGTCACGGGGTAAGGCTTTCCTGGGTGCTTACTTCATCAGTTCATTGGCGTAACGGATAGGAATCGCCAGGTTCGAACCGCCAAAATCACTCAGCATGGCGAAGTTCACACCAATGACCTTGCCGTCGCGGTTGAAGAGCGGACCGCCGGAGCCGCCGGAGGTTGTGGCTGCGTCGTAGACAATTTTGTCTTTCAACACATCTCCGATATGTCCCTGGGTAGTCGTCGGGCGAATGAGACGCTGCGCCGCCAACCGCGAGACAACCTGGGTCACCTCGTGGGCGTTTTCCGCCACTCCTTTTGCGACGTCGGTGCCGGCGCGGGCGAGGATGCCGTCGATGCCCGCAGGGTACCCGATCAGAACGACCGCATCGCCGGTCACACTGGCACCACTGCGATCATCGAGTTGGAGAAGCGTGATGTGAGGCGGGGCCGGACTCTGTAGCTTGAGAGTTGCCAGATCGGCAACGGGCGAAATCCGCTCGATCTTGGCAGCGATGCCGTCAGAAGTCCCGGGGAAATACGCGGTGTAAGACACGGCGAAAGCGACCGCGCCCCGATCGAGAAGTTGCTTCATTTCCTCATCGCTCCACCAAGGCTCCGCAACATGGTGGTTGGTGAGGAGACGCCCTTCGCCGGCGACGAGAAATCCCGTGCCAAAGACGTCAATCTCCAGAGGTGGGCCGGTTCCCTCTGTATCGAGAGATACCATTCCCTTATCGTCAACCTGGGGCTTGCCTGTGGCGTCGGCGGAAAAGCGAATTAACTGACCGGAATCATGGTCGCGAAACTGCACCACCACGTGCAACAGGCAGATGCTGGGGCCGTAGGTGTGAACAATTGTTTCCGCGACACGCCCCTCACTCTCAAGACGGTTCAGTCGATTCTCAGTCTCCTGAAGCTGCTTCTTGAGGGAATCGTTCTCGCCGTCCGCGGCTATCTTCTGGCGGATCTCTTTGGTCTGCGCCCTCAAAGAGTCGCGAGTTCCCGCCGCATCGCTTGCGGGCAGGGAGGCACGCGCCAGTTCAGCGCGGCGCAAGAGTTCTCCTTGTTGCAGGATTCCACCATTCAGCCGCGCAATTTCCGCTTTGAGTTGGAGCGCATCCTTCCGGCTGCGCCGGTTCGAAAGCACCGTTGTGAGCGCTGCCAGGACCACTGCTGCGCTGAGAATGAGAATCGCAGGCATCAGCCAGAAGCGCCGTCTCGGACTCGTGCCGCCACTCAACGCTTCCACCGCAGTCTCTGCGAGGCGCTCTTTTTGCAGAGCATGGTTCAGCTTTGCTTCAAGCTCTAGTTCTGGCTGTCTTTCGCGAAACTGCGTCCTGACCCTGGCTGCGAATTCTATCGGCTCGAAAGGGAAGGAAATGACATCGTCCGCGCCCAAGTCCAGCGCGCGGGCGCGTTCCAGCGCGCCGCCGTGAACGATCATCACGATCTTGAGGTTTCGCGGATCTGGCCCTGTCTTGATTTGGCTGATAACACCGCAGCAGCTTAGATCGGACGGCGTTGCTTCTGTGATCAGGACCTCCGGGGAAAGCGCGAGGACCTCATCAACCGTCAGGCTCCCGCCTGTGGTGATTTCATATCCTCGACCTGATAAGGCCTGATTTACCTCGCGAAAAGATTCTGTGCCAAGGTCAAGGAGAAGAATGCGCATTGTCGTCAACTTATCACAGACCAGTCTCGGCTGACTCTTGCGGTGACAATCGGCAGGGGATGGACTGAGTTGATACCTCCGGTACAGTTACTTGCAGTCACAGCAACCAGCTGCGCTCCGCTTGCCGCAATCGTACGTGGATAGTAGGTGCTTCGTGGTCAGATCCTGAGTACTCAAGCCACCTGTGGATAGCACTGCGCCTGCCAAACGCACAGTGCAATCGAACCCCCCACAGATGATTGAAGACACAAGAGCTTTTGCCTTGCGAAACTCAATGTGCTTACGAGGGTGTCACGATTTCGACACTGACCCGACACTTGTCGAGCAGCAGTGACACTTGAATTTGCGTTGCTTTCTCCTTACCTACAGTCCGGATCGGCTGTGTTCTGCCTTTAACCCATTGGAATTGGGGATTTTATTCCGTCCGACGAAGGCCACCAACTGTCGTAACCCTCGACATTTGTCGAAAACCAGTGTCGAGGTGTTTGACAGCCGGCCGGGGTCGCATCTGAATTGATTTCCCTCCAAGGTAGCGTTTATTCAATAACTTGGATTAACACCGCGGACTAGTCCTGACTGTGGCAGCTCCCGTGCTTGTATCTCGCGCGAAAGCGCAGCCCGTTGTGCGCCGAGCGCCGAGGCTGAGCAGTGCGTACTGCTTAGTCGATCGAGGTGAGCCCGTCAGGAACCGGTCTGCAGGGACCGGTTCCTGCCCCCGTCAGCCCGGCGTCAACTTCAACGAGACCGCGCAGAGTGAGATAGGCCAACGAAAAAAAAAGGACCGCAACCGAAGTACAACGGAAGCATCGAAGGCAAAAGAACGATGTAGACCAGCCGGAGAATGATCGAAGTTGCACTGAGCCTCGACGACGCTTGGACGGTCTTGCTGAGTCTCCTAGTTTGGGAAGACCGCTACCTTCCCTGCGAAATGTGGTGAAAGGAGAATTCCATGGCGACAGCCGCCAAATTCCGCATCGACGTAGCAATCCACGATCTCCTGATGAATTCTGGCCAGCGTCCACCGGCGCCGGCAGAAGCGAAGGGCCTCACACTTCCCGAACCGGTGTTCCCGCAATTCCCGGAGCGCGTGAACGATCCGGGCCCGGAGACTCCGCCGGACAAGAGGAAGTGGGGGGCGAAGGATGTCTATCGCTACTCACGCGGATGGCTGGGTCCCTACGTACGCTCGCGAGTTCTACCCGGAGAGTTTCACCCGATTACCGCTTACCTGTTCGTGGAGTACAAGTGCAACCTCGATTGCTGGTATTGCTGGTCCTACAACAACAAAGTCAAAGGCATGACCGAAGACGTGGCCCGGCGTTCGATCGATTGGTTGCACGACAATGGCTGCAGGGTACTGGCTCTCATGGGTGGCGAGCCTCTGCTTCGGCCAGAGTTCATCCACAAGGTTGTCTACTACGCGGCCAAGAAAGGTTTCTGGGTATATATAGCGACCAATGGGCGTTTACTGCGGCCTGACGTCGCCGACCGGCTTGGCGATGCTGGAGTAGCGGTGTTTAATTTCGCGCTGGACTCGTGGGACCTGCAGCCAAGCCTGCCCAAGGCTTTCGTTCCCTCAGAGAAGAATCTTGAATACATCCTGCGCAAGCAGTACGTGGACGGTTATCTGGTGTTTTTCAACATCAACATCTGCCGCAACAACACTGAGGACGTCAGAAAACTGACTGAGTACGCTCACGATCATCGCATTGCCACGGACTACCACATCAACGAAACTCCCATGCTCGAACAGGACGACCACTTCAAGCACCTGTACGATAACCCAACCTACATTCGTCCCGAAGACTGGCGCGAGATCGATTCTCTGGTCGATTGGCTGATTGAGAAGAATAAAGCCGGCTATCAGATGGTGAACTCGGTGCAACGCCTGCAGGAGATTAAGGCCTTTGTGCGTATGTCGTCCGGGCTCGATTTACGGGAATACGGCTGGAACGGCGATGGCACGAAGGGAAACGGACACCAGAAAGAACTGCTTGCCTCGATGCCTGGAATTTTGCAAGAAGAAAATGGAGAGTTGCATTTTGCGGAATGGAATTGCCGCGCCGGTCAAAACAATGTGATCATCCGCACCGACGGCACCGTAGCTCCATGCTTCCCAATGTATGGGGCGACGTTCGATTGGGGGAACATCGATCAGCCGAAGTTCGATCAGCAGCAGTTGTCCGCCATGAAGTCGACCTGCCAGCAACACTGTTTCTCGACTCTCAACCATAACCTGGCCTACTGCTACAACGATTCCCGAGTGATCAAGTGGCTATGGGCCAACGCCAAGAACAGATTCCAGGGTGGCGTGCGCAGCTTCGAGGACTAATGTCTACATTTTGATCTTCGGAATTGATGAGGAGAGCCAAACGGTGCGGGGAAGGAACACGGCAACGCCGAACGCCAAGATCAATCTCTTTTTTGTCGAGGCGGCATTTCTTGCCATGACCTCGTTCGCGGTCGGCGCGCACGCGCAGATTGATCCAGGTCAATCGGAGCTTTCTGCGCCGCTAGCGCCTTTGCGACGGGGCGTGACGGAAGTCGAGATCTTCGATGAATTGCTCGCCCATAACGCCCTTCGTACTGCCACCTTGCTGGACTATTCATCCCTCAGGACCTATCAAGTAGTCGATTTGAGAGGGAAAGTGCATGCCGAGGAAGTCGGGCGGATGGAGTATCAAGCACCGGACAAGAAATCGTTTGTGGTCACGTCCGAAAACGGGTCGGGATTGATACGCCATTTGGCGCTGAAGCCGCTAATCGCCAGCGAAATCGAAACCACAGCTGGCAAGGAACATCACGATAGCGCGATCGCCCCCGCGAACTATACTTTGGAGCCGCTCGGTGAACAACAGGTGGGGCCTTATCGCTGCTTCGTTGTGCGGGCAATTCCCAAACGCAGAGATAAGTATCTATTCGAAGGCAAGGTATGGATTGACGTTGAAGACTACGCGGTTGTGCGGATTGAAGGTCATCCTGCAAAGAAGCTTTCGTTCTGGATAGAACGAGCGGACTTTGTGCGGCAGTACCAGAAGATCGGCGCCTTCTGGTTTCCACAAAGAGATATGACGTTTGTCCAGGTCCGACTCTATGGCAAGAAGGCTCTGACGATCGATCACCGGGATTACATCGTTAATCGTTCGATCGATGCGAGAAGATCCGTCGAGGGAGCGCAAAGTTTTTGAGACATTGTCGAAAAGATATGCCGCCGACATGTTGGTACTCAATCGTACATAAATTTTTCCCGAGCTCACTTGAAAGTGGAGCTAAAGTTTTGATAAAAGAGTCAGCAAGATCGGCCTCGTTTCATCCGTGGGTGGGATTTGCGAAAAAGCCCAGGCAACTGGTTTCTGAGCTATCGGCATCCCAACCGCGATTATTTGCCAAATCCGGCGCCTCCGGGACTCCCTCGAAGCAGTTCCGCCGGTGTAAGACCTCGAACCTCCTAGCCAACTTTTGGAGTTCGGATGCAGTTCAATAGAAAGCCCGCAGTGACCGGGATGTCCTCTCCTCCCAGCGTCCGCTGCTTCTTGCCTTCCGTTAGTATTCCTCGCGCGCAGTCAACGCTGCGATCAATCCACCAACTCACAAACACGCTTCAGGACACCGCTAAAATTCCATACAGTGCCGGAGGATCACATGGCGACGAATTTCGTCCAGATTGAGAATGACTCGGAAATCAAAAACCGACTAGAAGCAGAGCGCATGCGTCTGCGAAAGATTGCCGGCCTTGACCAGCCCGCACACTTCCACCGCCCGGTCGAGCGAGCCTTCACGGCGGAAGAGCGGAACCGCGTAACGATCTTGTTCGGCGGCTTCACCTGGAAGCACGAGGACCTGATTCGTGCGGTGTTCCAGGGCTGTGGATATCGCTGCGAGAAACTTCCCGTGCCCGATGTGCCTGCGTTTCAGATTGGCAAGGAATATGGCAACAACGGGCAATGCAATCCGACGTATTTCACCGTCGGGAATCTGGTGCAATATCTCCAGTTCCTGGAGAAGGAAGGCATTCCCCGCAAGGACATCCTGGACAACTATGTTTTTTTCACGGCAGGCTCCTGCGGCCCTTGCCGCTTCGGCATGTATGAAGCGGAATATCGCTTCGCGCTGAAGAACGCAGGCTTTGACGGGTTCCGCGTGCTGTTGTTTAAGGACAGCGATGGAATCAAAGCGGCCTCGGGTGAGCCAGGATTGAAGTTCACCGTCGACTTCGGATTCGGGATGTTGAACGCAATGCACCTGGGTGACGTGTTCAACGACCTGATCCACCAGATTCGCCCCTTCGAAGTGAAAAAGGGCGATACCGAGCGCGTATTTCGCGAGACGGTAGATGGGCTTTGCGACGATCTCAGAAACCGGGACTCATTTGAGATCGAGCAACTGGCTCCGAACTGGGCCAAGCCGAAATTCAAGAGCAACAAGATTCTGCGGAACACTTTCAATGTTTTTGGCAAGATGAACGAGCATTTACGAGGCAAAGATTATCTCAATGCTCTCGCCGCAGCTCGCGACAAGATGGACAGCATTGAAGTAGATCGCACCAAAGTGAAACCGGTAGTGAAAATCACTGGCGAATTCTGGGCGCAGATCACCGAAGGCGACGGCAACTTCCACATGTTCGAATTCCTTGAGCGGGAGGGCGCGCAGGTACTGGTCGAGCCGATTGCAACTTGGGTTGCTTACCTGATGTACCAGGCGAAGGCGCACGCGAAGGCGAAGTGGCCGGCGAATCGTCCGCACCGAAATCCACAATGGTGGGAAGTGAAGAAACACCTGGCCAATGATTTTGGATTACGTAAGAAGCTGATTGGCCTTGGCATCGGCGAATGGATGTGGAATGGCCTGTATCACCGGACGATCAAGAACCTCGGTGGCCTTACCCATCATCTGGTGCCGCAGGCGGAGCTGGCCGAAATGGCGCATCCCTTCTACAACCAGTTTGCGCGCGGTGGAGAAGGACACCTCGAAGTCGGGAAGAACGTGTATTACACGGTGCACCATCTCTGCCACATGGTGCTGGCGCTGAAACCGTTCGGATGCATGCCATCGTCGCAGTCCGATGGAGTTCAATCGGCTGTCATCAACAAGTTTAAGGACATGATTTTCCTTCCAATCGAAACCTCAGGCGAAGGCGAGGTCAATGCGCACAGCCGTGTACAGATGGCTCTCGGCGAGGCCAAAGTGAAGGCCAAGACGGAGTTCGAGCAATGCCTGAAATCTACAGGCAAGAGCCTGGACGAAATTCGCGAGTATATTGGCGAGCATCCCGAACTGAAGCGGCCGTTCTATCACGTGCCTCATCGCGAAGGCATCGCGGGTACAGCGGCGCAATTCATCCTGCACGTGAACGATCGCATGGATAAGAGTACCCGGCTCTGGCGTCGTACGCGTGTGCCGGGAGTAGCGCTTCCGAATGCCGCTTAACCGATCTGGCCGGCAGTGCAATCTACGGCTGCCGGCCTTACCGTTATTTTTCCTTGGAACTCGATCGGAGAGATTCAATGCACGACCATCTCGCAGGACAGGACAAGAAGCCGCTTCAACTAGTTAACATTGCGGCGGCGCCCTATCAAAAACCTCACGACCACCACACAAAATTCCTTGTAGGCCTCGACGTTGGTTCTACCACCGTGAAGGCGACAGTGGTGGACGCCGCGACGGACGAGATTCTGTGGCAAGACTATCAGCGTCACGAGACCAAACAACCGGAGAAGACGTTGGAGTTTCTGCGCCGCATGGACGCGGAGGTCGGGATCAACCGGCACAATACGCGGATGTTCATGACTGGTTCCGGCGGAGGCGGGATTGCCGAGCAGATTGGCGCGAAGTTTGTGCAGGAAGTTACGGCCGTGTCGCTGGCGGTCGAGAAGCTCCATCCCGAAGTGTATTCGGTGGTCGAATTGGGTGGGCAGGACGCGAAGATCATCGTTTTTAAAGACGATGAGGAAACGGGCCGCAAGAAGAAGATCCCGTCGATGAACGATAAGTGTGCCGGCGGCACTGGGGCCGTTATCGACAAGATCAACGCGAAGCTGAAGATTCCGGTGGCCGAGCTTGCCCTGCAGGGTTACCACGGGATCAAGCTACATAAAGTTGCGGGCAAGTGCGGCGTGTTCGCCGAAACGGACATCAACGGCCTGCAAAAAGTTGGGACCCCGCCGGACGAGCTGATGGCTTCGCTTTTCGAGGCCATCGTGCTCCAGAACCTGAGCGTGCTCACGCGCGGCCACACACTGCGGCCGCACGTTCTGCTTCTGGGAGGGCCGAACAGTTTTATCAAAGGCATGCGAGAGGCGTGGCAGGCCAACATTCCACGCATGTGGCAGGAGCGCAAGGTTGCGATCCCCGACGGAGCGAAGCCCGAAGATTTGATCAAGGTTCCGAACAACGCACAATATTTTGCGGCTTTAGGCGCGATTGAATTTGGCAAGAGCGAAGACGATTGCGTCGGTTGCTATCAGGGTTACGAGAAGTTGGTGTACTACATCGAGTTCGGGCGGCAGGAGGAAAAAGCGAAGTCCGGCGCGAAAGGTTTGGTGTCGAAAGACGGCGAGCTCGACGGCTTCAAAGAAACATACCGCCGGAAGAAGTTTACGCCGGCGACATTTCAGAAAGGGCAGACAGTCGGCGGCTTTATCGGGATCGATGGCGGCTCGACATCAACCAAAGCGGTGTTGCTTGACGAACAAGGCGACATCTTGTGTAAGGCCTACCAGCTCTCGAATGGTAACCCGATCCAGGACACGATCGAAATGTTCGAGAATCTGCGGGGACAAGTCGAGGCCCACAATGCGAAGCTAGAAGTTTTGGGAGTAGCCACGACCGGATATGCCAAGGACATTTTGAAAGACGTTCTGCACGCGGACGTCGCGCTCGTAGAGACCGTGGCCCACACCGAGTCGGCGCTGAAGTTCTATGACGATCCACACGTCATCGTCGACGTGGGTGGGCAAGATATCAAAATCATCATTCTTCACAACGGCCGGGTTAAAGATTTCAAGCTGAATACGCAGTGCTCAGCGGGCAATGGATATTTTCTGCAATCGACGGCCGAGGGATTCGGGTTGGGCGTGGAACAATACGCCGATCTGGCTTTCTCAGCTCAGTCGATGCCGGTATTCGGCTATGGCTGCGCGGTTTTCATGCAGTCGGACATCGTGAATTTCCAGCGCCAGGGCTGGCGCGCCGAGGAAATTCTGGCAGGCCTCGCAGCGGTTCTTCCCAAGAACGTGTTCCTCTATGTGGCCAGCATTCCCAATCTCGCCGCCCTGGGCACGCGCTTCGTGCTGCAAGGGGGAACTCAGAACAACATGGCTGTAGTGAAAGCGGAAGTGGACTTCATTCAGAATAGCTTTCGTGCCGCCGGCAAGAAACCAGAGATCATCGTCCACGAGTTCTGCGGGGAGTCCGGCGCGATTGGCGCGGCGGCGGAGTCACTGCGCTTGTGGCGCAATGGCCAGCAGACCACATTTGTCGGATTGGATGCCGTGCGAAAAATCAAATACCGCACGACCCGAAACGAGGAGACGCGCTGCCATTTCTGCAAGAACGATTGCCTGCGCACCTTTATCGATATAAGAACCGCGCCTACGGACGACTTGAGCTTTATCCCCATAAAGAAAGTCACCAAGGTTCCGCTGATGCATGGCGAGCAACGGTTGATTATCTCCACCTGCGAAAAGGGTCAGGTCGAAGATGTCAACGATATGAAGGACATCAAGGCCGGTCTCGACGAGATCAAAGATAAATACCCCAACTTCGTGGACTTCGCTGCCCATGAGGTCTTTCGCCCGGTCAATGCGAAGAGCGTAGCCGATCCGATTCCGGCGGCGAAATTCTGGAACAAGTCAGCCAAAGAGCGCATCCCGCTTATGGAGAGTCGCAAGAAGCTGCGCGTGGGCATTCCCCGCGTTCTGAACATCTATACTTACGCACCCCTGTTCAATGGATATCTCGAGAGCCTAGGCGTGCAACCGGAGAACATCGTTTATTCCGACTACACCAGTTCCGATCTGTATCGAGCCGGCGCCAGCCGCGGTGCCATCGATCCCTGTTTCCCCGCGAAGATCGGGATTTCGCATGTCTACAATCTGATCCAGGAAAAGCATCGCAAGAAGCCGTTGAACGTGATCTTTTTCCCCATGTACGATGTGCTGACTTCTCCGCTGGTGAAAATCGTTGGCGCAAACGCATGCCCGACTGTGACCGCGACACCAGAAACGGTGAAGGCCGCATTCACGAAAGAGAACGACGTCTTCGCCGAGCACAACGTGAAGTACTTGGATCCCGTGCTGAACTTTGCCGACCGCAAACTCTTCGCCCACCAGATGCTGCAGGCTTGGCAGCCAATCCTCGGACTGTCGCAGGAAGAGAACGACCGCGCGGTAGGGGTCGGCTACAAGGCGCTGGAGAATTACGAAAGCAGCATCCGTCGCAGGGCGCGAGAAGTTCTCGACCAGCTTGAGCGCGAAGACCGCATCGGCATTGTCATGCTGGGCCGGCCTTATCATCATGATCCAGGACTAAATCACGAGATCATGGAAGAGTTCCAAAAGCTGGGCTATCCCATTTTTTCCCAGAACACACTGCCGTTGGATGAAGATATGCTGGAGCGCCTGTTCGGCGACGAAGTCCGTGCCGGCGTGATCACTCATCCGCTCGATATCACCGACGCCTGGAAGAACTCTTACTCCTGCAGCACCAATCACAAGGTGTGGGCGGCGAAGTTCACGGCGCGGCATCCGAATCTTGTCGCGCTTGAGATATCGAGCTTCAAGTGCGGGCACGATGCGCCCATCTACGGCGTGATCGAGGGAATCATCGAGCAGTCCGGCACGCCGTACTTTTGCTTCAAAGACCTGGACGAAAACAAGCCGTCGGGGTCGATCAGGATTCGCGTCGAGACTATCGATTACTTCCTGCGTCGGTATCGCGAGGAAGTCATTCGCAAGCGCAAAGCCGCGGAGGATGTCGAGACTCAACTGGCGGCGCTGGAAGCGGAACTGCGGGGATCCATGACATCCCGGCCACTCCAATGCGAGCCACAGGTCCAGGAGATGGCGGCCGATTGATCTGTCTCGTCTTCATCCCCGGCGGTCGAATCGCATGTCATTCGGCTTTCAGTGGTTAGGGCAAACAGAATGGCGCGGTAGCAGCGAAGACCAGGAAAGTGGCGCCCCTTTTTTCGCTGGGGCAAAGCTCGCGTCGATGAAGGCCTCCTCTACGTCAAGCACGCCCGGATTTTGAGATCTGCAGCAAGTGCCTCCAGAACCCCTCTCATCACCCCGGAGCGGACCCACTGCTGGAATCGCCGATGGCAGATCTGGTACGACGAATAACGATCCGGGACGTCCGCCCACGGAGCACCGGTGCGTAACATCCAAAGAATGCCATTCAAGACGGCGCGTCGATCCTTCCATGGTCGGCCGCGTCTGTCATCGCGAGATTTTGGTTTAGGAATGAGGTGTCCAGAATTTCCCTTGTGAATTGGTGAGGTCTCTCGCGTTTGTAGGCGGCATAATATGTACCCCGAAATA
>Ga0307476_10001921_pt1 | contig 12500 bp, 11 predicted proteins | sample atmos_gasesECM2C_2_FD_203314 | JGI IMG/M metagenome (GOLD analysis project Ga0307476, IMG submission 203314) | Hardwood forest soil microbial communities from Morgan-Monroe State Forest, Indiana, United States - atmos_gasesECM2C_05 | ecosystem: Environmental > Terrestrial > Soil > Temperate... | reverse complement strand
ATGGATTGAATCAAGTTTGCGGCGATCGTGCCGCGCAGAGCTTCAGGATTGATGATCAACCCGCAATCGTGGGCGCAAACGAAGCGCGTGACTCGCGCTGCACCAGTACGCCTGTTCACTTCAACTTCCGCGATAGTGCCGACGTAGGTGCCGCCGCGTGTGCTCAAGCCGACGCCGCGGCCGGTGACGACATCGCCCGAGGCCTTGTTTGGATTTGGCGATGGACGGCGCTCCCAGCCAGCCTCTTTCGCCGCCGCGGTCAACACGGCTTTGGCTCGCGGATTATCGAGATGGCGCAACCGGAACTCGATGGGATCAATCGCGGTAGTAGCGGCGAGCTCGTCCATGAACGACTCCACCGCAAAACTCGTCTGCGGGCCCTCGGGATCGCGTAGATGGGTAGTGCGCAGGGGGGAGATTGAATCGTAAAAAGCAGGCACGATGTGGGAGACGGCGTGCACATTTGGAAAAACGTATGCCGGCGCTTGCACGCCCCACTGCGCGAATTCATCGACGCCGCTCTTATTGGGAATTCCAGTGAGCAGCGCGCCGAGATAATTATCCTTGCTGGCGGGCACGAACATAATCTCGCCGCCTGAAAAAGCATGCGAGGTAAATTCCACGGCAGTGATTTCGCCGTGCTCATCGATGGCTGCGGCAAGTTCACAAACGACGGCGGGGCCTTTGGATCCCCAAGCCGTCATATCCGCGCGCGACCATTGCACACGCACCGGTTTGCCAACGGCCTGCGAAAGCAGCACGGCGTCGGCTGCGGTGTCCTCGAAACCGGGACGGCCGTAGGAACCTGCGTCTTCCACCCAAATCACGCGGACTTTGTCTCGCGGCACATCCAGCAATTCGGCGAAGCCCTTCTGCAGCGCATGCGGCTTCTGACCACCCGACCATATTGTTGAGACGCCATCGGTGTGAACGTCCGCGACCGCGCACCCCGGGCCCATGGTGGCGTGCGATTGGAACGGGACTTCATAGCTGACCTGCACTTTCTTGGCGGCGGACGCGAGCACGCCGGCGGCATCGCCCTTCTTCACCGTTTCTTTGGTTGCCTTGGGAGCAGCCGAGCGCATGTGTTGATACAGATCCTTCTGCTCGGGGAAAGCCTGCTGTGGCGCGCTCCAGTTGACCCGCAACGCTTTGGCGGCGCGAACGGCGGCCCATTCGTTTTCCGCCACGAGGCCGACGAAATCGCCCTTGGTTACGGTCTGGACGTAGCCGGGAATCTTCTTCGCGGCAGAGTCGTCGAAGCCCATCAGCCTGGCACCCACTCCGGCGGGGCGAATCACACGGCCGTGCAGCATTCCGGGAACGCGTACGTCGGTGACGTATTGCCATTTACCCAGAATTTTGGGCGCGATATCCACGCGAGGAATCGGTTGGCCGACAACCGTATAGCTCGAAGGATCTTTGGGTTTTCCGAGACCCTCCACATTCAGGGCGAAGCCTTCGCCGGAGACCTTCAGCGCCTCATCCAGATCGCTGGAAGCCGCGAGATCGGCGTAGGAGATCTTGCGTGAAGGATCGGCTTTGACGCTCACGACGCCTTCGCGAACCTGGAGCTCTTCGGGCGAGGCGCCCAGATTCTTTGCCGCGAGGCGCACCAGAAGCGCGCGCGCCGTGGCGGCCACGTTGCGCAGGGGCTTCGAGCCCATGGCAATGGAAGTGCTGCCGCCGACGCCGCCCTGATCGGCGGTGGTGGAAGTATCGCCCATCACGAAAACGACGCGACTAAACGGAACATCCAGCTCTTCGGCGACGATTTGGGTGAGACCCGTTTCCACGCCCATGCCGATTTCGGCTTTGCCCGTGAAAACGTGTACGCTTCCATCGCGGTCGATGTGCAGCCAGGCTTCCAGGCGGTTCGGAGACAGCGACGGGGCAGACTCGGTTGCCGCCGTTAAGACCTGCGGCATTACCGCACCCTCGGCCAAGCTGAAGCCGATCAGGAGCCCGCCCGTATCTTTGACGAATTCTCTTCTGGAGAGCACGGTTTTCGAGGCCATGGCTATGCGCTCCTCTTCATCTGGTCTGCGGCTTGGCGAACGGCGGCAAAAATGCGCACGTGGCTGCCGCAACGGCAGATCAGGCTTTCGAAGGCGGTCCGCATCTCGTCATCGCTGGGATGCGGATTTTTGTCGAGCAGGGCTTTCGCCGTCAGTACCCAACCGTTCAGGCAGTAGCCACATTGGAAGGCCTGCTCCTGGATAAACGCTTTCTGCACGGGGTGGGGATTGCCTTCGGTGCCGAGTCCCTCGAGAGTGACGATCTCTTTTCCCGCCGCTGCGGATACAGGCAGTGTGCAGGAACGCACCGCGCGATTATCGATCAGCACGGTACAAGCGCCGCATTGCCCCAGTCCGCAACCGAATCGGGGATTATTCATGACCAGATTGTCACGGAGCACGTAGAGCAGCGGACAATCCGGCTCTACGTCGATGGTGTGGGATTGACCATTTACTTTCAGCAATGTGCGGCTCATGAGGACCTCAGGCGCGAAGTAGGCTATCCGGAGCGATTCTGCCCCGTATTCTACTCCTTTGGCAAGCGCATGCGATAAAGAGGATTGCGGCGCGTCGCACCTGTCCAAAAAAGTTACGCGCCAAAAGCGTAAGCAAGATTGGGGCCGTAGTACCCGCTGTGGCCCGATAGGCAATATCGGTTTGGTTCTATGTCGCGAAACCGGCAATTACTCCGGGTTCCGGCCTGAGGCTAACCTTGTGCAGGGGAGGACGCTTATGTGCCGGAAGGTGCTCATTGCCGTGGGAATCCTGTGCTTTCTTTCCAGTACGAGGGCAAAGGCAGATGACTTCGCCTACGCATACTGCCCGATGGGAGAAGGATACGTATTTCTCTATGACACGCCGACCGGTTTCCAGGTGTTGGCCAACCTGAAATGCGGCCAGAAGGTCACGGTCCTGGGTGCCGGAGGTAGCGACAGGGTGCAGGTGCGTACTGCGGATGGGAAAGAAGGATATTTGCTGAAGTCTTCCATCACTGCGGCGCTACCTGGGACCCGGCAACAACCGACGGCGGCTCCTAACGCCAGTACTCCACAACCGCAAGCGCCAGCACAGGCGCAACCGCAACCCGCACAGCCAAAATCAAAGGCACAACCGCAGCAACAGGCTCAAGCCCAACTACAAGCACCACCTGAACCACAAGCGCCCCCTATGGTACAGGCACAGCCTAAACCAAAGGCTCAGCCGGAACCGCAGCCGCAGGCTCAAGCTCAGCTACAAGCACAGTCTCAGCCACAAGCGCCGCCGCAGCCACTCGTACAAGCACAACCACAATTAGAGTCTCAGCCGGAACCGCAGCCCAAGGCTGAAGGTCAAGTAGAGATACAGTCTCAGCCACAAGCGCCGCCGGAATCACAAATACAAACAGAGGCGAAATTAGAGGCCCAGCCGCGACCGCAAACGGAGACTCAGCCCGAGCCAGAAGCCCCGCCAGAACCACCGGCACAAGCAAAGCCTGAACCGCAACTTCAAGCAGAATTGAAATCACAACCACAGCCACGACCAGACGCGCGGCAAGAACCACAGCCTGCCGCAGTAGCATTTACCCCCTATTCGACCTTCGGTTACGGGCGAAATGTGCCGCGCCTCGAGGTTTCTGGCGGCTTTTCTTATTTGAATGCCGGCACGAACGCATTGACCTCTCGCCAGAATGTCGTGGGATTCGAAGGCTCGGTCGCGGTGCACGTAAACACGTGGATCGCGGGGGAAGCAAATGTCAGCGGTTATTACAAGACCCTCACAATCGTCAACGTAGGCACGTTTGGTTTTCATGATTATATGGCCATGGCCGGACCGCGCTTGAACATGCACAAAGCATTTTTCCACGTCCTCGGCGGCATCGATCACCTGAGCGGGGTTAGCAGTTTTTATTCAGTGGCCACGTCGTCCAATAACGTTCTTGCCGGTGCTGCCGGCGGCGGTGTGCAGTGGAATGTGGCGCGACATCTGGCGCTGCGCGCATCGGCAGATTACGTTATGAGCCGCTTCGGAGGCGTCATGCAGAATAATTTTCGTGTGACGCTGGGTGTTGTCTACGAGGCCGGAACTATCCGCACCGAGTAAACTGGCAGAACAAATCGAGCTGTCTAGGGACGCTGGTCCTGCCAGCGTCCCATTTTTTTCAGAGTCAGTGGTGCCGGGCGTGGGAGTCGAACCCACACGAGGAAAATCCCCACGGGATTTTAAGTCCCGAACGTCTGCCATTCCGTCAGCCCGGCACTCTGGCAGATATGCAGACATTAACATTTTCGCGCGCAGTGACAAAGGCGCGGCGGCTTGGTCTGTTGCCGCCTTCTTCTCTCCACTCCGCTGATTAATTTACCGCAGTAGCTTGTGCGATTCGCCTCGTCTCCATCCCTCAGTTTGAAAGCAAGAAGCGGATATCGAGCCCATCAACAGCTGGCTAATTTCCAGAGAATCGGCGCGGCGAACTTTTTGGTCTCAACAGCGCCAATTTGGAGGCGCTCCAATTTGGATCGCCAGCCATTTTGGCCGCAGACCAATATGAGGCTTGTTCATCGGCGCGCGCGAAACGAGGATGAATGCACGAAAGCTGCAAGGAGGAGACATGAAGACAAAAATATTGGGCCTGCTCATTTTGAGCATCTTGGCCGTGAACTTATCGATGTGGGCAAATAACCAGAAGACGCTCCCGTTTCGAACGGAAGTGACTCTAAACGGGAACAAACTTCCAGCTGGTTTTTATGAGATCAGCTGGATATCGCATAGTCCGGAGGCCACGGTAACCTTTGTCAGAGCCGGCCAGGTAATGGTGACCGCCATGGGCAAATGGGTGGATCGGGACACCAAATACACTACCGATGCCCTCGTATACAGCAACAATGCCGATGGCTCGCACACGCTGCTCGAAATACGGTTCGCGGGCCGGAAGCAGGCGCTTGTTTTTACAGGCGTGAGTTGATCACGCTGCGCGAATGCACGGCGTCCTCGGCCTCAGCGTGCGCTGGCCAAACAGCGCACGCTGCTCTGGCCGCATTGCGGGCCGAAGTAGCTGCGTGTTAGCATCATGGGCCGCGAGAAGTTCCGGCCCTCGGGCGCAGCGCGGCTTCGACTCGCCTCCAGGGCTGGCCCTTCGCCCAACTTCCGCAGCTAAAGCACACACAACGAGGAGCAAATAACGATGAAAGGGTTGCTTTCCAGAATTTTCGTGGCCGGCGCACTGATGACTTTAGGACTCACCATGCACGCACAGACGCGCCCGGTGCAGGACTTTGGACCGGTCAAAATTACGCCTATCTATCACGCGACTATGCTGATCCAGGCAGGCGGCAAAAACATTTACGTCGACCCGGCCAAACCGGCCAGCTTTACCGGATTGCCAAAGGCCGATTTGATTCTCATAACGGATATCCACGGCGATCACGTCGATCAGGATCAGAGCTCCATCAAGACCATCAGCAAGGCGGATACGGTGATCTGGGCGCCGTCAGCGGTGCAGAAGTTCGTGACCACGGCCACAGTGATCTCCAACGGAGACACCAAGAAGTGGGATAAGTGGACCATCGAAGCGATCCCCATGTACAACATGACCCGCGGTCCCGCGGCCGGCAAGTATTTCCACGATAAGGGCCGAGGCAACGGATACGTGCTCACCTATGAAGGCAAACGCTTCTATATTTCCGGCGACACCGAGGCTATTCCGGAGATGAAGGCGCTCAAGAACATTGATGTCGCTTTTGTGTGCATGAATCTGCCTTACACGATGCCGGCGGATGAAGCTGCCGATGCGGTAAAGGCCTTTCATCCCAAGGTGGTGATTCCCTATCACTACAATGGCAATCCATCGGGCGATGTGAATCTATTCAAGCAGAAGCTTGAGGGCAGCGGAATCGAAGTGCGGCTGCTGGAGTGGTATCCGAAAGCGACCTAAATCTGAGAAGAACGTTTATCCGATTCATGATCTCTGTTGATCGAATCGGAGATCGGCGAGCGGGCAAGATCGCTTTTTGCCCGCTCTTTTTTTCCACTAATCCGCAGTGGCTCGCAGAGAGCGGGGCCGAACCGGTCCGCTGCCCGCCTTTGTTTCCTCGATCGCGCGAGCAATCTCCTCGAGATCCTGGCTGGTCAATTCGATCTCCGCGGCGCGAATCCAGCCGTCCACCTGTTCGGCGGATCGCGCGCCCACGATTGCACCAGTAACGCCGGGCCAGCTCAGCGTCCAAGCCACGGCGATCGCCGAAACTGTTGTGCTGTGGCGCTGCGCGATGGGCCGCAGCGCATCCCGCAAGCGCAGATTGCGGCTGAGATTCGGCTCCTGAAATTCGGGAGAGTTACGCCGCCAGTCATCTTGGGCGAATTGGGAAACGCGTTCCGCGGTAAATCGATCCGTCAGCAGGCCGGATTGCATGGGGCTGTAAACAATCACCCCCGTGCCGTGACTGGCGCACCAGGGAATCACGTCACCCGCGGCTTCGCGGCGAATCATGGAAAAAGGCGGCTGCAGAGAATCGACGTGCCGCACCCGTTCGCAGCGATCGAGCAGCGGTACCGTAAAATTCGAAACGCCTCCGGCGCGCACTTTGCCTTCTTCGATAAGCCGTTTCATCTCTCCCCAGGAATCCTCCACGGGCGTGCCGAGTTCGTCGGGCCAATGAAACTGGTAGAGGTCGATTCGATCTACGCCCAGGCGTCGCAGTGAAGCCTCGCATTCGCGACGGATGGTTTCGGGACGCAAGTCTCGGCGAGGAGGATCGAAAGGTTTGCCGCGGTCGGCGGTAAGGCCGCATTTAGTAAAAACCAAGGGCCGCTGCGACGCCGGAATTCCCGCGAGCGCCTGGCGCACAACTTCTTCTGAGTGGCCAAGGCCATAGATCGCCGCCGTATCGACCCAATTGATGCCCAACTCAGCGCCATGGCGGATCGCGGCAATCGAGGCATCGTCGTCTTGCTTGCCCCAACCAAAGAGCCAGCCTCCGCCGCCAATCGCCCAGGTGCCCAGCCCGACCGTAGTAATTTCAATTCCGCTGCTTCCGAGTGGCCTCTTTTTCAACGCCATAACTTCTCCTTCCGTTAATGCTTCATTTTTCAAGCGATCACTTTCGCCGATAATACTCTTCGGGAGTGGGCTTGGTTCCACCGGCGAACGCTTGGACAATTCCAGATCGATTCAAAACAGTAATTTGATAGCCTTGCGTCACTATGGTTATATGCTTTTCCGATTACACTGGTTACATCAAAGGATTCGTAAGATGGAAAAATGCGCTCATGCGAAAGGGACTCATAGCTTATGACTGAGATGGTGGCAAAGAAGGCGACGCGACTGGAAACCGATAGCATGGGACCAATCGAAGTTCCCACGGACGTCTATTGGGGAGCACAGACCGCGCGCTCGCTGGTGCATTTCAATATCGGCCGGGACACCATGCCCCCGGAACTGATTCGCGCCTTTGGAATTTTGAAAAAGGCGTGCGCCCTGGTGAATCAGGAACTGGGCAAATTATCCGGCGATAAAGCCCGCCTGATCCTTCAGGCTTGCGATGAAGTTATCTCCGGCGCACTGAACGATCAATTCCCGCTGCGCATCTGGCAAACCGGCAGCGGCACGCAAACCAATATGAATGCGAACGAGGTGATCGCCAATCGCGCCATCGAGCTGGCCGGCGGCGTGATGGGATCGAAGACGCCCATCCATCCGAACGATGACGTCAACATGTCGCAATCGTCCAACGACACGTTTCCCGCCGCCATGCACATTGCCGCCGCCGAACGAATTCACAACGCGCTGATTCCCTCCGTAAAACGCGTGCAGCAGGCGCTCGAAGCGAAGGCCAAGGAGTTCGCGGACGTAGTGAAGATCGGCCGCACGCACCTGATGGACGCCACGCCACTCACCGTGGGCCAGGAGATTGGCGGATGGGCCAGCCTGGTGGAGCGCGATATCGCCCGGCTCGAACAGTCGCTCGACGGCATCTACGATCTGGCGATCGGCGGCACGGCTGTGGGTACCGGCCTCAATGCGCATCCTGAATTTGCGGAGCGCGCGGCCAAAAAGATTGCCGACCTCACGCACCTGCCGTTCCGATCGCATCCCAACAAATTTGCCGCTCTCTCTGCGCATGACGAACTCGTCTATGCCCACGGCGCGATCACGACGCTGGCCGGCTCGCTCATGAAAATTTCCAACGACATTCGCTGGCTCGCTTCGGGGCCGCGCTGCGGCCTGGCCGAGATCCATATTCCGGAAAACGAGCCGGGCTCCTCGATCATGCCGGGCAAAGTGAATCCCACGCAATGCGAAGCCATGACCATGGTGGCCGTACAGGTGCACGGGAATAACGCGGCGATTGCCTTCGCGGGCTCGCAGGGAAATTTTGAGCTGAATGTGTTCAAGCCCGTGCTGATTTACAATTTTCTGCACTCGGTCACGCTGGTAAACGACGCCTGCCGGGGATTTGTGGATTACATGGTCCGCGGAATCACGCTCAACCGGGCCAAGATTGATGAATACGTGCGCAATTCGCTGATGCTGGTGACCGCCCTGAGCCCCAAAATTGGTTACGACAAAGCGGCCAAGGTCGCCCACGAAGCTCACGTCCAGGGACTGAGCCTGCGCGAGGCTTGTCTCAAACTCGGATATCTGGGCGGTGAGGAGTTCGATCAGCTCGTGCGGCCCGCCGACATGACGCATCCCTGAGGAATTTCGATGAGAATCGCTTTCGCAATGTTGGTGGTCGCGGTTTGCACAGTAGCGATTTCGCCTGGTGCGTCCGCGCATCACGGTGATGCGGGCTATGACGTTACGAAGCTGGTTACCGTGAAAGGAACGGTTACGGAGTTCCATTTCCAAAATCCTCATATTGAGATTTTCATTGACGTAAAGAAAGACGATCAGGTCGAAAAGTGGCATGGTGAGCTCAACAGCCCAAATCTGGTGTCGAGAATGGTGGGCTGGAACGGGAAAACACTCAAGCCTGGAGACGAAATCGTCCTCATAGGGTATCGGGCGAAGAATGGCCTGAACGTTCTGCGCCTGGAAAAAGTTTTACTAGCGAACGGGACGGAAATCTTCCCCAAGAACGGAAACGGCGTGACCGTATTCTGACTTGAAGATTACGAGCCAGGAGTGGGTGGCTTTTCTGGACGACAAAGCACGCCGAGGAGGCATGCGATGCAGTCAGTGGGGGTGATCCACCAATTGGCGCGGTACCCCGTAAAATCCATGAAGGGCGAATCGCTGCCATCGTTGCCACTCACCCTACAGGGCTTTCAAGAGGATCGGTGCTACGCGTTTGTGCAATCCGAGTCGCGGAGCTCGTTTCCGTGGCTCACTGCGCGCGAACTCCCGGAGCTTCTGAGATACCAGACTTCAGTCGAGAAAGCGGGCTCCCCCGACGTCGCCGTAAGCGTCACCATGGCCAGCGGCGAGCATTGGCCTGTCGACAGCGACGGGCTTCGGGAGGCACTTGAGAGGCGCTTTGGCAAATCCGTCTTCCTGCTTCGTGATTATCGGGGCTCATTCGATGTCGCCGCGGTGTCGCTCATCACCCTTCAGACGGTGGCGCGCATCGCCGAGGAAACCGGGACACAGGAGAACCCCCGGCGCTTTCGCCCCAACCTGCTCATTAACCTCCAGGAGGGCGGGGCGTTCGATGAACTGAAGTGGGTCGGACGGAATCTGCGCCTCGGCGAGACAGCGCGCATCGCCGTCACCGAAGTGGACCAACGCTGCGTGATGATCACACTCGACCCGGCAACCGGCGAATCCAACCCGGACATTCTCAAGTGCGTCGTGCAAAAGCACAACAAATGCGCGGGAGTTTACGCGACAGTTCTCGCTCCGGGCGAGGTGCGCGCAGGTGATGCCATCACTCTCGAAGGGTGATCTGAAGGACCGCTCGCCAAAGCGGCCGGTTCTCGGCGGCGATTCACGGCTGCGCTGCTGTTACTCGCGCTGGCACGCGTCATCCAACCGAATGCATTGACCACATCGCGCAAGGAGTTCCCATGCAATACACGCGACTTGGAACCACCGGCCTCATCGTTTCGCGCTTCGCTTTCGGCACCATGACTTTCGGCAGCGACCCCCGCTTTCCTGCGGTAGCCAAGGTCGATCTCGATTCCGCAAAAGCGATGACCGACCGCGCGTTCGACGCTGGCATAAATTTTTTTGACACCGCCGATCTGTACTCCGGCGGCGAATCCGAAGTTTACCTCGGCAAGTTCTTAGGTCCACGGCGCAAAGACGTGGTGGTCGCAACGAAAGTCGGCTTCCGTTCAGGCGACGCGATCACGCAAGCGGGACTTTCGCGGCGCCACATTTTTGAGGGGTGCGATAGCAGCCTGAAAAAGCTGGGGACGGATTGGATCGATCTCTATATCGTGCACAAAGTGGATGTTTTCACACCGCTAGAAGAGACGCTGGAAGCCCTTAACGATCTCGTGCGCGCCGGAAAGGTGCGCTACATCGGATTCTCTAACTGGCCGGCGTGGCAAGCGGCTTCGGCACTTGCCATTCAAAAGGAGCGCGGCTGGGCCCGATTCACCAGCGGGCAAATGTACTACTCCCTCGTGACGCGCGATCTCGACCACGAATTCGTACCCTTTCTGCAGGCTACCGGCACCGGTATGAACATTTGGAGCCCGCTCGCGGGAGGTTTTCTAAGCGGCAAGTACACCCGCGAGAGCTTCCAGCAAAAGGAACAGGAAAAGGACAAAGGAAACCGGTTGGCCGGCGTGGATTTCATTCCCTTCGATAAGGAATTGGGTTTTCGTGTCGTGGAAAAGCTGCGCGAGATCGGACGCGCACACGGCGCGAGCGTCGCGCAAATCGCGCTGGCCTGGCTGCTGACGAAGCCGTTTGTCACGAGCGTGATTTTGGGCGCCACCAAGATGACCCAGCTAGAAGATAATTTGGGGGCGATGGACGTGAAGTTGCTTGATTCGGAAATCGCGGCGCTCGACCAAATGACCGCACCGCCGGTGCAGTATCCCGAATGGTTCACGGCTGTCACCAAGGATCCGAAACACAAGGAGGCGCTCGGCCAAACTCCAGTGAAGCTGGCGGCGGGCGTCGCCGGAAGTTAGCAACAGATCCTTGCGGCTTCTTACAGGCTCAGTTCGATATAAACCAGATACCCTGCCAGGGCCAAGCCAAGCAGTGCGGTGAGAACTCCGATCAGGTCCACCAGGAATCCGGCCGGTTCGAACCGGCCGAGTTCGAGCTGATGCCTAGTCTTGCGGTAGCGAAACAGGCCCGCCAAGCTTAGAAACACTCCGGCAATTATCGCAACGGTGCCGAACCAGACGGAAAACCCTGCCGTCGGCACGACTCGGCCTTGGATTTGCATAAATTGACGGATGGCAATCGCGAAGCGGCCAATCGCAAAGCCGAATACGACCATGGCGACTCCGGTGCGCAGCCACGCAAGGAAAGTCCGCTCGTTCGCCAGGTGATCGCGGGCGCGATTGGCATTCGCGGCGTCTGCAGATCGAGGGTCGTTGGCAGTTGGCTGTGGCATGAAACCTCGCACATCGTTCTGACAGCCCGACAGAGGTCTACTCGAGAGCTTTTTGAAGCAGCGCACCGACGCCGCTGATATTCTTCAGCAGATCATCGGGAATATTGTGCCGCTGCTTGAGATATTCCGGAGTGTTGTACGAGAGCCAGACCTTGCCCGACGCGTCTTCCCAGGCCAGGGCTTTCAGGGGGAGATCAATGGCCAGAGTCGGCGAGGCGACCATTAACGGCGTACCCTGCTTGGGACTCCCGAATATTAGCAATTCAGTGGGGCGCATTTTTAAGCCGGCCTTTTCGGCCTCGCCACTGTGATCAATCCGGCCAAATATAGCGAGCCCTCGGGCTTGCAGAAGCGACTCCAAACGGCGAAGCGTCTCTGGGACAGAGTAAGGGCTCGTAACATGAATCATTCCATTCTCGGCCGCGGGAGCCATGGGCAGCCTCCTGAATCTTTTTCAATGAAGATCGACCGATACTAACCGATAGCAGCCCAAAACTCGCTGCGGATCTATTGGTCGGAGTTGGCGCCGGCCAATGTCGTTGTTAATTCCTCGGCCAGCGCACGCAGGTGCCGATCGCAAAGCGTATCACCCGACGAAAATTCGCCGGCCTCCCGGAAGCTTTCAGCGGCCGGGTCCTTGCGTCCCAGTTTCGCCAAAATATCACCCTGGAGAAGCTGAAAGATGGGATTGCGGGGGAACTCGTCCATCAACGGTGCCAGGACCTCGAGCGAACGCGCGTATTCGTGATCGTACATCCGCAGATTCTTGGCCAAATAGAAACGCGCATCAACGCGCGTGAGAGTTCCTTTTTCCATGGCGATCTCCAGTTGCCGCACGCCTTCCGCCTTTGAGCCGCCCGGAATGCCCATGAAGAAGCGCAAAAACCGCGCAATAGGTGACAATGTGTCGACGTAGTAATTGTAGAGACCGAGGCCGCTATACGCGTCTGCCATTTCCGGATCGAGTTGCAGGCAACGGAGAAGGTGT
>Ga0307476_10001918_pt1 | contig 12514 bp, 10 predicted proteins | sample atmos_gasesECM2C_2_FD_203314 | JGI IMG/M metagenome (GOLD analysis project Ga0307476, IMG submission 203314) | Hardwood forest soil microbial communities from Morgan-Monroe State Forest, Indiana, United States - atmos_gasesECM2C_05 | ecosystem: Environmental > Terrestrial > Soil > Temperate... | reverse complement strand
TGCCTACTTTGAAGATAAATGCCAACAGCTTGGATGAGCGGGTTGTCCGGTGTCGCAAACTTTCTGGTAAAGCGTATCGCCCGAGTTGTTCCCGGGTTTCTCCTCGCAACGGCGGTAGGCTGTGCTTCAGCGCCAGAGCTTCAATGATGTTTCGCCAGTTCTGTTCGAGAAAGAACTGTACGAGATCGTTCGACGTCAGGGGACCAACAATTGCCGTGAGAGGCGTATTGCAAGACAACCCAGTGCATTTGGTCCATGGGACACTCTGGTCGATCGAATACGAATTTAATTGCTATCTCTTACTTGCTTTATTTGGAGCCCTCGGGCTGATGCGTTCGCATTTTTTTGTGCCCCTCTATTCCGCTATCGCAATTGCGCTAGTTACTGCGATGGTGGTTGGCCTTCCGAGAATTGATCATGGAATTCTGCGATTGCTGATCTCAAGCCCCGATACATGGCCGGCGCTGTTTCCGTTCTTCTTCGTCGGATCCGCCTTTTTTGTATTCCGAAACAACATCCCAAAAACCGGCGTATTGCTCGCCGCATCTGTAGCCTGGATCGTCACCAGTTTTTGCCTTGGCGGAGCCTACTGGGCGCTTCTGCTCGGCGGAACCTATGTGATTTTGTTTGCTTCGCTTTCCTTTGCCTTGCAGGTGAAGCCCTTCGGCCGGCGCATCGATCTCTCTTATGGTGTCTACCTCTACGGTTGGCCGGTTCAGCAGCTGCTTTTGTTCTATAGCGGTATAAAATTGCCGGCCTTGGCCCTTTTCGCAGCCGCTCCTGACGTCTTATGTGACAGTATGGTTAAGCTGGACGCTAGTCGAGCGTCCGAGCCTGGGACTGGTGCGACTTCGTAGCTGGCGGGATATGTCGGTGAAGACCCGATAATGCGTTACTCGTCCCGAAATGGATGGATGCACCGCTCGTGGCGGAACGTCGTGACAGATGGGTCTTATCGCCAGTCGGGTGATAGATCTGTTGGGTCAGGCGGCGAGCTCAAGGTATTGGTTCGGCCCGCGTGAGATGTGAGTGCGGACGTGGCGATCAGGTGGCCTTCCGTATGCGTTGAAGCACCCCTAGTGACTTCGAAACTGATGGCGAATGAGATCTGACCTATGAGCTTGAGGGGCGCCATCCTACGCGCTGCCGATAAGATTGCCTCGATAGTGTTCTTCGGCAGGCAACAAAAACCCACATTCTACTGTGGCCGATGGATGTGGATTCCATCGACGATGTGGGAATCATTCTTTTCACGCTATGAGCTGGCTGTGGCTCAGGCCATTAGAGATCACTTGAGGGGAGGCCAAACGTTCTGGGACGTTGGGGCGAACATCGGTTGGTTTAGCGTATTCGCAAGCACAATCGTCGGCACGAGTGGCCGGGTAGTCTCGTTCGAGCCCTCGCCGGAGGTATTCGATATTCTCTCTGCTCACGCCCAAACCACGGATGGCATCACAGCAATTCGTCTAGGGGTCGGTAACGCTGATGAGGTCCGGTCGTTTGCTGCGCACGGAAAATCGTCATCTTCTTCCTTTGTGGAAGAAGTGACGAATATTAATTTCGGTTTTCACTCTTCAGTGCCGGTCAAAAGCGTTGATGTCGAACTTCGCAGAATCGATAGCCTGGTAAAAGAGTTGGGGTCGAATCCATCGCTTCTCAAAATCGACGTGGAAGGCTTTGAGTTAGAAGTTCTGCGCGGTGCTTCGGATCTGCTTTGCACCGGACGTCCGGCGCTGATCATCGAAGTGCACCCGCGTCAGCTCGAACTCTCTGGGAGCACGGAAGGTCTTCTGTTTCAGTTCTTGCGGGACCGCAGGTACGTATGGGAGGTGATCGACCGCAATCCAAATTCACTCTACACAATCATTGCCGAGCCCGCTGGCGAAGCCCGCAGGACACATTAAGTGACGCACCGCGCGGCTGACGGTACCATCATTTTCATCCCATCATAACGACTTCAACGATCTTCTGGACGAGATAGAGATGGGCGTTAATTTTCTGCGCAATCAACATCTCACGAGCAGCCGGCTTGCTCAGGCGTTGGTTCGAACGGTTTATCCAAATGGCAGCATTTGCTGGGTTCGCCGTGGACCGCTGAAAGGGCTTCAATTTAAGGTCAGCCCGGGAATGGGATTTACATATGCCTGGGGAATCGGTGTCGAGCAATGGGACTTCCAGAAGCTCGTCCAGCCAGGTATGTGTGTGTACGACATTGGAGCCAATTGTGGTCAATCTACGCTCAGCCTGGCGAAAATGGTCGGTATTACAGGTCGAGTTGTAGCGTTTGAGCCTGTTGAACAGCTATTTGCTAATCTGGATTTTAATCTGAGACTGAACCCGTCACTCAAGGTGATCCCGGTCAGTGCTGCTGCGTCGAGCCACAACGGTCGACTGGATTTTTTGTTCGATAGTGAATTGTCTACTCAAGGACATTTAGCGCTCGTTGAGCCGGATCACGTGCTTCCGAATGCGAAAAGGATCTCGGTGCGTGCAATTCGTCTTGATGACTACATGTCGGAGAACTGGCCCGTGCCGCAATTTATGAAGATTGACGTTGAGGGGGGAGCGGGTTCCGTCCTGGACGGGGCGCAAACGCTAATTGGGTTACACAGGCCGACGATTTGCATCGAACTGCACGGGCCGGATGAGCAACAGGCAGTGCGTGAATTATTGACCAAATATGGATACAAGGCGCAGACACTGTCCGGTGCAGCAATTCCGGATCCGACAGCAGGATGGTTTAGTCCGCTGGTCTGCAAACCGTCGTAGCAGGCCTGAACCGATCCTGTTGCGAAATGAAGCGAGACCCTTTTTCCAGTATTCAGCTGGACAATGACACGGCCGAGGTGCGTCGTTAAGAGCGCTGGCTTCTATTATCCCGGTTCTTCGGGCGGGACGGAGGTCTATATACGGTTTGGCGAAGTGCCTGCGGGCGGAGGGGATTGAGTACATGGTGGCCGCGCCTTCTCCATCGGAAGCGTTGCGATACGTCCCCGAAGGAACCGCGGTTTTTCGCTGTCTCGTCCACGTAAATTCGCTCCGGCGCGAGACGCGGGGCAGGAGTCCGCCCCGCCAGCTCGAGATTTTCGCGGACTGGCTGGGGGGACAGTGCGCGGACATCTATCACCAGCATTCCTGGACATCGGCTTGCGGGCTATGGCACCTCAAAGCAGCCAAGCGATTTGGACTCAAGACTGTCGTCACCGTCCATGTGTCGGGAAATATCTGTCTGCGCGGCACGATCCCGCACGAAGGTTGTACGCCTGCGACGGCGAAATTTGATCCGAAAGATGCGCCTCATCCTGGATACAATCGAGGGAACTGCTGCCGTGTTGGCGCGGTTGCTGCGACCTGCCGACACGCAATCCTCACAGTTCACTTTTAGGCTACGAGTGTCATGAAATTGATGACTCTTGAAACCGATCCGAGCTATGGGGGCGGATCAGAGGCAATGGCGTTGGCCATAAGTCGCGAGTTGGCAGCGCGCGGCCATGACGTTTTCCTACTACACGAATGTAATGGCACAATGCTGCCTGCCTACAGGGAGTTCGTTGCTGGAAGTTTTCAATTAAAATTACCGGGATTTGCGCTCCGCGCGCCGGTATCGACCATCCGCTGTGCTATGCGAATCGGCGCGCTCGCACGTAAGCAGGGGATTGACGCGGTGCTTTCGTCGCACCTGGGGTACCTCCGGATCGCGGCACTTGTTCGAGTTCTGTACGGAGTTCCGTTCTGTTTTCATCTGGGTCTCCCGGCCGCGGGTTTACCCCGCTCCATTCGATTGGCCTTTCGCTGGATTGGCGCCGGTGTTGCTCCATCGCACCATACGCTGAAATCATGGCACCGGGAAGGTTGGCCGTTAGAGCGACTCGTAACCGTGCCCAACTGGGTAGACACCAAGCGATTTAGTCCGACGGTTGATAGACCTTTGTTACGACGGGAGCTCGGTATTCCACGTGACTCTCGCTGCATTGCCTTTGTGGGTCGGATCTGTCCGGAAAAAGGCATAGAGACTTTAATTCGAGCATTCCGACAAGTTCGCTCGAGGTTTGAGAAGGCAACTTTGGTTGTAGTAGGTAAGCTGGAATCCGGATACGAACCGCGATTCAATCAACTAATCGGACAGCTGGACGAAAATGTTCGCCAAGCGATGATCGTAAGGCCAGTGTCATCAACGCCGGAGAAATATTTTGCAAGTGCAGATGTCGTATGCGTTCCGTCCTGCTGGGACGAGCCATTTGGCCTGACACTCCTGGAAGCCATGGCTTGCGCACTACCCGTCGTGAGCACGACTGTCGGGATGTTCGCCGAAATCATTGGTGACCATCATCAAGATTTACTGGTATCTCCAGGAGATCACGTTGCCCTCGCTGAACGTCTGGCATGGTGGCTCGCGCAACCCGATGCTAGCAAGGAGCGTGGTCTGGAGCTCCGTCAGCGCGTCACGCAATATTTTGGACCGGACAAATGCATGGACACGTATGAGTCGATTCTCAGGAGCATGGTTAAAGACGCGCCTAAAACTTCAGCGCTACTTGCATATCCCTCTAATTGCGAGCGGGCCTGATAGCAAGCGTATGTGGATACGTAAAGATCGCGTGTTGAACATTTTTTACGAAGAGCCTGCTACAGACCGATGGCTCCCCTTTGACCGGTATGCGCGACGCATCATCCGGCGATTAATCCGTGGAAAACCTCGTCCTGGCGGTCATACGCGCGTGTTCTTAAACCTATGCGCCGGTCTCGACAGCACTGGTACTCGATATCGGGTAAACGATTATCGTTACGCAAACAGCAATCCCGCTGAACTCGTCTGTATCATTGGCCAGCCATTTGTTCTCGATAAGAACGATTGGAAAAATCCGATCTTGTTCGGACCGGCGGGTTACTCACATCCCATCGATGATCCCGATCTCCTTGAGCGACGTCCAATTAGAAAAATTCTGGTCGCTGGACCGTGGATGAAGCACATGTGCGAGCCCAGCTGGGGCAATGCCGTTGACGCCTGGCCGGTCGGAATTGATACGGCGAAGTGGCAAGCGCCTACATTGGATGAGAAAGAAATCGATGTTCTCATTTATGACAAGATCCGTTGGGAGCACGATTCGTATGACGTGGGTCTTATCGAGCCAATCCGCACAGTGTTGAAAAAACTTAAGAACTCGTTCCGAGAAATTCGCTACGGATTTTATCGAGAGGAGGATTTTCACGCTGCACTCTGCAAATGCAAAACGATGATATTTCTTTGCGAGCACGAAACGCAAGGTATTGCCTACCAGCAAGCCCTGTCATGTGGTATTCCCATCATGGCTTGGGATCGTGGCGGGCTTTGGCGGGACCCGAGTTATTTTCCGGGCATTTCCTTCGGCCCGGTCAGCTCTGTGCCATATTGGGATGAACGCTGCGGCACTCGGTTTGCAGATGTCGCGAACTTCGAGGAGCAATGGGCTGTCTTCTGGACTGAGGTTCAGCGCAGGCGTTTCAGGCCACGGGACTATGTTCTTGAAAACCTAACACTTGAGAAATGCGCCCAAGACTACGTTGAGATTGCGAATTCGTGTCTAACATAAGCACCGCATTCCTTTGTTGCTTCACCTTATGTTTTTAGTCCTGTTTCCCGTTGGAGAGCCATGACTGATTTCCGCCGGGCGGCTCAATTCGTTCGACACCTGCCGGGTCTCGATCGGGCGCACTGGCTTTGGGACGCGGTCCGAAAGCCGTATCATCGTGCGCTCGATCTGCAATCGAGTGGGACAAAGGTATTGGTTGGCCGCGTTGTGGAAGTAAGAATGCCGGCGGAGTTTACGGGCGGCGCATGGGAAAAGTTTGAGCCGGAGGCCGTTTCGAAATTCGCGGAATGGGTTCAGTGCCACCCTGGAGGGTTGATTCTTGATATCGGTAGCTCTCTCGGAATTTATAGCGCGCTCGCGCTTTTCTCTGATGATAGGGTTGAGGTGGTGGCCTTCGATTCAGACATCGCAAGTCTTGCTGCCGTGAGGCGGCTTTGCCAGTACGCGACAGGCGAGCGATTGCGTCTGGTTCATGGGTTCATCGCTGATACGAGCAATGACGTCGTCTGCCTCGCCGGGGCCGTTACGACAACGGAGGCAGCTTTGGCGCAAACAGATGCTCGGCGGCCCACCCGCTACATGTGTCTCGGTGACCCACAAGGTAGTGCAGTTCCCCGCCGCCGACTCGACGACTTGTTTGTGAATGACGGCATAGGCGGAAGGGCGATGCTAATTAAGTGCGATGTGGAGGGGGCCGAGCTACTCGTACTCTCAGGCGCAGAGGCCTTACTTGGACGTGGCCATCCATCATTGCTGATTAGCGTTCATCCGCCAGCCCTTCCAAGCTATGGACACTCTAAGAATCAGCTAGAAATGTATCTGCAGAAGATAGGCTACAACATTCTTTGCCTGGCAATTGATCACGAAGAACATTGGTGGTGCGATTTCAAGGGCTGATCGAAGTCAACTGTTCAAAAGAAAACCAAATTAACAATCATATCCGAGCGCAACAAAGGAATCCTTGTGATTCCCAAAGATGCCTGCCGTACGACTAAAATGATCCACACTACAGAAGCGTGCCTCGTCTCGATCGTGATTCCGTGTTACAACGCCAAGCGCTTTCTGGCCGAGACGCTGCAAAGTGCTCTCGCCCAAACCTATCCGCATATTGAGATCATCGTCGTCGATGATGGTTCGACCGACGGAACGACGGAGCTAATCCGCGCCTACGCGGACAGGGTAAAAGCCGAATTCGGCCCCAATCGCGGCGCCAGCGCCGCCCGCAATAGAGGGACCGCGCTGGCGACGGGCGCGTATATCCAATATCTCGATGCAGACGACCTGCTCGCCCCCGAAGCAATCGAACTGCGTCTTTCGGCGCTCCATGGGTCGGGCGCGGACGTGGCTTATAGCGATTGGCAGCGGTTCGAAACGGGTTCGGAGGAATCGCGCCGCTTTGGAGAAATCGTGGCGCGGCGAATGGAGGACATCAGTCCGGATTCCGAGGTCGCTTGCGCTACTGGCTTCTGGGCGCCGCCTGCCGCCTTACTGTACCGGCGACGGATTGTCGATGCGATCGGGAGTTGGAACGAGCGGTTGCCGATCATTCAGGATGCCCGCTTCCTCTTTGATGCGGCGCGGCACCGCGCCCGCTTCGTCCGAGTCCCGGGCGTGACTGCCTATTACCGTCATGCGAGTGCCTCGCTGTCGCGGGGCGACGAACGAGGATTCATACTCGACGTTCATCGCAACGCAATCGAGATTCAATCGCTGTGGGAAGCAGACGGGCCGCTTTCGGAAGAACGCAAATCCGCGCTCGCTGGAATCTTCGACTACACGGTACGCGAACTGTTCCGCTTCGATCTGTCCGAGTTCGAGGACGCGGTGGCGCGATTTAAATCCCTTTCCCCCCGACGGCTTGGCTATGTGCGAGCAGTGCATCTATTGTCCTCGATCATGGGGCGCAAATTAGCATTTCGGCTGATTGATCTGACACGCCGAGTCCGCAGCCGAGTGGCTGCTGTCGGCGCGCATCGTTGGACCTGACACCGGTGCGTGTGATTGTTAGCCATCCTGGCACTGGGCCGTTCGTTCGTCAGACTATACGCGCCTTCCATGAGGCGGGCTCATTGGAAGCCTTCCATACGAGTCTTGCCTTCGGATCAGGGAGCCTGCTGTCGACGATTGCCACTAACGCTGCTTTCAGCAGCCGTTTGACATCGATAGCGAAGAGGCTCGATCAGCGAGTCATCGCAGATATCCCCGCCGACTTGGTGAAGGTCCATCCTTTCAGAGAGATTTGCCGGCTTGCCGCCGGACGCCTCGCCGGCACCGTAGTTCTAGATACCGTGTGGGAGTGGTCGGAAATCGGGTTCGATCGCGGCGTTGCGAAGCACGTCGCGGCCCCGGGCGACGCAGTGTATGCGTATGAGCACGCTGCGCTAGAAACGCTTCAGGTTGCGCGGGAAAAAGGCCTCCTCGCAATCTACGAAATGCCGGCGCCACATCATGCCTTGACCTCGCGCGTGTTTAGGGAGGAGTACGAGAAGTTTCCCGAGCTTTTTGATCCCGTCGCGAAGGAGCTCGCGAACCGCACCTGCCGGCGCGATGCGCGCCGGGAAGAAGAGCTTGGGCTTGCCCAGGTCATTGTATGCAATTCGCGATTGACTGAGCAGTCACTCATCGATGCCGGTGTTGACAGTCGGCGGATCGTCCGAGTGCCACTAGGCATGCCGCCGCTTAGTGCAATGGAAGGGAGGCCAGAGGAAGGCCCAAAGCAGATCTTCCTCCATGCCGGAACAATGAGCTTGAGGAAGGGAACACATTATCTGTTGCGTGCATGGCGTCGCGTGAGGCCTCCGCGTTCCGCCGAACTCCGGCTGTTCGGCAAACTCGATCTGCCAGTCACAAGCGTGAAGCATCTTCCCGACAACGTGTACATTTCGGGCACAATCTCGCGCGATGAGCTGAAACGATGGTACCAGCGGTCTGCGTTGCTGATGTTTCCGACCCTTCTCGACGGATTCGGCATGGTGCTGACAGAAGCCATGGCCGCTGGTCTGCCGGTGCTGACGACCCGCCGAGCCGGCTCGAGCGACTTTATTGACCATGGCAGTAACGGTTTTTTGGTTCCACCGGCCGATGACGAAGCCATCGCCGAATCCCTCGATTGGTGCTTTTCGCATCCTGTCGAGCTTGCCGAAATGCGCCAACACTGCTTGAGGCGAGCAGAGTCCTGGCAATGGCCAGATTACCGGGAATGCCTCCGAAACCAACTCATGCGGAGAGACGGTTTTGCGCGCCAGCATCGGACGCCGGGAGTGTAGGCTATCAAGCGTATTTGCATCATTACCCCTGGGCCGCTGTCATCGAATCCGCGTGTCGTTAAGGAGGCACACGCCCTGGCCGGCGCTGGTTACAGCGTGCATGTAATCGCTGGGCACTGGCTCCCCCTTAGAGACCACGACCAGACCGTGCTGTCGGCGGCGACTTGGACCTACAGTCTCGTCGAATATCCTCAGGGGCTCGGCCGGATTGCGGAAGGGATTGCGCGCCGCATAGCGAGACCTGTAAGCCATTTCGGGGGCGACGCCTTACCAACTGTTGCCGCTATCGCGCACAATCCGTTGGTTCGCCGGTTGATCAAAGCCGCACGGCGCATTCCAGCTGATCTCTACATAGCGCACTATCTTGCCGCGTTGCCGGCAGCAACACGCGCGGCCTCCGGAAATCACGCCAAGCTCGGCTTCGATGCAGAGGACTTCCATTCCGGAGATCTGCTCGACACGCCCGAAAACCGGTCAGAATTGCGGATGAGACAGACGATCGAACGCGCGTTTCTATGCGGCTGCGACTACATCACTGCGGCATCGCCGTTTATTGCGGAGACTTACGCAGCGCGTTACGGCATTAGAGCCGAATCGGTCCTCAATGTGTTTCCACTGTCGCAGGCAAGCTATTCTTCGGTGCAGCTAACGCCCAACCGGAGGACTGTGGGAACTTCGGTCTATTGGTTTTCTCAGACAATCTCAGCGGGACGTGGTCTTGAGACCGCTCTCGAGGCTTTGAAGTACACCTCGCCCAACGTGCATCTCTATCTGCGGGGCACTCCAGCCTCGGGATTTGCCGAAGTGTTGCTCTCTCTTGCGCGACGTTATGGAGTTGAACATCGGCTCCATTTTCTGGAAAGGGCACCTTCCGATGACATGGTTCAGCTTGCAAGCCAACACGACATCGGATTGAGCACGGAGCCGCGCGAGCCGCTCAATAGGGATATTTGCCTCACTAACAAGCTTTTCACCTATCTGCTGGCGGGCGTGCCCCAAATCATGACCTGCACCCGGGCACAGCGCGCGATTGCTAGTGATCTGGGCGATGCAGCTCAAATCGTCGAACCAAATGATCCGGCCGGGATTGGCCGTGCAATCGACCATTGGGCCTCTGCGCCGGAGCGGTTGAAACAGGCAAAGGTGGCGGCAACGAAGCTAGGTCGAGAGCGATATAACTGGGACGTCGAAAAGGAGAAGCTACTCGAGATTGTTCGGCGTGTGATTTGAAGCATCGACGCGAACACGACATGCGAAAGCTTCGTTTGTTGATCACTGCCGATCCGGAGATTCCCGTTCCTCCAAAACTGTACGGTGGGATCGAGAGAATTATCAACTCGCTCTGCGCTGGCCTCACGGCGAAGGGACATGATGTCTTTCTGCTTTCCAATCCGGAGTCGACGTGCGCATTCGCCCACCGATTGAACTGGCGCTCCCGATCATCTGGTAGCAGATCTGGCTCGATTTTAAATATGTTGAAAACTGTCGAGGCTTTTCGGACGGTCAGACCCGATGTCATCCATAGCTTTTCGCGACTCGCCTATCTGGCTCCGCTCCTGCTGCAGAAAATACCTAAGGTCATGTCGTATCAACGCGAGCCAACCGCGGCAACCGTTGGACTCGCAGCGCGATTGGCTAGACAAGGTAGTCTCAGCTTCACAGGATGCAGCCAATATATCTGTAATCGTGGCCGCGGTTCTGGCGGAGTTTGGGCGGCTATCAATAATTTCGTCGACACGGATTTCTTTACGGCAGCACCGGCGGGCAACGCCGGGGGACCTCTGGTATTTCTCAGTCGCGTGGAAAGCATCAAGGGCCCCGACGTCGCAATCGAAATCGCGCGCCGTACCGGCAGGCAACTGATCATTGCCGGCAATCATGCTGCTTCAGGCCCCGAATTCGACTTCTGGACAACGAAAATCAGGCCTCTACTGGGCAGCAACGGTATTGAATATATCGGCGAGGTCGATGACGACGCCAAGCGCAGCCTGCTCGGCGAGGCCGCTGCTCTCGTTGTCCCGATCCGATGGGATGAGCCCTTTGGAATTGTCTTTGCGGAGGCACTGGCGTGCGGCACCCCAATCATTTCCTGTCCGCGCGGCGCCCTTCCGGAGATCGTGCGGCACGGCATCGATGGCTTCCTCATCGATTCCGTCGACGAAGGGTGCGAGGCAGTCGGCCGCCTCAACGAGATAGATCGCAGCGTCTGCCATCAGAGAGCCGTTGAAAGCTTCTCGAAATCTGTGATCGTAGACAAATATGAAGGCCTCTATTGGTCTATGATGCCACAATGAGAGACGGTCCCATAACGGGCGCGAATGTTGAGACCAGTCCATGATAGCCGCCATGCAACGAACTATTGGTTATTCGCTACGACAGGTCGCGTTGCCACTGTGTGCGGCACACAGCGCCTCGTACGTCGGGCTCAGATTTGATTCTCTCGGCCGCGAGATCGCGTGGTAACTCTCAGGACATTAGGTGTTTGGCTCGCGGACATCTTTCCGGTAATTCGTGAGCCGGCCCGGGCATTATATAATCGCTTGCCAAATTATTTGCACGATACTCCGGTCAAGCTCATTGCGAAGGCTTTTCCACAAGATGCCTCATTCTTTTTCGTCAATATTGGCGCAAATGACGGCGTTGCTGGCGATCCATTGGTGGATCTGATCAGACATAATGCTCAGTGCACAGGAATATTCGTAGAACCCGTGCCTTTTCTGTTTGAAAGGCTGTGCAGGAATTATGGGCCTTCGGAACGCTTCGTTTTCGAAAATGTGGCAATTGATGACCGCAACGGGGTTAGGACATTCTATTATCTTAATCGTAGCCAGTGCGGCGGAAAGAATGAATTGCCTGGCTGGTCCGAAGAGATCGGGGCGTTCGACAAGTCGCATATTTTGCGGCATTTTCCCACGCTCGACGCCTCGAGGATTCTGAGTTCCGAAGTCGAAAGCATCACACTCTCTGCGCTGTTCGAACGGAACAGCGTTCGGTGTGTCGATCTTCTGGTCATGGATGTAGAGGGCTACGAGTTGGTCGTTCTCAATCAGATCGATTTTGATCGAATTAGGCCGAAAATAATCATGTTCGAACACAAACATTTGCCTGAGGTGGATTTTTGCAAAGCGAAAGCAATGCTAACTGGTAAGGATTATCGACTCATTCAATATGGACGCGACACGATCGCTGTGCGCGTCAACTAGACTAGATTTCGATCTTGCATCTTTGAGTGTGGCATGTGCAACCTTGGCTGAGCGAGCTTGACTCGTCGCGTTGTCATTGTTTCACCTTATTTTCCGCCAAGCACTGTCGCTGGCGTGCATCGTGCGCGGATTCTCTCCAAACACCTGCCAAAATGGGGCTGGGAGCCAGTTGTTGTTTGCGTCCACGAAAAACATCACAAAGAAAGGCTCGATCCTGAACTGGCGGAACTTGTACCCTCCAACCTCAGGGTCCTAAAAGTTGACGCTTGGTCGTCGAGCATCTGCAAGCCTTTGGGCCTCAACGATGTCGGAATCCGCGGGTACAGTGCAATGAAGGCGGCGGTCGATAGAGAAATTGCCATATGGGGCGCGGACCTCTTGTTCATAACAGTTCTTCCTGGGTTTCCTATGCTCATGGGACCGTCCGTACGGCGCAAGCACCGCATTCCATTCGTGCTTGATTATCAAGATCCTT
>Ga0307476_10001916_pt1 | contig 12527 bp, 9 predicted proteins | sample atmos_gasesECM2C_2_FD_203314 | JGI IMG/M metagenome (GOLD analysis project Ga0307476, IMG submission 203314) | Hardwood forest soil microbial communities from Morgan-Monroe State Forest, Indiana, United States - atmos_gasesECM2C_05 | ecosystem: Environmental > Terrestrial > Soil > Temperate... | reverse complement strand
AAAGACGCCTTTTTCGGATCGATCAATTCCCGCCGCTCCGCCGCGTAGTCCTTGGACAGCAGCAGCTTCAGCGGCACGTCCACGTAATCCGGGTCGCCGTAATACTTCTCGCGGTCGGCGAATGCCAGCTTGGACGCCTCGATCACCGTATGAATGTAGGTCGCCGTGTTGTGGCCCATCTTCGGCAGGTCGAAGCCGTCGAGCAGCCGCAGCTGTTGCAGGAAAACCGGCCCCTGCGTCCACGGCCCGCACTTGTAGACCGACAGGCCGTGATAATCGACCGTGACCGGCTCTTCCAGCTTCGGCTTCCACGCGGCGAAGTCGTCGGCCGTCAGCAGGCCGGCGTGCTTCTTGTGGCTGGCGTCGAGGATCGGCGTCTTCATGAATTCCACGATGGCAGCGGCGACGTCTCCCTTGTACCACCAGTCGATGACGGCCTGGATGGCGCCTTCCCGGCCGCGCTTCGCCTCACGGGTTTCGACATCGACCGCCTTCTTGAACGTCGCGGCGAAGTCAGGGTTCTTGAGTACGTCGCCAATCGCCGGGATGCGGTCGTTCGGCAGATAGACCGCGGCAGAGGACAGCCATTCCTCACGAAATCGCTTTGCAAGTCCGGCGATTGCGTGACGCAATCCGGGATAGACCGGGAAGCCGGATTCGGCCATGTCGATGGCCGGCCCCAGCACGTCCTTGAGCGTCAGCGTGCCGAAACGCATAAGCGCGAACGCCCATGAGCCGAACATGGCCGGGACGGTCGCCGGCAAAAAGCCGTCTCCGGGAATGAGATCGATGCCTTCCTTATTGAACCAATCGACCGTCTCGGCCTTGCCGGCGAAGCCTTGGCCGGAGATCGAGAAGACTTTTTCCTCCTTGGCGGAGTAGCCCAGGAGGGGGACCTCGCCGCCGGGGCCGTTGAGGTGCGGCTTGAGAAGGTTGAGGGCGAAGCCGGAGGCGACGACGGCGTCGACGGCGTTGCCGCCGCGGTCGAACATCAGCTGGCCGGCGCGGGCCGCCAAGTAGTGGCCGGCGGCGAGGACGCCGTGCGTGCCCATGTAAACGGGGCGGGTGGTGAAACCGTCGGTCGCCATGAGAATGCTCCGCGAGAGACGGCCCGCCCTCAAGGGCGGGCCTATGTGCCGAAGCCCGGTGAACCGGGCTAGAATGCCTTCAGCCCCGTTCACGGGGCTTTTGCCCGTAGGCCCGTCGTTTACGGCGGGCCGTATGGGGCTGCTCCGCCCCACCGGAATATCTAACATGATTACGGGGCCAAACGCCAACGAATCTCGCCGCAAAGGACAAGAAATGAAGCACCGTATGTTGACGCCCGGCCCAACGCCGGTCCCCGAAGAGACGCTCCTGGAGATGGCCAAGCCGGTCTTCTACCACCGCAGCGCCCAGGCCAAGCACCTCCTTTTGGAAGTGCAGGAAGACCTCCAATATGTCTTTTGCACGAACAACCCGGTGCTGACGCTGACCTGTTCCGGCACCGGAGCGATGGAGGCGGCCGTCGTCAACTGCGTCCCGCCGGGCGGCAAGGTGATCTGCCTGAGCGCCGGCCGCTGGGGCGAGCGCTGGCGCAACCTGTGCAAGGCCTTCGGCGCCGAGCCGATCAACGTGACGGCGCCATACGGCCAGCCGATCCAGCCGGAACAGCTCGCCGAAGCGCTGGCCAAGCATCCGGATGTGACGGCCGTTACGGCTACCCTGAGCGAGACGGCCACGGGCGTGCGGCATGACATCGCCTCGTTCGGCAAGCTGGCGGCGCAGACGCCGGCCGTGCTGATCGTGGATGCCATCAGCGGCCTCGGCGTCACGGAGATGCGGACCGACGACTGGCACGTCGATGTCTGCGTCACCGGCTCGCAAAAGGCGCTGATGCTGCCGCCGGGCCTGGCGTTCGCCTCGGTGAGCGACAAGGCGTGGCGGCGGATCGAACAGAATCTGACGCCGCACGCGTTCTACTTCGACATGAAGAAGTACCGCGACGGCGTGAAGACCGGCGAGACGCCCTTTACGCCGGCGATCACCTTGGTGCGGGCGCTGCGAGCCAGCCTGAAGCGGCTGCGGGCGGAAGGGATCGAGAACATCTGGGCGCGCCATGCACGGGTGGCCGCAGCGGCGCGGGCCGGGATTGCGGCGCTGGGGCTGGAGCTGTTCGCGGCGCAGCCGGTGGAGGGGCTGACGGTATTCAAGGTCCCGGAGGGGATCGACGGCGAGACGCTCCTGAAGAAGCTCGAAAAGGGATACGGTTTCAAGCTGGCCGGCGGCCAGGACGTGCTGAAGGGCAAGATCGTGCGGCTGGGACATATGGGATACATTGACTATTTCGAGGTGCTGGGCGCGATCGCGGCGCTGGAGCTGACGCTGCTGGAGATGGGACACCCGGTAGAGGTGGGGGTTGGCGTGGCGGCGGCGCAGGCGGCGATGGGGCAGGGTCTGACGATTTCCAATGAAGTCGGTGTATGATAGGGGAGGGGCGACGAAAGGAACCGTACCATGATCCAGCTTATCGCCGACGACCAATTCTTGCTGAAAGACCTGCAACGCTTTGTGGAGCCTGTGGAGGTCCTTGACCCGAGCGGAAAACTCCTCGGGCTTTTCGTACCGACGAACCAGGGGCAAACTGCGCAGGTCGGAGAGGATGACGACTCCCACATGGATTGGGCCGAGATTGAGCGGCGGGCTATCGCCGAAGCGGGCCAGGGCCGCACTCTCGATCAGGTTTTCGAACACATGAAAACGTTGACGAGCGATCCGGAGGAACAAGCGGATCTGCAAAGCCACATCGACCAGATTCGTGCGGAGAACGGATGTGATACACCGTGACCTGGGCGCCGGGCGCGCAGCAGCAGCTTGCACAATTGTGGATGCAAGCTTCCGACAAGCGGGCGGTGACGACGGCCTCACATCGGATCGACCAACTGCTGAGGTCCGCGCCGCTGTCGGTCGGCGCTACGCGGGGCGGACACCGTCGGCTTCGCGTTCCGCCGCTGGAGGTTGCTTATTCCGTCTCGAGCGCCGACTTGGTCGTGCAAGTCAACTAGGTTGCTCGTCTGCCATAGCCGCCCTGTTTCAGAGCGATAACAACCGAGATGGTTCTGCCTCATGCCACGCGTCCTCATTAGCGACAAGCTGGAATCCGCCGGCCTTGACTTGCTGCGTCAGGCCGGATTTGAACTCGACGAGCGCGACGGTCTCAAGGGCGCCGAACTCAAAGCCGCCCTGCAAGCCGCCGACGCCGTCATTGTGCGCAGCGGCACCACAATCACCGCCGAGCTGCTCGAAAGCCCCGGCAAGCTGCGGGCCATCGCCCGCGCCGGAGTCGGCGTGGACAACATCGACGTGGCGACCGCCACGCGCAAGGGCGTCGTTGTCATGAACACGCCCGGCGGCAACACGGTCAGCACCGCCGAACACACCGTCGCCCTGCTCATGGCCCTGGCCCGCCATATCCCGGCCGGCGACGCCCATGTCCGCTCGGCCCTGGCCAAATGGCAGCGCACGACATTCGTCGGCGCCCAGCTGGCCGGCAAGACGCTCGGCGTCGTCGGTCTCGGCCGCGTCGGACGGGAGGTTGCCCGCCGCGCCGCCGGGCTGGAAATGAAGGTCCTCGGCTTCGACCCGTTCCTGGCTCCCGCCGCGGCCGGCCAGATCGGCGTCGAAGCTCTCTCCGATCTCGATTCTCTGCTGCGCCGAGTCGATTTCCTCACCGTCCATACGCCGCTGACCGACGAGACGCGCGACCTGATTGGCGCGCGCCAGCTCGGCCTCATGAAGCCAGGCGCCCGCGTCGTCAACTGCGCCCGCGGCGGCATTGTCAATGAACAGGCGCTGGCCGACGCCTTGCAATCCGGCCGTCTCGCCGGGGCCGCGCTCGACGTCTTCGTGCAAGAGCCGCCGCCGGCCGATCATCCGCTATTGAAGCTCCCCAACGTTGTCTTCACGCCGCACCTCGGCGCCTCTACGGTCGAGGCGCAAACGTCCGTCGCCGTCGAGGCGGCCCAGCTCCTCATCGACTACCTGTCGCGCGGCGCGGTCGGCTTCGCCGTCAACATGGCGGCCGTGGACCCGGCAGAGCTGGCGGAGATGCGGCTCTACGTGGACATGGCCCGGCGGCTCGGCCTGCTGCACAGCCAGATGGGCCAGGGAGCGATTCAGCGAGCGGAGCTGCACTTCCGCGGCGACGCCGCCGCGCGGCCGACCCGGCTCATCACCGCGGCGTTCGCCGCCGGCCTGCTGGAGAGCCGGCTCGATCAAAACGTCAACATCGTCAACGCCCGCTTGCTGGCCGCGGAGCGCGGCATCGAGATCGTCGAACAAACCAGCTCGCAAACAGGCGATTTCAGCACGCTGATCCGGGCCGACGTGCAGACGGAGAAGAAGACATACACCGCGGCCGGCACGCTGTTCGGCAATCAATACCTGCGGTTGGTGCAGTTGGGGCCGTTCCATCTCGACGCCTACATGGACGGCGTGATGCTGATTTTCACGCACCGCGACGTGCCAGGCCTGATCGGCTTCATCGGCACGATCTTCGGCAAGCACCAGGTCAACATCGCTCAGATGACGGTCGGCCGGCGGACTCCCGGCGGCGAGGCGATCGCCGTGCTAAACCTCGACGGGACGCCGCCGGAGGAGGCCTTGAAGGAAGTGCGCGCTCACCCGCAGATCAGCAGCCTGAGCGTGGTCAAGCTGCCGCCAGCCGGTCAGACGCCGCCGTGGTTAGGATGATTGCGGCTTGTTTAGCAGCAGTTTTACGAGTCGGGCGTGTCGAGAAGGTGCTTCAATCGATCCGCCAATTGCGGCGGAAATCTCGTCAACCACGACCCGTCGATCAGTCCGACGCCAATTAAATCCAGAACGTGGACCTGATCCTTACGTCGGTTCGACATGAGCTTCATGGAGACAAGCGATTCGAGCGCGATAACGCGGAAATTGGCCGGATCGTCCACGGTCTGAAGCTCCGGCGCTGGCAGCAAATGATCGGCTCGCGTTTTCTCACCCGAGAACAGGAGGTGGACCGCCTCGCTTGGCTTGCCTTCGGGCCCGTCGCGGAACATGACGACGTCGAGCAGTTCGTCGTGGACAAAGCCTGCTTGTTCCAACGCGGACTGAACTACCGGCAAGTCGCTCCGGCGGACCAGCAGGTCGACGTCGCGCGTATTGCGCACCGCCCCCTCATCCACAGTCGCCACCCACGAGGCGACGGCGTTGCCGCCGACCACGGCGTACGGAACGCCGGCCAGATTAAGTGCGGCCGTCGCTCGCAGCAATCGCTCGCGCACCTTCGCCACGGCTCGCTCCATTCGGTCGAGGATGTCCGGACCCATGCCGACGGTTTGCGCGGTCCAGCGGGAGGGGTCGTCTTGAGACGGATGAATATGTGCGGTCATGCGAACCAACCCCCACAAGCGCACGGCGTGAGAATTCCACTCCCCCGGCTGTCACATTCCCGGCCCAATCATCTTCTCCGGCCGCACCAGCGCATCGAATTCTTCCTCGCTCAGATACCCCAACTCCACCGCCGCCTCGCGCAGCGTCTTGCCCTCGGCGTGCGCCTTCTTCGCCGTCTTCGCCGCCTTGTCGTATCCGATTTTCGGATTGAGCGCCGTCACCAGCATTAGCGAATTCATCGTGTGCCGCTTGATCTGCTCGCGGTTCGGCTGCAACCCGTCCACGCAATGTTCCGTGAACGACCGGCAGGCGTCGCCCAGCAGCCGCGTCGAATGCAGGACATTGTGGATGATGAGCGGCTTAAAGACGTTCAGCTCGAAATTGCCCTGCGAGCCGGCGATCGCCACGGTCGTGTCCTCGCCGATCACCTGCACACATACCATCGTCATCGCTTCGCACTGCGTCGGGTTGACCTTGCCCGGCATGATCGACGACCCCGGCTCGTTCTCCGGCAGCGACAGCTCGCCCAGCCCGCAGCGCGGCCCCGATCCCATCCAGCGGATATCATTGGCGATCTTCATTAGCCCACATGCCAGCGTCCGCAGCGCTCCGCTGAGCATAACCAGGCCGTCGTGGGCCGCCAGGGCCGCGAATTTGTTCGGCGCCGAGACGAACGGCAGCCCCGTCTCCTCGGCGATCTTTTTCGCCACGCGCTCGGCGAATTCGGGGTGCGTGTTCAGGCCGGTCCCGACCGCGGTTCCGCCCAATGCCAGCTCGTAAATCTCCGGTAAAACCGCCCGGATGCGCTTGGCCCCGGCGTCCAGCTGAGCGACGTATCCCCAAAACTCCTGGCCCAACGTCAGCGGCACGGCGTCCATCAGATGCGTGCGGCCGATCTTGACGATATCGCGGAACGCCTCGGCCTTGGCGTGCAGAGCGTCGCGCAGCTTCTTCACCTGCGGCAGCAGCCGGCGCTCGATTTCCTCGGCCGCCGCGATGTGCATGGCCGTTGGAAAGGTGTCGTTGGACGACTGCGACATGTTGACGTGGTCATTCGGATGGATGGGATTCTTGCTGCCCATCTTGCCGCCCGCGAGTTGGATGGCGCGGTTGGAAATGACCTCGTTGACGTTCATGTTGGACTGCGTACCGCTGCCGGTCTGCCACACGCGCAGGGGGAAATGTGCGTCGAGCTTGCCGGCGATCACCTCGTCGGCGGCCGCGATGATGCGATCGGCCTTGTCCTTCGGCAAGAGGCCGAGGTCGCGGTTGACCAGGGCGGCGGCCTTTTTGAGGACGCCGAAGGCGCCGATCACCGGCCGCGGCATCACGTCGTCGCCGATGTCGAAGTGAATCAGCGAGCGGGCGGTCTGCGCCCCGTAGTAGCGGTCGTCGGGCACATCGATGGGACCCATCGTGTCGGTTTCGGTGCGCATGGCGGATTCCTCGGAGGATTTCACCGCAGAGAACGCGGAGAGCGCAGAGAAATACAATTGCTACTTTCTCTGCGCTCTCCGCGGTGAAATTGTATTTCAATTCAGCGTGCGGCCCAGCGGTTCCGCCAGGCGGCGCAGCGACTCCAACAGATTCGTAAAGCCGGCGAAGTTCAGGGACTGCGCTCCGTCGGACAGGGCGCGATCCGGTTCGGGATGGACCTCGACCAGTAAGCCGTCGGCGCCGGCCGCCAGCGCCGCCAGGGCCATCGGCGGAACGTAGTCGCGCTTCCCGGTGCCGTGGCTGGGGTCCACGAGGATCGGCAGGTGCGACACATGCTTGGCCGGCGGAATCACCGACAGGTCCAATGTGTTGCGGCTGTGGTCGGAAAAGGTCCGCACGCCGCGCTCGCACAGGATCACGTTGTAATTGCCGCCGGCCATGACGTACTCGGCCGCCATCAGCCATTCCTCCAGCGTGGCGGACAAACCGCGCTTCAGCAGCACTGGTTTCGACGCCTTGGAAACTCGCTTGAGGAGGCTGAAATTCTGCATGTTGCGGGCGCCGATCTGGATCACGTCCGCCGCCGCCTCCACCGCATCCGCATTTTCCGTATCCATCAACTCCGTGACAACGCCGACGCCAGTCTTCTCGCGGACGCGCGCCAACATGTCCAGGCCCTGCTGGCCGAGGCCCTGGAATGCGTATGGGCTAGTACGCGGCTTGAAGGCGCCGGCCCGCATCAGCAAGACGCCGTGTTCGCGCAGGAAATCGGCTGTGCGCAAAATCATGGCCTCGTTTTCAACCGAACACGGCCCGGCGATGATCGTAAATGTGCCCGGGCCGACGATGGTTTGCCGCAGGCGCACATACGTGTCGTCTTCGTGCATTTCCCGGCTGGCCAGCTTGTACGGCTTGGTGACGCGAATCAGCTCGGAGACGCCGGGCAGCACTTCGAGCAGACGCGGATCGACGGCGCCGACGTTGCCGGTGATGCCGATGGCCGTGCGGGTAGCGCCGGGCAGTGGATGCGGCGTGAGGTTCATGCCGCGAATGACGCCGAGGACCTGCTCGATCTGTTGCGGCGTGGCGTGACTCTGCATGACGACGAGCATGGCGTCCCCGCGAAGAGGTGGGGCGACTCGACTTGGCCTACGATAGCAAGCCGCCGCTCAAAATGCAAAACGCCGGGCAGCCTTAATCGCCGGCGGGCCGCTGGCCGACTTCCGCCGTCTCGTCCAGCACAACGATGTCCTGATCGGGCCAGTGTTTGGTCCGCGCGACTTCCTCCCAGAAGCGGCGATAAAGGACGCGGACATGGACCCGCTGCACCGTGGGCGGAAATGTGTACGCCGTCTCATCGGCTTGGTTCGGTTGCAACCGCGTGTCGGTCGCATCCGGGTCGGCTCGCCAAAAGGGCGCCGGACTATGGCCGTCGAAGTCATGCAGCAGCTTGGCGTAAAGCTTGCCCGCTTGGCCGCTATGTTCCTTGCCGGCGGCAGGCGGAAGCCGCGGCCCGTCTCGCGCGGCGACTGGCCGGCCCGCCGCGTCCTCGCCGTCCACCGTCAGAATCAAGTGCCGGTCGATGAATCCCGTCGGTACGCGATGCCCGCTGCCCTCCGCGGTCAAGTCCACCGTCGCCCGCACTCCCTGGGCATCCCGCCGGCATTCCACGGCCGCCCGCATACAGCCGCGCAGCATTTCCTCCAGATTCCCATCGTAGAGCCGATGGTTGGCCAGCGTCCTCGGATCGCGTTCCACGCCGCCGGCGCCCGGCGCCAGGTTCGTCATTCGGCCCGTCGGTTTCATGTGACAATCCTGGCATTGCTGGCCCTTGCGAAACGCGGGGCTGTCGCGCCATTCCGAAAATGTGCTGTAAACATGGACGCCGAAGACCACGCCCTCATGGCACGAGGCGCAGTAGCGGCTGTCGTGATAGAGCGGCGAATAGGCGTCCTCGCCGCGCGTGGCGTCGTCGAGCGGACCCAGGAACACTTGCTCCTTTTGCGACCGCAAGAGATGCAGATTGAATCGGCCGTGCGTAAGGCCGAGTTTGCCGTCGCGGACGCCGGCTATCTTGTGGCAATAGTCGCAATGGACGCCCTGGGCGGCCGTACCCTTCAAATCGGCCAGGTCGTACTGCGCGGGGTCGTTTTCGCCGACCGCGGGAGCGTGGCAGGACGTGCACACGGCCAGTCCGGTCGGATTCTCGTCGCGCAGGCTCCAGCCCACGCCGGGCTTGCCGGACCAGTTCGTGCCGTCGTACAGATTGCGGAAATGTTTCCCCGTCGCGGATCGGCTATGGGCGCTGAGAGACCATTCCTTATAAATTGCATCGTGGCACTTGGCGCAGCCTTGGCCGTCCGCGCCGGCGCCGGAATCGATCCACTGATAATTGGGATCGTCGCCGGTCGGCAAGCGCTTTAACCGCACGTCCAGCGGGGCCGCGTCGGGAGCAGCAAAACCGATGAAATAGCCTTCTTTCCAGGCCGTAACGTGCGCCGCCCTGACGCCGGCAGGCAGCCGGAAGCCGCCGTCGGCGCCAGTCGTCGCAGTGTGAGTCGTCGCTTGAAGTCGGACGGTAGCGCCGATTAACGGGTCCTCGCCGTCCAGCACCCGACCAGCCGACTCGGCCACGGGGGGCGGCGCGACGGGAGCGGCGATAGGCGGGGTCGGGGAGCGCTGGCAGCCAGCAAGGGCCGACGCCGCGACGAGGGCGACAACCAGCAGCGGCGGCAACTTGGACATGGGAATGGCGGCCCTTTTTCTGCATTATGACGCGGGACGGCGGTCCACACAAGCCAGCCATTCGCTCCGCTCGCCTGTAAAATGCCGTCAGCCTCGCCGCTGCACCAAGGTAAAGGACCATGCCCCGCACCGACCGTCGCGCTTTCCTCCAACAAGCCGCGTCGCTGACCTTCGGCTGCGTCGCCGGCGCCGTCGCCGCCGCGCCCCTGGAGTCCGTTATGCTCCCCATCGTCGATACGCATCAGCATCTGTGGGACCTGTCCAGGTTTCGTCTGCCTTGGCTGAAGCAGGACGACGTGCTCTATCGGAGCTACGTCCTGAGCGACTACGCCGAGGCCACGGTTGGGCTGAACGTCGTCAAGACGGTTTACATGGAGGTGGACGTCGCGCCGGAGCAGCAGACTGAAGAAGCGGAACATGTCATCGGCCTGTGTCAGCGGGCTGACAGTCCGATGGCCGCCGCGGTGATCGGCGGCCGGCCGGCTTCCGATGAGTTTCCAAAGTACATCGGCCGTTTCAAGGACAGCCCTTATATCAAGGGCGTCCGCCAGGTCCTGCATGTGGACGGCACGCCGCCGGGTTATTGTCTTGACGCCAAATTCATCAACGGCGTCCGGCTGCTCGGCGAACTGGGTAAGAGTTTCGATCTGTGCATGAGGGCGAAGGACCTGCCGGACGCGGCCAAGCTGATCGACGCTTGCCCCGGCACGCGGTTCATCCTCGACCATTGCGGCAACGCCGACGCGCAGGCGAAGGATCGGTCGCAGTGGCAAAAGGACATGCGGGAGATTGCGCGGCGACAAAATGTGGTGTGCAAGGTGTCCGGTATTGTGGCTTCGGCCGCGCCTGGCAAGTGGAAGGCTGACGATCTGGCTCCGATAATCAACCTCACGTTGGCAGTGTTCGGCCCGGATCGCGTGATGTTCGGCGGCGACTGGCCGGTCTGCACCAAAGCCGCGACGTATCGGCAATGGGTCGAGGCGTTGGAGGAGGTCGTATCGGAACGGCAGGAGGAAGATCAGCACAAACTCTTCTACGGCAATGCAGTCCGGTTCTACGGTCTGACGGAGGACTGATCGACGCCGCCTAGCGCGCCCGTGAACGAAGTGCGCCGGCTGAGAAAGAATGGCCCAAAGAACGGGAAACTCCGCCGCAGCCGGCGCCAAAGCAGCATCCAGCCTTCTAAAAAGGCTATCCAGCTCCTCATTAGCGGGTTTTCTGCTCCTCGCTGACCACGGTCGCTCTGTTGACGGAAACGTTCATCGTCCGTTTGTCCTCGGCGAGTCGGCGATTGCGGAAGTCATAGGCGCCGAAGCGGTTGAGGATGTCGCATACCTCTTCATAACGGCCGGGCGCCTGGACCGTTACCAGCGTTCGGCCGGAATGGAATTCGCCTTCGTAATAGGTCGCTTCATCCTCCGGGACGCCGAGGCCGATTAAAGCGCCTGCGACGCCGGCGATGGCGGCGCCGCTGGCCGCGCTGGCCAGGACGGAAACCAGCCAGCTGCTGACCAGGACGGCCGGGAGCAGCGGCGGCAGTGCAATGGTCGCCATGCCGACGGCCCACAAAGCGCCAATGCCGGCGCCGGCGGCCGCGCCGATGGCGGCGCCCTCCTCCCAGTGCGAGCCGATCCCTTCCGTGACGGTCGTTTCGGTTTCACCGGTGGCGCCGCGGGTGACGACGCCGATCTGGTCCTCGCGGAAGCCGACGCGGCGCAATTCCTCCACCGCGGCCTGGGCCATTCGGATGTCGTCGAAAACGCCGACAACCGTGGCGTGATTGCGGGTGGTCGCTTTCATGATTGCTCCTCCTCGACAATGCCGGCGGGATGCACCCAACCGGCGCGCGCGCCGGACGCGCGCCGGCTGGAACCGACAGCGCAAAGGAATGAGCAAACCGGATGCCGGGTTGATGCCTCTTAAGCGGGCTATTTCAGCCACCGCGCCGCGTCCCGCGCATGATAGGTCAGGATCAGGTCGGCGCCGGCCCGCTTGATACTCGTCAGAATCTCCAGCGTCACGCGACGCTCGTCGATCCAACCGTTAGCCGCCGCCGCTTTCACCATCGCGAATTCGCCGCTGACGTTGTACGCCGCCGTTGGAACGCCGAACCGATCCTTCACCCGGCGCACGATATCCAAGTAAGAGAGAGCCGGTTTGACCATGATCATGTCGGCGCCCTCGGCGAGGTCCAGCGCGACTTCGCGCAGCGCTTCGTCTCCGTTAGCCGGATCCATCTGATAGCTGCTGCGGTCGCCGAATTGGGGCGGCGACTCGGCCGCGTCGCGGAAGGGGCCGTAGAAGCCGGAGGCATATTTGGCCGCATAGCTCAGGATGGGGATGTGGCCGAAGCCGGCCGCGTCGAGGCCGGATCGGATGGCGCCGACCATGCCGTCCAGCATTCCGCTGGGCGCCACGACGTCGGCGCCGGCCCGCGCATGGCTGACGCCTTGCGCCGCCAAGAGCGGCAGCGTGGCGTCGTTGTCCAGATCGAGCCGGCCGGCTTTCTCGCTCAGCACTCCGCAATGTCCGTGGTCGGTGTACTCGCAGAAGCACTCGTCCGTCATAAGCAAGGCGCGCTCGCCGTACTGCTGGCGGAGCGCTCGCAGCGCCTGCTGCACGATCCCCTCGTCGTCTAGAGCGCTCGAACCGGTCGCGTCTTTGTGAGTCGGAATGCCGAAGAGGATGAAAGCCTGTATTCCCAGGTCGAGCGCGGCGCCGACTTCCTCGACCAGCCGATCGACGCTCAGCTGATGGTTGCCCGGCATCGAGGCGATTTCCTTCTTGACGCCGCGGCCCGGACGGACGAACAGGGGCAGGATGAAATCGCGGACCGATAGCTCGGTTTCGCGGACAAGGCCGCGCAGCAACGGATGGCCGCGCAGACGGCGCGGGCGAACGATGGGGAAGCGGCCGGCGCTGGGGGTTTCGGAAGTCATAAAGGATCTCGC
>Ga0307476_10001915_pt1 | contig 12539 bp, 8 predicted proteins | sample atmos_gasesECM2C_2_FD_203314 | JGI IMG/M metagenome (GOLD analysis project Ga0307476, IMG submission 203314) | Hardwood forest soil microbial communities from Morgan-Monroe State Forest, Indiana, United States - atmos_gasesECM2C_05 | ecosystem: Environmental > Terrestrial > Soil > Temperate... | reverse complement strand
ACGGCTGGTGCAGACGTCAAATTCCGGGGCTTGGCCATGTCATTGATAGAACACCAGTATCTGGGCAAGATTTCGTCTAGCGGAAAACCTCCCGTTCAGTCGGAGCCCATCGCCGACCCGGCTGTTCGCTGCTATGAGGATCAGGGATATGTCTTTGGCGCTTGATGGGGGAGACTTCGCCGTGCTCACGGTTCATCATCTGAATAATTCACGCTCGCAGCGGGTGCTTTGGCTCTTGGAAGAACTCGGTGTCGAATACGACATCGTGCGCTATCAGCGTCAACCGGATATGCGGGCACCGGCCGAGCTTCGTGCCATCCATCCGCTCGGGAAATCGCCCGTCATCACCGACGGCGGCAAAACGATCGCGGAATCCGGCGCGATTGCCGAGTATCTTGTCGAAACATACGGCAATGGACGCCTGATCCCGCCGTCGAATACGCCGGAGCGCCTGCGCTACACCTATTGGCTGCACTACGCCGAAGGCTCCGCGATGCCGCCGCTTCTGCTCAAGCTGCTGTTCACGCTGATCCCGCAACGGGCGCCGGTGCTCATGCGCCCCTTGATGCGCGGGATCTCCAATCAAGTCTTGACGACGCTCGTCAATCCGCAGCTCAAGCTGCACATGGGGTTCTGGGAAAGCGAACTGTCGAAGAGCGAATGGTTCGCGGGCGATGCGATGACGGCTGCCGACATCCAGATGAGCTTTCCGCTGGAGGCCGCAGCTGCGCGTGGCGGGCTCAAACAGGGCCATCCCAAGGCGATGGCGTTCGTCGAGCGCATTCACGCCCGCCCCGCCTACCAGCGCGCGCTCGAAAAGGGCGGACCCTACGCCGTGGGGCGGTGAAGTCAGCCCTATTCGCCTGACGCTTCCGAGCCGCGGGTGCGCGGATCGGGCGCACCGAGCAATCCGCTTGCCGTCACCGCGATCGAGTTCGCTGACGTCTGGCCCATCGGCTCGACAATGTGATGGCCCTTGGCTTCCAGCGCCTCGAGCGTGTCCTTGGCAAACCCGCGTTCGATCCGCACCTCGTCGGGTAGCCATTGATGATGCAGCCGTGGCGCGGCCACCGCGTCGGCGACGTCCATATGATAGTCGAGCACATTCACGATCACTTGCAGCACCGTCGAAATGATGCGGCTGCCGCCAGGCGAACCCGTCACCAGCACTGGCTTGCCGTCCTTCAGCACGATGGTCGGTGACATCGACGACAACGGCCGTTTGCCGGGACCGGGCAGATTGGCCTCAAATCCAACGAGCCCGTAAGCGTTGGACGCTCCCGGCGCTGCCGTGAAATCGTCGAGCTCGTTGTTGAGCAGCACGCCAGTGCCTTCGGCGACGAGGCCGACACCATAGCTGAAGTTCAGCGTATAGGTGTTGCTGACCGCATTGCCAAAGCTGTCGACGACCGAAAAATGCGTGGTGTTGCTGCCCTCGCGCGGCTGCGCGGCCGCCACGGCGTCGACCCACGGCGTGGCGCGATCCATATCGATGCTTGCGCGCTGTTTGGCGGCATAATCCTTGGTGATGAGGGTCGCGACCGGCGCGCTGACGAAAGCGGGGTCGCCGAGATAGTGAGCGCGATCGGCGTAAGCGCGCTTCATCGCTTCGATCAGCAGATGCAGCGAGGCCGGCGAGCCTTGCTTCAAGTCGCCAAGCGGAAAGCCCTCGAGGATATTGAGCGTCTCCACCAGCCCAACGCCGCCGGACGACGGCAGCGGCATCGAAACGATGTCATAGCCGCGATAGGTGCCGCGCACCGGCGCGCGGATCATCGGCTGATACGCCTTGAGATCGTCTGTCGTCATGATGCCGCCGGCATCCTGAATTGCCTTGGCGAGCTTTTCGGCGACCGCGCCTTCGTAGAAGCCGCGTGGCCCCTGCGCGGCGATCGCCTCCAAGGTGCCAGCGAGATCGCTCTGGACCAGCCTGTCGCCCTCGCGCAACGACGTCCCGTCGGGCCGCGAAAAGATCTTCGCCGACGCCGGCCAGCGCGCGAGCCGCGGTTGCCAATTGGGCAGGGTATCGGCGCTGTCATCGGTGATGAAGACGCCATGACGCGCCAGTTCGATCGCCGGTTGAATCAATTCCACGAGCGTGAATTTGCCGGAGCCATATTTTTCGAGCGCGAGCGCCAATCCTGCCGGTGTGCCGGGAACGCCGACGCCGAGCGCGGAATCGCGCGACTTGGTGTTGTCGGGCTTACCATCCATCCCCAGGAAAATGGCTGGCGTGGTCGCGGCCGGCGCGGTCTCGCGATAATCGATCGCGATATCTTCATGCCGCTCCGCAGAGTGGATGATCATGAAGCCGCCGCCGCCGATATTTCCGGCGCGCGGATAGGTCACTGCCATGGCAAAGCCGGTGGCAACTGCTGCATCGACCGCGTTGCCGCCGCGCCGCAGGATGTCAGTGCCGATGCGGGCTGCGGTCTTTTCCTGCGCCACGACCATGCCGTGTTTGGCGAAGACGGAATGATTGGCTGCGGGCATGACAGCGCCGCGGCGCATGTCCTGCGCCGGCGCAACTCCGCAAAAGGCGACCACAAGCGCGATCGCTATCGGGACTAGATGCCGCCTGGCCAAGAAAGGACCCATCAGCGTTGCTCCGTTCGCGGAAAAAGCGAAAGTGGATGCTACATGCCCTCTCAAGGCAAGCGCAAACATCATCCTCGTGATCGAGGAATATTGTCGGCGCGCGATCGCCGGCAGCGACGGGTATTAATGCCGGAAGTGGCGTACGCCGGTGAACACCATGGCGATGCCATGCGCATCAGCCGCTTCAGTGACCTCGTTGTCGCGCACCGAACCGCCGGGCTGAATGACTGCGGTCGCGCCGGCCTCGATGCAGGCCAGCATGCCGTCGGCGAACGGGAAGAACGCATCGGACGCAACGACCGAGCCTTGGGTAAGCGGCGCTGCCAACTTCAACTCGCGCGCGGCATCTTCGGCCTTGCGTGCGGCAATGCGCGCAGAATCCACCCGGCTCATCTGGCCTGCGCCGATACCAACGGTGGCGAGGTCTTTTGCGTAGATGATGGTGTTCGATTTGACGTGCTTGGCGACGCGGAATGCGAACATCAGGTCACGCATCTCGGCTTGCGTCGGCGCGCGCTTGGTCGCCACTTTCAACGTCATGTCGTCGACCACGGCGTTGTCGCGGCTCTGGACCAACAGTCCGCCGGCTACTGTCTTTGCAGTCAGTCCAATAGCGCGGGGATTGGGCAGGCCGCCGGTCAGAAGCAGCCGCAAGTTACGCCGCTTGGCGACGACGGCGATCGCATCGTCGGTGGCGTCCGGTGCGATGATGACTTCGGTGAAGATTTCCGTAACGGCCTGTGCGGTCTCGGCATCGAGCTTGCGATTGAGCGCAATGATACCGCCATAGGCCGAGGTCGAATCGCAGGCGAGCGCGCGGCGATAGGCGGTGGCGAGATCAGGGCCTTCGGCGACACCGCAAGGGTTGGCGTGCTTGACGATGACGCAGGCCGCCGTGCGCCTCGGATCGAATTCGGCGACACATTCGAAGGCGGCATCGGTGTCGTTGATGTTGTTGTAGGACAGTTCCTTGCCCTGCAACTGGCGCAGCGTCGAGACGCCGGGCCGCCGCTCCGGCAGGCGATAGAACGCCGCCTTCTGATGCGGATTTTCGCCATAGCGCAGCGCCTGGATCAGGCGTCCGCCAAAGGCACGGAAATCCGGCGCCTCGGTGTCGAGTTCGCCGGCGAACCAGTTAGTGATCGCCGCGTCGTAAGCCGCGGTACGTGCATAGGCCTTGGCCGCCAGTTGCCGTCGCAGATGCAACGTGGTTGCGCCCTTGTTAGCCTTGAGTTCGTCGAGAACGGCCTGGTAGTCGCCGGCATCGACTACGACTGCGACGTCGTTGTGGTTCTTGGCGGCGGCGCGGATCATCGCAGGCCCGCCAATATCGATGTTCTCGATGCACTCCTCGAAATCGGCGCCTTTGTCGACGGTGGCTTCGAACGGGTAGAGGTTGACGATCAGGAGATCGATCGGCCCGATGCCATGGCTCTTCATCGCTTGCGCATGGTCTTGATTGTTGCGGATCGCGAGCAGCCCGCCGTGCACCTTCGGATGCAGCGTCTTGACCCGTCCGTCCATCATTTCCGGAAAGCCGGTCAGCTCCGAAACATCCTTGACCTTCAGCCCGGCTTCCGCGATCGCTCGCGCGGTGCCGCCGGTCGAAACGAGTTCGACCCCGTGCAAGGCCAATGCGCGGGCGAATTCGAGCAATCCGGATTTGTCGGAAACCGACAGCAGCGCGCGGGTGACGTGACGAAGTTGATCGGTCATGGGCAAGTTCCTCCGTTCAAAGGGGTGCTTTTGCCCAGGCGCGCGGCAGTTACGCTCACGCTTCCCGATGGTGCTCCATCCAAAGTCGCCAGTCGCGCGAGCGATGCGCTGATTAGCAGTTTTCAGCGACGCTCACAACGGAAAGGTCATCGCGGCGCCCATGCGCGGAAGCTGATGCTAGAGCGGCAGTTCCGGTTCACGGCGGGTGTTGCGTCTTGCGGCGGTCGCCGATGGCGAGGAAGCCGAGCGCACGAAACTCCACCGCACCGAAGGCGCGTGGTGCGAGTCCTGGCGAATCACGATCTGCGAGGTGCGGCGCGGCCCATCATTGCCGGCCAGGAACACGCTGTCCTCGAGCTCGACCCGGTCGTCGAGCGCCTCGAACGTCCAGACGTCGCGGTTCGGCAATACCAGCATGACGCCTCGTGCGTCGCTAAGGCGGCTCGCTTTCACAGCGGGGTGAAGGTGGAACCGCAGCGCATAGTCAGCTTCGTTTTTCCTGGCCCGTCCTTCGGACGCCAGCACCACCGTGTCTTCGCCATCCAGTCGCGTGCCGTCGGGCGCGAGCATCAATGCCCGGCGATGGATCACGCCGAACCGGCCAAGATAGCCATCATGCGAAGTCGTGAGCAGCACGCCGTTAGCGACGTCCTCACGATCGCTCTCGACCTCTGTCGGGCCGCTGACGATCGGCGCTCCCTGCAACAGCCGCTTCATCGCCGAAAACTCGACGAACTGGCAGGACGATGTCTCGTGAAAGGTCAACGTCGAGTGCGCCGCGGTCCCCCGGGCAAAGCTGCGCCAATTGTCCCGACCGGTCGAAGGCATGCCGCAATTGGTAATGATCCGGCTCGTGCCGGAGGACAATTCAAACGACAGGCAGCCGGCATGGGCATCCTGGCTGACGCTCGGCTGCGGCGACGGCCCGGTATCCATGATCACGACGGTGTTGCCAGCGTCGAGCCGCTGGAAGCCGGTATGTGACATGTTGGCCATCGGCGCGCCGTGGGTGTCGTCATAGGCGAGCAACGTCGCGAGCACGTCTGACGGTGTGCCGCTCATGCCGTTGAACAATGCGAAGCTGCCGTCGCCGTGCCGGAAGAAGCGCAGCATCGGCATCATGCGGTCGATCGCATTCAACAGCGCCGGAGGCGGCGCGATATTGCGGGCCGCGAAGGTCTGACGCAGCGGCAACAGATCGGTCAGCAGTTCGATCAGCGCGCCCGGATTACGCGAGATATGGCCGCCATCGGGCACGATCTGCCGCTGCAATTCTTCGGAAAGCCTGCGCGCAGCAGCGCGAATATGGTTCGCCTGATTGGCGAGACAGAGCGAAGCGTAACAGAGCGCGATCAGCACCTGCAGCCGCGGCACGCCGTCGGCAATGTCGATCATGGCGTAACGCAAATAGCGGATTTCGCGGGCCAGCCCGCGCAGATAGCGCCGATAGAACTTGCCGTCGGTATCGCCGAGCACCAGCGGCGCCTGCGACAATAGCGAGATCACGCGCCGCGCCAGCACATCGGCCCGCCGCGCCAGCGGGCGCTTGTAGTTCGGATTTGAAAGCCAGTCTTCGACCAGCGCGCGGGCGTTGGCGCGGGTGAGCGCGGTATCGGCCGCGCGCAAATGCCGGAGCCATCCAAAACCGAGCAGCGCAATTTCCCAGTCGTCCGATGGCGGTTCGAGATCGAAGATCGAACGGCCATGGCAGGTGACGATCTTGCCGGCGAAGACGAAGCGGCCGGCGTAAATTTCGGCTGCGCGGGTGGCGTCCGCGGTGCGCAGATCGTGCGGAGCGATGATGAGGCGGTCGGTCCGGCCCGGCCACCACGACGACAATGCGACCGAGCCGCCGGTTGCCCGCGCCATCAGGTTGCGTGCCACGCGGCCGAGAATCAGCGTCGAGATACGTCTGCGTTGAGCGACCGACACGCTCTGCCTTGGTTGGGAGGATTCTTGCCGGCTCCTTTTAATCCGGAAATGCCGTCAAAACACCACCTTGATACAGCGCGAATCAGCGCAGCAGGCGCAAAAACCGGTGCAAAATCAGGATTTAACCAGGAATCGACGGTTAATTCCGGCGCACCAGGGCTCCGATTCCGAAGTTCGCAAACGACCGCGGGGACCTCTGATGCGAACTTCGGAATCAAAGGAGCCCTGGCAACTTGATGTTTCTGGTGCGGCTTTGAATTTGAAGTTCCTATTTCGAGCTTGCCGCGTCACTGATAGGAACTTCAAATTCGCCGCACCAGCCGCGCGGCGTAAAACCCGTCCAGCCCACCGAGCCGGGGATCCGGATGGGGCAGGTGGCAGGGGAGCGTCCGCAAATCGCCCTCCGCGTTGAGGATTTCGCCCAAGCCCGCAACTTCGCCGGCTTCGATCGGCAGACGCTGCATGGTCGATTCGGCCTTCAGCAATTCCGCGATCGCCTGCTCGCCTTCTTCCGGCTCCAGCGAACAGGTGCAATAGACCAGCACGCCGCCGACCTTCAGCGCCGCGACCGCCCGTTGCAGCAGGCGCTTCTGCGCGGCCGCAAGCGGCGCTATGTCGGACTCCTGCCGCAGCCAGCCGATGTCGGGATGGCGCCGGATCGTTCCGGTCGAAGTACAGGGCGCATCGATCAGGATGCCGTCGAAACCTTCGCCGTGATTCTGGGCGAGCCACTCCGCGCCATCGGCGACCGCAAACTCGGCATTCAACGACAGCCGCGCGAGATTGTCGCGCAGCCGCGCCATGCGCGCGGGCGAACGATCGATCGCGGTCACGTGCGCGCCGCCGTGAACGAGCTGCGCAGTCTTGCCGCCCGGCGCGGCGCAGAGATCGAGGATGGTTTTGCCCGAGATGTCGCCAAACAAACGCGCCGGCAACGCGGCTGCCGCGTCCTGCACCCACCACGCACCTTCGGAAAAGCCGGGCAGCATCGTCACAGAGCCCTGTAACAGCGTGCGCACCGATCCGGTCAGCAGCGTTTCGCCATGCAATCGCGTCGCCCATTGCGCGGCATCGGACTTCACGGTGATATCGAGCGACGGCTCCTGCCCGATCGCATTGGCAATGTCGCGCGCGGTCGCCTCGCCGTAATGCCTGGACCAGCGCGCCAGCAGCCATGGCGCGATGTCGAGGTATTTCGATTTCACCTCGTCGATCAGCGGCTGCCCTTCGCGTGCGCAGCGGCGCAACACGGCGTTGACGAGGCCGGCATATTTCGCCGCGCGCCGGTCCGACTGTACCAGCCGTACCGACAGATCCACCGCGGCGTGATCGGGCACGTCCATCCAGAGGATTTGCGCGGCACCAATCAACAGCGCGCTTTGCGCGCGCGGCGCATCGGTCGGAATGCCGCGATCGAGCAGCCGCGAAAGAATATGGCCGAGCGTGCCCAGCCGACGCAGGATCGTGGCGACCAGCCGCCGCATCAGCGCGCGGTCGCGGTCGGAAAGACTTTTCAAGCCGGGATGGGCGGAGACGCCGTCGAGTTGTTCGTCGAGCGTACGGTGCTTGTGCAGGACGCCGTCAAGAATGTCGGCTGCGATCCGCCGCGCCGCGAGGCCGGGCGCTTCAGTCGGTAAAGCGAATCGTTGCGGGGGCATGGAAAGGGCACATCTTGTATTTCGGCGCAGCAATTCGCATTTTTGCGGCAACAGGAATCGCTTTGGCATCAGAATATGCCAATTATAAGAATCCGTCGTGTGACTTCGAGTTCACGTGGCTGCGAGGTACGATGAGCGACGATACATCACGGCCGGATCAGGCCGCCCCCGCAAGCGAACGCAAACAGCTCTCGCCGGCGGCGCAACGCGCGCTTGCGGAAGCCGAGGCGCGGCGCAAGGCCGCGAGTGAGGCCAAGCCGCCGCCGAAAGAGTTTCAGGGGCCGAAAGGCCCCGAGCCCACGCGTTACGGCGACTGGGAGAACAAGGGCATCGCCTCGGATTTCTGACCCCGAGGCGAGTTCCATAAATTTGCCGATCAGCGCGTCACCACCACCGTGGTGCCGATCGAAACCCGCTCATAGAGATCGCTGATGTCGGGGTTGAGCATCCGGATGCAGCCGTAGGACACGAAGCCGCCGACCGAACCCGGCACGTTGGTGCCATGGATCGCGTATTCGCCGCCGGCAAGCGTCATGGCTGCAACGCCCATCGGGTTGCGCGGCGAGCCGCCGGGAATGACGTCAGGCAGTTGCGGCTTGTCGCGCTTCACTTCGGCGGGAGGCGACCAGGCGGGATTGCGGTATTTGCCGCTGATGCGGGTCGTGCCGGCCCATTGCTTGCCGTACTTGCCGACGCCGACGGGGTAACGGACGGCGCGGCCCGAATCGAGGATGAGATAGAGACGGCGTTCGCCGGTCTTCACCACGATCGTTCCGGCTGAATATTCGCCGCTGACGCCGACGATCTCGGGTCGGGCCTGCGCTGCATTCGTTGCCAGGAGCGTAATGCCGATGGTGGCCGCCGCCACCGCAGTCCTCAAAAACATTGCTCTCTCCAAAACGTCAGCGATCGCCTGTCGGCGGTCAAAACAGAGCCAGTCACACTAACCGACTGGATTCCCATCAAATATTAACCGCGTCCGTTAATCGAGCGTTGTGCACGATCGCCCCGGCCGGTGATTTCAGGGAGCAGAAAAGAAAATGTTCGAAACAAAGTAAATGACCGGAAAACCACACTGTCCGGGAAAGCTTCCGACAGCCCGCGCGCTCGAATGACAATGGCGTGAAAAGCAGCTCGCGAGACGCGCTTCCGGCACAAGACAACATCTGATGTTTCGTCTCTCCACCGATCCTGCTCGCCGCGTGACGCGGCGAGCGCGATCGTTTCTGGAGAGACAAGAATCGCTTTGAGTCTACCTGACGGTCAACCCCAGCGCGGCCCGCGGATAACGCGGCGCGCCTCAAGGCTTACGCCGTCGTCCGCCGGTTCTGACGATTCTTGACGAGATCGTCGACCACGGCGGGCTCGGCAAGCGTCGAGGTATCGCCAAGACTGCTCGGATCATCCTCGGCGATCTTGCGCAGGATGCGGCGCATGATCTTGCCCGAACGCGTCTTGGGCAGGCCGGGCGCGAACTGGATCTGGTCGGGCGAAGCGATCGGGCCGATGTCCTTGCGCACCCACGCCACCAGTTCCTTGCGCAACTCGTCGGTCGGCTCGGTGCCGGCCATCAGCGTGACATAGGCATAGATGCCCTGACCCTTGATGTCGTGCGGATAACCGACCACGGCGGCTTCCGACACTTTCTCGTGTGCGACGAGCGAACTTTCGACCTCGGCTGTGCCCATGCGGTGACCGGACACGTTGATGACGTCATCGACGCGGCCGGTGATCCAGTAATAGCCGTCGGCATCCCTGCGGCAGCCGTCGCCGGTGAAATACTTGCCCTTGTAGGTCGAAAAATACGTCTGCTCGAAGCGGGCGTGATCGCCATAGACGGTGCGCATCTGGCCCGGCCAGGATTTGGCAATGCAGAGGTTGCCGGTGCATTCGCCGTCCAGCACCTTGCCTTCGCTGTCGACGATCTGCGGCACCACGCCGAAGAACGGCCGTGTCGCCGACCCCGGCTTGAGCTTGGTTGCGCCCGGCAGCGGCGTGATCAAAATGCCGCCGGTTTCGGTCTGCCACCAGGTGTCGACGATCGGGCAGCGATTGTCGCCGACCACGCGGTGATACCACTCCCAGGCTTCCGGATTGATCGGTTCGCCGACCGAGCCAAGCAGCCGCAGCGAGGCCCGCGAGGTCTTGGTCACCGGCGCGTCGCCGGCCTGCATCAGCGCGCGGATCGCGGTCGGTGCGGTGTAGAAAATATTGACCTTGTGTTTGTCGATGACGTTCCAGAACCTGGAATTATCGGGGTAATTCGGCACGCCTTCGAACATCAGCGTGGTCGCGCCGTTCGCAAGCGGCCCATAGAGAATGTAACTGTGACCGGTGACCCAGCCGACGTCGGCCGTGCACCAGTAGATGTCGCCGTCATGATAATCGAACACATACTGATGCGTCATCGCAGCGAAGACGAGATAGCCGCCTGAGGTGTGCAACACGCCCTTGGGCTGGCCGGTCGAGCCCGAGGTGTAGAGGATGAACAGCGGATCCTCGGCGTGCATATGCTCGCACCGGCATTCCGTCGTCACCATCTCGGCCGCCTCGTGATACCAGAGGTCGCGCGTCGGGTTCATGTCGACCTTGCCGCCGGTGCGCTTGACCACGACGACCCAGTCGACACCGTTGGTCTTGGCGAGCGCGGCATCGACATTGGCCTTGAGCGGAACCTTCTTGCCGCCGCGCAGGCCTTCGTCGGCTGTGAGCACAATCTTGGACTGGCAGTCGTTGATGCGCTGCGCCAGGCTGTCGGGTGAGAAGCCGGCAAACACCACCGAGTGGATCGCGCCGATCCGCGCGCAGGCCAGCATCGCATAGGCCGCTTCCGGGATCATCGGCAGGTAGATGGTGACGCGGTCGCCTTTCTTCACATTGCGGGTACGCAGGATGTTGGCGAACTTGCAGACCTCGTCATGGAGCTGCTTGTAGGTGATGTGCCTGGATTCGGAGGGGTCGTCGCCTTCCCAGATGATGGCGGTCTGGTTGCCGCGCTTCTCCAGATGGCGGTCGATGCAGTTCCAGGCGACATTGAGGACGCCGTCCTCGAACCATTTGATCGAGATGTGGCCCGGCTCGTAGGAGGTGTTTTCGATCTTGGTGAAGGGTTTCATCCAGCCGATGCGCTTGGCCTGTTCGGACCAGAAGCCATTGGGATCCTTGATCGAACGCGCGTACATGTCGCGGTATTTGGCATCGTCGATCCATGCACGCTTGGCCCAGTCGGCCGGGACGTCATAAATTTTCTCGGACATTGTTGATCCCTCCTCCAAGGCAACTGCGCGAACGCGCGTGCCACCGTTTTGAATCGATTATGCGCTCGCGTGGATGTCGACGACAAGCGCAACGACTACGACCTTCGGCGAGCATTTTCGTTGCGCCGGATCGACGCGAAGGCGAGCGCGATCGGCGGTTCGAAATGGCCCGGTTTCGAGTCGGACTTGATGTCGCAGGGCAGGCCTGCATCGGCCCCAAACGGTAATTAGAAACCGGAATCCGCCAAACGGGGGACTAGCCGTCACAGTCGATACCCCCTAAATGGCCCCTCCGGGGTCCAAAGCGGCCTCGCCGCGGCATCAGGCCTCTGCCGGAACAAAGCAGATTCAATCGGCATTAGCAGGGTAAGCGTTGGAGCAGGGCATCTAAGACTATGATGGATCAGCAGAATCTTGTAGCGACGCAACCAGGCGTCCCTGATCCTGAGGTGGCTTTGGCCAAGGCCCTGGGGCAGTGGCCCAAGAAAGCCGACAAGCCAGCTGACAAGCTCGCTCCCGCCAGGCTGAGGACTCGACGGCGCAGGGTTGCCAAGGCGACCGCCCCTCCGGTCGAGATTCTGGCCAAGGAATTGGGCCTCACGCTCGCCGAACAGAACCAATTGACCATCCGCCGCATCAAGCGCGGCAAAAACTATTCCTTCGTCCGCGCCAACGGTTCCCACATCCGCGACGCCAAGGTGATCCGCCGCCTGCACAAGATGGCGGTGCCGCCGGCCTATGCTGAGGTGCGTTACTCGCCGGATCCGAATTCGCATTTGCAGGCCGTCGGGCGCGATGCCGCCGGCAGGCTGCAATATCGCTATCACGCCGACTGGGAAAAAGTTCGCGAGCATCGCAAGGCGCACCGGCTGGCGCGGCTGGTCGAGGCTTTGCCGAAAATCCGCCGCCACGTCTCCATGCATCTGGCGGGCAACGAACCCACGCGCGAGTTCGCGCTGTCGGCCGTGATCGAGCTGATCGCGCGGACCGCGATCCGGCCGGGCAACGAAACCTATGCGCGGATGAACGGCACGCGCGGCGCCACCACCATGCTCAAGTCCAACGTGACGCTCGAAGGCGACGGCTTTGTGCTCTCCTTCAAGGCCAAGGGCGGCAAGGCCGTGCGCAAGGAATGCGATGCGACAAAGCTCGTTCGTGCTATACCGATCCTGCGCCAACTCCCCGGCAGGCGCCTGTTCCAGTATCGCGATGCGTCCGGCACCATCCGCGCCGTCTCCACCACCGCGGTGAACGCGTTTCTGCGCGAGATTGCCGGCATCAAGATTTCGCTGAAGGATTTCCGCACCCTGATGGCCTCTGCTGTGGTGCTGGAATCGCTGTCGCTTGTTTCGCCGGCGGCGAGCGAACGCGGCCGCAA